>Ga0105248_10000159_pt1 | contig 78504 bp, 78 predicted proteins | sample KBSS34metaG_FD_81524 | JGI IMG/M metagenome (GOLD analysis project Ga0105248, IMG submission 81524) | Switchgrass rhizosphere microbial communities from Kellogg Biological Station, Michigan, USA - KBS S3-4 metaG | ecosystem: Host-associated > Plants > Roots > Rhizosphere > Soil | place... | reverse complement strand
CGAGCTCCTCGATGTCATCCTTGTCCCATTCGATGAAGGTCCGGTCCTCCATCGCGCCATTGCCGATCGGCACCGTCTCGGTCAGCGGCCGCTCGGTCAGGATGAACCCGCCGACATGCTGCGACAGGTGGCGCGGCATGCCGATCAATTGCTCGGCAAGCTTCATCGTCCGCCGTAGGTGCGGGTCGGACAGATCGAGCCCTGCATCGTTGGCCCGCGCATCCTCCAGCTCCGGGTCCATGCTCCCCCACACGGTCGAGGCGAGCGCTCCGCATATGTCTTCGCTAAGGCCCATCACCTTGCCGACTTCACGGATCGCCGAGCGCGGGCGGTAATGGATGATGGTCGCGGCGATCCCGGCGCGGTCGCGGCCGTACTTCTCGTAGATGTGCTGGATCACTTCCTCGCGCCGCTCATGCTCGAAATCGACGTCGATGTCGGGCGGCTCCTTGCGCTCCTCGGAAATGAAGCGCTCGAACAATAGCTCGTTCACCGACGGGTCGACGCCGGTGATGCCGAGGCAGAAGCAGACCGCGCTGTTCGCCGCGCTTCCACGCCCCTGGCACAGGATCGGCGGATCGAGGCTCCGCGCGAAATCGACGATGTCGTGGACGGTCAAGAAGTAACGCGCGAAGTCCAGCCGATCGATCAGCGGTAGCTCGTAATTCAGCTGCTTCAGCACCTTTTCCGGAATGCCGCCGGGCCAGAATTTATGGGCCTTCTCCCACGTCAGATGCTCGAGATGCTGCTGCGGAGTCCGCCCCTTTGGCACCGTCTCCTTGGGATATTCGTAGCGCAGCTCGCTGAGGCTGAAGTGGATCACATCGGCAAATTCCCGCGTCGCAGCAATCGCATGCGGCCAGCGCTCGAACAGCCGCGCCATCTCTTCCGGCGCCTTTAGATGTCGCTCAGCGTTCGGGTTGAGCAGATATCCCGCCGTCGCGATCGTCACCTTCTCGCGGATGCAGCTGACGACATCCTGCAGCGGCCGGCGGTCGGGCACATGATAATGCACGTCGTTGGTCGCGAGGATCGTGCAATCGTGCGTGCGCGCCAGCCGGTCGAGCCGCTCGATCCGGACATTGTCGTTGCCGCGATAAAGCCACGACGCCGCCACATGGCGGAGTGACGGCAGAGCTTCGCGAAGCCGCGGCAGCTCGCCTTCGAATGCGTCCACATCCTCTTCGGGCCAGGCGATGAATGCGATGCCGTCGGCATGCTCGGCGACGTCGCTCAAAGTCAGCTCGCACTCGCCTTTCTCGGCGCGCATTTTGCCGAGGCTGAGCAGCCGCGACAGCCGCCCATAACCGTCGCGGTCGATCGGGTAGGCGAGCAGGCTCGACGCATCAGTCAGGTCGAGCCGGCAGCCGATGAGCGGCTTCAGCCCGACGGCATCGCAAGCGCTGTGCATCCGCACGACTCCGGCCAATGTATTGCGGTCGGCGATACCGATGGCGTCATAGCTGTGGCTGAGTGCCGTCCGCACCAGCTCGATCGCATCGGATGCTCCGCGCAGGAAGGAGAAAGGCGAGCTGACACCAAGTTCGACAAAAGCGGAGGGCGCAATCGGCGGTGGCGGCGTGTCGCTCGTCCGGACCAGCTTCAACCGGGAGAAAATCGATTTCTCCGGCATCAGCCAAACAGCCCGTGGATGAACCAGTTCGGCGCTCCGCCGCGACCATCGCCGATCACGCCCTCGCGGTAGATCCAATACCGCCGCCCGGCTGCATCCTCGACGCGGTAATAATCGCGCAGCCGAGCCGACGACGGCTGCCGCCACCATTCGGGCGCGATCCGCTCCGGCCCTTCAGCACGGGCGATGTCATGCACCGCGCGCCGCCACACGAACCGCCGCGGCATGCCTTCGGGCGTGGCGTAAATGACGTTGATCGCCTCGGGTCGGTCGAGCAAGCGTTGCGGCCGGCGCACGGGCAGCAGCTCGACTGGCTCGGGCTTTTGCAACGCGCTGACCCATCCGCTCGCCCGTTCGGGCAGGTGGCTCTCCTGCGGCTGCGGCTTGCGCACGCGCCTGGGACCGAGCTTCACCGTCAGCCGGTCGACCAGCCGCGCCAGCTCGCGCTCCCCGCCTGGCTCTTCGACCAGGCTGTCCTGCGCCGACGACAGGCTCTCGGTCCAGTCGGCGGTCAGCGCGAACGCATCGAAACCGAACTCCGGGTTCAGCTCCGCCGCCTTATCGGCAAGCAGGCGCTGGAGGTGCTTAGGCTCGCGGCTCGGGATCGACGTCGCGACTGAGGCGACGGCAGTTGTGCCATCGACCCTAAACCCGGTCAGCGACAACCGCCGCGTACCCAGGTCTCGCTGCTGCAACTGGCGCACCAGTTCGGGGATCAGCCGCTCAAGCGCCTGGTTTGGCGCTTCGGGATGCGTCGCGGGCTCCTCGAGCTTGAGCAACGCCCGTGGCGGGGGATCGGTTGGCGCGGCGGTCAGCGGCTCTGGCTTGCGGCCAAGCGCGCGGTCGAGTGCATCGACCACGTCCTCGCCACCGCGAAAACGCCGCGCCAGCGCGAGGCGCGGTACGTCCATCAGCGCGCCGATCGTCTTCAGCCCCAGCCGTTCGAGCGTGCGTATTGTGTCGGCCTCGAGCCTGAGTGCCGAGACGTGCAGCAGCGCCAGCTGCTCCAATAAGCCCCTCTCCCCTCGCGGGAGAGGGGTGGGGGAGAGAGGACATGTAGAAAAACAACCAGCCCCCTCTCCCCGCCCATGCTGCGCATGAGTCGACCCTCCTCCACGCAGGGGGGAGGGTGAGTATCGCGCCAACGCCCACGCCGCCGCAGCGGTCGGAGCAATCGCCACGCGAACCGTCAGCCCGACCCTCGCAAAGCAACGCCGCACATCGCGAACCAGCCCGCACTCGCCGCCGAACAAATGCGCGACTCCGGTGACATCGAGCCGCAGTGCATCGCCGCCATCAACCTCGACCAACGGCGACCACCGGCCGGCCCAGCGAGCGAGCATTTGCACCAGCGCCGCATCGCCGTCCGGGTCGGCAAGCATCGCAACCAGCTCCGGGTCGAGCGCCTTGGCATCGGTCACTCGCGTACCCGGCCTTGCGCCGCGCTCAGCAGCGGCCTTCGTTACAGCATGGATGATCGGTCCGTGCGTCCCCTCGACGGTCAGGACGATCGGTGCTCCTCGGCTTCGCGCGGGACATGTGTCAGGCGCGCAATCGGCGGTCCTCGCCCACCGTTCGATCGCCAACCGCGGTAACCAGATGGAAGCGATCCGCCTCATGCGAAATGCTCCAGCGCCCTGGCGGTAATCCTCGGGCGCGGAACAGCTCGGCATCCCACGCCGGCAATCCCGGCGCTCGCGGATCGAGCGGGTTGTGTTGTGACGGCATACTCGCAATCCGCCAGCGCATCCGCGCCCCACTGAGATTGGCGTGGCCGCCAAGCCGAATCAAAAAGGCGGTCACGCCGGACCGCTCCGAAGCGACCGCGAGCCGCCGTGTCGCGGTGAAATCGAGCACCTTGGGGTCGCCCCACAATTCGCCGATGACGCAGGAAAGCGCCGCGCATCTCAGCCCCTCCTCCATCGCCCACAAAGCGTCCTTGGCGTCGCGCGCTTCGACATGGATGAGATTGCGATTGGGTAATCCCGGCGGGTGGACCCGCCCCGCTTCAAGGATCGCCATCCGGTCCTGGACCCACAGCAACGGTTTGGTCCCCTCCACCTGCGCAGCCAAGAACCCCACCCAGCCACCATCGCGCGGGTGGACGGCGAACAGCTCGGACAGGGTGGGGCTGGGCGGCGCAGGCAAGTGCAAACGCTCGCCCAACCCGCTGGGGAGACGATCCAAAATGGCCGGCCGGACTGGCGCGGAGACAGCTCCGCCGGCGACCAGAGACAAGCCTCTTGCCACACGACTCACAACGTTTTTGTTCTACTTTTGTTCTTTATCCGGTGAGTCGGATGAAAGAGTCAATCCTTCGACTCGGTTATTCGATTTCCGGCCTGATCGCGGCCACCGCCGACCAGGGATAGGCCTTCTTCCGGCCCGGCCGCTGCTCGTCGCTTGCCACCATGCCGATTTCGTCGACCGCATGCAGGGTCATCGGCGCGTAGGATCTATAGCCCGCCATCAGGACTGAGACAGGCGCGGCACCGTCACAATCCTCGATCACCTGCCGAAGAAATTCGAGCACTGCGCGCCTCCCTGGACGGGACGCGCCTTATCAACCCAGCTAACGAAGCGCGAGTTGGGCGTAGAGCTGGGCCAGTTCCTGGTGCGCGCGGCGGGCAGCCAGGGTCTCGGCTTGCTTGGCGGCGGCCCGCTCCTGCGCTTCGCGGCGGCGGACGTAGTCGATGACGTTGAACGATACCTGTTCCATTCGCGCCCTATGGCAGCGAGTCGGGACACCGCTGTGACCGGCTTGTTTCAAGACGATTGGGCGGCCTCGCGCTCCGGCTCCCGCGCCAGGCCTTGGAAGAACAGGCTGGTGCAATGACCCCAGCTGTAATGCGTCGCTTCCTTCGCCGCCGCCTTGCGGTCGGCTATCAGCGCCCGCCTGACCGCCTCGCCGAGATCTTCGTCGATCGCGCCGATCCGGCCCTTGCCGTCGTGAATGCCTTTTTCGTCCGATCCGACGATGTCGCCCGGCCCCGGCACCGGATAGGCCGCAACCGGAAGCCCGCACGCCAGCGCCTCGATATTGACCAGTCCGAAGGTGTCGGTGCGGCTCGGGAATACGAACACGTCGGCGCCGGTGTAGACAGAGGCCAATTCGGCGCCGTGCTTCGGCCCGAGGAAGACGACGTCGGGATATTCGTCTTTCAGACGCTCGAGCGCCGGCCCGCCGCCGACCACAACCTTGGTACCCGGAACGTCGAGCTCGAGGAACGCCTCGATGTTCTTCTCCGGTGCGACCCGGCCGACATTGAGCAGGATCGGGCGTGGCAGGTCGGCCAGCGCCGGATGCGGCGGGACATCTGAGTTAAACTGCTCGAGGTCGACGCCGCGCGGCCAGATGTGGGTCCGCTCGAGACCTCGAGAATTCAATTCCTCTGCCAGCGACAGGGTCGCGGCGAAAGTCCGGTCGGCGCGGCCATGGAAGCGGCGCATCACCCGCCAGATCCACTCGACCGGGATCCTGGTGCGGATCGAGACGTAATCGGGAAAACGCGTGTGGAACGCCGTCGTATAATGCCGCTCGTTCTTCAGGCACCAGCGCCGCGCCGCCCAGCCGATCGGCCCCTCGGTCGCGATGTGGATCGCGTCTGGTTGAACTTCGTCGAGGATCTTGCGCACCCGCCGAGCGCAGGCCAGCGACAGCCGGATCTCAGGATAAGTCGGGCAGGGCATCGTCCAGAAGCGCGAGGGCTCGATGACCTCAACTTCGTGACCCTCGGCCCGCAGCCCATCCACGGTCGTGGACAGTGTGCGGACGACACCATTAACTTGCGGATGCCACGCATCCGTCGCCAGGACGATCCTCACGCGGCGATGGGCTCGGTAACCGGCACGCTCGTCACGGACCGTTTGTGCTCGGCCCAGTCGACGATCTGCATCTGTCCGTCAGGGTGCTCGACCAGCGCTGTGCAGCTCTCCACCCAGTCGCCGTCATTGTAATAAGTGACGTTGCCGACCTGGCGGATTTCCGCAGTGTGGATGTGGCCGCAGACGACACCGTCGACGCCCCGCTCGACCGCCGCATGAGCGACCGCCTGCTCGAAGCTGAAGACAAATTGGACGGCGTTCTTGACCTTCTTCTTGATCAGCGCGGAAAGCGACCAATAAGGCAGGCCGAGCCGCTTGCGAACACTGTTGATCAGCCCGTTAAACTTCAACAGCAGCGTGTAGGCATGGTCGCCGAGGAAGGCGAGCCAGCGGGCATAGAGTATGACGCCGTCAAACTGGTCGCCGTGAAGCACCAGCAATTTGCGACCGTCGGCAGTCTCGTGAATCGCTTCCGGCAACAGCTCGATGCCGCCGAAGTTCAGACCCACATAGTCACGGAAGACTTCGTCGTGATTGCCAGGCACATAGACGACGCGGGTGCCGTGCTTGGCCTTCTTGAGCACACAGCGCACCACGTCGTTGTGCCGCGGCGGCCAGTACCAGCCTTTGCGCAGCTGCCAGCCGTCGACGATGTCGCCGACGAGGTAGAGCGTCTCGCATTCTGTCGACTTCAGGAAGTCGAGCAGCATCTCAGCCTGGCAGCCCGATGTCCCCAAATGCGTGTCGGATACCCAGATCGCGCGATAGGCGAAGGCGGGCCTGGTGCGTTCGAAATGTACGGGTTCTTCAATCCAGGCCGCCGCTCCCGGAATCCCGGGAACCGGCAGTCGTGTGTGAGCTGTCATTCCCATCTCCCGAGCGCGTGGTCGGTATGACGGCAATTATCCGTGCGGCATGAGTCTGGCAGATGACAGAATTGGGAAGTTCCCGTGACAGTGGCCGAAAGGCCTCAGCTGTGCTCTTCGAGGAACTTTCCGACTTCGCGCACCACGTCCTTCGACGCCTTGGGTGAGATGGCGAAGGCCATGTGGTGGCAGGCGAGTTCGACCGCCTTGTCGCGCTCATGCGGCAGGCCGCGCGCCGCGCGCGGAGCGATCAGCCCGTCGCGCCGCGACCAGATGGCGAGGTGCGGGACTGGTGGCTTTTCAGTGATGCGCGGGATCGGTGGGTCGTCGACCGGGTGCTTTGCGACTTTCTCGTACAGCCGCCACACGTTGTTCTGCCGCGGGTCGCCGGAGAAGGGCGAACCAAGCGTGATCACCGCTCGTACCTGTTCCGGGTGATATCGTGCATATTCTCGAGCGAAGAGGCCGCCGAGACTCCACCCGACGATGACGATCGGTCGGTCATGTCCGAGGCCGTCAATCCGCTCGGCGAGCTTTTCCAGCGTGTCGGGGCGGGCGCCGAAGTTCCAGCCCTGCTTCCAACCGTGGACTCGATAGCCGGCCCGCGCCAGCTCGCGCCGAAGCGAGAAGGTCGTCTGGTCGCTGCACAGGAAGCCGGGGATAACGAGCACCGGCTGGCCGCCGCCAGGACCGCGCGGCCCGCGCTTGCGAAAGGTGCCGAGCATTCGCCCGAAATTCCAGGCGAGCTCGCCCCAATTGCCATGCTTGGGCGGCGCGTCGTCGCCTTCCCACGGATGCGGGGGCTTGGGGTTGTTTACAGGAATTCGCGCCCCATCAGCTCTTTCAGCTCGTTGGGCAGCTTCACTCGCCCGTCGGCCGTTTGATGGTTTTCGAGCAGCGGCACGAGGATCCGCGGGGACGCCAGCGCGGTGTTGTTGAGCGTGTGCGCGAACCGCACCTTCCCGTCGCTGCCGCGGTACCGAATGTTCGCCCGCCGGGCCTGCCAGTCGTGCAGGGTCGAGCAGCTGTGAGTTTCGCGATATTTGCCGAGGCTCGGCACCCAGCTCTCGATATCGTTCATGCGATATTTGCCCAGGCCCATGTCGCCGGTCGACGTCTCGATCACTTGGTAGGGGATCTCCATCGCCTGCAGCAGTTCTTCAGCGAGGCGCAACAAGGTCGCATGCCATTCGGCCGACTGCGTGTCGTCGGCTTCGCAAATGACATACTGCTCGACCTTCACGAACTGGTGGACGCGCAGCAGCCCGCGCACGTCCTTGCCCGCGCTGCCAGCTTCGCGTCGGAAACAAGGCGAGTAGCCGGCGTACAGGATCGGCAGTTTGTCAGTCTCGACGATCTCGCCCGAATGGAGCGAGGTCAACACGACCTCGGCCGTGCCTGCCAGCCACAGGTCGTCGTTGGGAAGCTCGTAGGTTTCCTCGCGGTGGCCGGGGAACTGGCCCTGGTTCAGGAACGCCTGTTCGCGCGCGATTGCCGGCACCGTGATCGGCGTGAAGCCACCCGCGGCGATCTTCTCCAGCGCCCAGGCCATCAGCTTGATTTCGAGCAGGGCTAGCGCGCCCTTAAGGCAATAGGTGCGGCTGCCCGACACCTGCGTCACCCGGCTGAGATCGCCCCAGCCGTTTTTCTCGATCAGCGCGACATGGTCGAGCGGCTCGAAGTCGAACTTCGGGACAGCGCCCTCGGTGCGGATGACCGTGTTGAAGCTCTCGTCCGGCCCGACCGGCGCACCTTTGTAGGGAATTCCGGGGAGCTTCAGCATCAGCGCTTTCAGCTCGGCCTCCTTGGCTTCCAGCCCGCTCTCGATCTCCGACGCCCGCGCCCCAGCTTCCTTCGCCTGCCGGCCAAGCTCGGCTTTCTCTTTCGCCGTTGCGTCCTTGAACTTGGCGCTGACCGCATTCCGCTCGGCTCGGAGCTGGTCGATTTGCGTCTTCGCCCCGCGCACCTCGGCGTCGAGCGCCAGCAGCGCGTCGAGGTCGAGCTCGACGCCCTTGTCGCGGATCGCCTTTTCAACCGTCTCGCGGTTCGCCTTGATGAAGTCCAACGCCAGCATGTGGGCGTAGCTAGCGGATGCTAGTCGAAGTGCAACCTGCGGTAACTGCCGCGGAAGAACAGCAACGGATCGAGGCTGGTGTCGAAGCTGGCCTTTACCACCCGTCCGACGAGGATGTGATGGTCGCCACCGTCATGCACCGCGTGGCGCTCGCATTCGAACACGCAGAGCGACGCCTCGAGGATCGGGGCGCCCGCTTCGCCGCACGACCAGGCCGTGTTCCCGAACCGGTCCTCGGCGCGCGTCGAGAAGGTGATCGACGCCGGTTGCTGCTCGCGCTGCAGGACATTGACCGCGAAGCATGGGCCCGTCGTTAGCGTCTCCGCCGCGACCGACATTTTGTGAATGCACACCAGCAGCAGCGGCGGGTCGAGCGAGACCGAAGTGAAACTGTTGACGGTGATTCCCGACGGCTTCCCGGCGGGATCGAGGCAGGTGACGATCGTGACTCCGGTCGCGAAGCAGCCGAGCGCATCGCGAAGCGTGCGCGGATCGTGGCCGGTCCGGTATTCGCCCTTCGTCGTCTCCACCATGCCGTTGGCTATAGCGTCCTCGACTGCCATTGCGAGGCGCGATAGCTAGCCGGCAATTGTTTCACTGGAGGGTATCACATGGTTCGGGGCGCGTTCGCCGCATTTCTTCTGATCACCACCGCTTCGACTCAAGCCGCGCCCGATCCCAACCTCTATCTCGAACAGGTCGATGGGGCCCGGGCTTTGGCCAAGGTCATGGCGTGGAACGCCACCACCCGCGCCGCGCTCGAAAAGCAGCCGGGCTTTGCCAACTATCGCAGCCGCGCGCTCGCCCTCCTCTCGACCAACGAGAAGATCGCCGAGCCCGAGCAGGTGATCGGCGACAAGGTCCTCAATTACTGGCAGGACGACCAGCATCCGCGCGGCATCTGGCGCGTGTCGCCGCTCGCTGCTTACGTCTCGGGTCAGCCGCAATGGCGGACGCTCATCGATATCGACGCGATGAGCAAGGCCGATGCCAAGAACTGGGTTTTTAAGGGCGCCGACTGCCTCGCTCCCGCCTACACCGACTGCATGGTCAGCCTGTCCAACGGCGGCGGCGACGCGGTCGAGATACGCGAATTCGATCTCGGCAAGGGCGCTTTCATACGAAACGGCTTCTTCGTCCCGAACGCCAAGTCGAACGTCAATTGGGCCGGGCCCGATACCTTGTTCGTCGGCACTGATTACGGCGCCGGGAGCCTCACCGATTCCGGTTATCCCCGCATCGTGAAGGTCTGGAAGCGCGGCACGCTGCTGTCAGCCGCGACCCTGCTGTCGCAGGGCGAAAAAGCCGACGTATCGGTCTCGGCCTACACGAATTACGACAACGGCACCTTCTGGCCGATCCTCAACCGCGGCGTCGACTTCTACCACGCCAAGGTCAGCCACATCGCGCCCGACGGCCGGCTCGTCCCGACCATTCTCCCCGACGACGCGCAGATCTACGGTATCCTCGACGGGCGCGCGATCGCCTCGCTGAAGACGCCGTGGGAAGGCCGCCCGGCCGGCGCGCTCGTCGCTTATTCGATCCCCGACCTCCTCGCCGGCGAGCGCCCCGTGGTCGAAACCGTATTCATCCCTAACGATCATCAGGCAGTCGAGGAAGTCTCGGCCAGCAAGTCGGCGCTCTGGGTCAAATATCTCGACGACGTTTCGGGCAAGCTGATGGCGATGCAGCGCTCGCCCGACGGCACCTGGGCGGGCAAGGTTATCCCGCTCGCCGACAAGTCGACGGTACACTTGAACGCGACCGCGACCGGCTCCGATCTTGCCTTCGCGACGGTCGAGGGCATGCTGACCCCGCCGACCCTGTTTGCGGTCCAGCCGACGGTCGCCCCCAATCGCGTGCAGGCGCTCCCCGCGCAGTTCGACGCCTCGAACATGGTGGTCGAGCAGAATTTCGCGACCTCGCTCGACGGGACGAAAATTCCCTATTTCCTCGTCCATCGGAAGGACGCCACCGGCCCGGTCCCGGTGCTCATGCATGCGTATGGTGGGTTCGAAGCCGCCCAGACCCCCGGCTATCTCGTCTCGCAGCCCTATCGCTCGGGCCCGATCGCTTTGTTCGCGGTCGAGGAAGGCGATGCCTACGTCCTCGCCAACATCCGCGGCGGCGGCGAATATGGGCCTAATTGGCACAATGCCGTGCTGCGCGAGAACCGGCAGAAGGCCTATGATGACCTCTATGCCGTGGGCCAGGACCTGATTACCCGCGGCCTCACGCAGAAGGGCCGGATCGCGGTCTCGGGACGCTCCAACGGCGGGCTCATGGCTTCGGTCGCGATCGAGCAGCGCCCCGACCTGTTTGGCGCCGCGATCATCGGCTCGCCTTTGGTCGACATGAAGCGCTACTCGCACCTCCTCGCCGGCGCTTCGTGGATGGGCGAGTACGGCAATCCCGACGTTCCCGGAGACTGGGCCTTCATCAGCAAATATTCTCCGTACCAGAACCTCAAATGCGGCGTGAAATATCCGGTGCCGTTCATCTACACCTCGACCCGCGACGACCGCGTCCATCCGGGCCACGCGCGCAAGCTCGCCGCCAAACTCGAGGCCTGCCATGACAAATTCTATTACGACGAGGCGATCGAGGGCGGCCACGCCGCCGGCATCGTTCCGGAGGAAGATGCGCAGCGGGTCGCGCTGGAGACGGTCTATTTGAACCTGCTGCTTCCGCCGCAGGGTGGCAGTCCGGCCGGCGAGCGGGGATTCTAAGGCAATGCGTTCGTTCGTCCTTCGACTACGCGCTACGCGCTCCCCTCAGGACGAACGCTTAGAGCTAGAGCGCCAGCAACTCCATCGCGCTCAGCGCCAACACCTCCGCAACCGTCTGCTCCAGCGTCTCAGACACCAAATACCGCGGCTGGAACGCGTCATGCTTGTAAGGCGTGTCGATGGCTCGTCTGACCGAGAAGGGCATCCGCTCGACCACGTCGCTCTCCAGGCTGAAATGCGCTTCGCCGAAGCTGGAGGCCAGGCCCGCGCCGAGGATCTTCAGCTCGCCATGCTCCTCGGCCAGCCCGAACTCGACGCTGTGCCAGTATAACCGAGCGGCCTTGTGTCCCTGGTCGGCGGCGATCGCGGCCGACCCCAGTTCGCCGATATGCCGAGTCATCTCCGCGAAATCGTGGTTCGCCAGCATCGGGATATGACCGAACATGTCGTGGAAGCAGTCGGGCGCTTCGAGGTAATCGAGCTGTTCGCGGGTGCGGATGAAGTTGCCGACCGGGAACACTCGCTCGCTCAGCATGGCGAAGAAGATCTCGTCCGGAACCAGCCCCGGCACCGCAACGGTGCGCCATCCGGTGCGCGGCTCCAGGATCACATTCAGCCCCTCGACGTCGGGAACGCCGGGGTGCGATAGCCGCAGCAGGTCGATGCCATCGAGAAACGGCGACACCACGCGCGTCCCGAGCAGCTCGACCTGCCGCGCGAACAGCAGGTCCCACACAGCATGGTCGTCTTCGGTAAAGGACTCCCAATTCTGCGCGACGACATAGCTCTCCCAATGCCTCCCCTCCCCTTGATGGGGAAGGGCCGGGGGTGGGGTGACGGCTGTGTCCTTGGTCTCTACATCTTCGAGCATTGTCTCGTCCTTCTCGGGCAACAAAAAACCCGCCGCGGAGGCCGGGCGGGTCGAGGTTGGTCGTCTGAGCTCTAGGCGCGCGTCAGCCGATCCCAACCCCGTCGGGATAATAATAAAGGGCGCTGATCGAGCGGTTAGTCATTGCGCATCCGTATCTCATGCCAAGCATGAACGCACAATGGCTCAGTTTGAGCCATCAGCGCACTTCATTGAGGGCGAAGAGCCTAATCGGAGCATCAAGGCAGATAGGCATCGATTCAGGGCAAATCTTTCCAAAGACCGCTTTCACGATTTCCGGGTGGTCCCCTCGATATCCTCTGAAGCGGTCCGGCTTCGTGTAAATCAGGGTGATACTTCTGTCAGCGAGGCGCGCGTCGCAGGACTCGAAACACGCAACATACGATCCGGTATGGCCGTTATCGTAGGGGTAGACTTTGAGGGTGACGGTTCTCCCGACCCATCTGTTCGAATGTTTCAACAAATCGATTGTCTGATTCTCGCTCAAGACTTGGTCAGGCTTCGCAAGGGAAACGGTCGTGCACCCAACCGTCACGAGCGCGGCCACACCGACCCAGACATTACGCCAAATCATTGATCGCCTCGGCAAGCTTGACGTCCCGCTCGGTCACGTCGCCTGCATCATGGCTGGTCAGCCGGAAATCGACGCGGTTCCACACGCTGGTGAACTCGGGGTGATGATCGACCTTCTCGGCGTGCAGCGCGACCCGGGTCAGGAAGCCGAACGCCTCGCGGAAATCCTTGAACTTGAATGTCCGGACCAGCGCCTTGCCGCCGGCCTCGAGCGTCCATCCTTCCGGCGCATTCATCGTCACCTCTCCGCCGTCAATGCGAGCCCTGCAGACTCGTCGGACTCCCTTGAAATGCTGTTCGCCAAAGAGCAACTGGCCGCCAAAGGAGACTGACATGGCCACCGCCGTTGACGAAACGACCGCCACCGGGTTCGCGAACCCGATGGGCACCGACGGCTTCGAGTTCGTCGAATATACCGCGCCCGACCCGCAGCTCTTGCGCGAGCTGTTCACCAAGATGGGCTTCCCCGCGGTGGCGAAGCACAAGCGCAAGGACGTCACGCTCCACCGCCAGGGCGAGATCAACTTCATCATCAATGCCGAACCCGGCAGCTATGCCGAGCAATTCGCCCGCGATCACGGCCCCAGCGCCTGCGCCATGGCCTTCCGGGTCAAGGACGCGAAGTTCGCCCACGACCGCGCCATCAGCCTCGGCGCGACCTCGGTCCAGACCGACGTCGCCCATGGCGAAATGGACATTCCGGCGATCGAGGGCATCGGCGGATCGCGGCTGTTCCTGGTCGATACCTACGGCGACAAGGGCTCGATCTACGACGTCGATTTCGACTTCTTCCCCGACGCCGCCGACCGCCTGAAGCAGCTCGACAGCCGCCTCACCTACATCGATCACCTGACCCACAATGTGAATCGCGGGCAGATGTCGGTCTGGGCCGATTATTACGAGCGGCTCTTCAACTTCCGGGAGATTCGCTATTTTGACATCGAGGGCAAGCAGACCGGCCTGTTCTCCAAGGCCATGACTTCACCCGACGGCAAGATCCGAATCCCCTTGAACGAAAGCCAGGACGACAAGAGCCAGATCGAGGAATTCCTGCGCGAGTATAAGGGCGAGGGCATCCAGCACATCGCGCTCGGTACCTCGGACATTTACCAGGCCGTCGATATCCTGCGCGGCCGCGGCATCGCTTTCCAGGACACGCCAGATACCTATTATGAGCTGGTCGACGACCGCGTGAAGAACCACGGCGAGCCGACCGCCGAAATGAAGAAACGTGCGATCCTGGTCGATGGCGCGCCGACCGACGGGCAGGGCCTGCTGCTGCAGATCTTCACCCAGAACGTGATCGGCCCGATCTTCTTCGAGATCATCCAGCGCAAGGGCAACGAGGGCTTCGGCGAGGGCAATTTCAAGGCGTTGTTTGAGAGCATCGAGCTCGACCAGATTCGCCGCGGGGTGATCTGAGCCGCATGACCGAAGCCTTCATCTGCGATTACGTCCGCACCCCGATCGGACGCTACGCCGGCGCGCTGTCGAGCGTCCGCGCCGACGACCTCGCCGCCATCCCGATCCGCGCCCTGATCGACCGCAATCCGACCGTCGATTGGAGCGAAATCGACGACGTCATCCTCGGCTGTGCCAACCAGGCCGGCGAAGACAATCGCAACCTCGCGCGCATGGCGGGGCTGCTCGCCGGGCTTCCCGACAGTTCGGGTGGCGTGACCCTCAACCGCCTGTGCGGCTCGGGCCTCGACGCGGTGGCGATGGCGGCGCGCGCGATCCGTGGCGGCGAATCCGGCATGATTATCGCCGGCGGCAGCGAAAGCATGAGCCGCGCTCCCTTCGTCATGGCGAAGGCGACCTCCGCCTTCGACCGCAATGCCGAGATGTATGACACGACGATCGGCTGGCGCTTCGTCAATCCGAAGATGAAGGCCGCGTACGGCGACGACACGATGCCGAGCACCGGCGAGAATGTCGCGCAGGACTTCCAGATCAGCCGCGAAGACCAGGACGCATTCGCGGTCCGCAGCCAGGACAAGGCGGCCAAGGCGCAGGCCAACGGCCGGCTCGCCGCCGAGATCGTCCCGGTCGAAATCCCGCAGCGGAAGGGCGATCCGATCGTCGTCGACAAGGACGAACATCCGCGCGCGACGAGGATGGAGGCGCTCGGCAAGCTTCGTCCGATCGTTCGCCCCGACGGCACCGTGACTGCCGGCAACGCGTCGGGCGTCAACGACGGCGCTGCGGCGCTGATCATCGCCGACGAAGTCTCGGCGCGGCGCAACGGCCTGACGCCCAAGGCGCGAATTCTCGGCGCCGCAGTCGCCGGAGTTCCGCCGCGGATCATGGGCATTGGCCCGGCGCCTGCATCAGAGAAACTCATGAACCGCCTCGGCCTAAAGGTCGGTGACTTCCACGTGATCGAGCTCAACGAAGCCTTCGCCGCGCAGGGCCTCGCCGTCCTTCGCCAGCTCGGCATCGCCGACGACGATGCCCGCGTGAATCCCAATGGCGGCGCGATCGCGCTCGGCCATCCGCTTGGCATGTCGGGCGCGCGCCTCGCCCTCACCGCGACCGAGGAACTGCAGCGCACCGGCGGCAAGCTTGCGCTCGCGACCATGTGCATCGGCGTCGGCCAGGGAATCGCGCTCGCCCTCGAACGGGTGTAAATTGAGGGCCGTGGCGACGGCGGCGGAACATCTCGATCATGCGGCGATCATGGCCGTGCTCGACCGTGTGCCCGATCCCGAGATTCCGGCGCTGACCATCACCGACCTCGGCATCGTTCGCGGCATCGCCGAAAACCCGCCGCGGGTGCTGGTGACGCCGACCTACACCGGCTGCCCGGCGACCGTCGCGATCGAGCAGATGATCCGCTCGGCGCTCGACGAAGCGGGCTACGAGGACGTCCACGTCGAACGCGTGCTGTTCCCTGCCTGGACCACCGATTGGATCACCGAGCGGGGACATGAGCGGCTAAAGGCCTACGGCATCGCCCCGCCCAATCCATCAGCGGTCGCCGAATGCCCGCGGTGCGGGTCGATGGAGACCGAGGAAGTCAGCCGCTTCGGCTCGACTCCGTGCAAGGCTCAATGGCGCTGCAAATCCTGCCTGGAGCCGTTCGACCGCTTCAAATGCCACTAGGTTATTTGGCGCAGAGCTTCCCGGTTTCCTTGCAGAACGCCGTCGAGACGTCGCCCTTGAAGTCCATCTGGCCGATCGACTTCATCGTCGACCCGATCACCACCGGCATCGCCGCCTGGTAGTGCTTTCCGGCAGCGCTGCCCTGAAAAGTGGCGACAGCCCGAAGCTGAGCCAGTGATAGCTGCTCGGCCCAGGCGCGTCCTTCGGACTGCATGATCCTGTCGCGGCCGGCCTCAAAGACCCGCTTGGAGGTCGTCCGCAGTTTGGCCTGTTCAGTGGCGTTCAGCTCGGGATGCGCCGCGACCATCTCCTCAGTTTCCTTCTGCCGCATCATCGGCAGCAAGGTCCCAAGCGTGCCGTGCTCGGCGATTTGCCGGCCAAGCGTCAGCGCTTCCGCCGACGGCGTCGCCGCGGCGAGCAAGAGTGCGATCGTCACCATTCGGCAAATCCCCCGTCGCTGGTTCTGAAGATCGGGTTGCGCCAGCGGTGGCGGTCCTTGTCCGCTTCCCGCACCGCTGCTTCGTCAATCTCGACTCCGAGACCCGGGCCTTCCGGCACCGGCAGGAACCCGCCGACCGGGGTTAGCGCCTCCTTGTTGATGCAGAAATTGAGCAGGTCATGCCCGCCGGTATTGTAGTGGATGCCGAGGCTGATTTCCTGGATCGCATGGTTGGGCGTGCACGCCGCAATCTGGAGGCAAGCGCCCAACGCTAGCGGTCCGAGCGGGCAGTGCGGCGCGACCGCGACGTCATAAACCTCCGCCATCGCCGCGATCTTGCGGACCTCGAGGATGCCGCCGGCATGGCTGAGGTCCGGCTGGATGATGTCGACCGCGCCCTGCTCGAAGAAGGGTTTGAAGTCCCACCGGCTAAATAGCCGCTCGCCGAGCGCGATCGGGGTCGAGGTCAGCGCCGCGATTTGCGCCAGCCCTTCCGGGTTCTCGCACAACAACGGCTCCTCGATGAACAGCAGCCCCAGTGGCTCCAGCGCCTTCGCCAGCTGCTTCGCCATCGGCCGATGCACTCGGCCATGGAAGTCGAGACCGACGTCCATGCCCTGCGCCTGCGCGGCCTCGACGCGCTTCACTACTTCGTCGAACTCGGACGGCGTGCCGATCCAGTTCATCTCGGCCGTCGCGTTCATCTTCACCGCGGTGAAGCCCTGGTTTTTCCGCCCCTCCGCGGCATCGGCGATTTCGTGCGGGCGGTCGCCGCCGATCCAGGCGTAGGACCGGACCTTGTCGCGGACCTTGCCGCCGAGCATTTGCCACACCGGCAGGTCGAGTGCGCGGCCCTTCAAATCCCAGAGCGCCTGCTCAAGCCCGGCCAGTGCCGACATCAAAACTGGCCCGCCACGATAGAAGCCGCCGCGGTATCCGACCTGCCAGATGTCCTCGATGTTGAAGGGATCGCCGCCGATGAAGCGGTCGCGGAAGGCTTCGAACACGCCGTCGACGGCTTCGGCCCAACCCTCGAGGCTCGCCTCGCCCCAGCCGAACGCGCCGTCGTCGGCCTCGACGCGTACGAACAGCCAGCGAGGCGGCGCGAAGAAGGTCTCGATCCTGTCGATCTTGCGAGCCGTCACACCTTCACCTCTTTCGAATCCGTGCCGTCGTCCGAAGCATTCGCGTCATTCGCTTGGGTTCCGGCACCGCCGAGATGCCGTCCCGCGGCATCGTCATCTCCTTCGTCGTGCTCGCCGATTTTCTTGATCGGGACGATCAGGCACACGCTCTGCGCCGGAAGCACGTTGCGCCAGTCGGCGATTAGCTGCTTGTAGGCCCGACCGACGTTGCGGATCTTGCGGTCGAGATCGAACAGTCCGAGCGGATTGACGTTGCCATTCTTTTCACGGAGCGCGGTGTCCCAGTCGACCTGGTCGGTCAGCGAGTACCAGGTGAAGCCGACAGTGGGGATGCCGACGTTACGCAGCCGGAGGACGTTAGCCCACTCCTTCCACAGCCACTTCACCGCCTCGTCGCCGTGTGGGCCTTCCCACAGGTTCGTCTCGGTGTGCATCACCGGAAGCCGGTAGCGGTTGTAATATTGGCGCGTGATCTCGGTGTAACCGAAGGTCTCGCCGGCAGCGACGGTATGGCCGTCGGCGAATACGCGATGCTCGTTCAACTGGTAATAGTCGTTGCCGAAAATGCAGTGCTGTTTCAGCCGGTGCTCGAGGAACCACTCATATTCCTCGCGGGTCATCCCATTGTCGAGCAGGTATTGGTACATGCCGCTATCGACCCGTCGGCCGTAATTGAGGTCGAGGCTCAGGAACCGCATCTGGTTCAGCACTTCAGCGCGGCCGATCGCGCCGGGTGAATCTGCATGATAATATTCGGATGATTCCGACTGGATGAAGATCGCGTCGTGGCGCCGCTTCAGGATCGCGATCATCCCCATCACGTTCGCTTTGACGATGTGCTTCAGCGCCGTAATGAAGGACCTGTCGTCCTTCTTCTGCTCGTTCCACCAGCCGTATTTCGCGGAGAAGACCGCGCAGATGAACATCTCATTGATCGGGGTGTAGAGCTGCACCCACGGATAGCGCTCGGCGAAGGCTCCCGCGTAATCGGCGAACAGGCGCGGGAAATCCGGGTTCTGGAAATTGCCGATCCAGTCGGGGACGCCAAAGTGGCAGAGATCGACGATCGGCGTGATGTCGCGCTTCTTGAGCTCGGCGAACGTAAGGTCAGAAAATTCCCAATCGAACTTGTTTGGGCCGAGATAGGTTTTGTGGATCGGCGGCCCGTAGCGAAGGAAATTGATTCCGATTTCCTGGACGCAGTCGAAGTCCTCGCGCCAGCGTTCGTAGTGGCCGCAGACCTCCATCTCGTCGACTCGGGTCTCGCCGTTGTTGATCGTCGGGATGCTGTTCTCGATCCCCGTCGCGAACATGAAGTTGGCGATGGTTCAGTCTCCTTGAAGCTCCGTTTTCGTCGCTAGGCCATAACGGCCATGGCGCGTCGATAGTCCCGCTCCGGAAAAAGAAAAACGGGAGCGAAGTCGCTTCCGCAAAGTTTTGCGCTATGGCACTAAAGCATGCGCTGGGCGGAAGGTTTCATCGCAGTCGACTGGGGCACGACGAACCGGCGTGCCTATTTGCTCGACTCGTCAGGTCATTGCAGCAACGAATTCGAGGATTCGAAGGGCGTTCTGTCCGTCAGTACGAGCGAATTCCCTGCGGCCGTCGCGGAGATCCGCGGCAAGCTCGGCGATCGCCCGATGCTCCTTGCCGGAATGGTCGGCTCGAACCGTGGCTGGAAGGAAGCGCCCTACGTTCCGTGCCCCGCCGGAATCGACGATCTCGTGGCAAAACTGGTTTGGGCGGACAAGCGCGAAGCGATCGTGCCAGGTGTCTCCTACATCGCGGATGGCCGCGGCGACGTGATGCGCGGTGAGGAGGTCCAGCTTCTCGGTGCTGTCGCCGCGGGGCTGGTCGATCCGGATGCTGTGGTCTGTCATCCGGGCACGCATAACAAGTGGGCCGAACTGCGCGGTGGCCGCATCCACAAGTTCCAGACGATCATGACCGGTGAGCTGTTCAGCCTGCTCAAGGACCACAGCATCCTGTCCGACCTGTTGATTGGCGAAGTTGGCGTGAACGATACATTCTGCGCCGCTGCACGTTATGCGATCAACAATGAGGCCATTCCCGCAGATCTGTTTTCCGTGCGCGCCAACGTCATCCTGGGCGAGGCGAAGAAAGAGGATGCCGCTTCCTACACCAGCGGGTTGCTCATCGGCACGGACGTCCGCATCGGTCTCGCAACGCCAATTGCAGCGGACATTGTCGTGATCGGCCGTCCCGAACTAACCAAGCTTTACGCAGCGGCGATCGCGCAGACCGATCGCACGGCGGTCGAGCTCGACGGCGAGAAATGCTTCCTCGCCGGGATCACCGAAATCGCAAAGAGGATGAATTGAGCGCGAGAGAAACCCTCTATCGTTACCTCGATGAATGTCCGCTGGTGGCGATCATCCGGGGCGTAACGCCAGGGGAGGCCGACGCGATTGGCGATGCAATCTACGAAGCCGGCATGCGCATCATTGAAGTGCCGCTGAACTCGCCCGACCCGCTGAAGAGCATCGAGCTTTTGGCAAATAAGTTCGGCGATCGAATGCTTGTCGGCGCGGGCACCGTGCTCAATGCCCACCAGGTCGCCGACGTGAAGACGGCAGGCGGGCGCATCATCGTCTCCCCCAACGCCAACCTCGCCGTCGTTTCCGCGACCGCCGCGGCCGGCTTGGTCGCATCGCCCGGCTATTTCACGCCGACCGAGGCATTTGCGGCGATCGACGCCGGCGCGACGGCGCTGAAACTCTTTCCCGCAGAGGCCGCAAGCCCCGCGGTGCTCAAGGCGCAGCTGGCGGTGCTCCCGAAGGACTTGCCGGTGATGGTCGTCGGCGGCGTGAAGCCGGACAATATGCGGCCGTGGATCGATGCCGGCGCTTCAGGGTTCGGGCTCGGTGGCGGGCTTTACCGGCCCGGACAAACTGCCGCCGAAACTCTCGAGAGGGCGAGCGCCTATGTTGCGGGAGTGAAGGCCTGATGCGTCCGATGCGAATTGCCATCATCGGCTACGGCAAGATTGCCGAGGACCAGCACATCCCCTCGATCGCCGGCAATCCGCGGTTCGAACTGGCCGCCGTGTCCAGCCGCTCGGGACAAGGTCCTCAACCGGTCTTCACCGACTGGAGGGAGATGATCCACAAGGTCGAGGGGCTGGACGCGGTTGCGATCACCACGCCGCCGTCGCCGCGTTACGACATTGCGCGCGAGTGCATCCGGAACGACCTCCATTGCCTGCTCGAGAAACCGCCCAGCGATGGATTGAGCGAGGTCGCCGACCTCGATCTCCTCGCCCAGACGCATGGCGTGTCGCTGTTCACGACGTGGCATGCGCAGCACCATTCGACTGTGGAGCTCGCCGAGCGCGCGCTCGCCGGTAAGCGCATCAAGTCGATGAAAATCCTGTGGCACGAGGACGTCCACAAATGGCACCCCGGCCAGACCTGGATCTGGGACCCGGGCGGGTTCGGCGTATTCGACCCGGGCATCAACGCTTTCTCGATCGCAACCAAGATTTTCCCGGGCTCGCTGCTCGTGCGGAACGCGACATTGAGCGTGCCAGAGAATGCACAGACCCCGATTGCAGTAGACATCACCTTTGCCAGCTCGGATGCGGATGGACCTTTGACTGCCAGCCTCGACTGGCGCCGGACCGAAGGCGAGGAATGGACGATCGAAGTCGAGGCGGTGGACGGCACCATGGTGCGGCTGGAGGAGGGGGGCGCGAAGCTTCACCTCAACGGCGCGTTTCATCTCGATGAAGGTCCCGGCGAATATCCCGATATCTACGCGCAATTCGCCGACCTGATCGATGAGCATCGCAGCCACGTCGACGTCGCGCCTTTGCGGCTAGTGGCGGATTGCCTGCTCGCCGGACGACGAAAAATGGTTGAATCCGTAACGATGTGAGCGCTACCGCTGATGGAACGGCACCGCGCTACAAGCGTAGTGAGAGTGCCGCGGGGAGTAAGCGTACAGAGGTGGTGCTGATGGCCGACATTGCGGTCCACGAATTGAATCGTCTGGATGAGATTTTCGCGGGCAACCGCCTGCTCGCGACCTTCGACTCGAGCGCGCGCGAACTCATCGAGCCTTATGGCGAACTGGTCGAGCTCGAGACGGGCCAGATCGTCCTCAATCGCGGCGACCTCGTCCTTTCGACGCTTTTCCCGGTCCAGCCGACGACCATTTCTTTCACCATCGAACTCTCCGGCGGCCGCACTGTCGAAACGGCGCTCATCGGCCGCCGCGGCGCGGTTGGCGGGATCATCAGCTGCGGCCACGCGCCGGCCTTCACCAAGGCCATCGTCCTTGTTGGCGGACCAGCACTTCGCGTTCCCATGAGCGCGCTCGAAAACGCCAAGCGCGAATCCGCGTTCATCTCCAATCTCTTCTGTCGCTTTTCGGATTATCTGCTCTCGCAGGCGATGCAGTCCGTGGCCTGCAATGCCTTCCACACGATCGAGCAACGGGCGGCGCGCTGGCTGCTTCATGCCCAGGATCGGGCCGGCGACCGGATTGCGCTGACGCAAGAAGCCTTTGCCGCGCTGCTGGGTGTCCAGCGGACAACCGTGAACGCAGTAATCCAGGGCTTCCAGGCCGACGCCATCGTCGCGACGGGACGCGGCGTGGTGCGAGTCATCGACCGCAGCAAACTCGAGAAGAGATCCTGTGAGTGCTACCGGCGGCTCGAGGATCATTTCGCGGCAGTGATCGGCGAAAGCGGCCACGGCACGCACTGATCAGCCAGCGAATCTCCAGCGCAGAGACTCGCCTGCGCAGAACGGCACCAATCCGTCGATTTCATCGGGCACGACCTGCTCGGCGCGCTCCAGAGTCACGGTCTCTTCGTTGATCGGCAGGGCGTAGAAGTTCGGACCGTTCAGCGACGCGAACGCTTCGAAGCGCTCGATCGCGCCCTCATCCTCGAAAACTTGCAGGTACGATTCGAGTGCGAATGGGGCGTTGAAGATTCCGGCGCAGCCGCAGGACGATTCCTTCGCCTCGCGGCTGTGCGGCGCGCTGTCCGTGCCGAGGAAGAATTTCGGCGAGCCAGAAGTCGCGGCCTTGCGCACGGCGAGCCGGTGCTGCTCGCGCTTGGCGACCGGCAGGCAGTAGGCGTGGGGCCTGAGGCCACCGGCGAAGATCGCGTTGCGGTTGATGATGAGATGTTGCGGCGTGACGGTTGCGCCGATGTTCGGCCCGGAACTTTGGACGAAGTCCGCGGCCTCGGACGTCGTGATATGCTCGAACACGATCCTCAGCGCCGGAAAATCGCGCACCACCCGGCTCAGCACCCGGTCGATAAACACGGCCTCGCGGTCGAACACGTCGACCTCGGGGTCGGTAACTTCACCGTGGACGCACAACACCATCCCGATCTGTTCCATCCGCTCCAAGACCGGGTAGATGTTGGCGATGTCGGTGACGCCGCTGGCACTGTTGGTGGTCGCACCGGCGGGGTAGAGCTTGGCCGCGACCCACACCGCGTTCGCGTGTCCGCTGTCAACCTCGTCGGGACTGATGCTGTCGGTCAAATAACACGTCATCAGCGGTAGGAAGCCCGCGCCCGCGGCCTCGACGATTCGGTCGCGATAGGCGGAGGCGGCAGCGGCAGTCGCAATCGGCGGTGCCAGGTTCGGCATCACGATCGCGCGGGCGAACTGCCGCGCGGTGTAAGGCGCGACGGTCTTCAGCATCTCGCCATCGCGCAGATGGACATGCCAGTCGTCCGGCCGTCGGATGGTCAGCGTTTGCGAAGCCACGTGGCGCTCCCTAACTGAACGCCATGACCCAAGGAAGCCAAACAGGCTCCACCCTCACCGACCGCGCCATCGTCCGGCTTTCGGGCGAGGACGTGCGCGGGTTCGTGCAGGGCTTGGCGACGAGCGATGTCGCGGGCGATCTGCCAGTGTGGGCGGGGCTGCTGACCGCGCAGGGCAAATGCCTGTTCGATTTCATGGTGTGGGCGGATGGCGACGACCTGCTGCTCGACTGCGAAACAGAGGCGGCGGACGATCTGATCAAGCGGCTGTCGATCTATCGGCTGCGCCGTCCGGTCAAGATCGAGCGCGACGACAATCTGGCTGTGCATTGGTCGAGAGATGGCGATGAGGGTCTGCCCGATCCACGTCTGTCGGAACTCGGCCGGCGTTGGCTTGCGCCCGCCGGTGATCCCGCGTCAGGCTGGCTCGAGCATCGGCTCCGGCTCGGTGTCGCTGAAGGCCGCGCTGAGCTCTGCGACCTGCTCTGGCTCGAATGCAATGCGGTCGAACTGAATGGCGTCAGTTTCACCAAGGGATGCTTCGTCGGCCAGGAAAATACCGCGCGCATGAACTGGCGGCAGAAGGTGAACCGTCGCCTCTTCGTCGTTGAAGGCGGTGGCGAGCGCACCCGCGTAGAATATTCGGAAGTCGGACTGTCGGTCGTTCACGCGCGCGTCGACGCGATTCCCGACAATGCGATCGTTCCCGACTGGCTGAAGATGTCGCTCGCTCAGCCGAGGACGGCGTAGGCTCGCACCGGGAACGTCCCCATTCCCTTCACCTTCGGCGGGACGGCAGCAAAGCGGAAGCCTTCGTCGGGCAGGCTGCCGAGGCCAGTCATGTGCTCGCAAATCGGGATACCCGCGCCGAGCAGCCGGGTATGCACCGGTCGCGCGCGGACGTGCATATTGTCAATGTTGCAGCTGTCGATGCCCACGATGACCGCGCCGTGCTCCGCCAGCCAGTCAGCGGCGTCGGCGGTGACGTACGGATGCTCGCCGAAATAAGCATCGGTGCGCCAGTGCCGGTCCCACCCAGTGTGAATCACTACGGCCTTGCCCGCGACATCGAGCGCCTCGAGATGTTCAGGTTCGATCGCTAGGCCGTTTTCCCACGGCCGCCGGACAACGATCCCCGGCAAGTCCGCCAGCGAGGGCAATTTCAGCTCCGACAGATCCGCGCCGTCCGCATAACGGTGGAACGGGCTGTCGAGATAGGTGCCGGTGTTGGCGACCATGTCGATCCGCCCAATCTGGAACGTCGAGCCGTCGTCGTAATTGGCCGCACTCGCCTCGCGCTCCCAGAAGTCGCAAATGTGCGGTCCGGGCAGGCCCTTGTAGGTGACCATGCCCTCTTCAATCACGTGGCTGAGGTCGATGATCTCTGTGCGATCCGCCATAACGCTATTCCCCCGATCAGCATCCAGACGACGTTGAGCGTCGTCGACGGTAGCGCGCCGTGCCACCAGCCGTTAACTACGAACCCCGCCGCGCCGAGCACGTTCATCCATTGATAGAGCCGCGACTTGCCGGTGAGCGTGCCGGCCGACAGCAAGGCATAAGCGGCGAGGATCAGCAGAGCGCCGCCCCAGCCGACGACCTCGACCACCCAGCGCGTGGCGTCCCAATCCGGCAGCGTCATCAAGCCGCCGCCAGCCTCCGCAGCACGTATTGGAGGATGCCGCCCGAACGGAAATATTCGAGCTCGTTGTAGGTATCGATGCGGCAACGGGCGCTTATCGTCGTCTCGCTTCCGTCAGCCCGCTCCACCTTCACCTCGACGTCCTGGCGAGGCTCGATGTCGGCGACATTGTCGATGCTGAAAGTCTCGTTGCCGGCGAGGCCGAGGCTTTCGGCGTTCTGGCCTTCCAGGAACTGCAGCGGCAGCACGCCCATGCCGACCAGGTTCGATCGGTGGATGCGCTCGAAGCTCTCGGCGATCACGGCGCGGACGCCGAGCAGTACGGTGCCCTTCGCCGCCCAGTCGCGCGAGCTGCCGGTGCCATATTCCTTGCCCGCCAGCACGATCAGCGGCGTGCCGTCATGCTCGTAGGCCATGGCCGCGTCGTAAATCGGCATGGTTTCGGCGGTCGGGCCGTAGCAGGTGAATCCACCCTCGACATTGTCGAGCATGCGATTGCGGATGCGGATGTTGGCGAAGGTGCCGCGCATCATCACTTCGTGATTGCCGCGCCGCGCACCGTAGCTGTTGAACTCGGCGCGGCTGACCTGATGCTCGAGCAAATAGCGGCCGGCCGGGCTGTCCGGCTTGATCGCGCCCGCCGGCGAGATGTGATCGGTGGTGATCGAATCCCCGAACACCGCCAACGCCCGGGCGCCGTCGATGTCTTCGAGCGGCTTGGGGGTCATCGACATGCCGCGGAAGTAAGGCGGGTTCTGGATGTAGGTCGACGAAATCGGCCAGCTGTAGGTCGCGCCACCGGTCACTTCGATCGCGCGCCAGCGCTCGTCGCCCCGATACACGTCGGCATAGCGCCGCTTGAACATCTCCGAATGGACGTGGGCGTCGATGAGGTTCCGGATCTCCTCGTTCGTCGGCCAGATGTCCTTGAGGTAGACCGGCTCGCCATTGGTAGAGTGCCCCAGAGGCTCATTGACCATGTCGGACCGCACCGTGCCCTTGAGCGCGTAGGCGACGACGAGGGGTGGTGAGGCGAGATAATTGGCGCGGCAATCGGGCGACACTCGGCCTTCAAAGTTGCGGTTACCCGACAGGACGCTGACCGCGACGAGATCATTGTCGTTGATTGCCTTGCTGATCGGCTCGGACAGCGGGCCCGAATTGCCGATGCAGGTCGTGCAGCCGTAGCCGACAAGATCGAAGCCGAGCGCGTTCAAATCCTCACTTAGGCCACTCTCGTTCAGATAGTCCGTGACCACCTGGCTTCCTGGCGCGAGGCTGGTCTTGACCCACGGCTTGGACCTCAGGCCCTTCTCGCGGGCCTTGCGGGCGACGAGGCCCGCCGCGATCAGCACCGACGGGTTGGACGTGTTTGTGCAGCTGGTGATTGCCGCGATCGCGACGTCGCCATTGCCGAAGTCGAAGCTCTCGCCCTCGACGGCGACGCGCGGCTCCTGGCCCTTGCGGTACGTGTCTTCGAGCTCCTGGTTGAACTGGTCGTCGACTTCAGACAGCACCACCCGGTCCTGCGGCCGCTTCGGTCCGGCGAGCGACGGCTCGATCGAGCTCATGTCGAGCCCGAGGGTGTCGGTGAACAAAGGCTCGGGGCTATTGCTATCGCGCCACAGCCCCTGCGCCTGCGTGTAGGCTTTCACCAGCGCGATCCGGTCGGCATCGCGCCCGGTCAGCTCGAGATAGTCGATGGTGCGCTGGTCGACTGGGAAGAAGCCGCAAGTCGCGCCGTATTCGGGCGCCATATTGGCGATGGTCGCACGGTCGGCGAGGGTTAGGCCGTCGAGGCCCGGGCCGTAGAATTCCACGAAGCGGCCAACGACGCCTTTCTGGCGAAGCATCTGGGTGACCGTCAGCACTAGGTCGGTGGCGGTGATGCCTTCCCTTAGCTCGCCGGAAAGGCGGAAGCCGACGACCTCGGGGATCAGCATCGATACCGGCTGGCCAAGCATCGCGGCCTCGGCCTCGATCCCGCCGACGCCCCAACCGAGGACGCCGAGGCCGTTGACCATCGTCGTGTGACTGTCGGTGCCGACAAGCGTGTCCGGATAGGCCACCGTCTCGCCCGTCTGGTCTTCGCCCGACCAGACGCATTGCGCGATATGTTCGAGGTTCACCTGGTGGCAGATGCCGGTTCCGGGCGGGACCACCTGGAAATTGTCGAACGCCGACGCGCCCCACTTCAGGAATTCGTAGCGCTCGCCGTTACGCTGGTATTCAAGCTCGACGTTCTTGCCGAACGCTTTGGGGTTGCCGAACTCGTCGACCATCACGCTGTGGTCGATGACGAGGTGAACTGGAACGAGCGGATTAATCTTCTGCGGGTCGCCGCCGAGCTGCTTCATCGCGTCGCGCATCGCGGCGAGGTCGACCACTGCGGGGACTCCGGTGAAGTCCTGCATCAGCACGCGCGCCGGGCGATACTGGATCTCGCGGGCAATCTTCCGCTCTTTCAGCCAATCGGCCATCGCCTGGAGGTCGTCGCCGGTGACGGTGGTGCCGTCCTCGAACCGCAGCAGATTCTCGAGCAGCACCTTCATCGAGAAGGGGAGGCGCGACACGTCGCCGAGCTGGGCGCGGGCCTTGTCGAGCGAATAATAGGAGTAAGTCTTGTCTCCGACCTGGAGCGCGGAACGCGTCTTCAGGCTGTCCTGGCCGGTGGGGATCATTGCTGTCCTTCGCGTGGGTCTGGTGCAGCGGACTGCGCTGCAGATTTTGGGGTTGGCGCGCCCTTAGCAACCGACCCCCATCCCCGCAAATGCTCCCCCGCAAATCAGGCGGTCGTGGCTGACGGTTTCAGCGGTCCGCGGCCATTCGCGCGCTTGGGGGCACCCTCGACTGCGTCCTCGGCCGCTTCCTCGATCGCTTCCTTCACTTCTTCCTTAAGCTGGACGATCTCTTCTTCGTCCTTTTCCTCGAGTCCGACCAGCTCGTTCCGTGCCTGCCGGCTGGCCGCGATCAGCTCGTCGAGCTTGGCATGCATCGCAATATCGCGGCGTCGGGCCTCGGCTTCGCGCTCGTTCTGGTTGTTCAGCACCATCTGGGTCAGCGTGATCGCCATGATCGACAGCGCTGCCGTCAAAATGTTGATGTTGAAGCCGATTGCGAACCAGGCCACGCAGACGATGATGAAGGCGATCTGCGCATAAGGATGAGCGGATAGATCGGCGACGACCGCCGATATCCGGCAGCCCATTGATTCAAACCAGCTTTTTCCGTTTTTTTCAGCCATTTACGCGGCATAACGGCTGTTGAAGCGATCGGTTGCGCCGAATCGAGGATTGATCGCGGCGGAGTGCCGTAGTGCGACTCGCAATCATCACGGCGTCGCAATAGATACGACATGACCGGCACGGGGCCGGGAAAATGATAAGAGGAAGCGGGCAATGGCCCACGACAGCGATTATTTCCGCCGCCGCGCCGCCGAAGCGCGCGCCGCTGCCTTTTCCAAGCATGACGGCGATGGAGCCGCAGTCGCCGGTGACCTGGCGCTGGCCTATGCCGCGCTTGCTCGCCGCCAGGCCGAGATCGCGGCCCGGACCGAGAAGGCCGAAGAGGTTCCGCTCGTCGTCGCCGACTAAATCCAGCGCCGCCATTTGAAATAGAGAAACGGCAGGATCGCGCTCGCCAGCATCAGGCCGAGCGCCATTGGATATCCCCACGGCCAGCTAAGCTCCGGGAAATTGTGGAAGTTCATCCCGTAGATTCCGGCGATCAGCGTTGGCGGAAGGAAGATCACCGCCGCCCACGAAAAGAGCTTCATCGCGGCATTCTGTTCAATGCTGATGAGTCCCAGTGAAGCGTCGAGCAGGAACGTCAGATTGTCCGACTGAAATGTCGCGTGCTCGCCCAGCGACGTAATGTCGGTCGTCAGGCTGGCGAGATGATGGCGGAAGTCCTCGTAGCCGGCCTCGTGGAGGCGTTTGGAGCCGCTGAGAAAGCTTAGCATCCGGCTCATGCTGACCGCAGTGTAGCGAACCTTGGCGAGCAGTGTCTGCACATGACCAATGCTGGTCAGCAATTTGGTGAGCTTGTCGGCGGGGATGCGGCGGTCGTCGACATTCCTCTGGAAGACGATGGATGACAGCCGCTCGATCTCGCCGCCGATCTTCTCGAGCTCGTCGGCGAGGCGATCGATGATTGAATCGACCAGCCCGACAAGAACTTGCGGCGCATCGCTCACCAGCGCGGGATCGCGTCGCGCATGCTCCTCGAACTTCCGGATCGGCTTGGGCGTCGCATAACGGACGGTCACGAGCCGGTCCTTGGCAAGGACGAAGCCGATCGGGGTGCTTGCCGGAACGCCGCCGTCCTCGACGCCACGAAGCACGCTGACGGTCATGTAGAGTGCGCCCTCATGCTCGTAGAGGCGGCTCGATGGCTCAATTTCGGCCATCTCGGCCTCGGTCGGGACATTCAGTCCGACGCAGCGTTCGACGAGGCGCTCTTCCTCATGGGTCGGCTCCTCAAGGTCGATCCACGTCGCGCCGTCCGGAATTTTCTCGGAGTTCGCCTCGACCACACTTCCGTCGCAGCCGGGTCCGTACGTTCGCAGCATGCGCGTGTGTGTCCCTTGAACGGCAATGCTTTGCAAGCCGCTTCGCTCTGCTAAGCCTTAGGGCAATGACCCGCACTCGCCGGGCCGCGATCGCGGCCCTTGTCCTGATCGCCGCCGCTGCCGCCATCCTGCTGGCGATGGGCCGTCATCCGATCTGCACCTGCGGAACGATCGATCCGTGGGTCGGAGGGCGCGACAGTCCGAAGACCAGCCAGATGCTCGCCGACTGGTACAGCTTCAGTCATATCGTCCACGGGCTGCTCTTCTACGCCGCGCTGTGGTTCATCGCGCGCCGCTGGCCGGTCGAGTGGCGCTTCCTTGCCGCCGTGGTGATCGAGGCAAGCTGGGAGATCGTCGAGAACACGCCCCTGATCATCGACCGCTACCGCGAGGCGACTGCGGCGCTCGGCTATTCTGGCGACAGCGTCCTCAATTCGGTGTCCGACATCATGATGATGGCGATCGGTTTCCTGATCGCTCGCAAATTGCCTGTTTGGGCAACCATCACTTTGCTGTTGGTGCTCGAACTCATTCCGTTGTTCGTGATCCGCGACAATCTGACGCTCAATGTCTGGATGCTGCTTGCACCGAATAAATCGATCGCGGCCTGGCAAGCGGCGGGGTGATGGCACGAACTTTCATGTTAAGCATTGAAGCGACATGAGAATCTTTCCCTACGCATTTGTCGCCATGCTTGCGATGCCCACTCCCTCCGCCGCCTCCGAAGTGTTCGGCGGCATCTACGCTCACGACGTCAAGACGCCGCTCGACAAGAGCGGGGTCGAAAGCGGAGCCGACATCCAGCTCGGCTGGCGCGGCGGGAACATCGGCCTGACGCCGCTCCAGCCGTACATCTTCGGTGCGGTGAATACGGCGGGGGACACCAACTATGCGGCGGTCGGGCTGTCGGCGAAATTCGGAGGCCAGGTCTACGTTCGGCCGGGCCTGGGGATCGCGGTCCACACCGGATCTACCAAAGATTTTCAGGACTCCACCAATGACAAGATCGAGTTCGGGAGCCGCATTCTGTTCGAGCCGGAGATTGGCGTTGGTGCCCGGCTCAACGATCGCCTCAGCGTCGAGGCCAGCTGGGTCCACATGAGCCACGCGCAATTGTTCGGCCGGCAGAATCCCGGCATCGACAATCTCGGCGTTCGACTGAACCTGAAGCTCTAGAGCCCGCGCAGCTGGTTGAGTTCGCGCTCGAACACGGGCGCGGCCATCGACGCGACCGGCCGCAGCGTCGGGCTTGTACCGTAGCGTTCATATTGGCGATGGAAGGTCGCGGTCTGGCGGAGAAGCGTCGAAAGCTGCCGGACATAAGTTGTGGCCGGGTCTGAGCTCGTTGAGAGCGCATCGAGCATGGCCTGATGGGTCGAATTGAGCGCCGCAGCAGGAAGCAGGTCCAACCGCCGCCCGGCGAAGGAGAGCTGCGCCCCGACGCCTTCCTGATCGGCCGCGAACTGGCGCGCAATATTGCCGACGCGACTTCCGCCGGCGCGTTGCGAGACAAGCTCTGACGCCTTGATCACATAGAGCGAAGCGGACGACGCAGTTGAAACGTACTGCGCCGGGCTGATCGCTATCGAGCGGACGACCGGTGGCCGAGACCGCTGCGCTGGCCGATAAGGTTCCGGCTGGGGCGCGGTGCCGCACCCGGCGACGAGCAGGCTTAAGCCCGTGACGCCCGCCAGCTTCCTCACCGGCCGAGCATCCCTTCGGGTTTAACGACGCGGTCAAAGGTCGCCTCGTCGACCAGTCCGAGCTCGATCCCCGCTTCCTTCAATGTCTGGCCGGTCTTGTGTGCATGCTTCGCGATCGCCGCGGCATTGTCGTAGCCAATCTCGGGCGCGAGCGCGGTCACCAGCATCAGCGATCGGTTCATCAGCTCGGAGATACGCTTCTCGTCGGGTTCCGTGCCGTCGAGCATCCGCTCGGTGAAGCTCTCGATCCCCGTCGACAGCAGGTTGATCGAGCGGATCACGTTCGCGCCGATCAGCGGCTTGAACACGTTCAGCTCCATGTGGCCCTGCAGGCCGCCGACCGTCACCGCGACGTGGTTGCCCATCACCTGGGCAGCGACCATCGTCAGCATCTCGGCCTGGGTCGGATTGACCTTGCCCGGCATGATCGAGCTGCCCGGCTCATTCTCGGGAAGCCTCAGCTCGCCTAGTCCGCAGCGCGGCCCAGAACCGAGCAGGCGGATGTCGTTGGCGATCTTGCTCAGCGCGACCGCAATCACGTTGAGGATCCCGGACAGCTCGACGAGCGTGTCGTGCGCGGCGAGCTCGGCGAACTTGTTGGGCGCCGAGGTGAACGGGAGCTGCGTCAGCTTCGCGACTTCCTTGGCGAAGTCTCCGGCAAAGCCCTTGGGGGCGTTGAGCCCGGTGCCCACGGCGGTGCCGCCCTGCGCGAGCCGAAGGACCCGCGGCATCGTACCTTCGACCCGAGCGATGCAATCCTCGATCTGCGCTGCGTAGCCGGAGAATTCCTGGCCGAGCGTCAGCGGGGTGGCATCCTGCAGGTGCGTGCGGCCGATCTTCACGATCGAGTCCCACCGCTTCGCCTGACCGGCGAGGCGCGCGTGCATCATCTTCAACGCCGGCAGGAGGCGTCCGTGAACCGACCGGGCCGCGGCAATATGCATCGCGGTCGGGAAGCTGTCGTTGGACGACTGGCTCTTGTTCACATGGTCGTTGGGATGGACAGGCTCCTTGCCGCCGCGCTTGCCCGACAGGATTTCGTTGGCGCGCCCCGCAATCACCTCGTTGGCGTTCATGTTCGACTGGGTGCCCGACCCGGTCTGCCAGATGACGAGCGGGAACTGGCTGTCGAGGTCGCCGCGAGCAACCTCAGCGGCCGCCTGCTGGATCGCTTCAGCAAGGTGCGCTTCGAGCCCGCCGATCCGGGCATTCACCCGCGCCGCTGCTTGTTTGATGAAGCCCAGAGCGTGCACGATCTCGAGCGGCATCTGCTCGCGCGGGCCGAACGGAAAGTTGCCGATCGACCGCTCGGTCTGGGCGCCCCAATAGGCATCGGCCGGGACCTGAATCGGGCCGAAGCTGTCGGTTTCGGTACGGGTATCGGGCATGGTTCCTCTGCGTTAGCCTTCGCAGCGGCTCCTGTTATTTTTTGCGGGTAAAGTCCACCGAGACCACATTCGAGCCGTCGTCGGCCTTTTCGACCTTCGGCAGGTCATTCTCCGCCGCGTCATGCTCTTCCTGCGGTTCTTCATCGCCAGCCTGAAAGGTTAAAGCGAACTCGACCGCAGGGTCGTGGAACTGGGTCACTGCGGCAAACGGGACATGGAGAGTCGCCGGCACGTCGCCGAACGAAAGGCCGACAGTGAAGTTGTCTTCCTCGACCTTGAGGTCCCAGAAGCGGTGCTGGAGGACGATCGTCATCTCGTCGGGAAAGCGTTCCATCAAATGCTTTGGGATCGAAACGCCCGGCGCTCGGGTCTTGAAGGTGATGTAGAAATGGTGCTCGCCGGGGAGGCCGCCGGACAGTTCGACTTCGCCCAGTACCCTCCCGACCACGGCACGCAGCGCGTCCTGCACAATCTCGTCGTAGGGAATCAGGCTTTCAGGCGTCTCGTCGGTCATCGCCTGTCGTGGTAGCGGTCGGACATCCCCGGTCAAGCAGAGTCGTCCGTCATGCCCATCGATCCAACCCAACCCTATGACGAGAACAACATTTTCGCCCGCATCCTGCGCGGTGAGATCCCGTCCACGAAGATCTACGAAGACGAATTCGCTTATGCGTTTCCGGACATCAATCCGGCGGCGCCGACGCACATTCTCGTGATTCCCAAGGGGCCCTATGTCAGCTGGGACGATTTCTCCGAGAAAGCCTCGGACGCGCAGATCGCGGGCTTCGTCCGGGCGGTGGGCAAGATTGCCCGCGACGAGAATTTGGTTGGCGACGGCTATCGGGTGCTCGTCAACGTCGGGATGAACTCGGGGCAGGAAGTCCCGCACCTACATGCACATATCTTTGGCGGCCGTCCGCTGGGTCCGATGCTGTCTCGATAGGGCGCTGGTCGAAGAGGGATTGCCCTCACGACCCGAGCCGTTAGGTTCGCGTCACGAGATCTTGCTCAGAGGGGAGTATCAATGGCCACAACAGCACCGGGCGGAGGGATCGGCAGGGTAAAACCGCTCGATTCCATCCTTGCGACCGCCGAGAAGAAGGCGCTGAAGCGCTCCCTTGGAGCATTCCAGCTGACCCTGCTCGGCATTGGTGCGGTCATCGGCACCGGTATTTTCGTTCTGACGGCGACGGCCGCCCAGAAGGCCGGCCCGGGGATGATGGTCAGCTTCATCGTCGCCGGCGCGGTCTGCGCGGTCGCGGCGCTCTGCTATTCGGAATTGGCCTCGATGGTCCCCGTCGCCGGCTCGGCCTACACTTATTCTTACGCCGTCATGGGCGAGATCGTCGCCTGGCTCGTCGGCTGGGCGCTCATCCTCGAATATGCCCTGGGGGCGAGCGCGGTCGCGGTCGGTTGGTCAGGATTTATAACCGGGTTGCTGGATTCCGTGGGGGTTCACTTACCCCACGCCCTGAAGGTGGGACCAGCAATCCATCTCGGCTTCCTGCAGGGAGGTGAGGCTGGCGGGATCTTCAACCTGCCCGCCGTCCTCGTTGTGGCGGTGGTCACGACGTTGCTTGTGATCGGCACGAAGGAAAGCGCCAACGTCAACGCCGTGCTGGTGTTGATCAAGGTGTCAGCCCTCATCCTGTTCCTCATCGTCACCCTGCCGATGATCAGCGGCCATGCGAGCAATTTCGAGCCCTTCGCGCCGCGCGGGTGGGGTAACCCATTGAGCTCGTCCGGCACCGGTATTCTCGGCGCGGCCGCCTCGATCTTCTTCGCCTACGTCGGCTTCGACGCGGTCTCGACCGCGGCGGAGGAAACCAAGAACCCGCAGCGCAACGTGCCGATCGGCCTGATCGGGTCGCTGCTCATCTGCACCGTCTTCTACCTGCTCGTCGCCGGCGGCGTGGTTGGTGCATACGGTGCGCAGCCGCTGATCGACCCGGCCACCGGCCTCGCCTTCAAGGAAGGCTCGCCTGAGCTTTACGCTTCGGCCGCCTGCCAGTCAGCGAACGCTCCGACGGTCTGCTCGAAGGAAGCCCTGGCCTACATCATGCGCCAGGTTTCAACGCCGACGCTCGGCCGGCTCGTTGGCCTCGCCGCGGCGATCGCACTCCCGTCAGTCGTGTTGCTGATGATGTACGGCCAGACCCGCGTCTTCTTCGTGATGGCGCGCGACGGCCTGCTTCCCGAGCGGTTGTCGGCGGTCCACCCGCGCTTCAAGACGCCGCACGTCGTGACAATCGTCACCGGCATCTTCGTCGCCATCGCGGCGGCGTTCCTGCCGGTAGGAACGCTGGCGGATTATTCGAACGCGGGCACCTTGTTCGCATTTGCCGCCGTGTCGCTGGGCGTCATGATCCTGCGCAAGAGGGACCCGAGCCGTCCGCGGCCCTTCCGTACGCCGGCGATCTACTTGATTGCACCGCTGTCGATCGCGGGCTGCCTGCTTCTGTTCATCAACCTGAACAACGAATCGAAGCTGCTGTTCGTCTCTTGGACAGCGATCGGCTTGGTGATCTACTTCCTCTACGGCTACCGCCACAGCCACGTGGCGCGCGGCGTGGTCGACGTGCCCGAGCTTGCAGCTGATGCCCCTGGGTCGATCGGCATCGCGCCGATGCCGGGTGCTCCGGTCCCGCCAGAGGATCGCGGTTAAACGGCTAGGTCACCTGCGAGCGCCCTGAGATCCTCCTCGGGGCGCGCGCCATAATGCTGGATGACTTCGGCGGCGGCGATCGCACCTAGCTTCAGCGATTGCTCCAGGCTCTTGCCATTCGTGTAGCCGAACAGGAATCCGGCGGCGAACAGATCGCCGGCGCCGGTCGTGTCGACGACTTCGCGCACTGGCTCGGCGCGAACCTCCGCGCGTTCGCTGCTGCGCGTTGCCAGTGCGCCAAGTTCTCCCCGCGTGACGACCAAAGTCTCGACCTTTCCGCGAATCGCTTCGATCGCGCTTTCGAGATGCGCGACGCCGGCCAGCATCTCGATTTCGGCCTGGTTAGCGAACAGGACGTCGATCCGCCCGCCGTCGATGAGAACGTTGAAGCCGTCCCGGTGGCGGTCGATGCAGAACGTGTCGGAAAGCGTGAAAGCGACCTTACGGCCCGCTTCGCGTGCAACCTCGATTGCCCGGATCATCGCGTAACGCGGGGTCTCCGGGTCCCACAAATAGCCTTCAAGATAGATCGCCGCTGCATCGCGGATCTGCTGCTCGTCGAGCGCGCTCGTCGGCAGATGCTGCGCGGCGCCGAGGAAAGTGTTCATGGTCCGGTGGCCGTCGGGCGTCACCAAGATCATCGAGCGCGCGGTCGGCACGCCGACGTCGAGCGCTGCAGTCGTGAACTCGACTCCGGCCGCCGTCAGGTCGTGCCGATAAAACTGGCCCAATTGGTCGGGCGCAACCTGCCCGACAAAGCCTGCGCGGCCGCCGAACGCCGACACACCAGCAGCGGTATTCCCAGCGCAGCCGCCACTCACCTGTCGCGCCACGCCCATGTGCGCGTAGAGCCGTTCGGCCTCCTCCGCGTCGATCAGCCGCATCGAGCTCTTGGTCAGCCCCTCGGCCTCCAGGAAGTCATCGGTCGCATCAGCGATCACGTCGACGATGGCATTGCCGATGGTGAGGACGTCGAGGCGGGTGTCGGTCATGAAAGCTCCGGGTGCGGGAAAGCGCGCCGCCTACCGATGCATTCATTGCACCGCAACCTTGCGCGGGCAGGAAGGGGCATGCATCCTCCGTCCGTGCGCCGTTTCGTTCTCGCCATCACTCTCGTTGTCGCTGCCTGCGCTCCGCGGGTGGAGACGCCACCCGTGGTCTCGCAACCCACGACCATTCCCCAGCCGAGCCGACCGCGCACGACCAGCCTCACCGGCCTGTCGGTTCAGGAACTGGTCGGGCATCTCGGCCATCCGGCGCTGCAGATCCGGGAAGGGAATAGCCTCAAGCTGCAGTTCCGCTCCTCGCGCTGCGTGCTCGACGCTTTCCTTTATCCACCCGAGAATTCGCCGAATGGGGCCCTTCGGGTCAGCTATATCGACACGCGGCTGCCTTCAGGCGCGGCGGCGGATCAGGCGGCCTGTATCTCGGCGCTCGAAAACCCGAGCTGAGCGAGCGCCCATCCCGCAGCCTCGGCAATGACGGGGTCCCTATTATCGAGATGTGCGCGGACTGACGGCTCCAGCTTCACGTCACCGCTGTTGCCCGCCGCGATCAGGCAATTGCGAATCATCCGCTTCACTCCGATCCGCTTGATCGGCGATCCTGAGAACATCGCGCGGAAGCTGGCATCGTCCAGCGCCAGCAAATCCTTCAGCCTCGGCGCGGCCAGTTCGGCGCGCGGCAGGAAGGCGCGGTTCGCCGCGGCCGCATCGGCGAATCGGTTCCACGGGCAAACCGCGAGACAATCGTCGCAGCCGTAAATGCGGTTGCCGATCGCCGAGCGGAATTCGTCGGGGATCGGCCCGTCATGCTCGATGGTGAGATAGGAGATGCAGCGCCGCGCATCGATCCGGTGCGGGCCGTCGAATGCCTGCGTCGGGCAGGCATCGAGACAGCGACTGCAGGTCCCGCAATGGATGCCGTGGTCCGCCGGCGGGTCGGGCTCCAGCTTCAGGCTGGTGAGGATCACGCCGAGGAACAGCCAGCTGCCATGCTCGCGCGACACGAGGTTGGTGTGCTTGCCCTGCCAGCCGATGCCGGCCGCCTGCGCCAGCGGCTTTTCCATCACCGGGGCGGTGTCGACGAACACCTTCAGCTCGCAGCCGGCCTCTTCGGCGAGCCACCGGCCGAGCGCCTTCAGCGCTTTCTTGACCGTCTTGTGATAGTCGCGGCCCTGCGCATAGACCGAGATGCGGCCGAGCTCGGGCCGCTCGCCGAGTGCCAGCGGATCGGACGCCGGCGCATAACTCATTCCGAGCGCAATCGCCGACTTCGCCTCGGGCCACAAAGCCTGCGCGCTGACGCGATGGTGCGCCCGCTCTTCGATCCAGCCCATCGTCCCGTGATGGCCCGCCTCGATCCAGCCCCTGAGGTCGATACCCGCGTCATCGGCGGCATCGGCGGGCGCAAACCCGCACGCGACGAAGCCAAGCTCCGCCGCCTTCGCCCTTATTGCTTCCTCAAGGCTTTGACCTTTATGCACGCGATGCCCTTAGTCGCTTCCAACGCTATTTCGCAGGGAATTCAGTGCTTCAGCAGGTCCAGCCAGCATCAGTGTCGACCGGACCGGCCGTCGAAGCCGTTGATCTCGTCAAGGATTTCGGCGCGACGCGGGCGGTCAATGGCGTCAGCCTGAGTGTCCCGAGTGGAAGCATTTACGGCTTGCTCGGTCCAAATGGCGCGGGCAAAACCACCACCATCCGCATGCTGCTCGGCATCATCGACCCCTCGAGCGGTAGCCGCCGGGTGCTCGGCCGCGACCGTCCGCTCGAGGCGGCGCAGGAAATCGGTTATCTCCCCGAGGAGCGCGGCCTCTACCCCGCTATGTACGCCCGCGAAGCGATCGCCTTCATGGGCGCGCTGCGTGGCCTGCCGCTACGCGAGGCCCGTCGCCGCGCCGACGTGCTGCTCAAGGAGCACAATCTTGGCGATTGGGCGAAGAAGCCAATCCGGACTTTGTCCAAGGGCATGGCGCAGACCGTCCAGCTGCTCGGCACCATAATCCACAAGCCGCGTCTCATCGTCCTCGATGAGCCCTTCTCGGGTCTCGACGCAATCAACCAGGCGAAGCTGGAAGAGCTCATCCGTCGCGAGGCACGGGCCGGCGCGACGATCATCTTCTCGACCCACGTCATCGCCCACGCGGAGCGCCTGTGCGAGCGCGTCGCCATCATCGCCAAGGGCAAGGTCGCCTTCGACGGCCGCGTCGATGAGGCGCGCGCCAGGTTGCGCCCGATCGTCCGGCTAACGACGCGCGAGCGCGATGGGCCGTGGCGTTCCGCGCTCCCCGCGGCATCGCGCACCGAGGGCAATCATTTCGTGTTCGAGCTTCCCGAAAGTGGCCCCGAGCCCCTGCTCAAGGCCCTGATCGACGGCGGCGCGGGCATCGAGGCATTGGCGATCGAGCGGCCCGGTCTTCACGATGCCTTCGTTGCCATCGCCGGCGAATCGGCGGCAGCGGAAATGGCGCGGGAGAAGCCGCAATGACCAAACTCCTGCGCGGCGCCTTCGTCATCGGCCGCCGCGATTTTTCCGCGACCGTCCTGTCGAAGACCTTCCTATTCTTCCTCTTGGGACCGCTGTTCCCTTTGCTGTTCGGAGCCGTATTCGGCGGAATCGGCGCGTCGGTTGCAAGTTCACGTCAGAAGCCGGTCGTTGCCGTCGTTGCCTCGCAAGCGGACTTTGAACGCCTCGATGCTGCTCGCGGCCGCCTCGCGACCGCAATCGACGATGAGCATGTCATCCGGCTGACGCGCTTCGCTCCGGAGGCCGATCCCAACGCCCAGCGCGGTCACCTGCTCGCGTCGAAAGACCCACCGGTCCAGGCCGTGCTGATGGGATTCCCCGATCGCCCGCAATTGACCGGAGCTATCCGACCGGACGGGACGACGGCGGGCCAGCTTCGGCTGATGCTTGCCGACGCCGAGGGCGATTCGCAGGCCGAAGCTGCGCTCGCAGTCGACCATACCGACGTAAGCATTGCCAACACCTCGCGCGACCTCGCCCTCACCGGCCAGGCCGCGCAGACTGCGTTGTTCTTCTTCACTCTGCTCCTATCGACGATGCTCTTGTCCCAGCTGGTCGAGGAGAAATCGAACAAGATCATCGAGGTCGTCGCGGCCGCCGTTCCGATCGAATCTCTCTTCGTCGGCAAATTGTTCGCAATGCTCGCCGCCTCGGTTCTCGGTCTGATCGTCTGGATTTCGGCTGGCGCCGCCGTGCTTGCCTCGTTCAAGGGGCTAGGCGCCCTGCCGACGCCGGAGATCGGCTGGCCGACCTTCCTCGCCCTGGTCATCGCCTATTTTGGCATGAACTATCTGATCCTCGGCGCCCTGTTCCTGACCATCGGCGCACAGGCCTCGACGGTGCGCGAAGTGCAGACGCTGTCCATGCCGGTGACGTTCGGGCAGGTTCTGATCTTCGGTTTTGCAGCGACTGCCGTGGGCGCGCCCAACTCGGGTATCGCGCTCGCAGCTGCGATCTTCCCCTTCTCCTCCCCGCTGACGATGGTTGCCCGCGCCGCTCAGGGGCCCGATTTGTGGCAGCACGTCATCGCGCTTGCGTGGCAGGCTTTGTGGGTCGCGATTATCCTGAAGCTCGGCTCCAGCCTGTTCCGCAAGACGGTGCTGAAGTCCGGCCCACGCACGAAGTGGTGGCGTTTCTCGCGTACGTGATTCACGCTGGCGCCGCCGAAGCTCCAGGGGGAGTTCGTTGATGCATGCGCTTACAATCCTGGCAATTGCCCTCGGGGTTAGCGGAGCAAAGCCCGCCGAACCGATCAAACTTAACCCCGCAGCACCATGGAAGGTCGACTATTCAAGCTCGACCTGCGTCCTGACACGGCAATTCACCGATGGCCTCAGTCCTTACGATTTCCAGCTGACCCTTGCGCCGATCGAAAAGCGAGCCTGGATGCGGATTGGAAGCGCCGAAAAGAGCCGGCAGATGGATGACGGCAATGCCAGTGTAGAGGTCGATGGCACGAAACTGCCCAACCCGACGCACTTCAACATTTTCCCGAACTCGAAAGGTGGAACGACCCGAGAGTTTCTCTTCGAGGATTTCCAGCGCGACGTCGGCCATGCCGCAAAGACGCTGCGGGTGATCCCGGCGCGGCACGGCGACTTCGCGCTCGATCTCGCCGACTTTCCGGACGCGATGCCGGTCATGAGCACCTGCATGGACGATCTCTATCACGCGCTTGGTGTGGATCCGGCGGTGGTCGCCTCCGTCGCCACGCCACCTCGGGGCTGGCCGCTTGAGAAGGTGGATCTGCCTCTCGGCGGGTTCAACCTGACCTTATTCTATTGGGCGACCGCGGCCGGCAACGTTGAGAACTGCCAGGTCATCAAACCTACGGGAAACCAGAAGTTCGATGCCCGGGTCTGCCAGGACATCGAGAAGAAAGCCCGGCTGATCCCCGCCCGCGACTCGAAGGGCACGGCCATTCGGGCACCGGTTTACGAGGACGCGTCGTTGCGCATTGAGGAGCGGATCTCAACCAGTCCCCGGTAATCGCGTGTTAGCCGATCGCTTGGCGCGCCATCTGCTCGAGTGTCGCCATCAGCGCCCGGTGCGGGAACGGGCCGTGGCTGATCCGCGCGACTCCGGCGTCGGCCCAGACCTTCTTATCCGGAGCGCCCGGGAAGGCGATCACGTTCAGCGGCAGCGGCACTTCGCGAACTACGCGCTCGATTTGTGCGGGATCGCCAAGCCGCGGGACGAAGAACCCGCTCGCGCCGGCATCGGCAAATGTCTTACCGCGCTCTACCACCCGGTCGATCAAAGCATCATCATAGGTCTGGGTCTTCAGGAGCAGGTCGGTCCGAGCGTTGATGAAGAACTGGTCGCCGACCGCGCGCCGGATCGCCGCGATTCGCCGCACCTGCAGCTCGAGCGGGTGGAGGCCCTCGCCGCCAACAACCTGGTCTTCGAAATTGCAGCCGACCGCGCCGGTGTCCGCCAGCTGCCCGACGTTACCCGCGACTTCCTCCGGCCCGATTGAGTAGCCGCCTTCGAAATCGACGGTCAGCGGCAGGTCAACCGAATCCATGATTCGCCGCGCATTGGCGAACGCAAACTCCATCGGCACTTGCTGCCCGTCGGGCCAGCCATTGGCATCGGCCACCGGATGGCTTCCGGTTGCCAGCGCTTTCGCTCCGGCCTTCACCACCGCGAGCGCGCTTCCGGCATCCCAGATGTTGTAGAGGATGACGGGGTCGCCGGGCACGTGCAACGCGGCGAAAGTTTCGAACTTGCTGGCCATGCGCCGCCGCCTAAGCCTGCCGACCTCCCCACGCAATGCTCCCGGCTGTTGTCATGAAACTGCAACACGACCGTCACAGGGCGGACTCCGTTCAATCGCTACGGCGGTTCCCGGGAACAGTTCCGGACAAGTGGAGAGAAAGCTCGTGAAAAGGATCCTGATTGCGTTGCCGCTGGTGGCGCTCGTTGCAGCCTGCGGAAAAACTGGCGGCACTGGCGGAGGCGGTTCGTCGAGCGACATTCACATCGTTGGTTCTTCCACCGTCTATCCGTTCACCAAGGCCGTGTCGGAGCAGTTCATGCGCGCCAATGCGGGCATTAACGTCACAGTCGAATCAACCGGCACGGGCGCGGGCATGAAGCTGTTTTGCGCGGGCGTCGGAGGCAAGTTCCCGGACATCGAGGATGCGTCGCGCGCGATCAAGAAGAGCGAGTACGACACCTGCGTCCAGAATGGCGTGAAGACGATCATCGAAGTGCCGGTCGGAATCGACGGCCTCACGATCATCGAATCGAACAACGGTCCGGCGATGAACCTGACCCAGGCCGACATCTACAAGGCGCTCGCCGCTAATCCGTTCGGCAAGGGACCGAACAAGGCGCAGACCTGGAAGGACGTGAACCCGGCGCTTCCGGCCGTGAAGATTCGTGTGCTCGGCCCGCCGCCGACCTCCGGTACCCGCGACAGCCTCGCTGACCTCTACCTGACCAAGGGCTGCGACACCGATCCGGCGATGAAAGACCTCGCCAAGACCAATGAGGACCAGCACAAGGCCCTCTGCACCAAGATCCGTGAGGACGGCGCATATGTCGAAGCCGGCGAGAACGACAATCTGATCGTCCAGAAGGTATCGAGCGATGCTGGAACGCTCGGCGTGCTCGGCTTCAGCTACCTCGCCGACAATGCCGACAAGGTCCGCCCGGTCCAGATCGCCGGCGTTTCCCCGACCGAGGAGACGATCGCGAACCTGAGCTATCCGGGCGCCCGCAAGCTCTACGTCTACCTCAAGGGCGAGCATCTCGCGGTGAAGCCGAAGATGCGCGACTTCGTCGCTCAATATTCAAAGATGTGGGGCAAGGACGGTCCGCTCGAGCGCGTTGGCCTGGTCCCGTTCGGCGGAGCTGACGCCGACGCGGCCGCCAAGCAGGCGACTGACCTCAAGGCTCTCGATCCTTCGGGTCTCAAGTAAGTAACTGGGAGCGGCGGGCGCCATGAGCCTTAGCCTTGCGCTCGTCGCAATCCTAATCGTCGCGGTCGCGGCGGGCTGGTTCGGATTCGCCCGGGCCAGCCGGCTGCGTACGGCGAGCAGGCTTCACTCGCTCCCATCCTACCACGGCGCCTATGCGGCGCTGTGGGCCGCCATTCCGGCGCTGCTGCTGATCGCGGCCTGGGCGCCGATGCAGTGGCGCATGGTCGACCAGGCCGTGCTCGCCAGTCCTGAAGGCAAGGCGCTTCCCAATTTCGAGATGCAGCGTGAGTCGATCCTGTCCGAGGCTCACGAGATCGCTTCGGGCGAGCGCGAGCAGGGCTTCAACCCGCAATCCTCGACGATCGCGCCCCGGATCCGCGCCGAGGAATCGCGCTTCGCCGTCATGGGCGGGGCTGCTGCGATCCTTATCGCGCTCGCTGGGGCGTTCCTAGCGCTGCGCCGCAACTCGGCTGAGTTCCGGGCTCGTACCGGCGTCGAACGCTGGGCGATGGTCGTTCTGTTCGCCGCTTCGCTGATCGCGATCCTGACGACGCTCGGGATCTTGCTCTCGCTGTTGTTTGAAAGCCTCCGCTTCTTCCGGCTCTATCCCGCCCAGGATTTCTTCTTCGGAACGGAATGGAGTCCGCAGATGGCCATCCGCGCCGACCAGGCTGGCTCGTCGGGTGCCTTCGGCTCGATCCCGCTCATGTGGGGCACGTTCTTCATCGGCGCGATCATCGCCATGATCGTCGCCGTGCCGCTCGGCCTGATGAGCGCGATCTATCTGACGCAATATGCGCCGAGCCGGCTGCGTGCCTGGTTGAAGCCGATCCTCGAGATCCTCGCCGGCGTTCCCACCGTCGTTTACGGCTACTTCGCCGCACTGACTGTCGCGCCCATCGTTCGCGACTTCGGACTCTCGATCGGGATCACCTCGGCCAGCAGCGAAAGCGCGCTCGCGGCCGGCTCGGTGATGGGCATCATGATCATTCCGTTTGTCAGCTCGATGGCCGACGATTCGATCGCCGCCGTGCCGCAGGCGATGCGCGACGGCAGCCTCGCCATGGGCGCCACCAAATCGGAGACGATCCGCAAGGTCCTGCTTCCGGCCGCATTGCCTGGGGTGATGGGCGGCGTACTGCTCGCCGTCAGCCGCGCGATTGGTGAAACGATGATCGTGGTGATGGCCGCCGGCCTCGCCGCAAACCTTACCCTTAACCCGTTCCAAAGCGTCACGACCGTGACGACCCAGATCGTCGGCTTGCTGACCGGCGAGCAGGAGTTCGACAGCCCCAAGACGCTGGCCGCGTTCGCGCTTGGTCTGGCACTGTTCGGGATCACGCTCCTTTTGAACCTCATCGCGCTGCACATCGTGCGCCGTTACCGGGAGCAATACGAATGAGTGCGGCGACCCAGCATCCCTCGAGCCGCTGGACCGACGAAGCCATGACCCGGCGCGTTCGGCGCCGGTACATATCGGAGCGAATATTCCGCGGCACCGGCCTCGCAGCGATCAGCCTGTCGGTCTTGTTCCTCGCATTCCTGCTGTGGAACATGGGCTCGAAAGGCATTGGCGGCTTCACGCAATATGAAGCCCAGCTGCCCATCGATTTCACCAAGACCGATCTGTTCCTTGATCCGGCGGCGTTGAAGGGCCCTGATGCTCGCGAGACGGTCGCTGGCGCGGACCTGACGACGGCGCTGTCGAGCGCGGCCCAGGCGGCCTACGGCCGTGACGCGGCCGAGATGTTCAGCGATGCCGCCGTCGAGAAACTGACGGACAAGATCGTCGCCGATCCGAACATTCTAACCGGCTCGACGACATTGTGGTTGCCGGTTGGAAGCAAGGTTGACGTCGCCGCCAAGGGCAATGGCGACCCGGCGGCCGAGAGGGTGGTCAACCTGCTCAACCAGAAGCACGCGCTCCATCGCGCCTTCAACATGCAGTTCCTGACGGGAGCCGATGCGACTGACCCGTCTTCGGTCGGCGTATGGGGAGCGCTCAAGGGCAGTTTCTACACGATCATGGTGACGATCCTGCTCGCCTTTCCGATCGGCGTCCTGGCCGCGGTCTATCTGGAAGAGTTCGCGCCGCGCAACCGCTGGACCGACGCCATCGAGGTGTCGATCAACAATCTTGCGGCGGTGCCGTCGATCATCTTCGGCCTGCTCGGGCTGGCGGTCTTCCTGGACGTCATGAACCTGCCGCGCTCGGCGCCGCTCGTCGGTGGCTTGACGCTCGCCCTCATGACCTTCCCGGTGATCGTCATTGCCGGCCGCAACGCGATCAAGACCGTTCCGCCGTCGATCCGCGATGCGGCGCTCGGCGTCGGCGCTTCGAAAATGCAGGTGACCTTCCATCACGTGCTTCCGCTTGCGCTCCCGGGCATCCTGACCGGCACGATCATAGGTGTCGCCCGCGCGCTCGGTGAGACTGCGCCGCTGCTGATGATTGGCATGCGCGCCTTCGTCGCCGCGCCGCCGACAGGGATCAGCGATCCTGCGACCGTCCTGCCGGTCCAGATCTTCCTGTGGTCCGACGAGGTCGACCGCGGCTTCATCGAAAAGACTAGCGCCGCGATCATCGTCCTCCTGCTGTTCATGCTGCTGATGAACGGCCTCGCCATTTATTTACGTAACCGCTTCGAGCGCCGCTGGTGATGGATATGAAAGAAAAACAGCCGATCACGCCCGTCACTCCGGTGCCGACGCCCTCCGTGGCGGGCGAGGCCGAAGCCAATCGCAACGGGCCCTCGACCACAAAGCCGAATTCAGGCTCCGCGAAAGGGAGTGACATGCCGCTCGATGGATCAGACAAGCTGCCGAACCTGTCTATGGCGCAGCTGGAAAACATCCAAGACACATCGGACGAATATATCGATCCGGCGCGCGAGCCGAAGATGTATGCCGATAATGTCAGCGTCTATTATGGCCCCAAGCGGGCGTTGCAGGACGTTTCGATCCGGATCTACGAAGATTTGGTCACGGCTTTCATCGGCCCCTCGGGCTGCGGCAAGTCGACCTTCCTGCGCTGTCTCAACCGCATGAACGATACGATTCCGTCGGCGCGCGTCACCGGCCGGATCACGCTCGACAAGGAAGACATCACCAGCTCGAGCATGGACGTCGTTCAGTTGCGCGCCCGCGTCGGCATGGTGTTCCAGAAGCCGAACCCGTTCCCGAAATCGATCTACGAGAATGTCGCCTACGGCCCGCGCATCCACGGCCTCTCCAAGTCGAAGTCGGAGCTCGACGGGATCGTCGAAAGTTCGCTGAAGCGCGCCGGCCTGTGGGAAGAAGTCAAGGACCGGCTCCAGGAAAGCGGGACCGCGCTTTCGGGCGGCCAGCAACAGCGGTTGTGCATCGCGCGCGCCATCGCCGTCGATCCGGAAGTCATCCTGATGGACGAGCCCTGCTCGGCGCTTGACCCGATCGCGACGGCAAAGATCGAGGAGCTGATCCACGAGCTGCGCGGCCGCTACGCGATCGCGATCGTCACCCACAACATGCAGCAGGCGGCCCGCGTGTCGCAGCGCACGGCCTTTTTCCATCTTGGTGAGCTCGTCGAATACGGCACCACCAGCGAGATCTTCACGAACCCGCGCGAGCAGCGCACCCAGGACTATATCACCGGCCGCTACGGCTGATCGGAGCAAACGAGATGCAGCAGCAGACCAGCGGACATACGATCAAGGCGTTCGACGAAGACATCGAACGGTTGCGCGCGCTCATCAGCCAGATGGGCGGCCTGGCCGAACATGCCATCGGCGAAGCCATGCGCTGTCTTGTCCAGCGCGACCTCGAAGGCGCTCAGCAGATCGTCGCCGAAGACAAGAAGCTCGACGCCCTGGAGATCGAAGCCGAGCGCCGCGGCGTCCAGCTCATCGCGCTTCGGGCGCCGATGGCCGGCGACCTTCGCGACGTCGTCGCTGCGCTCAAGATTTCGGGCGTTGTCGAGCGCATCGGCGACTATGCCAAGAACATCGCCAAGCGCGTTCCCTTGCTCGACGGCCCTGCCAAGATCGAGCCGCTCTCGCTGCTTCCGGAAATGGCGCGCATCGCGACGGGCATGGTCCATGACGTGCTCGATGCCTTCGTCGAGCGTGATGCCGATGTCGCCGTCCAGGTTTGCGAGCGCGACCAGCAGGTCGACGACTTCTACGATTCGATTTTCCGCGCGCTTCTCACGCACATGATGGAAAATCCGCACAACATCAGTCAGTCGGCGCATCTGTTGTTCGTCGCCAAGAATCTTGAGCGCGTTGGCGACCACGCGACGAACATCGCCGAAATGGTCTATTATGCGGCAACCGGTCAGCACATGGCCGACCGTCCGGGGAAATCGGCGAAGTAGGTCTATGACAAGCACGCGTTTGCTTTTGGTCGAGGACGATCGGGCGTTGGCGGATCTCGTCAGCTTCCACTTCGAGCGTTCGGGCTATGACGTGACTCGCACTGGCGACGGTGAAGAGGCGCTGATTCTCGCCGAGGAAGTGAAGCCCGACATCATCCTCCTCGACTGGATGATCGAGGGCATCAGCGGAATCGAAGTCTGCCGCCGCCTGCGTCGCCGGCCAACCAGCGCCAATACGCCAATCATCATGCTCACCGCCCGCGGCGAGGAGAGCGACCGGATCCGCGGATTTGACACTGGTGCGGACGATTATGTGACAAAACCGTTTAGCCCGCGCGAGCTCGTCGCCCGCGTCGGCGCGGTCTTGCGCCGCGTCCGTCCGGCGCTTGCCGGCGAGCAGCTCGCTTATGCCGACCTCGAAATGGATGTCGCCTCGCATCGCGTTCGCCGTCATGGCGAGCAGGTCGCGCTCGGCCCGACTGAGTTCCGCCTTCTGAAGCATTTCCTCGAGCATCCCGGTCGCGTCTTCTCGCGTGAACGCTTGCTCGATGCCGTCTGGAGCCACGATCCCGACATCGACACCCGGACCGTCGACGTTCACGTTCGGCGCCTGCGCCAGGCGCTGAACAATGGCGGCCGCTCGGACCTCATCCGCACCGTTCGTTCGGCCGGATATTCGCTCGACGCCGAAGCTTAGGTCGTCACGAAACTGAAACAATAACGTCAATTCCCTGTCGCTGGGCCCTTCTAGCAGGGACTCAGCGGACGACATTCGAGTCCGTCAAATCGGGGTATCGAAAATGTCTCTCAAATCATTCGGCCTCGCCGCAACGGCGGTGATCAGTATTTCCACTCAGGCCGAAGCCCGCAACCAGATGCGCGCCGTCGGCTCTTCCACCGTTTATCCGTTCGCAAAGATTGTCGCCGAACGCATTGCGCGCGCCAATCCGCGCCTCGGCACGCCAATCATCGAATCTACGGGTACGGGCGCCGGGATGAAGCTGTTCTGCGCCGGCGTCGGCGAGCGCTTCCCCGACGTCGAAAATGCCTCGCGCCGGATGAAGGCGTCGGAAGCCAAGCTCTGCGCCTCGAACGGCGTTACCGCGATCACCGAGATCCAGGTCGGCATCGACGGGATCAGCTTCGCTACCGGCAGGGGTATGCCGCTGTCGAACGTGACGACCCGTGAAATCTACATGGCGCTCGCTAAGACGCCTTGGGGCAAGCCGAACCGGGCCAAGACGTGGAAGGACGTCAACGCCAAGTATCCGGCGATTCCGATCCGCGTTTACGGCCCGCCGCCGACTTCGGGGACGCGCGACGCGCTCGGTGAGCTGATCATGACCACGGGCTGTGACTCGAATGCGGGCATGGCCGCGGTCAAGAAAGCCGACGAGAACAAGTATAAGGCGATCTGCACTGCAATGCGTGAGGACGGCGGCTACATCGAAGCCGGCGAAAACGACAACCTCATCGTGCAGAAGATCGAAGCCAACGCCGGCACGATCGGCATCTTTGGCTATTCATACCTGGAGGAGAATCTGGGTCGCCTGAAGGGACTGCAGATCAACGGCGTCAACCCGACTTACGATGCGATCAGCTCGTTCAAATATCCGGGTGCTCGTCCGCTCTACATCTACATCAAGAATGCGCACGCCAACGCCATCCCGGCGGTTCGTGCCTATGCGGCCGAGTTCACCAAGGAGAGCGCGTTCGGACCGAACGGCTACCTCAAGCAAGCCGGCCTGATTTCCGCGCCGAACAACATTCGCGCGCGTAGCCAGCAGGCTGCTCGGGGTCTCGCTCCGCTCAACCTCGCGAGCCTCAAGTAGCATTTGGTGCAATTTTCGGGGTGGCGACGACGCCGCCCCGGTCTCACTCAGAACAATGACGGGCCTTCCCGGGAGGAAGGCGGGGGAAAGGGTTTGATCATGAAGTCGAAGTTTGTCGCTGCGCTCCTCGCTGGTAGCGCTCTCACCATTTCCGCTCCGGCGTTCGCCGCGACGCAGGCTCCGGCTCCGGCTGCTCAGCCCGAGCCGACCGAGCCGGATCAGTCCGACGCCGCTGCCGATGCGGCCATCCAGAACGCCGGTCAGGTCGACGATGCCGCCGCCAAGATCGAGCTCCTGCAGGCGCAGGTGGACTCCCTGCAATCCTCGATCGAGGCGCTGAAGGGCCAGCTCGTGAAGGCCACGCCGTCGTGGAAGGGCGGTCCGCAGTTCGACGACAAGGACGCGGGCTTCAGCTTCAAGCCGCGCGGCGCGCTGCAGTTCGACGCGGGCTATGTCGGCTTCCCGAACGGCGACAACCTCAATGGCACCGTCGGCGGCCTCAACTACAACAACCTCGGCTGGAACAGCCGCGCCCGCCGTATCCTCATTGGGGCCGACGGCACGCTTCCGGGCGGCTTCCGCTACAGCGCCGAGTTCAACTTCGCCCAGGGCACGGTCGATTACGAGGACATCTTCCTTGCTTACGACTTCAAGTCTGTCCCGCTGACTCTCCAGATCGGTAACATCTATCCGTTCTCAAGCCTCGAGACGATGACCAGCTCGAAGTTCACGTCGTTCATGGAGCGCGCGGCCTTCACCGACGCATTCAGCATGAACCGGCGTCTCGGTCTCGGCGCGACCTTCTCGGACAAGAAGAACGACAGCTGGATCGTCCAGCTCGGCCTGTTCAACCAGCCGATCAACGAAGCCGCCAACTTCAACCGCACGGGTTGGGAAGCGGACTTGCGCGCGGTCTATTCGCCGACACTCGGTTCGACGCGCCTGCACGTCGGTGCCAGCGCCCACTATCGCGTCAACAACCGCGATGCTCAGAATGAGCGCCTCCGCGCCCGTCCCGAGACGCAGATCACCGACCAGCGCCTGGTCGATACCAACTCGATCGCGGCGGACAGCGATTGGCATGCCGGCGTCGAGCTGGCGGCGATTCACAAGAGCCTCCACTTTGCGGCGGAAGCCCAAAAGCTGTGGATCAACACGATCGAGCCTGGCGACACCTTCGGATCCAACAACGGGACCGGCGGCGGAGCGCTGCTCAACGGCAACCCGAGCTTCTGGAGCGCCTATGCCGAGCTCGGCTATTACCTGACCGGCGAAACCCGCGGGTATAAGAACGGTCGTTTCGATCGCACCAAAGTCCTGCATCCTTTCAACGAGGGCGGCTGGGGTGCTTTCCAGGTCAACGCCCGCGTCGACCTGCTCGAGCTTCGCGACCGCGTCGACAACAGCAGCTCCTCGCTCGCCGCTCCGTTCTACGTGAATGGCGGCAAGCAGGTTGCGTATCAGGGCAGCCTGATCTGGAACCCGACGGATTACCTGCGCTTCCTTGCGGAATATTCGCACATGGAAGTGACCGGCGGACCGCGCGCCGTGGCGCCGCTGTTCGATCCGCTCGACCTGACGCCGATCAACAAGCGTAAGTACCACGTCGATATGGCCGGCGTCCGCGCTCAGGTCGACTTCTAAGGGGTGTGAAGCGAACTTCAGCCTTTCGGTCCCTCTCTCCCCTTCGGCTCGAAAGGCGGCCCTCTCGTCCTCGTGACGGGAGGGCCACTCCCGCTTCTGACGTGGCGCCATTGGACCAAATCGTTACAGACGCGATCATGGCTTCGAACGAGGCAAATGCACGATCGCTCATCGACGCGCTGGAAGAGCCGTCGCTGATCGTGCGCGGGCATATCGTCGCCCTTGCCAACGCGCCGGCGCGAACCGTCCTCGGGCGGGGAGTGGAGGGCCGGGACGTCAGGCTTGCGATCCGCCATCCGCAGGCGCTTGAGCATATCCTCGGCGAACGGTCGGGCAATGTCGATGTCACCGGGCTTGCCGAGCTCGGCCGGTCCTGGCGGCTGATCATCCGGGCGCTCGACGATCATTCCGTGCTCGTTCGGATGATCGACCGGTCGGCCGCCGTGTCAGCCGAAAAGATGCGCGTCGATTTCGTCGCCAATGCCAGCCACGAGCTTCGAACCCCGCTCTCCACGATCCTTGGATATGCGGAGACTCTGGGCGAGGAGGGCGAGCTTCCATCCGATCTCCGGATCCGCTTTGGCTCCACGATCCGCGAAGAATCGATGCGGATGCTTCAGATCATCGAAGACCTGATGAGCCTGTCGCGGATCGAGGCCGACCGCTTCCTAGCGCCGAACGAAGTCGTCTCGATCGACGAGGTGGTCGAAATCGCCGCCGGAAACGCGAGCCGGCTTCGCGGGGCCGCCCAGTGCGAGCTCATCCTGGATATCGCTCCAGGCATTCCGCCGGTGCAGGGCGACCGTTCCCAACTACTGCAGGTCGTCGACAATCTCCTCAGCAATGCGGTTCGCTACGGTTCGACAGGCCCGGGCTCGAAAGTGCGCCTGTCGGCAACCCGGACCGATGGCTGGGTCACGCTGACCGTCACCGACTATGGCCTGGGCATTCCGCGCGAGCATCTGCCGCGGGTCACGGAGCGCTTCTACCGCGTCGATCCCGCGCGCAGCAGGGAATCCGGAGGGACCGGATTGGGGCTCGCGATCGTGAAGCACATTGTCGAACGGCATCGCGGCACGCTCGACATCAAGAGCATCGTGGGTGAGGGGACCAGCGTATCCGTCCGGCTGCCCGCCGCAGCGTCCTAGCCGGCGATTGCCTCGCGCTCGACCGGACTCACGAGCAATCGCAGCGCGTCACGCAGCTGATCGAAGGTGTAGGGCTTTTGCAGCCTCGGCCGCCGCTGCCACTCGTCCGGGACCTGCCAGTCGGCATAGCCGCTCGTCAGCAGGAACGGGATGCCCCGGGCGTCGAGCAAGTCGCACAGGCCGAACACGCGCTCGCCGCGGATGTGAACGTCCATGATTGCTGCATCGAACGCTTCCCGTTCGATCAGCCCACGGGCGGCAGCCAAAGTGGGCGCGGGGCCAATAGCGTGGCAGCCGAGGTCCTCGAGAACGTTCACGGTAAAGGGCGCCACGACGGGCGAGTCCTCCACCACCAAAATCCGTCGTCCGGCCAGCGCAGGCATTGGCAATCCCGACCTAAGTTACGGGCGCGCTTATAAATTGTCGCGTCGAGGCCTGTAAATTGAGATAAATCAGCGTCCGCTTAGTGGACGAACCGCGCCACCACGTCGCGGTATGACCTCGACACCTTCACCTGGGCGCCCGAATCCAGCACGAGGAAGCACTCGCCGTTGGTATGGGGCTTCACCTGCCTGACGAGGTCAAGGTTGACGATCGTTGAGCGGTGGACACGCTGGAACCGGCGTGGGTCGAGCCGCTTTTCGAGGTCCTTCATCGTCTCGCGCAGGATCAGCGTATTCTCGCCCGTCTGGATGCACATGTAATCGCCGGCAGCGTCGATCCGTTCGATCGTGTCGACGTCGACCCGGAAGATCTGTCCCTGGTCCTTGATGTTGATCATTTTCTCGTAGCGATTGGCGGCCGGGCCTTCGGGCGCGGCTTCGGCCAGTTCCTCGGCCGCTTCCGGCGCGTGCTCGGCCAATGCTTCCTTCAGCCGCTCCGATTCCTCGGCGCTGCGCTTCTCTGAGAGACGCTGCCGGACGCGGTCCATGGTCGCTGCCAGCCGGTCTTCGTCCACCGGCTTCATGAGATAGTCGACGGCCTGCGCGTCGAAGGCGCGCAGGGCGTGTTCGCCAAATGCCGTGACGAACACGAATAGGGGCGGCTCAATATCCATCAGGCCCTGGATGACCGAAAACCCGTCGAAACCCGGCATTTGGATGTCGAGGAAAACAAGGTCGGGTTTGTGGGTCTTGATCTGGCGGATGGCTTCGCGGCCATTGGCCGCGGTTGCGACGATTTCGACGTCTTCGTGGGCCTGGAGCCTAAGCTGCAGGCCTTGCGTAGCGAGGGGCTCGTCATCGACCAAAATGGTCCGGATGCTCATTCGGATTTGTCTCCGGTTTCGTATGGAATTTCCAGGATAACGCTGAACCCCCCGCGTTCGTTCTTCTTCGTCTCGAAACGGTGTGCGGCGCCATAGGCTTGCGTCAAACGGTCGCGAATGTTCGCCAGTCCGACTCCAGTCGACGGACTGGCCGCGATTTCGGTGCCTTCGCCGTTGCCGTTGTCGGCAACTTCGATGCGAACCGCCTGTCCCTCGCGCACCGCCGTAATCCATATATCAGCGCCATTCTCGGCCGGCGTCACCGCATATTTGATCGCATTTTCGATCAACGGCTGCAGCAGTAACGACGGCAACCGGGCACCGATCGTCTCCGGCTCGACCCGGAAGTGGGGCCGGAGCCGGTCCTCGAACCGCATTTTCTCGATTTCGAGGTAGAGCTTTAGCGTTTCGACCTCCTGCGCCAGCGTGACGTTAGCTGTCGGCTCGTTGGCGAGCGTGTAGCGCAGGAATGACGACAGCCGAGCCAGCATTGCATTGGCGCGCTCGGTTTGTTTCAGCAGCACCAAAGTCGAGATCGAATTGAGCGTGTTGAACAGGAAGTGGGGGTTCAGCTGGTAGCGGAGCATCGCCAGCTGGGCGCTCGACGCCTGGCTCTCGAGCCGCTCGCGCCAGCGGATCTGGTCCTCGAGCAGGAGGAAGTAATTGATTCCGTAATAAAGCGCCGCCCAGGCGGCGAGCAGCGAGAAGCCAATCGGAAGCGCTCCGAGATAGGCGACGCCTTCGGGCTTGAAGTCGGTTCTCAGGAACGTGGCGACGCTCCACGTTTCAATGATCGAGAAGGCGACCGACGCGATGATCACCGCGGCGAGCGACAGGACCAGCGTCCAGATTGGCTTCATCTTGATGACGCGGCGGAAGAACGACCCCATCAGCAGCGTCAGCGAATAGCCGGTCGCCGTCAGCAGCAGGGTGTGGACGAGGAGAATCCAGCCGAGGTTGTTGGCAAAGCCGGACAGCGTCCTCAGGAAGAAATAGCCGCCCCAGCCTATGGATTGCAGGATCCAGAAGGCGCGGTTCTTGTCCTCGAAAAATGGCCGATTTAAGCCAATTCCGCGAGCGATCGGGTCTGCCGGCGACTGGATCTTTGGAGCGTCGGACACGCGCCTTGGCGTCTCCGCTCGCCGGTCGAGGGTCGCGCTGTCGGTCGCCATCGGTGCCGATATAGGCCAGCGGTCCGTGAAGCCCAAGGGAAAGGCTCAAGTCTTGATTGCGGCACCGGAACCCGCGACGGGCGTTCGCCAATTAAGAATCGCTCGCCCAAGGATCCAAATGAAGCTTATCGCCCCTCTCTTTGCCGCTTTGCTCGTCGCCGGTTGTCACGCCTCGGAAAAGACGGCGCCGGATAACAATGTCGAAGCAGCGGCAGCGCCTATCCTCTCGACACCGGATGCAGTTGACGACCACAGCTTTGCCAAGCCGCTCGAAGCCCGTGTCAAACATGTCGCGCTCGATCTCAACGTCGACTTCGACACGAAGCGCATCGCCGGGACGGCGACCCTCGATATCGACCGCAAGCCCGACGCGAAGCAGATCATCCTCGACGACAAGGGCCTGGAAATCGAGGGGATTGCCGACGGTTCGGGCCAGGAATTGCCGTTCAACGTCGGCGCAACCGATCCCAATTTGGGCGCTCCGCTTGAGGTTACGCTTCGGCCCGATACGCAGCGGCTGGTCATCCGGTACAAGAGCGCGCCCGAAGCCGGAGCGCTTCAATGGCTCACGCCCGCGCAGACCGCCGGCAAGAAGCTGCCCTTCCTGTTCAGCCAGGGTGAATCGATCGAGAACCGCAGCTGGATTCCGACGCAGGATTCGCCCGGAATCCGCCAGAGTTGGGAAGCCACGATCCATGTTCCGGCCGGAATGACGGCGGTGATGAGCGCTCCAAAATCGGCGGAGCCGATCACCCAGGGGGGCGAGAGCGTCTTCACCTTCAAGATGCCACACAGCGTTGCATCATACATGATCGCGATCTCTGTTGGTGATCTTGCGTTCCGGTCGCTCGGGCCGCGCACGGGCGTGTGGGCAGAGCCGGCGACGATTGAAGCTGCGTCGCGCGAGCTGGTCGACAATGAGAAAATGGTTGCCGCGGCGGAGAAGATCTACGGTCCCTATGCCTGGGGCCGCTACGACGTCCTCGTCCTCCCGCCATCCTTTCCTTACGGGGGCATGGAAAACCCGACGATGACGTTCCTGACGCCGACCTTCATCGCCGGCGACAAGAGCCTCGTGAGCCTCATTGCGCATGAGCTAGCGCATAGCTGGTCAGGCAATCTCGCGACCAATGCGACGTGGGACGATTTCTGGCTCAATGAGGGCATGACGACCTACGCCGAGCGGCGCATCGTCGAGCAATTGTATGGCAAGAGGGTCGCTGACGAGCAGATCGAGCTCGGAATCGACGCCATGAACAAGGCCGTCGCGGACGCGGGTGGGCCGGGCAAGGCTGACACGCGACTTCACCTCGATCTCAAGAACCGGGCTTCCGACGAGGGCCTGACCGACATCGCCTACGAGAAGGGCGCGGCGTTCCTGCGCACGATCGAGGCGATCGTCGGGCGCGATAAGTTCGACGCGTGGCTCAAGGGCTGGTTCGATCGTCATCGCTTCCAGCCAGTGACCTCGGCGATGTTCCTCGCCGACATCCGGCAGAACCTCGTGAAGGGTGATAAGGCCCTTGAAAACAAGCTGATGCTCGATCGCTGGGTCTATCAGCCCGGAATCCCGCCTAACATCGCCCGCCCGCCCGCTGGCACCTTTGTCGAACAGGACAAAGCGTCCGCTGCATTTGCTGTGGGCTCACAAGCCCCCCAGGCCTGGGCCAATTGGACGACCGACGAGCGCCTGCGCTTCCTCAACCGACTACCGCGCAGGCTGCCGAAGGGCCGCCTCGATGCGATTCAATCCTCTTTCGGACTCAATGGCACCTCAAACAGCGAAATCCGCTTTGCCTGGCTCGATCTAGCAGTGGGCAACCGGTACGACCCCGCCGTCCCGTCAATTGAGCAATTCCTGACGTCGCAAGGGCGCGGCAAGTTCGTTGGGCCACTGATCAGGGCGCTGGCGAAAGACAAGCAGTGGGGCCTGCCGATCGCCAGGCGGATCTACCCGAAAGCCCGGCCGCTCTACCACCCGCTGGTGACGCGCGGGCTCGACAAACTGAGCCTCTAATTCCCGATTTGTTCTAACTCAGGATAATTGGCGGCCTTAACCGGCCTTAAACGCTCTTTGTCTACTGCTTTTCCCGGACGTGGACAGGCGGGCGGATGTACGAAGCTCCAGACAGGTATAAGCGTTTGATTTCGGCTCGACTTCCCGGAGGGGAGTCGGCTGGCCTTGCGACACGTCAGTCTGAGGCCGAGGGCTCACCGCTACGCGATGTCCAGCTGATTTCGCGGGCGCAGCTCGCTCCTTTCTTCGCTACCGCGAACATCCTTGCCGCGCTGATGATGGCCACGAACCTGTGGGGCGTCGTACCCAGCGAGTGGGTGTGGCCGTGGGTGCTGGCCGTCACCGGCGTGAACCTCGGCGCGATGCAGCTTGCCCGTCACCAGTCGATCACTTGCGTCGGTCGGTCAGGTCATCGCGTCCCGATCTGGACCTTGGTGGCCGAGGTCGCCGTTCGTGGGGCGCTGTGGCTCAGCCTTCCAGTTTATTTCTTCCCGACCCTCGATCCGGCGAGCCAGATCATCTCGGCCTCGGTCATGGCCGGTCTTGGCATTGGCGCTTTGGGCCTCGTCGTCATTCCGCCTTGCGCCACCGCTTGGATGGTTGCGTTCACCGTCGGCGTCGGTGGCTCACTCCTTCTCGGCCGCCACACCGTTCCTTTCCAGCATCAGCTGTCGATCCTCTTCACGATGGGCGTATCGATCATCGGCGTTCTGACGGTCGCGCGCTGGGCTTTCCACCAGCTCAAGACCAACGCCGACGTCGGCAGCCAGAGCGAGAGCGCAAGCCTGCTCTTGCAGGAATATGAGCAGCGCGGCGTGGGCTGGCTGTGGTCGGTCGATGCCGACAATCGCGTCACCTACATCAGCAGCCGGATGAGCGCCCTGCTCGGCAAGCCGGCCGGCCAGCTTCTCGGCCATTCCTTCCCGGCGCTGCTCGGCGGTCATGCCGAGCTCGGTAAAGTCCTGCTCGAAAAGCAGCAGTTCAATTCACTTGAGATGGAGCTTCCGACGGCACGCGGCTCGCGCTGGATCTCAATCGCCGGTGACCCGATCGTCGATACCGCGGGCCGCTTCGAAGGTTTCCGCGGCGTCGGCTCCGACATCACCGAGATTCGCCAGACGCAGGAGCGGCTAACGCATCTCGCCAACGTTGACGTGCTTTCGGGCCTGCCCAACCGCGGCCGAGTCCGCCAACTGCTCGGCGAAGCGCTGCGCGGCTCGACGGGCGGCGGAGTGCCATGTGCGATCATGTTCCTCGACCTCGACGGATTCAAGCCGGTCAACGACACGTTCGGCCACCCCAAGGGCGACGCGGTGCTTCGCGCTGTGGCCAAGCGACTGGTCGATGAGGTTGGAGACTCGGGCCACGTCGGCCGCATGGGTGGCGACGAGTTCGCGATCGTGGTCACCGACGCGCAAAGCCGCAAAACCGTCGAGACTCTCGCCGACCGGATCATCAAGGCGATCCGCGAACCGTACATGATCGACCAGACCGAAATTCGGATCGGCGTCTCGATCGGCTGCGCCTTTGGCCCCATCGACGGTGCGACGGTCGACGACCTCATCCTCAAGGCCGACCTTGCGCTTTACCAGGCGAAGGACGCCGGCCGCGGCTGCGCTCGATACTTCTCGTCGGAACTGCAGTCGGAGCAGGAGGACCGGGTCCGCCTGGAGGCCGACCTGCGCTCGGCAATCGCCGCCAAGCAATTTCACCTGAACTTCCAGCCGCTGGTCAATGCGAAGACGCAAAAACTGGTCGGCTTCGAAGCGCTCATTCGCTGGAACCACCCCCAGCGCGGCTTCGTCCCGCCGAACATCTTTATCCCGGTCGCCGAGGAGACCGGCCTGATGCCGGCGATCGGCGAGTGGGTCGTTGACGAAGCGACGCGCGCCGCGGCAACCTGGCCTGAGCCGATCACGGTCGCGCTCAACATCAGCCCGAAGCAGATCGTCCAGCCGAACCTGCCCAACGTCGTCAGCGAGGCGCTCGCTCGTCACAAACTGCCGGGCAACCGCCTTGAGCTCGAGGTGACGGAGGGCGTGTTCCTCGGCGACAATGGCTCGACGCTCGACACCTTGAAGCGTCTGCGTGCGCTCGGCGTCGGCATCGCGCTCGATGATTTCGGCACGGGCTATTCGTCGATCGGCTATCTGAACAAGGCCGTCTTCCATAAGCTGAAGATCGACGGCAGCTTCGTCCGCGAGGCCGGCTCGCGGCCCGAGAATGTTGCGATCATCCAGTCGATCGTTCAGCTCGCCAAGAGCTTCCGCATGTCGGTCACGGCGGAGGGCGTCGAAACGGCCGAGGATTTCGAGCGCATGCGCGATCTCGGCTGCGATACCATCCAGGGCTACCTCTTCGGCAAGCCGCTTTCCTACGAGCGCGCGAACCAGATGGTCGTCGGTCTCGGCGCCAAGAGGATGGCCGGCTAAACCAGCCGTTTTTCCATTCGGAAATTGTGGATCGCGACGCCGTTCAGCTCGAAGTCGTTGCGCTCAATCGTCGTGAACCCGCGCTTCAGGAAGAAGCGCTGCGCCGGCTTGCTGGCCTCGGCGTAGAGGCGGGCGATGCCGCGCTTCCGGGCGGCCTCTTCGAGCTCACCGTAGAGTGCCGCGGTTAGGCCCGTTCCTGCGGCCTCGGGCTTGCAGAACAGATGGTCGATGTGGCCGTCTGCTTCGACGTCGCCATAGGCGAGCGGCTCGCCATCATCGTCGGTCGCGACCAGCAGGATCCGCCCATCAGTGCCCCGCGCAAGGAAGCGTTCCGGGGCGGGAACCGCCGGAGCCCAGGCATCCACCTGTTCCCGAGAATAATGCTGGCGCGCGACCTCGTGGATTGCCCGGTAAAATATTTGCGCGAGAGCAGGGGCGTCTCCAAGCTCAAACGGGCGAACGATCATTTCTTCTTCTTCAGCGGGCCCTTGGGCGTTGAGCGCTTGCCGGCCTTCTTGCCGTTGGTCCCATAGATCTCGAGGAACGCATCCGCGGCCAGCGTGGAGACTTCTGCAACATTGTCCGGCGGCCCGCGAATGGCTCCAAGCAGGCGTTTCTCGAAGAAGTCCCATTCGTTGAGCCCCTTCCAGTGCATCGCCGCGACCCATGGGTCCGCGCGCTTCAATATGCCTTCGTCCATCATCATTTCGAAGCGGTTGGCCAAGCGCTGCCAAGCGGGGCGCAGGACGTTCTCATAGAAGGTCTTGCCGATGTCCGAATCGGCGGGCTGGTTGGAAACCATGCGCACGTTGGCGATCGGGCCCGAGGACAGGCGCCGCATCAGATAAGCGACGCCGAGCTTGATGAGTCCGCCGCGAAGATCCTCCTCCGCCAGGAACTCGTTCATCAGCCGGTCGGCTTCTTCGGTGACGTCGTAAACGAGGGTTGCCGCGAGCAACTGCTCCTTGGAGCTAAAATAGCCATAGAGGGTCGCCTTCGAACCTCCGAGCGCTTCCGAAATCATCGACATCGAGGTTCGCTCGTACCCGTTGTCGTGGAACAAATCGGACGCCACCCGGACGATCTCTCGGCGCTTCTCCTCGGTCCTTACGCGCATAACCGACGCTAACTCCTTCGAATCTATAACCGTACGTTACAGTTTATTTTTGCGTTGACAAGCCCACGACTCGTAACTAAACCGTACAGTACAGTTACGAACTAACAGGGACATCCATAATGAAGCTTTTCTCTCCTTCGCGGGGCCTCCGCGCGGCAATGCTGACATCTGTCCTTTTGACAGGCGCCTGTGCCTCGGTCCCGAACCTAGGCGCCAAGCCGATTCCGCACGCGGCAAGCGACTATGCAGCGTCGCAATCGCTCGCTCTGACCGCGTCCGCGTGGCCGGCCGACGGCTGGTGGCGGCGCTACGGCGACGCGCAGCTCAATCGCCTCATGAATGAGGCGCTCGCCGGTTCACCCGACTTGCAGGCTGCGGCTGCCCGCATGCGCACTGCAGAAGGCTTCGCCCAGCGCGCAAGCTCGGCGCTGAAGCCGTCACTCGATGCCTTCGCTCAGCCCGAGCTGTCGAAGCAGAGCCAGAACCAGGCGATGCCAGCCGCCACGATCCCCAACGGCTGGAACGACAGCGGCTCGATTGGTCTCAGCTTCTCGCTCGACCTCGACCTGTGGGGCAAGAACCGCGCCGCTGCCCGCGGCGCCGATTTGGATGCCGACGCAGCGCATTTCGAGCTTCACGAAGCCGAACTTGCGCTGACCACGGGCATCGCCTCGACATATGCCGAGCTCGGCTCGCTTTATGCCCAGCGCGACAGCCTCGAGACCGCGCTCGACATCCGCACGCAGACCGCCAAGCTCGTCACGCAGCGCGTCGATGCCGGCCTCGGCACGCGGGCTGATGCGAAGCAGGCGACCGCCCGCATCGCTCAGGCGCGCGGCGATATCGAAGCCACCGACGAAGCCATCGCGTTGGCCAAGAATGCACTAGCCGCGCTCGTTGGCGCCGGTCCCGATCGCGGCCTGACCATCGACCGGCCGCAGATTGCGGCGCTCCAGGCGCAGGGCATTCCGGCCGACGCGTCGGTCGACCTTATCGGTCGCCGTCCCGACATCGCCGCCTCCCGCGCGCGAGCCGAAGCGGCTGCCCAGCGAATCAAGGAAGCGCGCGCCGCTTTCTACCCGAACATCAACCTTTCCGGCCTGATCGGGCTGTCGTCCTTCGGGCTCGGCAGTCTGTTCTCGGGCGGATCTACCTTTGGAAGCGTAAGCCCCGCTGTAAGCCTCCCCCTCTTCCACGGTGGCGCGCTCCAGGGCCAGTACCGCGGTCGCCGCGGTCAATATGACGAGGCCGTTGCCCTCTACGATGCCTCCGTCATCAAGGCGCTGCGCGAAACTGCTGATGCCGTGACGAGCCAGAAATCGCTCACTTCACAGATCGTGCAGTCGCGCAGCGCGCTGGCCGATTTCGAAGAGGCTCACCGCCTCGCTCGCCAGCGCTACGAGCATGGTCTCGGAACTTACCTCGATGTGCTCAGTGCTGAGGAGGGCGTCGTCTCCGCCCGCCTCCAGGTCTCGGCGCTCCAAACCCGCGCCTTCACCCTCGACGTCCAACTCATCCGGGCCCTCGGTGGCGGCTTCGCCGCGCCGTCCGCCTGACAACCGAACAACAGGAGGAATTTGTGGCTGAACGTGATCCTATCGAAATCCACGACGGCGGCATGCACCAGCCCGGCATCGTCGAAGATGCAAAACCAATTGCCGACGCGGCACGCAAGAAGCGTCGTAACAAGATCCTGCTCGGCCTCGTCGCCGCGAAGATCGTCATCGGCGGCGGCTGGTACATGCTTCACGACACGGGGCACGTGTCGACCGACAACGCATACGTGAATGCGGATTCGGCGCAGGTCACGCCGCTGATTTCGGCGGAAGTCGCCGACGTCGCGGTCGTGAACACGCAGGTCGTCCATAGGGGCGACGTACTGATGCGGCTCGACGACAGTGACGCGAAGCTGGCGGTGCTGAAGGCGCAGGCCGAATATCAGAAGGCCCGCCGCGGCTTCTCCCAGACCGCGGCCAACAGCGGCTCGCTGTCGGCTCAGGTCAGTGCCCGCGATGCCGACATCGGCCAGGCCCGGGCACAGCTCGCCTCGGCCCAAGCTAGCCTCGGCAAGGCGCGCATCGATCTGGCTCGTCGCACCGAACTCGCCGAATCCGGCGCGGTCTCGGGCGAAGAGCTGACCAACGCGAAGAACGCTTATTCCACTGCGCAGGCGAACCTTGCGCTGGCTCAAGCTGCGGTCGCCCAGACCTCGGCGACGAGCAGTGCGGCGCGTGAGAGCTTGGCTGCGAACCAGGCGTTGATCGCCGGCTCGACCATCGACACCAGCCCGGAGGTCGCGTCCGCCAAGGCCAAGCTCGACCAGGCACTACTCGATTTGCAGCGGACGGTGATCTTGGCGCCAATCGACGGCGTCATCACCAACCGCCAGGTCCAGGTCGGCCAGCGCATCGCCGCCGGCTCGCCGGTCATGACGATCGTCCCCATTGGCAGCGTCTATGTCGACGCGAACTTCAAGGAAGGTCAGCTGACCAGGGTCCGTGCCGGCCAGCCAGTCGAACTCGTGTCCGACATCTACGGCAGCAAGGTCACCTATCACGGCCGGGTCACGGGTTTCTCCGGCGGCACCGGATCGGCCTTCTCGCTGATCCCGGCGCAGAACGCGACCGGCAACTGGATCAAGGTCGTGCAGCGCCTGCCCGTCCGAATCCAGCTCGATCCGAGGGAGCTTGCTGCTCACCCGCTGCGCGTCGGCCTCTCGATGGAGGCCAAGATCGACGTTTCCGGGAGGCACTGATGTCGGCCGCCGAAGCAAAGGCTCCGCTCGTCATGAGCAAGGGCGCGCTGATCCTCGCGTGCCTCGTGCTCGCCGGCACGAACTTCATGGTCGTGCTCGATACGACGATCGCCAACGTCTCCGTCGCTCATATCGCCGGCGGGCTCGGCATCTCGTCGAGCGAGGGCACGTGGGTGATCACGTCCTACGCCGTTGCCGAGGCGATCTGCGTGCCGCTCACGGGCTGGCTCGCGAAGCGCTTCGGAACGGTGACGGTCTTCGCCTTCGGGATGGCCGGCTTTGGCATGTTCTCGATGCTGTGCGGAATGGCTTGGTCGCTTGGTTCGCTGGTCGCGTTCCGGATTGGCCAAGGCCTGTGCGGTGGACCGTTGATGCCGATCAGCCAGACGTTGCTGCTGAGCATCTTCCCCAAGGAGAAGCATGCGCAGGCGACCGGTATCTGGGCGATGACCACTATTGTCGCCCCGATTCTCGGGCCGATCCTTGGCGGTACCATCTCCGACAATTGGGGCTGGCACTGGATTTTCTTCATCAACATTCCGATCGCCGCGATCTGCGTCGCCGGGACCTTCGCTTTGCTGCGCAAGTCCGAGACTAGAACCGAGAAGGCGCCGATCGACACGATTGGCCTCATCTTGCTCGTCACCTGGATCGGCGCGCTGCAGATCATGCTCGACCTCGGTCGTGAGCACGACTGGTTCGGAAGCTCGTTCATCGTCACCCTTGCGGTCATTGCCGCGGTCGGGTTCAGCTTCTTCGTCGCGTGGGAATTGTTCGAGCGCGATCCGGCCGTCAACCTGAAGGTGTTCCGCCACCGTGGCTTCACCGTCAGCGTTACGGCGCTGGTGTTCGCTTACGGCACCTTTTTCTGCAGCCTCGTGGTCATTCCGCAGTGGTTGCAGGGAGCGCTCGGCTACACCGCGACCTGGGCCGGCTACGCGACTGCGTTCAACGGTGTCGCGGCAGTGATGATGGCGCCGATCGTCGCCAAGCTCTCGACCAAGGTCGACGAGCGGCTGCTGGTATCATTCGGGATCCTGTGGCTGGGCGGCACCTCGCTGATCCGAGTCTTCTGGTGGACCAGCGGCGCCGACTTCTGGACGCTCGCCTTGCCGCAGCTGATCCAGGGCGCAGGCATGCCGTTCTTCTTCGTTCCGCTGACCACGCTCGCTCTGGGCGCGGTCAACGAAGACGAGGTCGCATCGGCCGCCGGCGTGATGAACTTCCTGCGCACAATGTCCGGAGCCGTCGCGACCGCGATCGGAACGACTATGTGGTACGACGGTGCGCAGAACCTTCGCGCCCAGCTGTCGGGAGTGCTCAACGGGGCGGCGGCGACCATGCAGTCGCTCGAAGCGCACGGCTACACCCAGGAACAGTCGCGCCAGGTCGTCAGCAATCTCGTCGATGGCCAGGCCACCGCGCTCGCCACCGGATCCGTCTTTGTAACGGCCGCGATCGTCTTCGCTGCCGCAGCGTCAATCGTGTGGCTTGCCCCGCGTCCCAAGCACGCGGTCGCCGCCGGCCAGGCTCACTAGGAGAATGACAATGACTACAATGCTCCTGGCGTTGGTCCTGTCCGACGCCGTGCTCGACGCGAGCGACCTGAACGACAACCGGATCGTAAGAGGGAAGCAGGGCGGGTCATCCGTTCAGACACTTCGTTCCACGACCCCGTGGACACCTCGCATCGACAGTTGGGAATCCGAAGACGGGCTTTGCCCAGTCTTCTTCCAGCATGAGATCGAAGGGTTCGGCACGGTCCTGATCAGGCCCCGCTGCCGCGAGGACGACGGCCTGCCGCACGCGCTATAACCACGTTGGCTGGAGAGACGAACGATGGACCACAAGGCACCCGAACCCGTCGGGCTCTACGAACCGTGGACCGCTGCCGGTCCGCTGGTCGCCATCTCGGCGATCAGCTCCGCGGCGGACGGAGAGCTCATGACCGGCGCCGTCGGACGAGACATCGATCTCGCGACGGCGCAAGAGGCGGCGCGGCGCGCAGCGCGCAACCTCCTCGCGGTGCTGCGCGATGCCGTCGCTGGCGACCTGGCGCGGGTCGAACGCGTCCTGTCCATGCGCGGCCACGTCAACGCCGCTCCCGACTTGCGCTAGTTCACCAGGTGATCGACGCGGCGTCCGACCTGATTATCGCCGAGCTCGGCGATCGCGGCCGTCATGCCCGCACCGCGATCGGTTGCGTGACCCTGCCCAACGGCAATGCCGTCACGCTCGAAGCGCTCGCGATCGTTCGTGAGCATGTGAAATGACACTCGAGCAACGCCTGCTGAGCGCGCTTTATGCCACTACCGGCATGACGCTGCTGACCTTGGTTGTTTCGGTCGCGATCTTGCTGCTGATCGCCGTCTAAAACAGGACGGAGACGCCGCCGTATAGTTCGACGTCGGGTGTCGCTCGGCTTAGTCCGAAATTCGCTCCGGTATCCAGCTGCACGCGCTTGTTGAGCAGGTAAGCCGCCGATGCGTCGGCGGACCACTGGCGGATGGTATCGGCTGGATCGAAATTGACGTTGTTCCACGCCTCGACCGACAGGCTCAGCTTCGGCGTCGCGCTCCAGCCAAGATTGACGAGATTGGTGATCGCGGCGTGATAGCCATGGCCGTCGCCATCGACGAGCGCGTCTATCTCGGGACCGACCGTCACCGTGATCGGTCCGGCGGGGACGGCAATCGGCACTGCGAACCCGCCCTCGACCTTGTTGTTGCCGATCGAATGCCTCGCCGTCGGCAGCTTCACGAAGGGCAGCAGCGTAATTTGAACCGGCGCATCGTCGCCAGTGAGCCGCTGCTTGTATCTAACCACGACATCGCCAACGCCGGATTCGTCCGACCCTGGCTGCCTGAGGCTGACATATGGCGTGAAGCCGACCTCGATGTCGGAACGGTCGCTCAGCCCAAGCTTCGCGAACGTCTGGCCAATAGTCGTCACGTCCGTGTCACTCGAATGCGCCCAATCGACGCCTGAAACCTCGAGCTGCCAATGGCCGACCGGAACCGTGCATACCCCATTCGCCTTGGATGGCCGGTCGGCGCAGATCGTCAAGTCCGGCGCGGAAGCCGCCGCGGCCACCAATAATAGAGCGGTCATAAGTGCAACTGGCTGCCGAGCTCGACCACTCGATTGGTCGGAAGCTTGAAGAATTCCATCGCGCTTTCGCTGCTCTTGAGCATCCACGCGAACAGGCGCTCGCGCCACAGCGCCATGCCCGGCACCTTCTTCGATGCGATCAGCTTTTGCCGTCCAAGGAAGAAGCTCGTGCTCATCATGTTGAAGGGATCGCCGCAGGTCTTGATGAAGGCAAGGTCCTTCGGGACATCGACCTCCTCCATGAAGCCGTAGTGCAGGATCACCTTGTAGAAACCCTGGCCAGCATCGTGGAATTCCACTCGCCGCTCGCTTGCAACGTAGGGCACATCCTCGACTTTTACGTTGAGGATGATCACCCGCTCGTGAAGCACCTGGTTGTGCTTCAAATTGTGAAGCAGCGCCGCGGGTACGGCGTCGGCTGAAGTCGACAGGAAGACCGACGTGCCCTTAACGCGATGGACCGATGCGGCAGCGGACTTGATGAAGATCGGTAGCGGGATCGCATTGTCCGCCAGCCGTGCGCGCATCATCGCTCGGCCCTTCGCCCACGTCGTCAGCACCGTGAAGATGACGAGTCCGACCAGGATCGGGAACCACGCGCCTTCGAACAGCTTCGCTAAGCCTGACGCCAGGAAAACCGCGTCAACAGCTACGAACACTGCAAAGCCGACGCCGGCCTGCCACAGTGGCCGCTTCCAGATTTTGAAGATGACGACATATTGCATCAACGTCGTGATCAGCATGGTCCCGACGACGGCCAGGCCATAAGCCGGAAGCATCTTAGACGAATGCTGGAAGGTGACGACCAGCAGCGCGACCATGGCCGCAAGCGCCCAATTGACCGACGACAGGTAGATCTGGCCCTTTTCGCGTGATGAGGTGTGCGTGATCTTCAGCCGTGGGATGAAGCCGAGCTGGATTGCCTGGCGCGTGACCGAAAATGCCCCCGAAATGACCGCCTGGCTCGCAATGATGGTCGCCAGGGTCGCGATGACCAGCAAGGGAATGGTAAGCGATGGCGGGACCATCCGGAAGAAGGGATTGTCGACGAACTCCGGATGCTGGGTAAGCATCGCCGCCTGGCCCATGTAATTGATGATCAGCGCCGGGAAGACGAGGTACAGCCAGGCATAAGTGATTGGCTTGCGGCCGAAATGGCCCATGTCGGCGTAGAGCGCCTCTGTGCCGGTCACCGCATAGATCACCGCGCCCAGTGACAGGAACGAATAGAGCGGGTGGGCGATGAAGAATCCCCAGATGTAGATCGGACTGAGTGCGTGAACGATCTCGGGATAGGCAATGATATGCTTTACGCCCATCGCCGCGATCGCCGCGAAATAGACCAGCATGATCGGCCCGAACATCTTGCCGACGCGCTCGGTACCGTGTCGCTGGATTGCGAAGAGGCTGACCAGGATCGTGAGCGCGATCCACACGATGTAGGGCTGGAACTCAGTACTGACGACGCCCAGGCCCTCGACCGCCGAGATGACGGAGATCGCGGGCGTCAGCATTGCGTCGGCATAAAAGAGGGCAGTCGCGAACAATGCCGCGACCAGCAACCAGTGCTTCGGCGCGGCGGCGCCGAGGCGCCTTTGGATGAGCGCGTACAGGGCCAGGCTGCCCCCCTCGCCATCATTGTCGCAGCGCATGACGATGAAGACATATTTGATCGTGATGACGAAGATGAACGTCCAGAAGATAAGGCTGATGATGCCGTAGAGATCGGTGACGTTGAGTCCGAGATGGTAGCGCGGATCGAGCGTCGCCTGGAGCGCGTAGAGGGGCGAAGTGCCGATATCGCCGTACACGACGCCGATCGCGCCCAGCATCATGAGCGGTAGCCCGTGCTTTGTTCCGTGATGGGTCGCCGGGCCGCCGGCGGGCAGCACATTGTCGGATGTGATTGTTGCCATGCCGACAAATGTGGAGTTCTGGCGCGTAAAGATTCTATGTGGAAAGGCTGTATCTCCCATAGGGAACTTATGAGGATTGGCGTTCGCGCCTATGGACGCGGGGGCGATCAATGCTGATCTACCGTCGCATGGCAGACTCAACTCCTACCGCCGACAATCCCGGGCGGTCGCTGCTCGACGGGATCGAACATTATGTCGGCGCGGTCGCGATGGTCGCGGTGTGCACGCTGGTCGGCATGTGGATCGCGCCGCGCTGGGGCACCGCCCCGGTCGACATGGTGTACCTGCCCGCCGTGCTGGCCGCGGCGGCGCTGTGGGGCTTCGGGCCCGCGCTTGTGGCCGGCGTTGCCGCTGCGCTCGCCTACAATTTCTTCTTTACGGTGCCGGTGCACACGCTGCGGATGGACCGGGTCACGGACGTCGTGACGGTCGCCGTGCTGCTGATCGTTGCGCTCGTCACCAGCCAGCTTGCCGCCGCTATCCGTGCGCAGGCGCGAGTGGCCGCGGCGCATGCCGCGCGCAACGCGACGATTGCCGGTTTCGCCCGCCAGCTCCTGTCCTGCGGCGCGGAGCGCGAAATTGCCGAGACGGCCGCAGCCGAGCTGGGCAGCCTGTTCGAATGCAATGCAATGCTGGTCGCAGGTTTGCCCGAACCCCACATCATTGCCGCCAGCCCCGAGAATAGCCGACTGACTCCAAGCGATATCGCTGCAGCGGTGTTTGCCCTCGAAAGCGGTGAGCCCGCGGGTCGTGGCACGCGGCATCTTCAGCCAGCCGAGTGGGTCTTCTATCCCGTGCGCTCGACGCAGGCGGTGATTGCCGCAGCTGGGCTCGCCCGCGACGATGGCGCCCGTCCGGTCGAAGACGACCGCGATGAGTTGCTCTCCAGTCTGCTCGACCAGGTCGCGCTCGCCCTCGAGCGCGCGCGGTTAGAGCGCGAAGCACGAACTCTTGCCGGCCTGCATGAGCGCGATCGCCTCCGTTCGGTCCTGCTCTCATCGATCGGGACCGACCTCAACCCGCGGCTCGACGCGCTCGTAGATGCCGCGCGCGAGCAGCGCCGCAACCGGACGAGCGACAAGGACTTCGTCTCGACCGTCGAATCCGAAGCGGGCAAGCTACAGCGCTATGTCGCCAATTTGCTCGACTTCGATCCGGTGGCTGAACAGCAGCCCATCGAAGCCGGCGGCGTCAGCATCGACCTCTTTCGCCGAGCCGTCAGCCGCGATGGCCACGAAGTTCACCTGACGCCCAAGGAATATGCAGTCCTCGCCGAGCTAGCGAAGCACCCAGGACGAGTGCTCACGCACGGCCACCTCCTCCGAACCGGCTGGGGGCCCGCGCAGGAAGCGCAGACCGAATATCTTCGCGTCGCGATCCGTGCGCTTCGTCAGAAGCTCGAGCTGGACCCGGCGCGCCCGCGCCTGATCCTGAACGAACCCGCCGTCGGCTATCGCCTCGCAATTTCTTAAGCGGCGGCACGCTGTTCCTGGGTCAGCAGGCGCCAGTTCATCCGCGGATAGGAATGGAGCTGCTGGCCAAGGCTACTGGTGATGAAGGTCAAGCGCTCGACCGTCCGGCTGTTGATCAGCGGCCCGGCATCCAGATAACGGAACGGCGTTCCCTCGGTCAGCGCGAGGAATTCCGCCTTGGCGCGGGGATCGTCGCCAGTGATCAACACGTCGCTCAGCTCCTCGCCGAACTGCGGGTGATCGAACACCTCCCAAAACACGTTCTTGAACGCGCCGACCACCCGCGTCTGGCAGAAACGGTGCTGGATCTCCTCGGCACCGCTCGTGTCCCAGGGCGTGACGAAGTCGCTGTAATCGGCGTTGAAGGGGTTGCTGATATCGATCAGTAGCTTGCCCGACAGCTTCTTGCAGTGGCGGTCGAGCAGGTCGAACAAGCCGTCGCGGATGAACACGGCCGGGAGCACCGCAGGCGCTTCAAGCGCCTCCGCATAGCTCCCTGCCCGCAGGTTCGGCAGGTCCGCCGCTTCCGCGAACTCCGCGGCCCGTTCACGGTCGCGAGACCCGAGTACCACCCTTCGGCCCGTCGCGGCGAACATCGCCGCGAGCCGCGAGCCCATTCGTCCGGTCCCGAGAACGCCGATCTCGGGCGTCCAATCGGCAGACTTGTTCATCAAATATGTCCTTGTTGTTGCTCCAACCTTGGCGCGGCGCCCTACGCGCATGCGGCCGATCTGAACAACGAAAGCGGCGAAGCGGTCGATAAGCACCGTTTATCGACTCAGCGCTTGGAGAAGCTCTCCGCGAGGAATTCGTCGGCGCGGATCGCAAGCTCGGTGCGGTTCTTGATCCCGAGCTTTTCGAAGATGGCGTGGAGGTAGACCTTCACCGTCCCCTCGGTCACTCCGAGCTCCTTGGCGATTTCGCGATTGCGCAGGCCGCGGCGGACATAGCGGATCAGCTGGCGCTCGCGCGGGGCGAGGGCAACGCCGTCGCCGCTGAAGCTTTCAGCCAGCTGGTCGGCACGCGCTTGCAGTTCGGGGTCCATCCACGTCCGGCCCGCGGCAACCGCCTCGAGGCATTCGAGCAGATAGGCGGGGTCCGAATTCTTGAGAACCATCCCGTTTACCCGCAACGACCGCGCCTCCATCAGCGAGCTGTCATCGATCGCCGCGGTCAGGATCACCAGCCTGGAGGTCATCCGGTCCGACTTCAGCTTGCGGATCACATCCATGCCGCCGACCTCCGGCATTTCCAAATCGACCAGCAGGATGTCGGGCTTCAGCCGCTCGACCTCGGCCAGGGCTTCGGCGCCGTTCATTGCGGTCGCTGCGAGCTCGAACTGCGTGTCGCGGAGCAGTACCTCGATCGCGGTTCGGATCATCGGGTGATCGTCGGCAAGAAGGATACGAATCATGCTCGGCGGCCTTCGACTGGAAGGGAGATGGATAGCTTGGTTACGCCCATGCCGCGAGACAGGTCGATCGCTCCACCCGCGAGCTCGACCCGCTCACGCAGGGACTTGGGCAATTCGGTCTGGTCGCCACGCTTGGGATAAGCAGCGCCGTCATTGACCATTTCGAGCCGGACCGTCTCGCGGGTCGCGCTCAGACCCACCCTTACCGACTTCGCGCCGGCATGCCGGACGGCATTGGCGACGGCCTCGCGGACCAGCTGGTGCGCGTCGAGGTGGACGTCCGTCGACATCATCACGTCGGCACTGTCCACCGCGAAATCGCAGTCAATCGCCCACTGCCGCGACAGCCGGTCGGTCAGCGAATCGAGGTCACGCGAGAGGTCGCCGAAGGCAACTCGGCCGCTGGTCCGCAGCGCCGTGATGAACGCCCGCAGCTCCCCCTGCTCCTGAAGCATGAGCTTCTTCAGCTCATCGAGTTCGGGCTCGATCCTGCGGCCGGCCCCTTCGGACCTTCGCATCGCTTCCAGCCGGAAGGCCGCACCAGCGAGGAACTGGACCACGCTGTCGTGCAGGTCGCGGGCGAGCGCAATGCGCGATTGCGCCGCGGCGCTTTCCGCCGCTGCTTCGAGCAGTTCGCGGCGCTGGATATGTCCCGCCAGGTCAATCGCGAGCTGCTCGCCGATGTCGAGGTGGTCGGTCGAAAGATGAACGCCCTGCAGGAACAGTTGCCCCTCGCCCGTCCCGGTCCGGACCGGCACCGCCAGGCCCTCGCCAAGATCGAAGCTGGCGGCGAGGTTGCCGCCGATCAACTCAACAGGGTCGCTTGTCACCAGATTGCGGTGCTCATCTCGGCTGAGCGCCCGATGGCGCTTCAGGTCATAGAGGAAAGGGGCCGCTGCAACTTGCCCGTCGACAATGGCGACGCTCGACGCGTCGCCATTGCTGGACTTGAGGCCAACCGGCTCGCTCCCCGCCTCGCGCCACAGGATCGCGCCCTGCGAGGCACCGATCGCGCGCATCGACGCGGTCAGGCCCGTCTCCAGCGGCGACTTGTCGAGCCGCGGCTCGGCCAGCAGCTCTTCGGCCTTCGCGGGCATTCGCGCGCGCCATTGGTGGACGCCGAACCAGATCAGGATCAGCGACATGATGACCAGCTGTCCGGCGCGGACGATGAAGCGGTAGAAGTGGAAATCCATGCTCGACCGCGCCGCGACGAGGCCCGCGAACAGATACAGGATCGCCACCAGGATCGCGGTCAACGTCGTCTCGCGCCATCCCCAGCGGATTGCAGCCGACATCATGACGAACACCGAAAACAGGAAGAACGGGCTCGTGTAGCCCTCGGTCAGGTACACCAGCACGGTGAACATGATGACGTCGACGGCGTGCGCCGGTCCCGCCAGCTTCGCGTCCAGCCACCAATTGTTCCAGGTCATGACGGCAATGGTGGCGGCGAATAACTGGTAGCCGACGAGTAAGGCGTAGGTTTCGAGCGGCGCCAGCGCGGGCTGGCTGATGTCGATACCGATCGCGGCCATGAACAATGTCGCCAGAAGCAACCGCCCGAGCGCGATGACCCGGCCCGAATAAAGTTGAAAACCCCGCCCCACGGGTAACGAATAACCCATAGCAACGCGCAACACTAACTTTCGATATCTTCGACTCAGGGGAGGGCGCTGCTAGTCCATCCCTACTACCATTACCTTCCCGGAAGAGCGCAGGCCCCATCCTGCGCTCTTCATTTTTATGGGCTTGGGAAAACTGCTCAGTAGCGGGCGAGGATGAACTCGCGCGCGGCGCGATATTCGTCGGTGGTCACGCGCCCGTCACGGTTGGCGTCGGCCATTGCGCGGAAGGCCGCCGCCGCCGCCTGCGCCTCGTTCGGTTCGAGCAGGATGTCGCGGTCGGCATCGTAGAACTTCAGCGCCCAGTTCATCAGCACCCAGTCCTTCTCGAAGATCATCCGGGCTTGTTCTGTGACCGGCGCGCTCGCAAGCGTTGGTTGCTGTTGGGTCGCCGAAGCTGTCGAAATGAACCAAAGTCCAAGGCCAAGCGCACGAATCATCGCCGCTCAAACGCGCGAACTGCCGTGGCGTTCACCGCCAATGTTACAGTTCAAGGACACTCTTCGCCTGGAAACTGTTACAGGGGAGCGGCCATCGGTCCGATGGTGCGTGCAGGAAGATAATATGCTCAACTGGTTTCGTCGTCGTTATCTCGACCTCTTGGGCTCGATTTACATCTACAATGAGCATCGCGGCTACACCGCGATTGATCGCGTGCTCGAGGCGGTGAGCGCCCGCTGGCCCGATGACAAAGCCCTCATCCAGGCAATCGAGAAGCATCGCGCCGACGAGCGCAAGCACTACATGATGTTCCGCCGCTGGTTCGAACGGCGCGGGCAGATGCCGATCGCGGTCGACCGCACGTGCGGTCACATCGACCGCTTCGTCAGCATCATGTTCCGCTCGACGATCGACGATCTCGACACGCATTGGGTGATCGAGCACGACGAGCGCTTCGGTCGACTATGCCGGGTGATCTCGCTGACAGAGCGGCGCGGCCACAAGCAGGTCGAGATCCTGCTCGATCACTCGATCGTCCAGCGTGACTTTGCCTTGATGAAGATTTTCCGCATCATCGAACAGGACGAGCCCAGCCACTGGGCGCCTTACGACGACTGGCTGAAGCGCTATGGCGGGCGCGAGCCTCGCTGGTGGGAACGGGCCGTCGACAACTTCATTCATCGCGAATTGCTGTTCCTGAAGCTGCCGATCTTGTTCCTGACGCCACGGCTCAGCCGGCATTCCTCGTGGCCGGACGAGCATGATCCGGTGCCGCTCGCGCCCCACGCCGAGATGCTGGTTCCGAGCGGCTGAGCCGACTTGATCCGGGGGAGATTCGGCGCCGACTGGGACTGGCTCTTGGTCATGGCGCTCCTGACATCCGTCGAGCTGATCTGGTGGTTCATCGTCTGGCGCCTTGGAGTGGCCCCGGCGCCGTTCACCGGAACCTACCTCGCGCTGGCTGCGGGCGGGCTTGCCCTGGCCCTCGTCCTTCGGCTGGCGTTGCGCTTGGGCCCGATAGCGGCGCCGTGGCCTTCAATCGCCGCAGGCACCCTGCTGGTCGCGATCGGGGCCAGCGTCTTCCTGCCGTTGAAATATGCGATTCCTCACCAGATCCCGTTCTGGCTCGACCGGCCGCTGGCCGCAGCGGAGCGGGCCCTTTTCGGAAGCCATCCCTGGCAGCTTCTTAACCGGCTGCTGGGTTGGGCGACCACGCCCGTTGACTGGACCTACGGCTGCTGGCTGCCGACGCAGTTGCTGGTCATGTTCCTGGTCATGCTGTCGCGCCCGTCGCAGGCAAAGAGCCGCGCGCTAATCGCCTACAGCCTGGCCTGGTTCCTGCTCGGCGCTATCGGCGCTGTCCTGCTCTCCTCTGCCGGTCCCTTGTTCTACGATCGGGCATTCGGCGGGTCCGAGTTCGAGCCGCTAACGGAGACGCTGCGCAGTCGCGGTGCCTGGTTCGCTTTGACTGAGTCCGACCGGATGTGGGCCTCGGTCAGTGCTGACGAGCCCGGCCTGATTGCCGGCATTTCGGCCATGCCGTCGATCCACGTCGCGATCAGCTTGTGGCTCGTCCTCGCCGCACGAACGATGACCCCGCGGCTGTTCGTGGCCGCATTCGCCTACTTCATCCTCATCTGGGTTGGCTCGGTCCAGCTTGGTTGGCACTACGCCAGCGACGGCTTGGTCGGGGCGATCGGGATGTTGGTCGTCTGGTGGCTGGCCGGTCTTAGAAGAACTGGCGGATCCCGGCCGACAATTGCCAGCGCTGAGGCAGCTGGACACCGTTGAGGTTTTGGTAGAGCGGAACGCCCAGCTCGAGCCCGAGCTGCGGCCCGCGCTTCTCGCCGGACATCGGCTCCCAGTTCAGCCCGACCGCACCCGTCAGCATGTCCCCGCCGAAATTCGCCGGGAAGTCCTGCGGCATATCCACCATGTGCATACCGTCATATTCGCCATGAATCCGGCCCTGGCGGGTATATTCGGCTCGCACCGCTACGCCGACTGTAGGTCCGACGAGATAGCTTACCCAGCCCGTCGCAAGTACCTTGTTGCCGAGCCGGTAGCCCGAGCTGTTGCGATGCTCGGCGCGTAGCCTGAAGCTGCCCTGCAGGCCCCAACCGAATCGCCCGTCCTGGCCCTTCACCGTCGCCGACGGTTCGAGGTCCCACGTGCCGCTTCCGGTCTGCATGCAATATTGCATGAAGGTATCGCCGTCCTTCAGACCCGACTTGCCGGTCGGCACCCAGATCCCCAACGTCGCATGCGCCTTGACCTTGTCGCCCTTGGCGAGGCGCAGCGACGCCGAGGCGAGCGTGTCGCCGAAGCCGTGGCTCGTCATCTTGTCGGTCATCGGGTCCATTGGATCGGTCCCGACCATCTTCATCCGGTTCCACACGTACTGGGGAGACACGGTGACAGTCAGGCTGTCGCTGATGCCGTACATCAGGTCGATCATCGCCATGTCCATGGTCATCGACGTCGCGCGCATCATGTAGCCTGCGTCCATCAGCTCTTCGTCGCTGACCTTGTGCGTGCCGTGCTGGTTCTCGCCGTGCCAGTCGAGATGCTGGTAACGGACCCCGATCATGAACTCGCCTTGGCTGTGGAGGTGGTCGTTCATCAGGCCAACTGACGGCAGGATCCGCCGTGCCTCGACGACGACCGGGTCCTCGGCAGCGGACAGATGCTCGTAGGGGACTGCCTGCTGAACCGGTGCCGGTTGGGGCGTGGTGGCGGCGGCGAAGGTGAGTAGCAGAACAGTCAGATTCATCGACGCGTCTTGTGGCCGAGCGAACAGCCGTTTGGCTAGGGCTTTGTCGGATTGCCGACAAAGGACCTTGCCCACTCATCCCGACTTTTGAATAAGCGCCGCCATGCGCGCGATCGCCATTGCCCTGTTCGCCTTTGCCGGACTGCTGATTCTCCTCGCCGGCTGGCTGGGCAAGGATTGGACTGTTCCAAGCGACGGCCAGGCGATCCCGATTCACGGCTTGCGCCGCGCCGCCAACTTGACGGCAATCGCCTTCATCGTCGTCGCGTTCACCCTCGCGCTATATTGCGCTGCTTCCTGCGCGCTGGGTTATCCATGCTGGGGATTGGGCTAGGCCAACTCTTAAGACTGTGCCGTCAACGCCCCTTTGACCGCCTTGTCCAGTGCCTCGGCCCGGAACGGCTTCGACAGCAATGGCGCATGGGGCGCGACGCGGCGTACGGCCTCGGTCTCGCTATAGCCCGACACGAACAGGATGGCCTGGTCTTCGCGCTTGGCGAGCAGGCGGTTGGCAACCTCCGCCCCGGACAGGCCCGGCATGATGAAGTCAAGGATGACGAGGTCAGGCTTTTCGCGTGCAGCCTCTTTCAGACCGTGGGCTCCGTCCGCCGCCTCGCGGACCCGATAGCCTTGGTCTTCGAGAGTCGTGACGATGAACTGGCGGACGTCCGGATCATCGTCGATCACCAGCACCGATGCCCGCTTCGTTTCCGCCGCGGCTTCGACTTCATCCGCTGCCTCGCCCGAGTCGGTGACAAAGGGGCTCTCCGCTGCCCGGAACAGCATCTTGATGGCGGTGCCTTCGCCGGGAATGCTTTCCACCCGCGCGGTGCCGCCTGACTGGCGAGCCATTCCGTAGACCATCGACAAGCCGAGGCCGGTCCCCTTGCCGACTTCCTTGGTCGTGAAGAAAGGCTCGAAGGCTCGCGCCGCGACATCCTCGGTCATGCCCATTCCGGTGTCGCTAATGGTAAGCTCGATGAAGTCGCCGTCATCGACTTCCGCGTCGTTCTTAATCTGAACCTTGCGCGTCGCGAAGTGAAGCGTCCCGCCGTCGGGCATGGCGTCGCGCGCATTGATCGCGAGGTTCAATACCGCGACCTCCAGCTGCGTTGGGTCCGCCATCACTGGCAGCATCTCTTCGTCGAGGTCGAACGTCTTGGTAATCCCAGGTCCCAGCACATTGCGGAGCATCGGCCGCATGTTCTCGATCAAAGGCGCGACCTGAGTGGGGCGGACTTCGAGCCGCTGCACCCGGCTGAACGCCAGCAGCTGCGCCGTCAGCCGCGCCCCGCGCTCGGCGGCCGCGAGGGCATTGTCCGCGTAACGTCTAATCTTCGGATCGTCCGCGCGCTTCGAGATGATGTCGAGTCCGCCGACGACCACGGTCAAGAGGTTGTTGAAGTCGTGCGCGATGCCACCGGTCAGCTGGCCGAGCGCTTCCATCTTCTGACTCTGCCGGAGCTGTTCCTGCGCGGCCTTGAGCTCGGTGATGTCGCGCGCTTCGAACAGCAGGTAATTGATCGATCCGTCGGCCTCGCGCACCGGCTGTACCGATACGTCGAGATAGGAGGTCGGGACGCCCTCGCGCTCCAACTTCACTTCGGTCGTGAAGACCTTGCCTTTCGCCGCCGTCTGGATGCCCTTCTTCATCGTCGCGACATGCTGCGGATAGGCCCGCATCGTCGGCGCGTCCCACAGCTTGGTCCCGATCGCTTCTTCCGGGTTCGGGTGCCGCCAAGCTTCGCGCCGGTTGTTCACGGCGAGTACGGTTCCGTCAGGCTCCAGCAGCACCATAACTTCGAGTGCCGCCTCGAACACCGCGCGGAACTGCGCCTCGCGCGCGGCAAGCTGGTGGGTGCGATCGTCCACCTGGCGCCGAAGCTCGAGCTCCGCTTCCTTCGCGAGCGTAATGTCGGTCGCAACGCCGATGAATCCGACGAGCTCGCCGTTGGCGCCGAGCCTCGGCTGTGAGACCGATCGCAGCCACCGCCATTCGCCGTCGTGGCGGAGGTAGCGGCCCTCGAGCGTGAAGCGCTGGCCCGACGCTTCGCCTGCAATGGACTCGGCGACGATGCGGTCATGGTCGTCGGGGTGGATTCGGGTGCGCCAGTCGAGCGTGCGCGCGTCTTCTTCGGCCCCGCCGCAGAACTCGACATAGGAATTGTTGACGAAGTCGCGGACCCGGTCGAGCCGGGTCACCCACATCATCGCCGGGGCGCTGTCGGCGATCCGGCGGAAACGCGCCTCGCTTTCGCGCAGCGACTTCTCCGCGACCCGCTGCTCGGTCACGTCCTTGACCAGGACGATGATGCCTCGGATCTCGCCGGTCGAATCCGCCCACGGGATATAGTCGCTCTGAACCGCGGTGGTGCCGCGGGCCGGATGATCGAACTCGGCCGCGAAGAAGGTGCGCTGCCCTTGCAGTGCCTGCTCGATCATCGGCACACGTTCGTTGAACGCCTTCTCGCCGATGACGTCGCGCGAATGACGCCCAAGAATCTCCCGGCGGGGCCGGCCGAACCATTCGGCAAAGGGCTTGTTGACAAAGCGGAGAATGAGGTTGCGATCGTAATAGGCCGTCATCACCGGCAGCAGGTCGGCGATCGCCAGCATCGCCGAGAAATCGAGTACCCCGCCGCCCAATGCAGTGACGAGCGGCGCGTAGGCGCCCTCGGGCAAGACCGTCGCGACTTCGGGCGCCGGTCTCGCGTCCTTGTCCGCTACCTTTCGTGTAGGCCCGCCCCGCTCCGCCATAAGCCTATGATTCCCCGAAAAAAGCCGGATGTCGATTCACTTAGGTTTGACGTCCGTTCGGTAAAAACGGCTGCAATCCGCGACGGTTGCATGGGCGGAATGAAACGGGCGGCAGAAGGGCCCGCTTTCACCCGTGATGCAGATGAAGGCGGGCCTCCCCCCAATCGGCCCAGCCTGGTGGCTGCCCGCCGACCCTCCGCCGCTTGGGCACGGCATCGGTCGCGAATGGCTACCGTGACGGACCCGTCACGCAAGCTTGTCGAAAGTTAGTCGTTCTTGCGCCGGTCGTAAGGCGCGAATGGCGCGGTCGGGATCATCTCCTCCGCTATCTTGAGCGCGCGCTTGGGCTCGATTGCATGCTCTGGATAGGCATCGAGCACGATCGCCGGAATCAGCCGCTGCGTGAGGTCGGAGTAGGTAAAGCCCGGCTGGTCGCCGCGCGGTCCTGTCGCTTGGACGATCGCCTCGGACTCTTCCTCACTGAAGCCGAGCTCGCCAAGCCGCGGCCCGAGCAGGTCGCGCCGCCGAACGTCGTCGGGCCGCTCGAACGTCAGTATCTCCGCCGCGCGCCGTTTCACCGCTGGGTCGAGCGATTCATAGCGGTTGGTGCACATGATCACGGCCGCCGGCAGCCGCCGGTTCGACAGCCGGTCGATGCCGCGGATGAAGGCGTTGACGCCGCTTACGTCTTCATGGTGCATGTCGGCGGTCGCGCGCGATTGCGCCAGCGCGTCGGCCTCGTCGACCAGCAGGATGACCGCGCCTTCCGCGCCGCTCTTCTCGCTGACCATGCCCGCCGCCT
>Ga0105248_10000157_pt1 | contig 79064 bp, 62 predicted proteins | sample KBSS34metaG_FD_81524 | JGI IMG/M metagenome (GOLD analysis project Ga0105248, IMG submission 81524) | Switchgrass rhizosphere microbial communities from Kellogg Biological Station, Michigan, USA - KBS S3-4 metaG | ecosystem: Host-associated > Plants > Roots > Rhizosphere > Soil | place... | reverse complement strand
TTACACGCGATCGAAGGTCACCGAGAAGGCGATCTTTGGCGAGGGTACGTTCAACGTGACGGAGCAATGGCAGCTTACCGCCGGTGCGCGCTATTTCAAATATACGTCGCAAATCGCCGGTGCCGCGACCTTGCCCCTGCTGGATATCTTTGATCCGGGGTCAAATCCGCTGAATGCCCACGACATCCCCGCAACCGGCGGCAAGGCGGGCAAAAGCGGCTGGGTCTGGAAGTTCAACAGTTCCTACAGCTTCGCGCCGGGCTACATGGTCTATGCCACGTACAGCAAGGGATATCGTATCGGCGGTCCCAACAGCGTTGCGCCCTGCCCCGATCCGCTTCCCAACGATCCCGATGGCGACCATGTCAACAATACGCAGCTGATCTGCGCGCTGCCGAACGAGCAGCAATTTGGCCCTGATTCGACCAAGAATATCGAGGTCGGCATCCGTACACAGCTGTTCGATCGCAAGCTGACGTTCAATTTCGACGTCTATAAGATCAAATGGGACGGCATTCAGGTCGGATCCGCGACGCTGAACGGCATCACCGCCATCACGGTCAACGGCGGCAAGGCGAAGTCGCAGGGCTTTGAAGCCTCCATTCAGGTGAGGCCGATCGAAGGACTGACCATCGATGGCACCTATGCCTATGTCGATGCAAAGCTGACCGAAAATGTCCCCTCGATCGTGGCGGTCAATGACCCGCCGGCTACCTATCCCAGTGCCCCGATCCAGCTGGATGCGCTCGATGGGGATCGTTTGCCCGGATCGGCAAAGAATTCCGGTTCTCTTGGCGTCACCTACACCAAGCCAATCATGGATGGGCGGCTGATCGCGAACTGGACCGCCACCTATCGCGGCAACGTGGTTACGCGGCTCGGCTGGGACAGAGCCTATGGCGACAAGCTGCCAGGCTATGTGCTCCACCGCGCCAACCTGACCTATGAGACCGACAGATATTCGGTCAGCCTGTTCGCCACCAACATCTTCGACAAATATGCCGTTGCGTCGGTCTCCCAGGATCACTCACGCGAAGGCCTGAACGATGGCGTACGCCTGCGCTATTATCAGCGGAGCGTCATCAATCCGCGAACCGCCGGCATCGAAGCGCGGTTCAAGTTCTGATGGCATCGCAGGCCTGCCGCGAGGCAGGCCTGACGGTCCCAGACAAGCATCGAGCACAAGTTCGGTCTGTTAGGGGGTATTTGTGGCCGGGGCATCAACCTACAATGCCGCCTTGTCGGGCAACGTCCAGTCGGCAACTGGCAGGGCTTACCCGAACGGAAATCCCGATCTGCCATGGAATCCTCCGGCTGTGCGGCACACCGACAGTGCCATACCACTGCACCGCGCCCGGCCCGTGACCCACGACTATGCGTGCGACGGACCGGCGCCAGGCAACCTTGCGTTCCGTTGGACCTATGGCTCGAACATCGCTGCCAAGAACCGCGATCCGCGCGTCCAGATCGTGCAGTATAATGAAGACAGCTTCGTCCTTCGCCAGAATGTTTGCGTCCATTGGGAGGCGCCGTTCACCTACTTGCTATTCGGCAACAAAGGCGCGCTCCTAATCGACACCGGCGCAACCGCGGAAGCCGACCTGTATCCCCTGCGTACAACGGTGGATGCGATCATCGCGCGCTGGGCCCAGGCGCGCGGTCGACAAAAGGTGCCGCTCACCATCGCTTTGACATCTGGCGAAGACATCGCGCAGAATCAGGGCCTTGTGCAATTCGCCGGTCGGCCGGACACCGTCATCATTCCCAAGCCGCTCGCGTTGATGAAAAGCTTCTACGGCCTGAGGGACAATTGGCCGACAGGCACCGGCACGATCGACCTTGGCGACCGCGCGATCGAGGTCGTGCCCACGCCCGGAACGCACAAGGACGGTGTGAGCTTCTACGATCCCTATTGCGATCTGCTGTTCACGGGCGATTTCCTCTTTCCCGGGAGGATTAACATCGGCAACGATCATGATTTCGTCCGGTCGCTGGAGCGGATCGCGGCCTTCGCGTCAAGCCGACCGGTCAAGTGGATTCTGGGCGGCCATATCGAGATGATGTTCGCGCCCGGCCGCTATTATCCCCGCTTTGCCACCTACAAACCCTATGAGCGCATCCTCCAAATGGAGCCCGCGCTGATCGACGAGGTGCTTCGCTGCGCGCGCGAAATCCAGGGCAAGGACATGATGCTGATCCGGGGCGACTTCGTGCTCTACAACGGTGTCAGTCCCGATCAGCGCACGTCTGACTTTCCCGCCGACCTTCCCAATCTCAACCCGCCGCGCCCGTTCTGACCGCCGCCGCCGAGGGAGTTGCCATGGATCGCCGCACGTTCCTCTCCTATCCAGCCGCAGCCGCGATGACAGCTACCGCCTACGGTGCACTCGCCGGAGTTGCCGACAATGCGGCTGCCGCCACAAGGCACGCGCCGGTCGACTTCAAGAGCAATGTTCCCGCCAAAGGATCGTTTCCGGCGAGGTGGATCTGCGGATCGCCATCCTGCATGGACAATATGGACCCTCCGGTGCACGTTCACTGGTACGATCCGCACACGGCAATCCTGCGGCAAAACAAATGCTATAGTTTCGAAGCACCCTTCGCACCGCTCTATTTTGGCAATGACCGCGTTCTTCTGCTGGACGAAGGTTTCGTGCAGCTCCGCAATGACTGGGATCTACGGGGGGTCGTGGACAAATGCATAGAGCAATGGTGCGCGCGCAATGGCCGTGAGCCGGCGAGCCTGGAGCTGCTCGTCGCGTTCAGCCATCTTCACGCCGACCACTATGCGGCCACCAACCAGTTCGCCGATCGTCCCAGGACCCGCTATATGGGCCTTACGCACGAGGAGATGCTCGGCTTCTGGGGCATGAAGAATTTCCCCGAGGAGCGGGTGACTCTCGACCTCGGGGGGCGCGACATTCTCATATGGGGATCGCCCGGGCATGTCGTTTCCGAGTTCGCCTATTACGACAGCTATACGCAGATCCTCTATACCGGCGACATGTTCTACCGGGGCCGCTGTTACATCAGCTTCTGGGACATGTGGTTCGCCAGCATGAAGAGATTGATCGATTTTTGCGACACCCACCCCGTCGCCCATGTGATGGGCTGCCATGTCGAGATGAGCAAGGATGGCGAGGATTATGCTTATGGCATGACCTATCAGCCCGACGAAGCGCCGGTGCACATGACCGTACAACAGCTGAGAGACACATTTGCGTTCGCGAAGACGATAACGAAGCCGGGTATCTATTTCACCGGGACCGTCTTTCTCTGCAATCAGACGCGCGGGACCACGACGATCGACAAGAACCCTTATCGGTATGACTGAAGGCGCCGTGGATCTTGCCGGCTTCATGCGCGCACGCAAAGGTTCGACAACCGTAGGAATAACATGAAACAGAAACCCTTGAAGCTGAGCCCGCCCGCTTGCAGACACGGCATCGCGCGATTGTGCCTGGCCATGGCGCTCGCTGGCTGCGCGTCGATGGGCTCAGGCGCCACCGCCGGGAAGACCGACGTTTCGATGCTCTTCCAGGAGAAATGGATCGACGGTACGCTGCCCGAGGAGCCCGTTACCCAGGTTCAGGCGCTCGACGCCGATACCTTCGTCATCCGCCAATCGGTCAAGACCAACTTCGAAGCGCCGTTTCTCTATCTGCTGTTCGGACGCGACAAGGCGCTGCTGGTCGATACCGGAGCGGAGAACGGCCTGATCCGGCCGACCGTCGATCGGCTGGTCTCCGAATGGCTCGCCCGGCACGGGCGCAGCACGATTCCGCTGGTCGTCGCGCACAGCCACAGCCATGGCGACCATATTGCGGGCGATGCCGTCTTCCGCGAGCGCCCCGGCACCACGGTGATCGGGCTGAAGCCTGCCGACGTGGCGGCGTTCTTCGGCATCGCCCGATGGCCCGACGAGATCGCCCGGTTCGACCTTGGCGGCCGCGCGCTCAGCATCATCCCCACGCCGGGCCACCAGGCGGCGGCAATCATGATCTACGATCCCAGGCTCCGCATCCTGCTGTCGGGAGACACGCTCTATCCCGGCCGCCTCTATCTTCCCGTCAACTTCCTCGCCGACGACCGCGCCAGCATTGATCGCCTCGCGGCCTTTGCAGCGACGCATCCGATCCGTGCGGCACTGGGCGCACATATCGAGATGACGCGCACCCCCGGCCGCGACTATTCGCACGAAGCGCCGACCCATCCTGATGAACATCCGCTCGAATTGCCGGCGCAGACCATCCAAGAGCTGCGGATCGGCTTGAAGGCACCGCTCGACACCCCCGACCAGCGGCAAGTTCACGACCATTTCATCATCGTTACCGTGCCCGCCCGCGCGGAGTGAGAGGCGAAATTCGCCCGGCTCGCAAGAGATCATTACCGGACAATCGTAAGCGTTGCATGACGGCAGCTTGCGCAGGTGATCGGCAGATGGCCGCTGCTCTCAATGGGTATCGAGCGGCCAGATAGCGACAGCGGAGTTTTTCGGGAGAACGAACATACGCTTGATCGCAGGAATGATCCTGCGAAATCGCTGGTGACCCCAACGGGACTCGAACCCGTGTTTTCGCCGTGAAAGGGCGACGTCCTAGACCGCTAGACGATGGGGCCGTGTAGCGCTGCGGGGGGCCGATTAGGGCAGCGGCGGCGGGCGGTCAAGCGCTTGGCGGATATTTCGCATCGCAGTCAGTCCGCCCAGGCCGCATCCTCGACATGGAGTTCGGCGGCGGGGCGGCTGCCCCAGTCGTCGACCTTGGGGCGGCCCGCGACCCATAGAGCACGGTCGGGGCCCGCGCCGAGCAGCGCCTGGCCGAGCGGGCTGTCGGCGGAACGGAACGCGATCGTCTTGACCGAGCGCCCGTCGCGCCCGGCGACGATCGCGCGGACATGCCCCTGTCCGACGACATCGGCCCTCACGATCCGCACCAGGCCAGCAGCGATCCGAGGCGCCGGCCACCCGGCGCCGTAAGGCCCTCCCGCCTCGAGCGCCTCCACCAGCGAGGGCGTGACCCCGCCGGGCGCCACCACGGCGTCGAGCAGCAGCGCGCGGCCGTCGCGGGCTGCCCCGACATCGGCGGCGAGACGCTCCTCGAGATAATCCGCCAGCGCATCCACCCCGCCAGCGGCGACGGTGACCCCCGCCGCCATCGCATGCCCTCCGCCCGCGACGAGCAGGCCCCGCGCCTTGGCAGACAGCACCGCCGCACCGAGATCGACCCCCGCGATCGATCGGCCCGAACCCTTGCCGATTCCGTCCTTGTCGAGAGCGACCACGATCGCCGGCCGGCCGAGCTTCTCCTTGAGGCGTCCCGCCACGATCCCGATCACCCCGGGGTGCCAGCCGCCGCCCGCCACGACGACGACGGCGCGGTTGCCCTGGCTGAGCGCTGCGGCCTCGGCCTCGTCCTGCACCGCGCGCTCGATGACGCGGCGCTCCTCGTTGAGGCGATCGAGTTCGACGGCGATCAGGCGCGCCTCGTCCCGGTCCTCGGTGGTGAGCAGACGCACCCCGAGATCGGACTTGCCGACCCGCCCGCCGGCATTGATCCGCGGCCCGAGCGCAAAACCGAGATCGGTGCAGGTCGGGGCTCGTTCGAGCCGCGCCGCTTCGATCAGCGCCGCCAGCCCGACATTGCGCCTGGCCGCCATCACCTTGACGCCTTGCGCGACAAAGGCCCGGTTGAGGCCGCGCAGCGCCGCGACATCGGCGACCGTGCCGAGCGCGACGATATCGAGCAGGTCAATCAGCCTGGGTTCGCCGCGGCTCGCGAACCAGCCCCGGGCCCGGAGCAGGCGGACGAGCGCCGCGCCGAGCAGAAAGGCCACCCCCACAGCCGCGAGATGGCCGTGCGCGGCGCCGTCCGCTTCGTCAAGGCGGTTGGGATTGACGAGGGCGAACGCGCGCGGCAGCTCTGCGGCGCATTTATGATGATCGACCACGATCACGTCGATCCCGGCGCCATGGGCGAGCGCCAGGGCCTCGAAAGCCTGCGCGCCGCAATCGACCGTCACGATCAGCCGGGCGCCGCCTTCGCCGATCCGCAGCAGCGCCTCGCCCGACGGGCCGTAGCCCTCCATCAGCCGGTCAGGAATATAGGCCGCGGGCGCCAAGCCGAGATCGCGCAGCAGGCGGATGAGCAGCGCCGCCGAGGTCGCCCCGTCGACGTCGTAATCGCCGAAGATGGTGACCGGCTCGCCCCGCTCGACGGCGTCGGCGAGCCGCGCCGCCGCGGCGTCCATGTCGCGAAAGATCGAGGGATCGGGCATGAAGCCGCGAATCGTGGGGGTGCGATGCTCCTCGATCGCTTCTCGCGGACATCCCCGGGCGAGCAGCAGCTGCGACACCAGATCGTCGGGCTCGAAGCCCGCGTCTATGCCGTCGACCGCCCCGCCCCGCCAGTGCCAGGGCTGGCCCAGGATCGAGCGGGTGATGTTGAGGACAGGAGAACGCATCGCCATAGGTTAGAGGGCGGCGGCGGCAATGGAAAGCGAAGCCCGTCGCGGCTTTGCAAAGCCGCGCTCCGCAGCATCACCCCTTATGATGTTCGCCCTTGACCCAGCGCACGGTTCCGCTCGAAGCGCGCATGACCACGCTCTCGGTGGTCATGCAGCCGCTCGCGCGGCGCTTGACGCCCTGCAGCAGCGAGCCGTCGGTCACGCCCGTCGCGGCGAAGATCGCGTCGCCCCGCACCAGATCCTCGAGCTGATAAATGCGGTCGAGGTCGGTGACGCCCCATTTGCGCGCGCGCGCCTTCTCGTCATCGTTACGGAAAAGCAGCCGGCCTTGGAATTGTCCGCCGACACACTTCAGCGCCGCGGCCGCCAACACGCCTTCGGGCGCGCCGCCGGAGCCCATGTAGATGTCGATCGTCGTGTCGGGATTGGTGACCGCGATCACGCCCGCTACGTCGCCGTCGGGGATCAGGACGATGCCGCAGCCCAGCTTGCGCAACTCGCCGATCAGCTTTTCATGGCGTGGACGATCGAGCACGCAGGCGATGATCTCGTTCGGCTTGACCCCCTTGGCCGCGGCGAGCGCGGTCACGTTTTCGGTCGGCGTGCGATCGAGGCTGACCAACCCTGCCTCGTAACCGGGACCGATGGCCAGCTTGTCCATATAAACGTCGGGAGCATTCAGGAGGCCGCCTTCCTCCGCGATGGCGAGCACCGCCAGCGCATTGGGACCGGCCTTCGCCGTGATCGTCGTGCCCTCGAGCGGATCGAGCGCGATATCGATCCTCGGGCCCGTCCCGATGCCGCAGCCGACCTTTTCTCCGATATAAAGCATCGGCGCCTCGTCGCGCTCGCCTTCGCCGATCACCACGGTGCCATCAAACTCAAGCTCGTTGAAGGCTGCGCGCATCGCCTCGACAGCCGCGTGGTCTGCGGCCTTCTCGTCGCCTCGGCCGACCATCTTGGACGCGGCGATCGCCGCGGCCTCGGTCACACGAACCATTTCCAAAACGAGAACCCGGTCGAGCGCGTTGCTTGCTTTCACCATGCGGTACAGCCTTCCCTGATAATAGCCTCTAATCGTTAGGCGAGCCTCGTGACATTGTCGAGAAGCCGCCGATTATTCGTCCAATATGTGCATCAGCATGGGTTGGCCCGCCAGGCTTTGCGAACCATCGAGCCGCTCGAGCGCATCGGCCACGGCGCGTTCGGGGCCGACATGCGTGACCATGGCGATCAGCACATGGCCATCCTCGATGGCGCCGCGCTGGATAAGGCTTTCGATCGACACGCCGGCATCGCGCATCGCCGCGGTGATCTCCGCCAGTACACCCGGACGGTCGGCGACGGTGAAGCGCAGATATGCCCGGCCCCGCCGATCGCCGGAGGAAGCCGTGGCGGGCTTGGCGAGCGCGGCGACGGGCATCGCGAAGGCCGGGCCGGTCTCGCCGCGCGCGATATCGATCAGGTCGGCGACAACGGCCGAGGCGGTTGGCCCTTCGCCCGCGCCGCGTCCTTCGAAGAAGAGCCGTCCGACGAAATTGCCGTGCGCGACGACCGCATTGAGCGATCCCGAGACATGGGCAAGCGGATGGCCGAGCGGCACTAGACAGGGGTGAACGCGCTGGAACAGGCCCTTGGCGCCAGCCTCGCCATGGCCGACCAGGCGAATGCGGAAGCCCAGCGCCGCCGCCTCCGCAATATCGGCGGCAAGCACATGGCGGATTCCGACCACCTCGATCGCATCGAAATCAACCGCGGTGCCGAAGGCGAGGCTCGCCAGGATCGAAAGCTTGTGGGCGGCGTCGATGCCATCGATGTCGAAGCTCGGATCGGCCTCCGCATAGCCGAGCCGTTGCGCCTCGGCGAGCACCGCGTCGAAATCGCTGCCTTTTTCCTCCATTTCGGAGAGGATATAGTTGCAGGTGCCGTTGAGGATGCCGAACACCTTCGAGATCACATTGGCCGCCGCGCCTTCGCGCAGCCCCTTGATCACCGGGATTCCGCCCCCCACCGCCGCCTCATATTTGAGCGCGACGCCGCGCTGCTCGGCGAGTTCGGCGAGTTCGAGCCCGTGATGCGCGATCATCGCCTTGTTGGCGGTAACGAACGGCTTGCCCGCGCTCAGCGTTTCGCGTGCGAGGGTGAGCGCGGGCCCGTCGGCGCCGCCGACCAGCTCGACGACGACGTCGACATCGTCCGCGGCCGCCAGGGTGGTCGCGTCGTCGACCCAGGCGAAGCGGCCGATATCGACGCCGCGATCGCGCGCGCGATCGCGCGCCGAGATCGCGACGATCTCGATCGGTCGCCCAGCGCGCCGCTCGATCAGCGCACGATTCTCGTCGATCAGCTTGATGACACCGGCGCCGACCGTCCCCAAACCTGCGAGCGCGACCCTCAACGGCTGCGACATATTCCATCCCTTTCCAGTCACGGCCAGCCTCCTAGGGACCGAAGCCCCGGTTCGCAACGCCGCTGATCGGCCATTCCGTATTCGGCTCGGTTGGTTATCGGTTTCTCAGATGCTGGCCGGAACGATTGGAACGGGGTTGGAGCGTGCTCGTTCCTTGCTCGTCCCCTGCTTCCAGGGGGCTATTAGGAGAAACATGTCATGGGCGAGAATCGCCAGGGCGGCAGCGACCGCAACAGCCAAAGCGATATGAGCCAGGATCCCAACCGCCAGCAGGACCAGCAGCGTGAGAGCCAGCTCGAGCGCCAGCGCCAGAACCAGCAAGGCACCCAAGGCGGACAAGGCCAGGGTGGGCAGAACCAGGGCGGCCAAGGTGGCCAGAGGTCCGACCAGGATCAGCAACGCCAGGGCTCGATAGACCGCCAGCAGAACCAGCAGCGCGGAACCCCGGGTCAGGACGATCACCGCGGTGGCCAGAAGCAACCGTCGGGCGGCCAATCCGACATGGACCGCGATCGGGACCGGGATCGCTGAACGGTAACCGTCTGCCGACAATTGAAAAGTGAAGGGGGTCGCTGTGCGGCCCCCTTTCTCGATGAGCTCGATCGTCAATCAGAGCAATGTGCGTTCGAGGGTCACTTCGGCGTTGAGGAGCTTAGAGATCGGGCAATTCGCTTTGGCGCCATCGGCAAGCCTGCCGAACTCCTCCGCGTCTATCCCGGGCACTTTCGCCTGCAGCGTGAGCGCTGAGCGGCTCACCTTGAAGCCCTCCCCTTCCTTGTCGAGCGATACCTTCGCGCTGGTGTCGAGTTCGCCTTCCGTATAGCCAGCCCCCGCTAGCGCAAAGCTCAGCGCCATGGTGAAGCAGGAGGCATGCGCCGCGGCGATCAGTTCCTCGGGGTTGGTGCCTTTGCCGTCCTCGAAACGCGTATTGAACCCATAGGCCTGGCGGTCGAGCACGCCCGACTGGGTCGAGACATGGCCCTTTCCTTCCTTTCCCAAGCCGGAATAATGCGCGGATGCGCTGCGAACGATCATGGTGAACTCCTCTGGTCGATGATGCCGACGCACTCCATAACGCAACCGGCCGCGCCCGGTTCGCGTAACGTCAAGGATATTTCACGATGGCGGAGCGATGATGACCAAGCTGACCCTGGCAGGCCTGGCGCTGCTGATCTGCGGCGCGCTGGTGATCGCCGCCTGCGCGCCGGTGCGGGCGTTCGACACGGTCGTGCCCAAGGACAGCGAGAGCCGGAAGATCGGCTCCGACATCGCCTATGGCGAAGGGCCGCGCCGCCAGCTCGATATCTACGCGCCGGTCGCGGCCGGCGATCGCCCATTGCCGGTGATCGTCTTCATCTATGGCGGCTCCTGGGCGAGCGGAACGCGCGAAGGCTATCATTTCGCGGCGCGCGCGCTGGCGGCTGGCGGCTTCGTTACCTTCGTGCCCGACTACCGGCTCGTTCCCGAGGTTCATTTCCCGGGCTTTCTCGAGGACTGTGCGGCGGCAGTGCGATGGGTCCGCGCGCACGCTGCACAATATGGCGGAGATCCCGACCGCATCGTGCTCGTCGGCCATTCGGCGGGCGCCTATAACGCGGCGATGCTCGCGCTCGATCCCCACTTCCTCGATGCGGATCGTTCCGCGATCAAGGGCTTTGCTGGCCTAGCCGGCCCATATGACTTCCTGCCGCTCGACGGGCCGGTGCCGACCACCACTTTCGGACGCTGGCCGCGGCTCGAGGAAACCCAGCCGATCCATTATGCCGACGCCTCGTCGCCGCCCGTCCTGCTGCTTCATGGACAGAAGGACGACACCGTCTGGCCGAAGAATTCGATCAACCTCGATCGCAAGCTGCGTGCCGCGGGAGTGTCGTCGGAGCTCAAAATCTATCCGGAACTCGGCCACGCCGGCATCGTCACGGCGTTTGCCAAACCGTTTCGCGACAGGGCCCCGGTGCTTGCCGACGTGATCACCTTCGCACACAGGGTGGCGGGGAGCTAGCCGCGACAATCGCGCCGAAGCCCTTGGCGCGGACCGGCGGGCTGTTCTACACCCGTGCGATGCTGACCGCGCTGGCCATAAGGGATGTCGTGCTGATCGAGGCGCTCGAACTGGAATTCGGCCCCGGACTGGGAACCCTGACCGGCGAGACCGGCGCGGGCAAGTCGATCCTGCTCGACGCGCTCGGCCTGGCGCTCGGAGCCCGCGCCGACAGCAGCCTCGTCCGCAACGGCGCGCCCCAAGCGATCGTGTCGGCGAGCTTCGAACTGCCGGCGCATCATCCTGCCTTCGCTTTCGCGAACGAAAACGGCTTTGCGGCCGAGCCCGGCGACGCGCTGGTCATCCGCCGGATCGTCAAGGCGGACGGCGGCAGTCGCGCCTTCATCAACGATCAACCCGCCTCGGCCGCGTCGCTGCGCGAGCTGGGCGCGATGCTCGTCGAGATCCACGGGCAGCACGACGATCGCGGGTTGATCAACCCGCGCGGCCATCGCGCGCTGCTGGACAGCTTCGGCAAGCTCGACGTCGCGGCGGTCGCCGCGGCGCACCGCGCATGGCGCGCCGCAGAGGAGGCGCTCGAAGCCGCTCGCGCCGACATCGAGAATGCCGCGCGCGACCGCGAATGGCTGGATCATATGGTCGACGAACTGACCCGCTTCGCACCAGAGCCGGGCGAAGAAGCGGCGCTCGCGGCCGAACGCTCGGACATGCAGAAGGGAGCAAAACTCGCTGGCGATCTCGAGGCGGTCAACGCCCATCTCGAAGGTTCGGATGGCGGGTTGGCCGCACTGCGCCAGGCCGCGCGCCGGCTTGATCGGATCGCTCCTGAACATCCGTTGCTCGGCGAGGCGCTGGCGGCGCTCGATCGCGCGGTGATCGAGGCGAGCGAGGCCGAGGATCGGCTGGCCGCGGCCGCCGAGGCGATGCGTTTCGATCCCGCGCGGCTCGATGCGGTGGAAACGCGCTTGTTCGATCTGCGCGCGCTTGCCCGCAAGCATCGGGTGGACGCCGACGCGCTGGCCGGACTGCGCGACGCGCTGGCCGGACGGCTCGAGCGGATCGAAGCGGGCGACGCCGGGCTCGCGCAGCTCGAAGCCGCGGCCGCCGCCGCGCGGCGCGTTTATGGCGATGCCGCCGGACGGCTAAGCACGGCGCGCGTCGAAGCCGCCGCGCGGCTCGACAAGGCGGTCGCCGGCGAGCTCGCCCCACTCAAGCTCGACGCGGCGCGGTTCCGCACGCTGGTCGAGACCATGCCCGAAAGCGGCTGGTCGGCTTCGGGGCGCGACAAGGTCGAGTTCGAAATCTCGACCAATCCCGGCGCGCCCTTCGCTCCGCTGGTCAAGATCGCCAGCGGCGGCGAGCTGTCGCGCTTCATCCTTGCGCTCAAGGTGGCGCTTGCCGAGGAAGGCAGCGCGACAACGATGATCTTCGACGAGATCGACCGGGGCGTCGGCGGCGCGGTGGCGAGCGCGATCGGCGAGCGGCTGCAACGGCTGGCGAAGGACGCGCAGCTGCTGGTCGTCACCCACAGCCCGCAGGTCGCCGCGCGCGGCCGCCACCATTGGCTGATAGCCAAGAGCCATGATGGCCTCGTCACCCGCACCGGCGTGCGCCCGCTCGACGCCGGAGAACGTCGGGAGGAGATCGCCCGCATGCTTTCGGGCGCCGAAGTCACCGCCGAAGCGCGCGCGCAGGCGATACGCCTGCTAGAGGCGGCGTGATGCGAGGCTCCGCTCTTTCCGCCGCCCAGGCGCTACAAGCCCATCCATGACCACCGATTCGGAGGCCGCCGAGCGGCTCGCCTTTCTTGCCGCCGAGATCGCCCGGCACAACGCGCTCTATCATGGCGAGGATGCGCCCGAGATATCCGACGCCGACTATGACGCGCTCGTGCGCGAGAATATCGCGCTCGAAGCGCAGTTCCCGCAGCTCGTCCGCCCCGATTCGCCCTCGTCGCTGGTCGGCTCTGCGCCTGCGGGGCATCTCGCCAAGGTGACGCATGCGATGCCGATGCTCAGCCTCGACAACGCCTTCGCCGACGAGGATGTCAGCGAATTCGTCAGCCGGGTCCGCCGCTATCTGAGCCTCACGCCCGACGAGCCGATCGCGATCACCGCCGAGCCCAAGATCGACGGCCTGTCCTGCTCGCTGCGTTATGAGCAGGGCGTGCTGGTGCTGGCGGCGACGCGCGGCGATGGCGCGGTCGGCGAGGACGTCACAGCGAATGTCCGCACGATCGAAGATATTCCCCAGACACTCTCCCGTTCGTCGCTCGACACGAACGGCGAAACAGACGAAATTCCCGACGTCTTCGAGATTCGCGGTGAAGTCTATATGGCGAAGGAAGACTTCGCGGCGCTCAACGCGCGCCTGCTGGAAGAGGCGGACGACCCTTCCAAGGCGCGCCAATTCGCCAACCCGCGCAATGCCGCCGCCGGGTCGCTGCGGCAGAAGGATCCGGCGATCACGGCATCGCGTCCTCTACGTTTCCTGGCGCATGGCTGGGGCGAAACCTCGGCGCTGCCTGCCGAAACGCAGAAGGGCGTGATGGATGCGATCGCCCGCTGGGGTGTGCCCGTGTCCGACGATCTGGTGCGCGTCGGGGACGATGGGCAAGCGCTCGCCCATTATCGTGGGATCGAGGCGCGTCGGGCCGATCTGCCGTTCGACATCGATGGCGTGGTGTACAAGATTGACCGGCTCGACTGGCAGAAGCGGCTCGGCTTCGTCGCACGCGCGCCGCGCTGGGCGATCGCGCATAAATTCCCGGCGGAGAAGGCGCAGACCATCCTGCGTGGCATCGACATCCAGGTCGGTCGCACCGGCAAGCTCACCCCCGTGGCGAGGCTCGAGCCGGTCACCGTCGGCGGCGTGGTCGTCACCAATGCGACGCTGCACAACGCCGACGAGATCGGGCGGCTCAACGTCTGGCCAGGCGACCGGATCGCCGTCCAGCGGGCCGGAGACGTTATTCCGCAGATCGTCGACAATCTGTCGCGCGATGAGAGCCGCGGAAGCTGGCCCTTTCCTCAGGTCTGTCCCCAATGCGGGTCGGCAGCCGAGCGCGAACCGGGCGAAGTCGACTATCGCTGCACGGGCGGGCTGATCTGCCCCGCGCAGCGCGTCGAACGGCTGCGCCATTTCGCGTCGCGTCATGCACTCGACATCGAGGGGCTCGGCACGGTTCATATCGAAAATTTCTTCCGCGACGGGCTGGTTCGTGCGCCCGCCGATATCTTCCGCCTGACCAAGGAAATACTGCTCGGCCGCGAGCGCTGGGCCGAGTTATCGGCGGCCAACCTGATCGCGGCGATCGACGCCAAACGGCGGCCGCCGCTCGATCGCTTCCTGTTCGCGCTCGGCATCCGGCACGTCGGCGAGGTCACCGCGCGCGATCTGGCGCGTCGCTATCGGAGCTGGGAAGCGCTCAAGGCGACGATCGACGCCGCGGTCGCGGCGCGCGCGGCGGCGATTCCGGCGGTGGGCGAGAGCGACGACAAATTCGCCGCGCGCGTGGCCAAGGAACTCGCGGCGATCATCGAGACCCCAGGCGTCGGTCCTGAAGTGGCGCTGGCGCTGGTCGACTTCTTCGCCGAGCCGCATAACCAGGACGCGGTGGCCGACCTGCTCAGCCAGCTCGCTCCGACCGACGTGATCCACGAAACGCGCGCGTCCGAGGTCAGCGGCAAGACCGTGGTGTTTACCGGCGCGCTCGAAACCATGTCGCGCGACGAAGCCAAGGCGCAGGCCGAGGCGCTGGGCGCCAGGACCGCGGGTTCGGTGTCAGCGAAGACCGATCTGGTCGTGGCGGGGCCGGGCGCTGGCTCCAAGCTCAAGAAAGCCACCGAACTCGGTATCCAGATCATCGCCGAAGAGGACTGGGCGCGGATCGTTGCCGAGTCGCGATAGCGGCAAGGTCTTTTACGCTAGGGCCGCCGCGATAGACTTTCGGTTTATCCACCCGATTTTACTTGCGGCGACGGAGCGCCGTCCTAAAAAAAGTCCCCATGGGGGCAACCAGACGTCGAATTCCATATCTGTCCATTGCCGGCCTGATCGTCGCCGTCGTGGCGACCATCGCCGCGCTCTTCCTGGCACACGCGCAAAGCCGATCGGGCCAATGGGCCGCACATTCGCTGCATATTCAGGTGCGGATCGCCGAACTGAGCGACCATATCCGCGCGATTGAGTCGGATCACCGCGGCTATACCCTGACGCGCGACCCACGCATGAAAATTGAGATCAACAAGCTGGCGGCCGAGCTCGGTGCCGCGGTCGACCGGCTCGAAAGCCAGGTTCGCGATAACCCGCCCCAAGCCGCCAACGCCGTTGCGCTGCGCAAGGCGCTGGCGGAGAAGGTCGCGTTCGCCAAGCGTGGCGTGGCGGCGATCGACTCGGGAGGTGTCCGCAAAGAGACCGCACTTATCGAGAGTGGCGAAGGCGTGCGACGCATGCGCGCCGCGCTCCAGATAATGGACCGGATGACCGCGGAGGAGGAAAGGCTTCTTCTGGCGAGACAACGCCAGACCGAGTTGCTGGTGATGGGGCTCGGCTTCGCGTTGGTCGCGACCGTGCTCATGGTGCTCGTCGTGGCGGCGATCATGATCAGCGACAGCGCGCGCCGCGAATCCGAGATCCTGGCGGCCCGCGACGCGGCGCTTGCGACCCAGCAGGCGCTCCGCGACGAAATGGCGGCGCGCGAGCAAGCCGAAGAACAGATGCGGCAGATGCAGAAGATGGAGTCGATCGGGCAGCTCACCGGCGGCATCGCGCATGATTTCAACAATATGCTCGCCATCGTCATCGGCAGCCTCGATCTCGCCAAGCGCCGGCTCAACGGCGAACCCGAACGGCTCGAGCGCAACATCAACAATGCCTATGAGGGCGCCGAGCGTGCCGCAGCGCTCACCGCGCGGCTGCTCGCCTTCTCGCGCCAGCAGCCGCTCGCTCCGTTGCCCCTCGACCTCAACCGGCTGGTCGCCGGCATGTCCGAACTCCTGCAACGGACGGTTGGCGAGCAATATCAGGTGGAGACGGTGCTTGCGGGCGGGCTATGGCGCACCTTCGCGGACCCCAACCAGCTTGAAAACTCGATTCTCAATCTCGCGGTCAACGCCCGCGACGCGATGCCCGATGGCGGGCATGTCACGATCGAGACCGCCAATGCCTATCTCGACGACGAATATGCCCGTTCGCGCGGCGACGTCGCGCCGGGTCAATATGTCATGCTCAGCGTGACCGACACCGGCGTCGGCATGACCAGCGAGATAGTGGCGCGCGCGTTCGATCCCTTTTTCACGACCAAACCGGTCGGCAAGGGCACGGGTCTCGGCCTCAGCCAGATCTTCGGCTTCATGAAACAGACCGGGGGACATGCCGCGATCTATTCTGAACCTGATCAGGGGACCACGGTGAAGCTCTATCTGCCGCGCCACCACGGCGACGCAGTAGCCCACCGCCCGTCGCGCGAAATCGACGACGTGACCGTCCCCCGCGCCAAGGCCGGCGAAACCATCCTGGTCGTCGAAGACGAGCAGCGCGTGCGCCATTTCTCGGTCGATGCGCTACGCGAGCTTGGCTATGTAGTGGTTTCGGCACACGACGGCTCCGAGGCGCTGGAAGCGCTGATCCAGCAGCCTGCGATCGACATGCTGTTCACCGATATCGTGATGCCGCAGATGAACGGGCGCAAGCTCGCCGATACCGCGCTGGAGATGCGGCCCGATCTCAAGATCCTGTTCACTACCGGTTACACGCGCAACGCCGTGGTTCATAATGGCATGCTCGACGCGGGTGTCGCGTTCCTCGCCAAGCCGTTCAGCCTCACCCAGCTGGGCGTCAAGGTGCGCGAGGTCCTCGACGGGCGCGGAGCGAACCGGCCACTTTAACCTTCCGCCATTAGCGGGATCGAAAAGATCGCGCGCATCCGCAAGGCGCTTGTGCGGCCGCAGGGCGCTGTCTATCCCCGGTCCATGTTTCACAAGATCATCGCCGTGCTCGCGGGCTTCATCATCTCCGTGATCTCGACCACCGGCTATGGCGGCATCGTCATTCTCATGGCGATCGAAAGCGCCTGCATCCCGCTTCCATCGGAGATCATCATGCCCTTCGCGGGCTATCTGGTTTCGATCGGCCGCTTCGATCTCTATCTCGCCGCGACCGCTGGGGCGGTCGGTTGCAACATCGGATCGATCGCCGCCTATGAGCTGGGCAAACGCGGCGGACGCACCCTGGTCGACCGCTGGGGCAAATATGTGCTGATGAGCCACAGCGATCTCGACCGGGCCGAGCGCTTTTTCGAGCGCTGGGGCGATCTCACCGTATTGATCTGCCGGCTCCTGCCCGCGGTGCGTTCCTTTATCGCCTTCCCGGCCGGCGTAGCCAGGATGCCGCTGCTGCGCTTTCATCTTTATACCTTCATTGGTTCGTGGCCATGGTGCTTCGCGTTGGCGTGGGTTGGCATGAAGCTGGGCGATGAGTGGCGCACCGATCCCCGGCTAAGCGGCCTTCTTCACAAGCTCGATTTCGTGATTGTCGGACTGGTGCTGGCGGGAGGCATCTGGTTCATCTGGCACCGGCTCAAGGCGCCGGCCAAGCGCGCGTGAACCCCGTCTACGCAGCGCTGCCGACGACGATCTTCGAGAAGATGTCGGCGCTGGCGCGCGAGACGGGCGCAATCAATCTCGGCCAGGGCTTTCCCGACACGCCGGGCCCCGAGGACATAAGGCGGGCGGCCGCCGAGGCGCTGTTCACACGCTCCAACCAATATCCTCCAATGCTTGGGCTGGCCGAGCTTCGCCAGGCGCTGGCCGCGCATTACCGCGCCTATCAGGCGATCGAGCTCGACTGGAATTCCGAGATCGTCGTGACCTCGGGCGCGACCGAAGCCATAGCGGCGGCGATCCTGAGCCTGGTTTCACCGGGCGACGAGGTGGTGCTGATCCAGCCTCTCTACGACGCCTATCTGCCCATGGTGCGGCGGGCGGGCGCGACGCCCCGCCTCATCCGGCTCGAGCCGCCGGCCTGGACGCTCGACCCCGCCGCGCTGGACGCCGCGATAGGCCCGCGCACCCGGCTGATTATATTCAACAATCCCGCAAATCCCACCGGCCGGGTCTATGACCGTGCGACACTCGAGCTGATCGCCGATCGCTGCATCCGCCACGACCTCGTCGCGCTGTGCGACGAAGTCTGGGAACATGTCGTCTTCGACGGCGACCATGTTCCCCTGATCGCCCTGCCCGGCATGCGCGATCGCACCGTCAAGATCGGGTCGGCGGGCAAGATCTTCGCACTGACCGGGTGGAAGGTCGGCTGGATGCTGGCCGGCGAGCGGCTCGCGCGGCAACTCGCAAGGGCCCATCAGTTCCTGACCTTCACCACCCCGCCCAATCTGCAATGGGCGGTGGCCGAAGGGCTCGGCAAGCCGGCCGGATGGTTCGCCGAGATGCGCGCCGGCTTCGCGCATTCGCGTGCGCGGCTGATCGCCGGTCTCACGGGGGCGGGCTATGAGGTGCTGCCGAGCCAGGCGACATGGTTCGTCTCGGTCGATCTCACCGCGTCGGGCATCACGCTTGACGACGCCGCCTTCGCCGACCGGATGGCGCTCGACGGCGGGGTGGTGACGATACCGGTGTCGGCCTTCTTCGAAGAGGCGCCCGTGCGCAACATCCTCCGGCTGTGCTACTGCAAGGATGACGCGACGCTCGATCGCGCGATCGAGCGTCTGGCGAAGATGCGGGAAACGATGCTCGCTTCATAGCGTCGCCCGGCATGGGCCGGGCGACGCTATTGGCTTAGCGCGCGCCGAACTTGCGCACAGCGCCCTTATGCGCACCCGCCGCGCCCTTGGGGCGGCTGAAGCGGCGCTTCGGCTGTGCGGCGCGATCACCCGCTCCGCCTTCATGGCGGCGGGCGCGGTCGCCATGAGGTTGCGGCGCGCTGGGCGCCGGCTTGGGCAGCTTGGCCTTCTCGGCGATGAAGTTCTCGGGCAGCGGCTGGATGTCGAGCTGGACCTTGGTCAGTCTCTCGATCGCCTTGAGATAGGGCCGCTCGTCATCCGCCACGAAGGCGATCGCGATGCCCGCGGCGCCGGCACGCGCGGTGCGGCCGATACGGTGGACATATTGCTCGGCGACGTTGGGAAGCTCGAAATTGAACACATGGCTGACCCCGCCGACGTCGATCCCGCGCGCGGCGATATCGGTGGCGACCAGAATCTTGACCTCGCCCTGGCGGAACAGGCCCAATGCACGTTCGCGCTGCGGCTGGCTCTTATTGCCGTGAATCGCCTCGGCCGCGATGCCGGCCGCGCGCAGATTCTTCACCACGCGGTCGGCGCCATGCTTGGTGCGGGTGAAGACAAGCGCGCGATCGATCGGCTCGGAGCGGATGCGCAGGGTGAGCAGCGCCTGCTTCTCGGCCGCGTTGCAGAAGGTCGCGAATTGCTCGACGCGCTCGGCGGTGGTCGATTGCGGCGCGACCGACACCTTGGCCGGGTTGGTGAGGAAACGATCGCCAAGTTCGGCGATCGCCTTGGGCATCGTCGCCGAAAAGAACAGCGACTGGCGCTTCTTCGGCAGAAGCTGGTCGACCCGCTTGAGCGCGTGAATGAAGCCGAGATCGAGCATCTGATCGGCCTCGTCGAGGACGAAGATCTCGACGAACTTGAGGCTCAGCGCGCGCTGGTCGATCAGGTCGAGCAGGCGGCCAGGGGTCGCGACGAGCACGTCGACGCCGCGCTGGAGCTGGCGGATCTGCTTGTTGATCGGCACGCCGCCGAACACGGTCGCGACGCTCAGACGCAGGAACTTGCCATATTGGACGAAGCTCTCGGCGATCTGGCTGGCAAGCTCGCGCGTCGGGGCGAGGACGAGCATGCGGCAACCTTGCGGCGGGGTATGCTTGAGATTTTCGGCGAGATAATGGAGCGACGGCAGTGCGAAGGCCGCCGTCTTGCCGGTGCCGGTCTGCGCGATGCCGCATAGGTCGCGCCCTTCCAGCAGCGCGGGAATAGCCTGCGCCTGGATCGGCGTCGGAATGTCATAGCCTTTGGCGGCAAGCGCGCGTTGCAGCGGCTCGATCAGGCCGAGTTCGGAAAATTTGGTCACTTATGCACTTTCGGTGGCGCGGGCGCACGAATGGACATTCATGCGACAGCGGGTTCACATGACGACCCGCGTGAATTGGGAAGCCTCAGCTTGGTTTCGCGTCCTTAGGGCCCGAGCCGGCCTGCCCCTTGGAATGGACAGGAGATCACGCTGCTCATCGGCCAAATGCTGCAAGACAGCATCGACGCGCAGCGGGATATGATCCATATCAGTGGAGAATGCAAGCTGGCACGCGCATTTAGACGGAAATCGGCGAATATTCCGCTGTCTTCGCGTTCGGCAGGGGTAAGTCAGAAATCAGGCTTCTCATAGAATTCGGGCGGACTTACCAGCTCCATGCGCTCGGCGAGCAGGACGCGCAGCGAACGCCGCGACTTCATGCCTGAATACCATTGGCGGGTTTCCTCATGGCCGCGCCAGTCGATCCCGCCGAGATAGTCGGCGACCGAGATGTGGGCGGCGCAGGCAAGATCGGCGAGGCTCAGCAGCTGGCCGCCGATCCAGCGCCGGCTCCCTACCAGATAGTCGACATAATCGAGATGGTCGTTGACCGCCTTCATCGCCTGGCGGAGCACGCCCGCGTCGGGCGGCGCTCGGTGGACGATCCGCTTGAGCGCACGCTCGTAAAGCAGCGGCCCCACCACATCGCCATAGAATTTCTCGTCGAAATAGGCGACCAGCCGCCGGATCTCGCCGCGCGCGGCGGCATTGCCCGGGATCATCGGCACGGGCTCCACCGTCTCCTCGAGATATTCGGAAATCGCGCAGCTGTGGATCAGCGTCGCGCCGGTGGCCGGATCGACCAGAACCGGCGTCTGCCCCACCGGATTGAGATCGAGGAATTCGTCGCGCCGTAACCAGGGCGATTCGCGCACCAGCTCATAGGCGATGCCTTTTTCCTCCATCTGGAGGCGGATCTTTCGGGAGAAGGGACAAAGAGGAAATTGATAAAGCTGCCACATCGTGGGGCGCAACCTATCGGGACGAGCGCGATATGTCAGCAGGGGGAAGCGAGCGAAAGAATAAAAACAAGCCTCCCCTCCCTCGGACATCTCCGCAACACATCGCCGCTTCTTTGCACGTCATCCCGGCGGAAGCTGGGATGACGTGCTAGATGAACGGCGACGTGCGACTCGGGCAGTCTTTTTCGGCGCACGGGTGAACGGGACGGAGTTACTCCGCAGCGACGACCTCGGGCTCGGCATCGCTGAGCGGATGTTCGAGCCGGCTGACCATCTCCTTCGGACACACCTGCCAGATCCGCGACCGCCAGCGATCCCAGTCGTCGAGCACGCTGTGCGCCCATTTGCTGTCGGTCCGCTCGGCATGCTCGGCGATCAGCGCCTTGCAGCGCATCTCCCAATGCGTCGACGCGAAGCGCTGCCACAGGATGCTGTCGGGATTCGCGCGACGTTCGAACTCGCCATGCTCGTCGAGCACGAAGGCCATGCCACCGGTCATGCCCGCGCCGAAATTGGGGCCGACACGACCCAGGATCACCGCGACGCCGCCGGTCATATATTCGCAGCCATTGGCGCCGCAGCCCTCGACGACCACGGTCGCGCCCGAGTTGCGCACCGCGAAGCGCTCGCCCGCCTGCCCAGCCGCGAACAGCTTGCCCGCGGTCGCGCCGTAGAGGACGGTATTGCCGATGATCGTGTTCGACTTGGTTTCAAGCGGCGAGGACACCATCGGGCGGACCGCGATGATCGCGCCCGATAGCCCCTTACCGACATAATCGTTGGCGTCGCCGAACACCTCGAGCGTGATGCCCTTGACCGCGAACGCCCCGAGCGACTGGCCCGCCGACCCGCGCAGGCGGATATGGACATGCCCATCCGCGAGCGACGACATCCCGAAGCGCTGCGTGATCTCGGCCGAAAAGCGCGTGCCGACCGCACGGTGGGTGTTCCGCACAGTGTAGGTCAGCTGCATCTTCTCGCGCCGCTCGAACACCGCCTTGGCATCCTCGATCATCTGCGCGTCGAGACTGTCGGGCACCTCGTTGCGGAAGGTCGGGATGTTGAAGCGGCGCTTCTCTTCGGGCGCGTCGACCTTGGCGAGCACCGGGTTGAGATCGAGATCGTCAAGATGTTCGGCGCCGCGGCTGACCTGGCGGAGCAGCTCGGTGCGGCCGATGATCTCGTCGAGCGAGCGCACGCCGAGCTTGGCGAGTATCTCGCGCACCTCCTCGGCGATGAAGGTCATCAGGTTGATCACCTTCTCGGGCGTGCCGACGAACTTCTTCCTGAGCGCCTCGTCTTGCGTGCAGACGCCGACCGGGCAGGTGTTCGAATGGCACTGGCGCACCATGATGCAGCCCATCGCGACGAGGCTGAGCGTGCCGATGCCGAACTCCTCGGCACCGAGAATCGCGGCGATCACGATGTCGCGCCCGGTCTTGAGGCCGCCGTCGGTGCGCAGCTTGACGCGGTGACGCAGCCCGTTGAGCGTGAGCACCTGGTTGGTCTCGGACAGGCCCATCTCCCACGGCGTGCCCGCATATTTGACCGAGGTCTGCGGCGACGCGCCGGTGCCGCCGACATGGCCGGCGACGAGGATCACGTCGGCATGCGCCTTGGCGACGCCCGCCGCGACGGTTCCGATCCCGGCAGAGCTTACCAGCTTGACGCAGACGCGCGCGCGCGGATTGATCTGCTTGAGGTCGTAGATCAGCTGCGCCAGATCCTCGATCGAATAGATATCGTGGTGCGGCGGCGGCGAGATCAGCATTACCCCTGGGGTCGAATGCCGTAGCCGGGCGATCATCTCGGTCACCTTGAAACCGGGCAGCTGGCCGCCCTCGCCGGGCTTGGCGCCCTGCGCGACCTTGATCTCCAGTTCCTCGGCGGCGCCGAGATATTCGGCGGTGACGCCGAATCGGCCCGAGGCGACCTGCTTGATCACCGAATTGGCGTTGTCGCCATTGGCGTAGGGCGTATAGCGGCTCTTGTCCTCGCCACCCTCGCCCGACACCGCCTTGGCGCCGATCCGATTCATCGCGATCGCGAGCGTCTCATGCGCCTCGGGGCTGAGCGCGCCGAGCGACATGCCGGGGGTAACGAAACGCTTGCGAATCTCGGTGATCGGCTCGACCGAGTCGATCGGAATGCTCTCGCGCGCCCAGTTGAACTCGAGCAGGTCGCGCAGATAGACCGGCGGCAGATCGCGTACCCCGCGCGAGAATTGCAGGTAGGTCGAATAGCTGTCGGTTGCGACCGAGGACTGCAACAGGTGCATCAACTGCGCCGAATAGGCATGCACCTCCCCCCCCGCACGCTGCCTGTAGAAACCGCCGACCGGCAGCGAGACGACGACATCGTCGAACGCCTGCTCGTGACGGTCGACCAGATTGATCTGCAGTGAGTTGTAGCCCTCGCCCGAGATCTTGGCGGGCATGCCGGGGAAGAAGTCGTTGACCAGCGCGCGGCTGAGACCGACCGCCTCGAAATTATAGCCGCCGCGATAACTGGAGATTACCGCGATCCCCATCTTCGACATGATCTTGAGCAGTCCATCGTCGATCGCCTTGCGATGGCGCGTCAGGCAATCGGCGAGGGTTCGATCGCCGAATAGCCCGCGCATGTGGCGATCGGCGATCGCCGCCTCGGTGAGGTAGGCGTTCACCGTGGTCGCGCCGACCCCGATCAGCACCGCATAATAATGCGTGTCGAGGCACTCGGCCGATCGAACGTTGACCGACGCATAGGAGCGCAGCCCCTTGCGGACGAGATGCGTGTGCACCGCGGCGGCGGCGAGCACCATCGCTATCGCGATCCGGTCTGGCCCGACATGCTCGTCGGTGAGGAACAGCTCGGCCTTGCCCTCGCGCACCGCGGTCTCGGCCTCGGCGCGCACCCGCGTGATCGCCGCGCGCAACGCATCGGGCCCGCCATGCGCGTCGAATGTGCAGTCGATTTCAGCCGCCTGCGCCCCGAAATGATCCTTGAGCGCATGCCAGTCCCGGCAATGCAGCACCGGGCTTTCGAGCACGAGCACATCGGCCTGCTGTCCCTCATTGTCGAGGATGTTGGCGAGATTGCCGAAGCGCGTCTTGAGGCTCATCACCCGCGTCTCGCGCAGCGAGTCAATCGGCGGGTTGGTGACCTGGCTGAAATTCTGCCGGAAGAAATGGCTGATCAGCCGCGGCTTGTCCGAAATCACGGCAAGCGGCGTATCGTCGCCCATCGATCCGATCGCCTCCTTGGCGTCCTCGATCTGCGGGCTGAGGATCAGCTCCATATCCTCCATGGTCTGCCCGGCGGCGACCTGACGGCGCAGCAGCTCGGACCGCGACCAGCGCGGGATCATGTCCTCGGCGGGAGCCGGAAGATCCTTGAGCATCCGGAAGCCCTTGACCCACTCGCCATAAGGATGCTCGTCGGCGATCCGGTCCTTGATCTCGGCGTCGCCATAGAGACGCCCTTCCTCGAGGTCGATCGCGATCATCTGCCCCGGGCCCATCCGTCCCTTGGCGATGATGGTGCTCTCGGGCACCACGACCATGCCGGTTTCGGAACCGACGATCAGCAGGTTGTCGGCGGTGCGCGTGGTGCGCAGCGGGCGCAACGCGTTGCGGTCGACACCCGCGACCACCCAGCGGCCATCGGTCATCGCCAGCGCGGCGGGGCCGTCCCACGGCTCCATTACCGATCCGAAATAGCTGTACATCGCTCGCTGCCTCTCGGGCATGTCGTCGTTGCTCTGCCAGGCTTCGGGCACGAGCATCAGCTTGGCGGTCGGCGCGTCGCGGCCCGAGCGGCAGATCGTCTCGAACACCGCGTCGAGCGCGGCGGTGTCCGACGCGCCCGCCGGGATCAGCGGCTTGATCTCGTCGGAATGCTCGCCGAACGCGAGGCTGGCCATCTTGATCTCGTGGCTCTTCATCCAGTTCTTGTTGCCGCGGATCGTGTTGATCTCGCCATTGTGCGCAAGCGTGCGAAACGGCTGCGCGAGCCACCATTGCGGGAAGGTGTTGGTCGAATAGCGCTGGTGGAAGATCGCGACGCGGCTGACGAAGCGCTCATCCTTGAGATCGGGATAGAAGACCGACAGCTCCTCGGCGAGGAACAGCCCCTTGTAGATGATCGAGCGCGCCGACAACGAGCAGATGTAGAAGCCCTGGATCTGCGCCTCGATCACCTTGCGTTCGATGCGGCGGCGGATCAGGTAGAGATTCTTCTCGAACTCCTCGAGGCTCATCTCGTCGGGCATCGGCCCGGCGATCATGATCTGCTCGATCTCGGGACGCGTCAGCATCGCCTTCTCGCCGATCACCGATACGTCGACGGGCACCTGGCGCCAGCCGTAAATGGTGTAGCCGAAATCGATGATCTCGCTCTCGACGATCGTGCGACAGGTCTCCTGCGCGCCGAGATCGGTGCGCGGCAGGAACACCATGCCGACCGCGAGCCGGTTCGGTCGCGGCTTGTGCCCGGCATATTCGATCGCGTCGTCGAAGAAGCGCACCGGCAGATCGACATGGATGCCCGCGCCGTCGCCGGTCTTGCCGTCGGCGTCAACCGCGCCGCGGTGCCACACCGCCTTGAGCGCATCGATCGCCGCGGCGACGACGCGGCGCGACGGCTTGCCATCGGTCGCGGCGACGAGACCGACGCCGCAGGCGTCGCCTTCGAACTCGGGCCGGTACATGCCTTCGCGGGCGAGACGCTCATGTTCGGGGGTCAGGTGCTCGTAGGACATGATTCGATCCTAGCTGGCAGTGGGCGAACGAAGCTTCGCCTTGTCTTCGGGGTGTTGTTTAATCCAGTCGGTGACGATCTGGCGCAGTCTCTTTTCAAAATCTTGCTGTCGCGGCTTGATCGCTTCGAAGATCAGCGGCATAAGCTCGCCCATTATGTGCGGGGATTCGGCACGAAATTTTCCCATTACTGGGTCGTTCATCATCGCACTGAGCCGCTTGAGTTCTTCAGCCGTGAAATGCCCGGCGTAAATATTCGCCATCTTGTCCACAAACTCGGGCGTGAACAGTGAATCCAGCGACCCGATATTCGCCTGGATCGCCGCGGTGAGCTCCCTTCCCAGGCCGTCCGGCACTTTGTTGTCGACGAACAGCTGGCGCATCTGATCGCCGATCGCGCCGGCCACCGCCGGATAGAATGCGCGCATCTGCCCCTGGAGATCCGACACCCGCATCAACTCGCGCGCGGCAGCGAGCGTCGTAGGGTCCGGCTTTGCCTCCGCGAAAGCCGGCGTGGCCAGCGCGAACCCAACAAAAATCGCCAGCGCCCGCATCACGCCGCCACCTTCTCGGCCTTGGCCGTCGCCTTCGCCTTGAGATAGGCGTGCATCCGCTCGGCCACATCGCGACCGTCGCGGATCGCCCAGACCACCAGCGAGGCTCCACGAACGATGTCGCCCGCGGCGAACACGCCGTCGATCGAGGTCTGCATCGTCTTGTGGTCGACGCGCAGCGTGCCCCAGCGTGTCACCGACAGTTCGGGCGCGCCGAACATCGCCGGCAGTTCCTCGGGATCGAAGCCGAGCGCCTTGATCACCAGATCGGCGTCGAGCCGGAAGTCGCTGCCCGGATCGGGTTCGGGGGTGCGGCGGCCAGAGACATCAGGCTCGCCGAGCCGCATCCGGATCGCGCGGACACCGCTAACGCCATCGGCGCCCTCGAACGCCTCGGGCGCCGACAGCCAGACGAACTCGACGCCCTCCTCTTCGGCGTTCTTCGTCTCGCGTTGCGAGCCCGGCATATTGGCGCGGTCGCGGCGATAGAGACATTTGACCGAGGCCGCGCCCTGGCGGATCGCGGTGCGCACGCAGTCCATCGCGGTATCGCCGCCGCCGATCACCACGACATTTTTACCCTCGGCGTTGAGCGAGCCGTCGTCGAACGACGGCACCGCATCGCCAAAGCTCTTGCGGTTCGAAGCGGTCAAGTAATCGAGCGCGTCGACCACGCCCGGCGCTCCGACACCCGGCGCCTTGATCGCGCGCGGCTTGTACACGCCGGTGGCGATCAGCAGCGCATCGTGGCGCGCGCGCAGCTCGGCGAGCGACGCATCGCGGCCGACCTCGAAGCCTTCGTGGAAGACGATGCCCGCATCCTTAAGCCGCTCCACCCGCCGCATCACAACCGGCTTTTCGAGCTTGAAGCCGGGAATGCCATAAGTGAGCAGCCCGCCCGCGCGATCATGCCGGTCATAGACATGGACCTCATAGCCGCGCGCGCGCATCAACTCGGCGGTCGTCAATCCGGCCGGCCCGGCACCGATCACCCCGACCGACTGGCCCCTCGCAGCGCCGACCACGACCGGCTCGACCCAGCCATTCTCCCAGGCGGTGTCGGTGATATATTTTTCGACCGAGCCGATCGTAACCGCGCCATGGCCCGAAAATTCGATCACGCAATTGCCCTCGCACAGCCGGTCCTGCGGGCAGATCCGGCCGCAGATCTCGGGCATGGTCGAGGTCGCGTTGGACAGCTCATAGGCCTCGCGCAGGCGCCCTTCGGTCGTCAGCCGCAGCCAGTCGGGGATATGATTGTGCAGCGGGCAATGGGTGGCGCAATAGGGCACGCCGCATTGCGAGCAGCGTGACGCCTGCTCCCCGGCCTGATCCTCGCCATAGAGCGGCGCGATCTCGGCAAAATCCGCAGTTCGCGCACCGGCGGCGCGCTTGGGCGGATAGGCCTGGCCCACATCCACGAACTTCAACATCGGCTCGTCCGCCATCACTTGTTCCCGCCGGAGCCATTGCGTCGCAACGCGAAGCACCCAAGCGCTTCCGCTGACGAGTGGACGACTCCCCTTCAAAGCGTTGATGCCCTGCTCGTCCTGCGGAAGGCGCGCCATAGCGGCGCGCTCCGAGCGATCAGTGCTTGTTGGTGCTATTTCACGAAAATGCGCCGGAGTCACGCGCTTTTCGCGCATTAGGTCAATTAAGCTGACCTAATTTATCTCTGCAGGCTGCAACTAGCTGAATTTTCGTGCAGACTGGCGAAATAATAGATCCATATCGGCCCTATTTGGCGACCAGCCACGCGAGCGCAATCCCGCCCACGATGATGCGATACCAGGCGAACGGCGCGAATCCGTGCCGCGTGACGACCGCGAGGAACCACCGGATCACCAACATCGCGACGAGAAAAGAGACGACGAAGCCGATGGCGATCGCGGTGGTCTGGGCGTCGCCGAGTTCATGGCGCGATTTCCACAGCGCGAGCGTCGTCGCGCCAACCATCGTCGGGATGGCGAGGAAAAAACTATATTCGGCGGCCGTGCGCCGCTCGACACCCAGCGTGAGTGCGCCCATGATCGTCGCGCCGGAGCGGCTGATCCCGGGGATCATCGAAAGACACTGGATCAGGCCGATGCCGAGCGAGGTTCGGAGCGACATGCCCTCGACGCTGTCGCTGGTCGGCTGACGCACCGTCCGTTCAATGACGAGGATCGCGATGCCGCCAACGATCAACGCAACCGCCACGACGATTGGCGTCATCAGGACCGTCTTGATTGCGCTATAGGCGATCGCGCCGACCACCGCCGAAGGGAGAAAGCCGACCAGCACGTTGCGGGTGAAGCGGATCGCGTCGGGATCGCGACGTGCGAGGCCGGCTAGCACCACGGCGAAGCGCTGCCGGTACAGCACCACCACCGCGAGGATCGCCCCGAGCTGAATGACGATATCGAATGTCTCGGTGCCTTGCGGCACCTGCATCACCTCTCCCGCCAGGATGAGATGACCAGTCGAAGAGACCGGCAGAAATTCGGTGAGCCCCTCGACGATGCCGAGGAGGACGATGGACAGCAGCGAGAGTTCCATGCTGGGTCAGGCGGCGGATTTGATGCGCGCGGCGAAACGGCCATGCGGCCGATACTGGACCAGCCAGGCAGGCGCGACAGCCTCCATCGGCGTGGGCGTAATCCCGAAAGCTTCGAAGCCCTTCGTCCCTGGCGTCACGATATTGTCCTTCTGCAGCATCAGCCATTGATCGCGCGTGATCGGCGCGCCCGGCAGCGCCCCGCCGAGCGTCGCGACGAGTGCGCCCAAGGCGTCGGGAAGATGCACGAAGTTCGGCTTGCGGCCGGTCGCCTTGGCGAGCCAGCTATGCAGGCCGGCCATCGTGATCGCCTCGGGCCCGCCCAGCTCGTACGTCTTCCCGCCATGCGCCGCGGGATCGAGCGCGGCCGCAGCGATCGCCTTGGCGACGTCCGCGACCCAAACCGGCTGGAACTGCACCCCGCCGCGCAGCACCGGCACCACCGGGAAACCGAGCATCGCGGCGAAACGGTTGAGGAAGGCATCTTCCTGTCCGAAGATGATCGACGGACGCACGATGGTGGCGGCGGGAAAGGCCTCGCGCACCGCCGCCTCGCCCTCGCCCTTGCTGCGCCCATAGCCCGAGGCCGACTGGGGATCGGCGCCGATCGCCGAGATATGGACCAGTGCGCCGACGCCCGCCGCCTTGGCGGCGGCAGCGACATTGGCCGCGCCTTTGCGGTGGATCGCGTCGAAGTCGCCCTTGAGGACCCCCACCAGATTGACGACGGCGTCGGCGCCGCGGACCGCGTGTGCGACCGTCGCCGGGCTGGTGACACTAGCCGCGACGAACTGTGTCTGGCCGAGCTCGCCGAGCGGCTTGAGATACCAGGCATCCGACGGGTCACGCTCGGCGACGCGCACCCGCGCGCCGGCGCGAAGCAGCTCTTGCGCGACGTATCGGCCCAGAAATCCGCCACCGCCGAACAATGTGACAAGACGGCTCATCGTCAGAATCCCTTGATGTTCAGATTTCCCGCATTGCCCTGCACAGAAGCGGTTGACAAGGCGCAAGCGCCGCCGCTATCCGCCCGGCCTCCGCACCCGATGCCCAGGTGGTGGAATTGGTAGACGCGCTGGCTTCAGGTGCCAGTGGCCGCAAGGCCGTGGAGGTTCGAGTCCTCTCCTGGGCACCAGAGACCTTTCCGGGAACGTCCGGAATCGTCCGGCAAGCGACTGGTTTTCCAGCATTTTTTCAGAGAGAATCGCCGAATGGAATCCGGGCTCATCCGCCCGGAACCATCGGCATACCATCAGCTTTGATGGTGTTTTTGATGGTTCCGGCGAGCCCTTTGGAGCTGCCACCATCATGGCACTGAATCACATCCAGATCACCAACGCCAAGCCCCGGGACAAGGCCTACAAACTGGCTGATTCTGACGGGCTGTATCTTTTTATCCAGCCGAACGGCACGAAGCTGTGGCGCATGAACTATCGGCATCTGGGCCGGCAGAAGACGCTCTATTTCGGCGCCTGGCCCGAGGTCGGAATTGCAGCAGCGCGCCAACTGCGTAACAAAGCGCGAGAACAGATCGCCCCCAGCCTCGATCCCGCCGCCGAGAAGCGGATCGACACGCTTGCACGCAAGGTCGCCGCGGACAACACCTTCAAGACGATCGCCGAGGAATGGGTGGCAAAGAATGAGCGGGAGGGCCGCGCGGGTCGGCGCAAACGCCATGACATGCTCGGGACCGTCGTGACGGAGATAGCGCCCGTGATAGCGGCCGAGGAAGGCGCCGGCGTCACCCAGCAGGCTGGCGCGCTCCATCTCGTGGGCCTCGGCCCAGCGTGCCGAACCGTAAGTCGTGACATGGCGCTGCTGGCGTGCACGCCACAGCGAGCCGAAGATCGCGGCGGCGCAGCCGATGAAGCCGCTCGCCCCAGCCAGCGCCCCCGCCTTGTCGAAGACGTGGGGCGCATAAGCGTCGTAATAGTACCACCATTCGAAAATGGCCCAGGGTCGATAAACCGGCCGGCCCAACGCGGCGAACCACGGCAGGCCGAGCTGCGTCTGATAGCCGAGCATGGCTGCGGCCCACTGGGTTGCAGCCCAGACACCGGCGAGGACGATCGCGAATACGATCAGGATTTGGCCGATGAGAAGCTTAGTGGGGGTCATGGGAGCCGCTCCGCCGGTCGGCGGAAGTCCGACCGGGTTTACGGCGGCAATGATCGCCCCGTTGACGATTGGCGGAAATTACGGTCTCGACGCGCCACAGCGCGGCTCAAAGCGCCGTGGGTTTCAACGAAGTGTTAGGCGTTGACGCCTTATGGTGGTATCACCATAAAGATGGCATGAGCGATGACCTCAAACCGTTGGCCTGGATCGGCAACAGCCAGAAGGAGCTGCGGGCATTTCCGGAGGATGTGAAGGACGTGATGGGATACGCCCTTCATCTGGCTCAAGCCGGCGGTAAGCACGACGCCGTCAAGCCGCTCGCCGGGTTCGGCGGCGCGGGCGTGCTCGAGGTGGTCGATGACTATGACGGCGATACCTATCGTGCCGTCTACACGGTGAAGTTCGCGGATCAGGTCTATGTTCTGCACGCCTTCCAGAAGAAAGCGAAGAAAGGGATCAAAACCCCGAAACAGGAGATCGACCTGATCCGCGAGCGATTGAAAGTGGCCGAAGCGGATCACACCGCTCGCGCCAAAGGAGGCAGGAAATGAGCGACGACATGATCCGTGAAGGCAGCGGCAACGTGTTTGCCGATCTGGGTTTCGCCGATCCGGGAACGCACAAACTCAAGGCTGAATTGGTGCGCAAGCTCGACAGCATCTTGAAGGCGCGCGGTCTCAGCCAGAGCGCCGCCGCGCGTATCATTGGAGTCGGACAACCTGACCTATCGAAGCTGCTGAATGGGCGGTTCCGCGAAATGTCGGTGGAGCGGCTGCTCCGCATGCTCACCCGGTTGGACTGCGATGTTGATATTAGCGTCCAGTTTGAGGGACATGCCGTCGGAGAAGCGATCCATTTGGATGCCGCGGCCGCGTGATCGGCGGTATCGCGATCAATGCTTCGGGGCCTGGAATGTCGGACAGCGGTCGTCGCAATCATGCGCGGTATTGCCGGCTCAAAAGGAGAAGTGGATGTACACTACAAACCGCGCTTTGTTCGATCGCTGGATCGTGGACGCGCGGGAAGACCGGCTTGACGACAGCGGGATTGCCGAGTTGGCCGAGACGTTGGCAAGCTCCGGTCAGCGACTGGACCGCCGACCCGCAAGCGCAGATATGGCGTCGACCGCCGGCCCCGGCTCCATATCGACGCTTTGGGCACCCGCAGCAATTGCGGCACACGGGTCCACTGTTGCAAAGTTAGGAGTCCCGGGCCGTCCGGCCGGCGGCGTTGACGTCCTGATGCAGGTTGACGGATACCGTACGGAGTTCGACGTCGCTCAGGCAGAAGCCGTGATCGAATTGTGCGGCTATGTCCATCTGCTGGCTGGCGGTCAATTCGCTCCGGCGGATGCCGAATTGTTTGCATATCGGCAGGAAGTAGACGCACAGCATGTCCCGGCGCTGGCGATTGCGAGCCTGCTGTCGAAGAAGCTAGTGACCGGGACTTCGATCGCCGGACTCGAGGTTCGGGTCGCGCCACACGGGAATCCGGGTGTAGACCGAGAGGAAGCGACACGAAATGCACGTCGTTTCTGCAATGTTGCTCGCCTGCTCGGCATCACCGGTGTTTGTTTCCTCACCGACGCGACCGCACCTCAGCAACCCTATCTGGGCCGGGGTGAGGCTCTAGTTGCCTTGTCGCATCTCCTAGCGGGAACGGAATGCGAGTGGCTGGCCCATCGTCACGCAGCTGATCGCGTTCTGGCAGGCCGGCAAGCTGCCGGTGGAAAGGATGATTCGGCACTATGAGTTCTGCCAGATCAACGAAGCAATCGCGGCGGCGAAGGACGGCTCGGCGGTGAAACCGGTCCTGCGCTTTCCGGAATAGGGGTGACGACATGACCGAAGCACAACTGGACAAGCGAGCAGCGTTTCGAGAAAAGCAAGCTTATCGGTGAGGATGATGATCACGGGTTTCGCCCGCCCTATGGCTACCACTAAGCGGCTGTCGAACGGCGTGATTTTGCCTTTGTCCGGGCAGTCCAGCCTTTTCCAGACGATGTGTTGGTGCTATTGATGGTGCCGGTGATTTTCCCCTGCCGATTTGCAGGGAAAATCAGCCTCTTGGGTGCCCGATGGGAGTCCTCTCCTGACCAACGGCCTAATGAGGCCAGGAACGTTGGTTTTCCGAGACATTCAGCAGCTGGTGGCACATAAACTTGTCACATACGGGCGGCTGAACCGATGGCGCGAATGGCATATCTGATCAAGCGGCAGGGCCGCTATTGCTACAACCGAGCCTACCCCAAGGACCTCTGGCGGATCACCGGCGCGGCCCCTTCCGGCTGGCCCTAAGAACCGACTCCCTGGAGGTCGCCCAACGGCACCGTCCGGATGCGGAACGCCGCTTCTGGGCTGCTGTCGACGGAGCGCGCAAGAAGCTGGGCGAGACGCAACCGCGAGCCCTTACCGAGATCGAGGCGGTCGGCATCGTCTCCCGTTGGTTCGTCCAGCGCAACCGAGAGCTCGACTACGACCACCTGCACCTTCCTACGCCCCCCGAAGGCTGGTCGGATGCTGTCGCCGGTAACGAGATCGGCATTGAAACTGCGAGGCGCCTCCTCAGGCAAGGTGGCGTCGACGCCTTCGTCCCTCTGGCGAGGCGCGTTCTAGAAGCCGAGGGGATCAAGGCCGATCCACAATCGCCCGGCTTCAAGGTGCTGCTCCAACTCCTCGCCCGCGCGAACAAGGAATTGTCGGCGATAGACCTGGCACGCCTTCAGGGCGACTTCGGCTATCGCCCGGCCGATCCGGTCATGCTCGCGGCCCTCGAAGCCAAGCCCGGCCCCAAGCGCACCATCGCGGACCTTATCGCCGCCTACGAGGCCGACAAGGCGGACGGTTGGTCGGTATCAACCCGAAACGCTTATGTACCGATTTGGCGGCTCCTGAAGGATATCTTGGGGTCGTCCCGCGATGTCGCCTCAATCACTCGCGGCGATGGCCGCAGGCTGTTCGATCTAGTCAAGACTCTGCCGAAGAACATGGGCAAGCTGAAGGCCCTGGAAGGCCTGAGCGTCCCGGAGGCAGTAGCAAAGGCGAAGCAGCTTGAGCTGCCCATCATCAGCCGAAAGACCATCAACGACAGCTATATGGCCTTGCTGGTTTCGGTGTTTGGCTGGGCGGTCAAGGAACAATGGGTTGCCGCCAACCCGATCTCCGGCCTGTACGTCGCCGACAAAGTGGACGCCGCCCACAAGCGCGACCCGTTCACGACGGGGCAACTGAAGCAGCTCTTCGGCTTGTCCCCATGGACGCCTCGCGACCATACATCGAACGGCAAGCCAATTCGCTTCTGGGCTCCGCTGCTCGCGCTGTATCACGGTATGCGACGCGGTGAGATTGCACAGCTGAATGTGGCCGACGTCGAGACGGTAGATGGTGTCCCGGTCATTCTCGTTGATCGTCATGATGGTTCAACGCGTAGAAACGGAAACCCATTTCGCGAGCGATAGCTTCCATAAGTGCCGTCAGTTCAACAGCAGTCTTCGTCGCCCGCAGCTCTCCGATCACTGCGTTGGTAAGTGCAAGGCAGGACCGACTTCCTAGCTGCGATGGATATGGTCGCATCCATTCATGTCCAAGCCCCCTCGTTTCGAGTAATTAAAATGATCATCCCACGTGCCGCGAACGAAGCATTCTGTTCGCCCTGGTTAAAATCCGGAGGCGCGTGTCAGCTGCTCGGCAGAAGTCGCACGAGGTCCGCAAAGTTACCCGCTGCCTGTCGGTCGATCTAAACCCGCCTTCAGAATGACTTAGGCGTGTCGATCAGTACGATACCGAGCCCGACCCCGGCATCGATGACCTTCGCCGGGCCCACCTGTGCGGCGATTGTGTGACCGTCGGGACTTACCACCGGGTTGCCGTACTTCCACTGGCCGTAGTCCTGGATGTGCGTCAGCCGCACGTACTTCGGGGACACCGTCTTCATCTCGAGAATGCAGATGTCCATCCCAAGCGCCCGGTCGGCGGCACATTCCACCAGCGCGTGCTTGCCGTCGGGGAACAAGCCCTCCAGTTCGCCATAGAGGCTCCGCGGCGTAGGGTAGCGAGTGATGGTCTTTGTAGCGAAATCGACTGAAATGACCTCGGTGACCGGATGCTCCCTATCCGCCCTATCCGCCGCGCTCATGTGATAGCAGGGCATGGTGAGACCTTTTTCACCGGGCAAGAAGTCCTGCGCCTCGACCATGCAGCCGGGCGACGTGATCACCTCCTTCACATCGACCAGACTTGCAGCGCCGTTGCGCACCTGGACGGTGCCGGAGCGGATCGTGGTCGTCGGGCCGTCCTTGCCTTTGCCGTCGAACTCGGCCCAGGCGATCCGATTGCTCTCGCGGCTGGTCGCGAGGCCTTCCCACACGGTGATCTTGAGGGGAACGAGTGCACCGGCAGCCTGGGGATCGAGCCAGAACGCCTCGATCGTATTGTTGCGGGTCGCCTCGCGCGTGGCAGCGGGAATATGCGGCCCGAGCAGCACTATGCTCCCGTCAGCGAGATAGTGGACCCGCAGGAAGCCGTCGTGGGGGGTGTGCGCAGTGAGATTGCGAATCCGGCGGGTGGCGATGTCGTACTCGAAGGCATCTCCATAGGACTTGCCGATGAACGCGATTTTCCTGCCGTCGGGTGAGAACGCCGGACGTTCGCCAAAGGGCGAAATCAGGCGTTGGCCCGGTGGCACCTCGTACGTCGGGTTGCCGGGCTTGTCGCCCATCGGCAGACTGTCGACGACTGGGTCGAGCCTCGACTGGGCATGGGTGATCGCCGGCTGAGCAAGCAGCAATAGCAAGACACCGCTTGCAGCCTTCCGCCAGTTTGGCATATTACAAATCCTTCATGCTACGGTCACACGCGACCCGTCGTCGTGAGAGTTCTAGCCATCTCCATAGGACACGCCAGCGCGTTTCCGCACCGTGAGACGCAGCAACGATAGCCGAAGCCTTGCATTGCCAAAATTTGGGGTTGCTGCTAGGCTAGACGAGATGGATCGATCTGGAATCGCAATGAGGCCTTCGTGCTGACTGATCGGTCCGCTCCGGTTGAACGGCGTTCGGAGCGTGTCGCGCGCATGCTGTCCGAGCGCATCACGCACCACGAGCTCACGCCGGGCTCAAAGCTTCCGTCAGAGAGCGCGCTGGCCGGACATTTCGGTGTCAGCCGCGGCGTGGTCCGCGAAGCGATCGCCATGCTCAAGGCCGAAGGGCTGGTCGAGACGCTGCAGGGCAGTGGAGCTTACGTGCGATCGGCGCGTCCGGCGTCGGCGCGTCCTCTCGACCAACTGACCCGCGCCTCGGTCCGCTCACTGCTCGATCTCATTACGGTCCGCGGCGTAATCGAGGGGGAGATGGCTGCGGTCGCCGCGCTCAACCGTACCGCGGCGCAACTGGAACGCATCGATGAAGCGCTCGACCGGCTTGGGCGGGCCGAGATGGAAGGCCGATCGGGAGTGGACGAGGATCGGAAATTCCATGCCCTGGTGGCTGAGGCCACGGGTAACGTCTACTGGTCTCAGCTGACCGAAACCCTTGCGGGGTCTATTACCATTGCGATGGCGGTTACCCGTGAGAACGAAGCGCTGCGCCGCGATTTCGCGCAACAGGTGGCGCTTGAACATCGCGAGCTGCGCGACGCCATCGCTCAAGGCAATCCCGAACGCGCGCGCGCCGCAGCGGCGCAGCACATGTCGGCCGCGGCAGAACGAATTCGCAGCGCCGACCGCGAGTTCTGGAACAAGGGCGGCGCACGCGTGCTCGAGCTGCGCGGCGGAACATGAAGTCGTCGCACCTCGACGCAGCGAGCAAGGCCACTCTTCTGACGCTCGACGCAAAGCGGCAGGGCTCGAATATCCGGTCTGTTCCGGGCCCGGGGGCCTAGCTGAAGCGATCCGTCATTGGTGTCCATCGTCGACGCTCCCATCAATGCGGCAGGCGCGCAGGCTAGCGGGCAATTCGCAGCCGTCAGACATCTCAGACATGTCAGACAACTTGCCAAGGTAGCCGATCCCGGCTATCTGAAAATTAGGCTATAAAAGTTTACCAAGCAAGGCGTGTTGTTTGGTGGCCTAGGGAGAATGCGTGTGCACGGGTCGTCTCAAAATGAGGCTCGGCTTGACCGCGTCCAGTCGCTGACGAGAGCGTTTGGCATCCTCGACGTCCTTGTCGAGCAACCGAACGGGCTGAATTTGACGGAGATTTCAAGGATCGTCGGCCTCCCGCGGTCGACCTCGCACCGCTTGTTGAGCACATTGAATTCGTTGGCCTACGTGGAGTTCGATATGGCGACGACGCGCTGGCTCCTTGGTCGCCAAGCCTACAAGCTGGGTCGTGCCTTTGTTGAATAGCGTGACCTGGCGCATTTGCTGAGGCCAACGCTGCGTAGCCTGATGCTGGATGCGGAGGAGATCGTGTCCGTTCCGGTGGCGCGGGAGGGGGCGCCGAGTATATCGACCGGGCCCGACCTACGCACGTCCAGGCCGCTGTGCCTCGGTCCCGCAAGGAGCCATTACCCTTCCACGCAAGCGCGGCTGGCAAGGCTCTCCTCGCCAACTGGGATGAATCAGCCGCGCGCAACTTCCTCGGGTCGGGGCGGGCGGTCTCGCTTACTCACAACACGATCACTGACCAGCCGTCGCTTGCAGCTGAGCTGGATCGGGTTCGCCAGCTTGGCTACGCCGTCGACGATCAAGAGCACGGTGTCGGGATCCGCTGCGTCGCGGCCCCGATCTTCGGTTCGGACGGAAGGGTTCGTGCCTCGATTTCCATCGGCCAACACCGCTCGAATGCCCCACGCCCGCATTTCCGCGCTCGGGCGCACGTTGCGTCAGGCTGCGCAGCGTGTCTTACGCTCGACTGGCGATTTGATCGCAGCCTGATCCCACGCGGTTCACTGCAGAGAGCAATCCTGCAGGCCGCGATTCCCACTGTTTCCACATTGTGGAAAGTGGGGCAGCGTGCGTCCGGAATTGTTGGTAAGGAGAATTATCCAGTTTGGCATTTATCAAGGCCGATGCGAGATCGTTCTTTGATGCAACTGCACTTTTGATCATGCGACGGATCAATCTTGTTTGACACAAGAGCAGTTGTCAGACAACTAGACAAAAAAAGGAATCGGGAAGGAGTGGGTAATGAGGGTTCTCCGACAGTTGTTGCTAATGACCGCAGGCACCGCGGCGATGGGCATCGCAGGAGGCGCGTGGGCGCAGGCCGCAGTAAACGTCCCACCTCAGGCGGAGGAAGACCAGGCGGCAGCTCAGGCGAGCAGCGAAATCGTCGTGACAGGCAGCCGCACGACGCGTGACGGTTCCGATCAGCCTACTCCGGTGCAGGTCGTCTCGACCGCTGATCTGATCAAGACCGCACCTGGCAACATCGCTGACGGCCTCAACCAGCTTCCGGTGTTCCAGAACTCGATCAGCAACAACGCCCAACAGTTTACCCAAGGCAACCGCCAGCGGACCGGCAATTACCTCAATCTGCGTTCGCTGGGCACTCAGCGCGTGCTGGTTCTGCTGGACGGGCAACGGCTGCCGCCGAGCGGGACCAACGGCGGCGTCGACGTCACGCTTGTTCCGCAGCTCCTGACACAGCGCGTCGATGTGGTCACCGGTGGCGCTTCGGCAGTCTACGGCTCCGACGCCGTCTCGGGCGTCGTGAACTTCATCATCGACAAGCGTTTTAAGGGGCTGAAGGCTCAGGCGCAGCGAGGTATTTCAAGCCGTGGCGACAATGGATCGTACCGGCTGAGCCTGGCCGCAGGAACATCCCTGCTCGATGACCGACTGCACGTGATCGCGAGTGCCGAACGTTTTCACTTCGACGGGCTGGACAAGACCGACCGCCCCGATATCGGGCGTTCGTTCCAGTCGGTCGGCGCGGGCACTGCGGCGGACCCTATCCGTGTGTTCCAAAACGTCAGGTTCTCTAACGTCACCGAAGGGGGTGTCATCGTCAGTGGGCCGCTGGGGCCCCTCCCCCCCGTCGCCGGACAACCGCCGATGCCGCCGCGTTTTCAGTTCGGTCCCGACGGGCGGATTATTCCCTTCGTGGCTGGGACCATCACTCCGACCGGGGTCGTGATCGGCGGTGATGGCGCTCTCGTCGGGCAATCGTGCTGTACCTTTACGCCTCAGCAAACTGCCAACCAGATCTTCGGTCGCGCCAATTACGAGTTCTCCGACACGATCGAGGGATTTGTGCTCGGCAGCTACAACTGGTCGAGCAACAGCGACCGGCCGGTGCCGACCTTCCGCGGTTCGACCATCTTCAGAGACAACGCCTATCTTCAGCCCGCGCTTACGCCGGCCGTGCTTGCGGCACTCGGCAACGCGCAAAGCTTCAACGTCTCGAAGATCTTCAACAACCGCCCCGGCAACAAGATCACCCAGTTCAGCAAGAGCTTGAACATTCAAGCGGGTTTGAGTGGCAAGCTCGCCGATCTCGACTGGAATGTAGGCTACACGCATGGGTGGACGTCGTTCCGCGTGGTCAACATCGATACGGTCACCGCCCGATACATCGCGGCGCAGGATGCCGTTCATGATCCGTCGGGCCAGATCGTTTGCCGGGTAACGCTCACCAATCCCGGGCTCTACCCCGGCTGCGTGCCGCTCAACATTTTCGGCATCGGCAATGAAAGCGACGCGGCCTACGACTACGTCAACGGCGAGTCCCGCTACAAGGCGATCAACAAGTTGGACAGCTTCCAGGCGACGCTCGCGGGCTCCCTTTTCGAAGGGTGGGCCGGCCCGATCACGTTCGCGGTCGGCGGTGAGTACCGCAAGCAATCGCTCAACCAGACCACCAATTCGGACCCCGCGCTGGCGAAGCTGCTGCCCGAGTTGCGGGGGGCGCCGGCCAGCGCCCAGCTCATCTTCGATATCAACAACGTCGGGCCGGCTCGGGGCAAGTACAACGTCAAGGAGGCGTTCGCCGAAATAACGGTCCCGGTTCTCAGGGATTCCGCCATCGGCTCTGCCGAACTCAATGGCGCGGCGCGCGTCACGGACTACAGCACCAGCGGAACCGTGGAAACCTGGAAGGTCGGAGGGATCTTCGACCCCATCCGTGGAGTTCGCTTCCGCGCCACGTTGTCGCGCGACATCCGCGCTCCGACCCTGTTCGAGCTGTTCGCCAGCCAGACGTCGACGGGGGTGACTTTCGCCGATCCGCTGACCAAGACACAGCAGTCGTCCCGGCAGATCGGCGGCGGCAATCCCAATCTCAAGCCCGAGATCGCAAAGACATTGACTGCAGGGATCGTGCTCAAGCCGGACTTCCTTCCCGGCCTCACGTTCTCGGCCGATTACTTTAAGATCCGCATCAAGGACGCGATTGCCACTCCGTTTTCGGCGTTCCAGCTCGTCACGCTGTGTTCGCAGGGCAGTCTGTCTGCGGACATTTGCAGCGCGATCGTCCGGCCGCTTGGGCCGACCAACGCCGATCCGTCGAATGGTCCGACCGAGATTTTCACAACCCTGGCAAACGTCGCGGTGCTGAAGCTCAGCGGGATCGACTTCGAGGCGAATTACGTGCGTCCCATCGGCAACGGGCGCTTGAGCATCAGGGCGGCAGCGACGCGCCAGATCACCTTCGATCAGGCGACAGCGCAAGGCCAGCCCCTCCTGCACTTCGCAGGATCCTCGGATTTCAACGACGTACAGTTCCCCTTGCCCTTGCCCAAATGGCGCGCGGCGTTCAGCGTTGGCTACGATGACGAGACCTTCGGCATCAGCGTCCAGGAGCGCCTGATCGGAAAGTACAAGCGGACCCGGCAGCCGCCGCCGCCCGCCGGGATCGGCCTGATCTACGTCGACAATTCTGTGCCGACGGTCGCGTACACCGATCTCAATGTGACCTTCAAACTCGCTGCCGGGAGCGTCAACTACGAGCTGTTCGGTACGGTCAACAACCTGTTTGACAAGGATCCGCCGCTGGTACCGGTCACTCGCACGGCCGGGCTGACGGTCCCGACCATCCGATCGACCTATGACACGATCGGCCGCTACATCACGGTGGGTGTCCGCCTGCGGATGTAGTCGGAAAAGCGCGGAAAGAGCGCGTGGACTGAACGCGGGCGGCGACAACAAGGAGAACGCACGTGTCGGAGCCAGAGGGGGCCTTCACCCGCAGACAAATGCTCGGCACGATGGCCGCGGCGGGAGCGCTGGGGCTTGCGCACTCCGATCCCGTCGCTGCCGCGGTCCGCAATGGCGCCGGCAATCCGCCTGCTGGGTGGCAGAACCTGCCGATGCGCTGGTTCCAGCTCGCCTTCACGGAAGACGACATCGGCCAGTTCGACTCGGCGTTCTGGACCGATTATTTCCGAGAGATTCAGGCCGATGGCGTGTGCCTGAGCGCCGGTGGCGGAATCGCGTTCTACCCCACCAGGATCGCCGATCACGGCAAGGCGCGTGGCCTTGGCGACAGCGATCCGTTCGGTGAGATGGTGGGGCACTGCAAGGCCATGGGTATGCGGGTGCTGGCCAGGGTGGACTCGCACGCGATGCCCGAAGCGGTATTCGAACGTCATCCGGAGTGGGCGGCCTGCTCTGCCGACGGCAAGCCACGTCGCCACTGGACGGCGCCCGATCTGTACCTGACCTGCCCTTACAACGGCTACAACTTCGACCTTATGGTCCGGGTTGTCCGGGAAATCGTCAGCACGTACGAAGTGGACGCGATTTTCGGCAATCGCGTCAACACGCTGGGGGTGTGCTATTGCGAAAGCTGCCGGTCGCGCTACGCGGCGGACACCGGCGCCTCGATCCCGCTGGACCTTGACCCTGCGACGCCGGACGGCGCACGCTATTGGGCGTGGTCCGAGGCGCGCGTGATGCAGATCATCGATCTGTGGAACCGGACCATCCGCGAAGTCCGTCCGCACGCGTTCTTCGTTCCTGGCTCCGAACGGCGCGCCGCGGTCGACTATGACGGCCATGAACTCGGTAGCCGGCTGCCGATGGTGTTCGGCGACCGGCAGGCGCGCTCGATCGACGAAGGGCCGTTCTCGACGGGGCAGCAGACGTGGAACAACGGCCGCTTCGCGAAGGAACTGCGCGCCTACATGGGCGACAAGCCGGTGAGCAACATCATCAGTGTGGGCGTCGAGGAAGAGTACCGCTGGAAGGACTCGGTCCAGGACGAGCCCGAGATTCGCATCTGGGCGGCGGCGGCGATAGCGCAGGGCTCCCACCCGTGGGTGACCAAGTTCAATGCCAAGCCGTTCGATCGGCGGTGGATGCCGGTCGTCTCGAGCATCTATCGCTGGCACAAGCGCAACGAGACTTACCTGCGCAACACCGCCAACCTGGCCAGGACCGCGATGGTACTCGATGCCCGCGGACCAGCCTTGCTCGGTGGATTCAAGCATCGCACCGACCTGGAGCTGCATCGGCTCGGCTTCTACGAGGCACTGCTCGAGGCGCGTGTGCCATTCGAAGAGCTCGACTTGGCTCTTATCGACAAAGTTCCGCTCACGCGCTTCCGCACGCTGATCCTTCCCAACGTCGCGATGATGTCTGACACCCAGTGCGAAGCCGTCAGAAGATTCGTCACAGCCGGCGGGCGCGTCGTCGCGACCCATACCACCTCGCTTTACGATGCACATGGGCGGCAGCGGCCCGACTTCGCGCTGGGCGACCTGTTCGGCTGCCGTTACGCAGGTCGGATCGAGGAGCGGGTCCAGAACTCATACCTGACGCTCCGCCATCCCCACCCCGCGCTGGCCGGACTCGAATCGATCCCGAGGGTCATTGGGGCGGTCAAACGGGTGGAGGTCGTACCGCGCGGCGAGTCCGAGCCATCGCCGTTGACTTTGGTGCCGTCCTATCAGGACTTGCCCATGGAGCGGGTCTACACTGACACACCGGTCACCAACCGGCCCATGGCATTCTGCCGCAATGTCGGCAAAGGGAGGGTCGTCTACCTACCCATGGACATCGACCGTACCTTCGGAGAGCTGCGCCACGGAGGTCACCTTGCAATCCTCAAAGCGATGGTAGCTTGGGCGAACGACGAGACGCCGTCGATGATCGTAGACGGTCCCGGACTGATCGATGTCGCTTACTGGCGCCAGCAAGGGTCGCTGGCTGCGCATATCGTCAACTACAACAATCCCATGACAATGGCCGGCGCCTACCGCGAGATCATCCCGGCCGGACCCTATACGGTGTCGCTGGCACTACCAACGGGCAGCAGGGTTGGCCGCGTTTCGCTGCGCGAAGCGGGAGACGTGACCGCGAACTGGCTTGAAGCGGAAGGCCGCATGGTCGTCCAGGTGCCTCGCGTGGCGGTGCACGAACTGATCGCTGTCGATCTGGCGTGAGCCGGCCGCCGGGCGGCGATCGCTATGCGTCGAGCGGCGTGGTCGCTTGCATGTCGTCCTCGATATACGCGCGCACGATGGCGGCGAAGTCGCTGTCGCCGCGAAAGCCCAGCGCGCGGGCTCTGCTGTCATCCCAGCGCGGTGGCCAGCTTGCCACGATGCGCTCGATTGCGGGATCGGGCTCCCAGCGAACCCGATCCAGCGCGGCGCGACCGGCGATCGCAGCCAGCGTCTCGACCATCTCACCTGCCGTCACGCTGATCCCGGGGAGGTTGAGGATGCGGCCTTCGGCGAGTTTCGCCGACGGAAGCTCGGCCGCGAGCATTAGCGCTTCGGTGGCGCGGCGCGGGGAGAGCAGCCACAGCCGCGTCGCTGCCGGGACCGGGCAACGGGCTTCTACCCCCGCGAGCGGTTCGCGCACGATCCCGCTGGCGAAGGACGAGGCCGCCTGATTGGGCCTGCCCGGCCGCACGCTGATGGTCGGCAGGCGCAGCACGACGCCGTCGACAAAGTCGCGCCGCGCATAATCCTGGAGCAGCAACTCGGCAATCGCCTTTTCCGTGCCGTAGGAGGATCGCGGGCTGACCGCGGTGCGGTCGTCGATCTCTTCGCCAGCAGCAAGCGGGCCGAACACCGCCACGGAGCTAGTGAACACCAGCCGCGGACGGTGTCCGCTGGCGCGCGCGCACTCGAGAAGCAGGCGGGCGGCATCGACATTGACCCGCATCCCGAGGTCGAAATTGTCTTCGGCCTCGCCGCTGACGACCGCCGCTAAGTGGTAGAGAACCTCGCACTCCGCCACCGGCAGCGAGGCGAGGAACGCATGATCGGCGATGTCGCCGACCATCGCGCAAACGCGTCCGTCGATTAGATCGCGGGGCGCGGTACGGTCGACGAGGATCAACCGGCCAACGGGGCGATCGTCGAGACCATCCCTCAGAAGCGCGCGGGCCAGGCGCAGCCCGAGAAAACCGGCGCCGCCGGTAATCATGACGTTCACTGTAGCGGCTTCCTTCACGCGTCAGTGGCGCGGCCGAACACGCGCTCGAGGGTCTCGATCTGCTCGCAATCGAGCGGCCTGGTCGCGGAGCCGCGGAGCAGCAGGAATAGGCGGGCGGTCTCCTCCAACTCCTCAGCCGCGTTCACCGCCTGCGCCAGCGAACGTCCGGCGACGATCGGGCCATGGTTGGCGAGCAGAAAGGCGGGGTGCTCACGCGCGACGGTGGCGATGCGTCGCGGCAGATCCGGGTCTCCGGGGCGGTGGTATTCAATCAGCGGCAAGTGGCCGATTTTCATCACGAAATATGCCGTCAGCGGTGGCAGGCAGGAGCTCGAGTCGAGCCCTGCCATGCACGAGACCGCTGCCGAATGGGTCGCGTGAAGATGGACGATGCCCCGGGCTTGCGACCGCGCGTCGTAAACCGCGCGATGTAGCAGCGCTTCCTTCGAGGGCTCGGCACCGTCCAGCAACCGACCCTCGGTGTCGAGATGGGCAATCGCTTCCGGGTCGAGTCTGCCGAGACTGGCGTTCGTCGGCGTCACCAGCATCGAGCCGTCCGCGAGACGGACGCTAAGATTGCCGCTGCTTCCGGAGGCGTAGCCGCGATCGAAGAGCGAACGACCGTGGAGGCAAATTTCCTCGCGCGCCGAGGCAATGTCGAGGATTCCAGTCACGCTACCTTGTCCCAGGCCTTGAGGAGGAAATCGTCCGTGCCGAAATTGCCGGACTTGAGCGCGAGGTGGAGCGAGCCGCCGTCGCGCGTTGTCGCCATGGTCCAAGGCACGCCGGGATCGATCTCGCCGCCGATCGCAAGGCGCTGGACGCCGAGCCTTTCGATCACCGCTCCGGAAGTCTCGCCCCCGGCGACGATCAGCGCATCGACCCCAAAATCGACGAGGAAGGCGCCGAGTTCGCCGAGCACCGCTTCGTAGACCATGCTCGCATCCGGGAACCGCGCGCGCTGGCGGGCGACTTCGGCGGGGTCAGCGGTCGAATAGACGAGCAGGGGTTGCGCCGAATCCTGCGCAGCAATCCAGTCCTGCGCTTCGGCGACCAGCGCAGCCGCATCGCGGCCATCGTCGAGCTCGATGCGGAACGCTGGCGCCTTGGCCGCCATTACGGCGACTTGGCGGTTTGTGGCCTTCGAGCAGCTCCCTGCAAGGACCGCGCGCCGGCCGCGAAGCCCGGGCATCGACGCGGGCGCCGGAGCGTGTCCCGGCCCCATCAGCGCCGCCGCAATCCCCGCGCCAAGGCCCGAACCGCCCGACGAAAGGACCGTTCGAGCGCAATGCGCTCCAAGCGCGACGAGGTCATCGTCATCCACCGCATCGGCGATAGCCGCAACGAACCCCCGCGCAGCGAGCGCGTCTACCCGCTCACCGATCCGCCCCGCGCGGACCTCGCGCAGCGAGATCAGCCCGACTGGCGCGCGGGTCTGCGCCTGGAGCACGCGAACCAGGTCGCTATCACGCATGGGGTTCAGGGGGTGGTGCTCCATCCCGCTTTCGCTGAGGAGCCGGTCTCCAACGAAGAGGTGCCCCTGGTAGACGGTGCGCCCGGTCGCGGGAAACGCAGGACAGGCAATCACCCCCGAGGCACTCGATGCGCTCGCCAAGGCTTCAAGGACCGGGCCGATGTTTCCCGCTGGAGTCGAATCGAAGGTCGAGCAGTATTTGAAGTAGACCCGTTCGCAGCCACCGGTACGAAACCAGGACAGCGCCGCCAGCGACTGCTCGACTGCGCTAGTCGCCAACAGACTGCGCGATTTCAGCGCGACGACGACCGCATCACAGTCGGCGGGCGGCGGAGAAGACGGAACCCCCACCACCTGCACCGTGCGCATGCCCTTGCGGACCAGTTCGTTGGCGAGGTCCGTGGCCCCCGTCAGATCGTCAGCTATGCAGCCTAGCAGCAACCTTCGACTCCCCATCTAGGGAGATCGTTGACACAGAAAAAGCTGTCAGGCAACTAGACAAATCATCCAGATTGACCTGAGGATGCTGTTAAATGATCGAGGCCCCTGCGCTCGACAATTCACCAGCGGAGGCGCGGCTGTACCGCAGGATCGTCTGGCGCCTGCTACCCCTGCTGATGGTCTGCTACGTCGCCGCTTACCTCGACCGCGTGAACGTCGGGTTCGCCAAGCTGGCGATGGCCGACGAGCTGCACTTCAGCGAGTTCGTCTATGGCCTCGGCGCGGGCATCTTCTTCATCGGCTATTTCGTGTTCGAAGTGCCGAGCAACCTCATGCTTCACCGCATCGGCGCGCGGATATGGATATCGCGCATCATGATCAGCTGGTCACTGGTCTCCGGCGCCTGCGCCTTCATCCAGGGGCCGACTTCGTTCTATGTCCTGAGATTTCTTCTCGGTGTCGCCGAAGCCGGCTTCTTCCCAGGCATCTTGCTCTATCTGACCTACTGGTTCCCTGCGTGCCGCCGGGGACAGGTCATTGCCCTGTTCATGATCGCGATCCCCTTGGCCGGCCTGGTCGGCGGCCCGCTTTCGGGCGCGGCGATGCAGGCATTCGACGGCGCCTGGGGCGTCAGCGGATGGCGTTGGATGTTCGCCGTCGAGGCGTTGCCGGCGCTGGTGCTGGGGCTAATGCTCCCGGTGCTGCTCAAGTCGCGGGTGGATCAGGTCGGCTGGCTCAGCCCCGAGGAGAAGGCACGCGTGACGCGTGCGGTGGCGGATGGCGATCCTCCCGCGGGAGAACAGCCGGGATCGCTTCGCGCCGTCTTGTCGAGCCCGGCGATGCTCCTGTTCGGACTGATCTACTTCTGCTGCATCATGGGCCAGTATGGCATCACTTTCTGGCTGCCCACGGTCATAGCCCGCGTCGCGCACGCATCGCCTCTGGCCGTCGGAGTCTATTCGGCGCTGCCCTACGCGGTTGCGGTCATCGCCATGGCTGCGGTCGGTCGCCATTCGGACCGCACGAAGGAACGGCGCTGGCATCTGATCTCGCCGATGGTGATCGGCGCGGCCGCGCTCGCCGCGGTGCCGCTGGCGGGGACGAGCCTTGCCGTCTCGCTGACGCTGCTCTGCGTGGCGACGGCCGGGATCCTCACCGCCACGCCGATGTTCTGGACCCTGCCCACCGCGCAGCTCACCGGCCGCGCGGCCGCGCTGGGCATTGCGGCAATCAATTCGGTCGGCAATCTCGCCGGTTTCAGCAGCCCGCTGCTGGTCGGATGGGTGAGCGACGTGACCGGGTCGCCGCAGGCCGGCCTGAACATGCTTGCAGCGATCCTTCTGGCCGGCGCGGTGCTTGTGGCGATAGCGACACGGTTACGACGTGACACGGTACACGGGCAGCGCGCATGAGTCAGCGACGAGGCGCACACTGTGCCTGCTTTCGCGTCGCAACGGAATTGACCAAAATGCTCGACGGCCAACGCAAGGATGTGATTTCGTGAACCACGTACAGGACAAAGTGATCGCCATCACCGGAGCGGCCAGCGGGTTTGGTCGGCTGACTGTCATTAAAGCGGCCGGACTGGGGGGCGAAGATCGTCTGCCTCGATATTGGTGCGGATGCGGTTGAAGCAGTGGTCGGCGAAATTGCCGCAGCCGGCGGTGTGGCCAAGAGTTCCGTAGCCGATGCCCGCAACATCGACGATCTCCGTGCTGCCGTTGCTGCCGTTGCTGCCGCGGTTGCGAGGTTCGGCCGCATCGACGTCCTCGTGAACAACGCCGGGACCATGCCGCTCGCGTTCCTATCCGATCATGCCGAGGCGCTTCAGGCCTGGAACGACTGCATCGACATCAACTTCAGGGCGTGATCAACGGCACGGTCGCCGTCTACGATCAGACGATCAGCCAAGGTTCGGGCCAGATCGTCAACATATCCTCTATCTACGGAAATCATCCGGTCGTCGGGTCGTCGGTCTATTGAGCGACCAAGGCGGCTGCGAACTACTTGTCCAATTCCGTCCTCCACGAGCCGCGGGAAGATCAAGGTCAGCGTGATCAAGCCGACCGAAGTACCCGCAACTGGCCTGAGCAATTCGATCGTCAATCCGGACGCGGTCATCGGGATTCTCGCACAGAACGAGCAGGAGTTTCGCGACTTCGTGGCCGCGTACTCGGCCGGCAGCGCGCGCGGAGTCGATCTCGATCCGCAGACGATCGGCTATCTGGCGCTCCATCCGGGTTTCATCGCCGACGCGATCATCCACGTCATCGACCAGCCGCAGGGCGTAACGCTCAGCGAGGTTGTCGTACGCGCGACCGGCGATCACTATATTCTCTGACAATCCGGGCTGTCGCACCGCGTCCTGGATCGCAGTCTTGGGTGGCGCCAGCGCAGAGCATTCCACCATGCGGGAAGCTGTCGGACCCGCATCGACAAGCCCTTGACCAAGACCCTAAGTGATGCCCCAATTCGCCTGCAGCTTCACGGGACTTCATGATCAAGCTTGCCGCCAATCTTTCGATGATGTTCGCCGACCGGCCGTTTCTCCAGCGCATCGACGCCGCTGCGGACAGCGGATTTCGCGCCGTCGAGTTTGTCTCACCCTATGGCGAAGCCAGACGGGACGTGGCGATGCGGGTGCAAAAACGGTCGCTCGAGGTCGCGCTTTTCAACTTCCCTCCCGGCGATTGGGCGGCGGGTGAACGCGGCATCGCGGCGCTGCCGGATCGGATCGAGGAATGCCGCGCCGGCGTGGCCACGGCGCTCGCCTATGCCCGCGACCTCGGTTGTTCGCGGCTTCACCTCATGGCTGGCAAAATCCCTGCCAACGCTGACCCGGATGCATGCGAAGCAACCTTCGTCGACAACATTGCCTACGCCGCGGAGCACTGTGCCGCGCAGGGGATCGACGTCCTCCTTGAGCCCATCAACACCAAGATCGACATCCCGGGCTACTTTCTGAACTCGCCCGCCCACGCGCTCAGGTTGCTGGAGCGCGTCGGCGCGCCGAACGTGCGGCTGCAGTACGACATCTATCACATGCAGATCATGGAAGGCGATCTCGCGCGCTCGATCGAACGCCTCCTGCCCGCGATCGGCCATATCCAGCTCGCCGACAATCCGGGCCGCGGCGAGCCCGGCACCGGAGAGATCAACTATCCCTGGCTTCTCGCGCGCATCGACGCGCTTGGCTACGATGGCTGGATCGGCTGCGAGTACGCGCCTGGCGGCGAGACAGCGGCCGGCCTGGGCTGGGCTGCACCCTATCTCGGCTGATGACGGCCGCAGAGCAAATGAGGCAAATCGCATGAAGATCGGATTTGTTGGGGTCGGCATCATGGGCCGGCCGATGGCCGGACACCTGCAACGAGCCGGTCACGAGCTCCTGCTGGTTCGGCACCGCTCGGCGCTGCCGCCCGAGTTGCTGGCGGGCGGGGCGGTCGCTTGTGACAGCATCGCCGCCCTGACCGAGCGGGCGGATGTCGTCATTCTCATGTTGCCCGACACGCCTGACGTCGAGAAGTCCCTATTCGACAGCGAAGGCGTTGCCCAAGGGTTCGCCCCGGGAAAGCTCGTCATCGACATGAGCTCGATCGACCCGATCGCGACGAAGCGCTTCGCGACGGCGATCGGTGATCTGGGCGGCGACTATGTCGATGCGCCTGTCTCGGGCGGCGAGGTCGGCGCCAAGAACGCAGCGCTGACCATCATGGCCGGTGGCAGCGAAGCCGCGTTTGCCCGCGCGAAGCCGCTGTTCGATCTGATGGGCAAGAACGTCACCCGGATCGGCGAGGCGGGAAGCGGTCAGGTGGCCAAGGTGGCCAACCAGATCATCGTTGCGCTCAATATCGAGGCGGTCGCCGAAGCCCTGGTGTTCGCCGCCAAGGCCGGCGCCGATCCGGCCAAGGTGCGCGAAGCGCTGATGGGCGGCTTCGCCTCGTCGCGCATCCTCGAGGTCCACGCCGAGCGCATGCTCAAACGCACTTTCGATCCGGGGTTTCGGATCGAGCTGCACCAGAAGGATCTCGGGCTGGCCCTGGCTGGCGCAAAGGCCCTTGGCGTGGCGCTTCCCAATACGGCGAACGCGCAGCAGCTGTTCAGCGCTTGCGTCGCGCAGGGAGAAGGCCGGAGCGACCACTCGGCAATGGTCAAGGCGCTCGAGCTGATGGCCAACCACTCGCTTTAGCTGATCGCCCGGAACCCGGGTTCCTATCGGCCCGGGCTTTCGGCGACCCGGTATGCCATGATGTCCTCGGCACCGTGCGCTTTGTAGAGGTCGTGCGGCCAATGCAGCGACCGCCCCGTGGCGACACGCAGTTGGCCATGTCGAACACGGACCTCGACGATCGTGTCCGGTCGACTGGACACGCGCCGCCCCGCCACTCATACCAGCGCTCTTCATTGCTCATCGGCGCGTGCGGTCCGCAACGATCGGGGTCAGTCGCTGGACGCGGCGGCCCTGAACCTCGGCAACGTAGAGCACGCCCTTGCTGTCCGTCGCCATCAGGTGCGGTCCGTTGAACTGCCCCGGTGCCGTGCCTTTGGTTCCGAACGTGCCAAGCATGGTCAGCGCCTTCCTGTTGAGCACGGCCAGGCGACCATTGCCCCAGTCAGCCACGTAGAGATAGCGCTGGGCCCGATCGGCCGAGAACGCCATTCCGGAGACGGTCCGTGGATCGGGCAGATTCCGGTCGACGAAGACTTGCCCGAGGTAGCGGCCGACCCGCGAGAAGACCTGGATACGCTGGTTGTTGCGATCGGAGACGTAGACCCGGCCGTCGCGGGCCACTTCGACCCCGTGAACGCCGTTGAACCCCGCCGGGCCGGGGCCTTGGTCCGGGACGAAAGGCGCACCTGACGGCCGCGGGTCGGGCGCTTGCTCGAGCGGCGGTGGTGCGCCGAACGCACTCCACATCCGCTTGAAGGCTCCGTTTTCGCTATCGAGGACGATCACCCGGCGATTGCCATATCCGTCCGCGACGTAGACTTCATGGTTGCGGTCATCGACGAAGATGTCGGCCGGCGCGTGCAGATTCGAGGTGTCCGAATCGCCGCCACTGGCGCCGCGGCGACCAATCTGCCTCAGGAAGCGACCTTGGCCGTCGAAGACCAGCAACATGTCGTCGTTCCCGCCTGGCCCGCGGAAACTGCCGGCAACCCATACGCGGCCTTTGCCATCCACCGCGAGGCTGTGTTCCACCGTCGGCCACTCATAGCCGTTGCCGGGGCCGCCGAAGCCCCTCAGGAAGCGTCCACTCCGGTCGAACATCATCACGGGAGGAGCCGCCTTGGTGCGATCGGCCTCGGACAAGCTGCGCGGGCGGTGAAGGACCCATACGTTGTCGTGACGATCGACCGCGACCGCCGAGATGTCGCCCAGGACCTGACCACGCGGCGGAACGAGCCAGTTGGTGACCGCTTCGAACTGCGGCATCGAAAGTGCGGTGCGCGATGTGGCGGGCGTCGACGTCAGCGCAAGGGCCATGAACATGAGTGCGGAGGCAACGGCTCTCGTCCACTTCGGCGAACCGCGTGGTGGCGACGGCAAGGCATGTGCACGTGCGGGGCGGATCAAGTCAAATCTCCTGCGACCTCGGCCACTTTGGTAAGATAAATCCTTGAGGGGATCGTTCGCCGAATCGACCAGTAATGCCCCGAAATAACGGATCGAAGCCTGTCGGCTTGGACTGACGAAGCTCAGTTTGGGCCGTTTTAGGTCGCAGCAATGCCCTTGCCCAAATAGGCCCCTGTGAGCGCCATTCAATGCGGAATAATCCCGGGAAAGACGTATTGCTGGATCATAACGATGATCCCGAGTAGCAACGTCAGGAAGATGCTGTGCTTGAATGTCCGGGCAAGGATTGTGCCTTCCTGGCCGCGGCATTCGGTGGTTGCGGTGCCGGTCGCAATGTTCTGCGGCGAGATCATCTTGCCCAGCACTCCGCCCGAGGCATTGGTGGAGGCCATCAGCACCGGGTTCAGATCGAGCTGCTTGGCCGCGACCACCTGGAGATTGCCGAACAGGGCATTGCCTGACGTGTCGCTGCCCGACAGGAACACGGCGAGCCAGCCGAGAAAGGCCGAGACGAGCGGAAACAACACCCCGACGGAGGCCACGCCGACGCCAAGCGTGTAGGCGATGCCCGAATAGTTCATCAGGTAGGCGAGGCCGACGATGATCATCGTGGTCATCAGCGGGAGACGGATCTGCACCAGGGTCGAGCGGGCGGCGCTGGCCAGGTTGCTTGGCGACAGCCGGACCAGCAGCGAGGTAATTGCGGTCGCGACCAGGATCGCGGTGCCGGTGGCGAGCGGCTGGAACGTCCAAACGGCAGCGTAGGGCTTGCCGTAGGTGGTGATGAAGACCGCGTTGTGCAGCCCGGGCCACTCGATCTTCATCTCGCCGATGGTGTTGATCTTGAGATGAACCCAAACGGTGACCACCGCAGACAACACGATCCAGGGAAGCCAGCCACCCCACGTCGCGCGCGATTCCGATGTCGCCCGCTGAGCGGCATCCGCGCTCGGCCGCAGCATGAAGTCCGGATCGGGTGTCATCCGCCACACCTTCACGAACACGAGTGTCGCGAGCAGAGACGCCAGCGACGAGAGCACGTCCGTGAGCGCGTAGCCGAGGAAGTTCGATGACAGGAACTGCATGATCGCAAATGACCCGCCGGCCACGAGCAGCACCGGCCAGACTCCACGCAGCGCGCGAAGCCCGCCATACACGACCATGACGTAGAACGGCAGAATGACCGCAATGAAGGGGAGTTGCCGTCCGATCATCGCTCCCAGCGTGATGTCGGAGATCTGCGTGACTGCACTAAGCGTGGTGACTGGCGCGCCCAGCGCACCAAAGGCGACGGGCGCGGTGTTGAACATCAGCGTGAACACGATCGCGTCGATCGCACGGAAACCGAGCGCCACGAGCAGAGCACTGGTTATCGCGATCGGGGTTCCGAAGCCGGAGACGCCTTCCAGCAAGCACCCGAACGAGAAACCGACCACGACCAGGACGATCCGCCGGTCGTTGGGAAGGTGCTCGATCATCCATGCGCGAAAGGAATCGAAGCGTCCCGAGACGACGGAGACGTTGTAGAGCAGAAGCGCGTTGAGGACGATCCACATCACCGGCCACGCTGCGAAGGTAGCTCCCGCCGCGATGCTGTCGAGAGCGAGACCCGCGGGCATCCGCCAAACGGTCACCGCCAAGGCGAACGCGACGACGAGCCCTGCCGCCGAGGCTTGCCACGCCGGCCGGCGGACAATTCCGAGCAGCACCAGCACCACTGCAATCGGCACAACCGCGGTTAAAAACGAGAGCGGAAGGCTGTCCGAAACCGGGGTGACCAGTTGGTTGAACATTGCTGCCTTCTCCCTGCCGGACCCGCCGACGCTCCCCTTGGATTGGACTTATCGAACGCGATGATGTCGGACAATTGGTAACATCTTTTGCCAGATCGTCGAGGGCCGCCGCCGACTGCTTCTTCAGGGGGATGGTGGCGGCGAGTTAAACGATATTTCAGTAATTTAATGAGATCTAGCCGGACTTAAGTCGGCTCCTGGGTCCGGGGTTCGTCCCGCATCGTGGAAACGCGCCCTGTCGCAGGACGATTGCTCCAGGTGGTCATATTCTCTATCCAGAAGTCACTCCGGCAGTAAGGGGGCTGCCGGAGCCCTCACATGATGGGCCGCGGGGCGAAAGGTGGGCGTCGCGCGCCGTTGGGGCCACGCCTGGGGTCACGGTCAAGGACATGATTGATCAGGAGCTACCCTTGGCGAACTTTTCGGCGATTCCATGCTCGGGGTGGGACAACGTCACCGCACGAGCGCTGCTTCGTGACATGTTCGACGCGGCGGTATCGGCAGCCGATCCGGTCAAAATCCTTGCCGCGCACCTTCCTTCCCGCCCGCGGGGACGCTGCATCGTCGTCGGCGCGGGCAAGGCGGCGGCGGCCATGGCGCGCGCAGTGGATGTCGCCTGGCCGGACGTCGATCTGCGCGGCGCCGTGGTCGTGCCGTACGGCTATGCGGTTGCCGCCGGAAGGATTGCCGTTCTCGAGGCTGCTCATCCCGTGCCCGATGTGAACAGCACCGCCGCCGGCCGCACGATGCTCGATCTCGTCTCGGGGCTGTCACCCAATGACTTGGTCCTTGCACTCGTCTCGGGCGGCGGTTCATCGGTGCTGGCGTCTCCGGCGGAAGGTCTGACCCTGGCCGACAAGCAGCGCGTGAACTGCGTCTTGCTGGCGTCGGGACTGGACATTCGCACGATGAACGCGGTCCGCCGCAGAGTATCCGCGATCAAGGGCGGCAGGCTTGCCGCCGCCGCCGCGCCCGCACGCGTGGTCACCCTCACGATCAGCGACATTCCGGGAGATGACGTGAGCGCGATCGCATCGGGGCCCACAATTGCCGATCCTGATCCGGCCCGCGACTTGTCCCCCTTTGCGGCTCGCTATCGCGAGGAACTCGGTGAGGCTGTTTATGCTTGTCTCGTGTCCGAGCCGCCTCCCACGCCCGCGATCACGGCCGAAGACGTGCGGCTAATCGCAACGCCCGGTCAGGCGCTTGACGCGGCGTCGGCAATTGCTCGGACGGCGGGCATCGAGGTCGTTTCGCTGGGCGACGATCTCGAAGGCGAGAGCAGCGAGGTCGGCCGCGACATGGCCCGAATAGCGCGATCTTCCGGGAAGAAGCCGCGTATCCTGCTCTCCGGCGGCGAAACCACCGTCACCATAGGCGATGGCGCAACCGGGCGCGGCGGACGGAATACCGAGTTCGCGCTGGCCCTGGCCCTGGAGCTCGACGGCCGCCCCGGCGCCTGGTGCCTTGCGGCGGACACCGATGGCGAGGATGGTACATGCGGCGGCGGGGCGGGCGCATTTGTCGCTCCTGACACGCTTGCGCGCGCCAGGGCCGCAGGAGTCGACCCGGCCGAGAGCCTGCGCCGACACGACAGCGGGAGTTTTTTCGAGCGCATCGGCGATCTGCTGGTGACGGGTCCCACGCTTACCAACGTGAATGACTTTCGCGCGGTTCTCATTGCGCATTGATCGCCCCAACCGTCTTCTGGAGCGAACCGGCTTTCGATCCCCTACAAGAGGAGCACAGTGATGGCACAGAGGTTGTTTGCGGGGAGCAGGCGCGCTTGCGCTTTCGAGCTGTCGCGAACGCACGAGAGTCAAGGCATGACGATCCAATTCAATGGTTTGGCCGAGCGCAGCGCTCTGTCAGGCAATGACCAAGCGGCGCAGCGTCGTGATAGCCGCTCGAGCCTGACGGCCTGACTCAACATTGGGACGGAGAACGATGATGGAGCAAACGAAAGCCAGCGGTCCTTCGCGACGCGGGGTGTTGGGTGGCATCGTCCTTTCCACACTGACCGCCACCGGAGGCGCGGCGGCGGCGCTGGCCAAAGGCGCAAGCACCGGGGCCGCGACCAAGCAGTGGTGGACCCGCAACTACCGGATCGTGCAGACCAATTTGCGCGAGATCGATGCACTCGAAGACCCTCGCGAGATCGCGCGGGCGGTCAAGGATTTCGGCGGCACCGCGATCGTCTCGAACATCGGCGGGATCGTCGCCTTCTATCCGACCAAGCTCGAGTACCAGCACAAGAATCCGTTTCTGAGGAACGATTTCGTCAAGGAGATGATCGCGGCATCGCACGCCGAGGGTCTCGCCTACCTTGGGCGCTTCGATACCTCGAAAGCGCTCAAGCCTGTTTACGACGCTCATCCGGACTGGTTCAGCATCTATCGCGACGGCCAGCCGACCGAGTATGCCGGAACCTACCAGGCCTGTCCGAACGGTACCTGGCTCCAGGACTATTCGCTGCGAATGCTGCGTGAGGCGCTGACCGTCTACAAGCCGGACGGCGTCTTCTTCAACGGCGTGGGCTTCTGGGTCAACGATTATGCCGGGCGCGATCGGGGCTTCTGCGTCTGCAACAACTGCCGGACCAAGTTCCGCCAGATATACGATCTCGAGTTGCCCAAAGAATTTGGCTTCGCTGATCCGAACTATCGCCCGTACCTCGAATTCCAGGAGCGGGTGATCGGCGACCTCTATCGCCGAATGCACAAGTTGGCCGATGAGCTGATCCCGGGTACGCCGATTTTCCGGGGCGAGGATTTCGAATTCGTCGGCCGCGGCGAACTCCAGCGCCGGGTTCGGCGCCCGGCTCCCGAGTGGCAATATCAGTCGGGCGAGCAAATCCGGCGCGCCAAGGCGCACGATCCCGGCAAGCCGTTCTCGTCGACGTCTACCGCGCACATCGATTATCCCTGGCGCCAGGTCACCGAGACAGCGGACTATCATATCAACCGCTTCGCCCAGATGCTCGGCAATGGCGGTCGGCTCGACCTCTATCTTATGGGTACACTGGCCAGCCAGGACGACAAAACCTACCTCCCTCCGCTTGCCGAGCTGTTCGGGTGGGAAGCCGCGAACAGCGAGTATTATGCGCAAACCGTGCCGGCATCGCGCGTCGGACTTTACGATTCCGATTCGAATGCCCGCTTTGCGGCGGCAACGCCATGGGCAAGCTACCGCGCGGGCTCGGCCCGCGGCGCCTACGCGATGCTGGTCGATGCCCGGCTGCCCTTCCAGTTCATCAGTGGCGAGCGCGTCGTCGATGGCCGGACCGCGCTCAGCGACTTCGACGTCGTGGTCGCGCCGCATGTTCTGTGCATGTCGGATGCCGAGGCCGCTGCGCTCGATGCCTTTGTTTCCGCCGGCGGCCTGCTCATCGCATCGGGCATGACCGCCGGCTTCGACGCCGCAGGACGGCCGCGCTTGGCCGTGCCGCTCGCCTCGTTCCCGATCTCGGCCTACGGGACTCCGCAACCCGCGACCGGCTGGGTGCTAAACTCAACCAAGGGCGACCTCAAGCATTCGTCCAATCCAACTCCGCTCGATGCGTACTACTTCGGTGGCCCGGTCCGCGAGGGTGCGCGCAATCTTTTGCCCTTCATCCCCGACATCCGCTGGGGTCCGCCCGAATACAGCTACATCGACCCGGGATCACAAAGCCGCGCGCTTCCCGGCTTGCTGATTAGATCGTTCGGCAAGGGACATGCGGTCCACATCCCTTTCCTGAACGAGTGGCAGTATTACCGCGACGGGCTGCCGGTGAACCAGGCGCTGCTCAGCGCGCTGGCGGCGCGCTACGCGCCGGCGCAACGGTTCGTCCTCGCCGGCAACGGCGCAGCCGAGCTAACCGTGCTGCGCAGCGGCAAGAACAACATGCTCCTCCACGTGATCAACTACGCCGGTCAGCGAAACGGGCGCTACGACGCGCCACCGTTGCTTCACGATTTGCACCTCGGCATTTCGGGCGTGGCGCCGCGCGAGGTCCGTGCCTTGCGTTCTGGGCAAGCTGTTCGGCGGTCCGAAAAGTCGGATGGCACGGACCGTTTGTGGTATGACCTGCCGCCGGTCGGCGCCTTCGAGGCGCTGCTGCTCGTCGCCTGACGCCCGGGCAAGGGCGCGTAGGGCCGCTCACCCCTTTCGACATCTGTGCGAAGCCGCTATCTCTGAAGTTGAACGCATAACCGCAGGTTGCTCCCGCCGATGAACATGCCCTCGATCCGACCCGCAAAGCTTGCCGATGCGATTGCCGATCATATTCAGCAGATGATCCTCGAGGGCTCGTTGCAGCCAGGCGAACGTCTGCTCTCGGAGCGCGAGCTCTCGGCGAAACTCGATGTGTCCCGGCCTTCCTTGCGCGAAGCCCTCGACAAGTTGATCGAACGAGGTCTGCTCACGACCAACGCCAACGGCGCGGCGCACGTCAGCCAGCACATCGGTTCGAGCCTGCGCGACCCGCTGGTGCAGCTGATGGACGCTCCCGAAGCTCGCTTCGATCTGCTCGAACTACGCTCGGTGGTCGAGGCGGCAGCGGCTGCGCTCGCGGCGGAACGGGCGTCCGACGTCGACCTCCAGGCGATCCGTGACTGCTACGACGCGATGGTTGCCGCGCATGAAACTCAGGATGTCGAGGCCATTGCCAAATCCGACGCCGAACTCCACTTTGCAATCTACGAGGCCAGTCACAATCTGATGATGCTGCATCTGATGCGCAGCTTTGAGAGCATCCTGCGGTCCAATGTCTATTTGAACCGCAAGAACCTCTATGAGCACCGCCAGCACAAGGATTCGCAACTCTCCGAGCACCAGGCCATATGCGAGGCAATCCAGGCGCGCGATCCGGAGCGCGCGCGCGCTGCCGCGTGGTTGCACATGACCACCGCGATGCAGACCCAGCGGGAGATATACGAGGCCGAGCGCCGCCGCGAAGCCTCGATCCGGCGACTTGGGCGCAGCGACCTCATTTCACCGCGCAAGGAACGGGCGGCGGGGCGGTAGAGCTGCCGTCCCGGCCGTGAACGGATCACCGAATGGCCCTGGTTGGATTTCTGAAGGCCTGGCGAGTTTTCGTCGCAGCGACGTGTCGAGTGCGGATGCCAAGTCCTGTCGGCACTCGCAACGGGAGCTGAAGCGGTTTGCGATCGCGCGAAGAACGAGCGCGCGAGGACGCGCGCCCGTTCACCCGCTGGCCAGCCCTCATGGAACCCCGGACCAGATGATCCGAAGCGCCCTGCCTGCGTAACTCCTCTGCCGCTGTGAAACGTCCCAAGAACAGACCCGTCTTGCCCGTGTATTTGCCATTCCCGGCAGGACGGATCGAAAATGCGATGTGCTTGCCATCGCCCGCGGGCGTCGACTGATGCGTCTCCCCATCCTGCTCGTTGGTGGTAGTCAATCGCCGGCGCTGCCCGGTTTGCCAATCGAGCGCGTAGAGGTTGAACGGAAAGATCCATCTCGCCATCGCCATCACCGCCCACGTCGCTCGCACCGGCGCACGCGGGCGTTACTTCAACACCGTCGATGGTGACCCCGCGCGAGGAGGAGACCCGGCTCGGCAAGGCCGGCGCGCTCGCCGCCCAGCTCTCGCGCCTCGACCTCGTCGTGCTCGACGAGTTCGGCTATCTGCCGTTCGCCCGCTCAGGCGGCCAGTTGCTGTTCCACCTCGTCAGCAAACTTTACGAGCGCACCTCGGTGATCATCACCACCAACCCGCGTTCGGGGAATGGCCCGCCGTGTGGCGATCCGAAGATGACGACCGCGCTCCTCGATCGCATCACCCATCATTGCGACATCGTCGAGACCGGCAATAACAGCTGGCGCTTCAAGAACCGAAGCTGAAAAAACCCTCCCCCCGCCCCCCTCCCGGCGGTTGACCCGGTGGGTCCACAGGAACCTCCTACGGGACCGTCACCGCCAGCGCCTGGGCTCCGCTCATTGCCCACGCGGGAGCGGCAGCTGCAACGCGCTTTTTTATAGCGCTCGCGCGTGCCCTCCGGCGGACCTCGTCCGCCGGATTAGTGCCACGAGCGCGTTCCTCTGCAGATCCGACTTTGCGAACTTCCGCACGCATCCGACCGCGCGGGGACAAGGATGGGATGTTCCCCAATGATAGAAGTGGCGCTGATCGGAAGTCACCACGACCGCAAGAGATGAGCATTCGTTCATTTCCATCATGCGGGACAGCAAATGCAACGCAGCGGTGCCTTTCGCTAAAGCATCATCCGACAAGCCAAGTCGGCTCAAGATCAATGGGAGGGGTTTGAGCGTGGGAAAGTCTCTACATAACATGCTTTGCAATACCACCTTGCTGAGCGCGGTGGGGATGCCGGCAAGCGCCCTGTTGCTCATTGCTTCTTCGAGCGCGGCCGCGCAGGAGGCCTCGGAAACCGACGGCGCAGAAATCGTGGTGACCGGCTCACGCGTAACGCGCACAGGTTTCGAAGCGCCCACTCCGCTCACCGTGCTCAGCGCCGACAGTCTGGCGCGGAAGTCTCCCGCCAGCATTCCGGAGGGACTGGTTCAGCTGCCGCAGTTTCAGGCGGGCATCAGCGGTTCGCAGACCCGCAACACGTCGAATGCGAACGTGCGGAGCGGCAACTACCTCAACCTGCGCGCGCTGGGCACCCAGCGGGTCCTTGTGCTCCGGGACGGCCACCGTCTGACGCCGACGGGATCGGTCGGCGGCACGGATGCCAACCTGATTCCGCAGATGCTGGTCGATCGTGTGGACATCGTGACCGGCGGTGCCTCCGCGGCCTATGGTTCCGATGCAGTCTCCGGTGTCGTCAACTTCGTCCTCAACAAGCGCTTCGACGGGGTGAAGGTTCTCGTGCAATCCGGTGTCTCTACCCGAGGGGACAACGGGAATTATCGCGTCGGGGTCGCCGGCGGGATCTCGCTGGCGGATGACCGCTTGCACCTGATCGGAAGCGTGGAGCATTTTCACTCAAACGGCATTCCGCACAAATATAGTCGGCCGGGAGGGGATGATCTTATCACCGTGACGGGCGCGGGCACGGCGGCCGACCCCATCCGGTACGTCTCGAATACCCATTTTAGCAACGTTTCGTTTGGTGGTTACATCAACAACGGTCCGCTTGCCGGCCGTCAATTCCTGCCGAATGGGCAGACCGGTCCCTTCGTGGCCGGGCTGCCAACTGGGCGCGCTAATCTGAGCATCGGCGGCGACGGTGCGCATTTCGATCCGAGCCTGTCGCTGCTCTCTGAGATCAATACGTACCAGACTTACGGACGAGCGAGTTTCGACGTTAGCGACAATCTGACGCTCTTTGCGGAAGGATCCTACAATCTAGGCCAGAATGCGGATCGGCCGATCCCCGACGCCAAGTTTGGGTTCACCGTTTTCCGCGACAATGCGTACCTCAATCAGAATCTGAGCGCCGCCGAACTCACCCAACTCGGAAACACGCCTTCGTTTGCGATATCCCGCTTCTTCAACGAATGGGGCGTCGGCCTTTTGAAGCAACGCGCGGACAGCGTCGATGCGCGCGTCGGTCTGGAAGGCAGGTTCGGCAACGGAAAGTTTCGCTACGATCTGTCCTACAGTTATGGGCATTCCAATTTCCGCGGAACGACCTACGAAGTCGAAAACAGGTTGTTCTATGCGGCTGCAGACGCGGTCCGGAACTCGGCCGGTCAGATCGTCTGTCGCATCACGATCACGAATCCCGGGTTGCTGGATAACTGCGTCCCCCTGAACGTCATGGGCGTTGGAACCGCTTCAAAGCAGGCGATCGACTACGTTCACAGCCTTTCCGTTCTTGAAGCCGTCAACAAGCAGCGGGTTGTGTCCGCGAACATCTCGGGTGAGCCCTTCAGCACCTGGGCCGGTCCTGTCTCGATCGCGATCGGCGGCGAGTATCGGAAACAGTCGCTCAATCAGACCAGCAACAGCAATCCGCTCATCCCAACCGATTTCACCGGTATTCGCGGTGTCCCTTCAGGCACTTTGAAATACTTCTTCAATAATCTCGGCATCGGCGGCGGAAGCTACAATATTAAGGAGGCATATGCCGAGACCGTGATCCCGCTGGCGAAGGACTCCTTTATCGGTCAATCGTTGGAACTCAACGCAGCGGTTCGACTCACCGATTACAGCACGAGCGGTACCGTCACGACCTGGAAAGTCGGCGCGACCTACCAGCCGATCGATGCTATCCGGTTCCGCGGCACGGTGTCTCGCGATATTCGGGCGCCCACCCTCTTCGAGCTATATGCGAAGCAGAGCTCGCGCTCGTTCGGATTGTCCGACCCGCTGACGAATACCTTTGGGAACGTCCAGGTAATCACTGGCGGCAATCCCAACCTCAAGCCCGAGGTCGCCAAGACCTATACATTTGGCGTGGTGCTCAAGCCGCCGTTCATCGAGGGGCTGACAGCGTCAGTTGACTATTACAACATCCAGATCAACGATGCGATCGGCACGCCTTTCACCTCGGCTTTCCAGCTCATCGACATCTGTCGCGCCAACCCGACATTCGTATTCTGTTCGGCGATCGACCGACCGCTTGGGCAGACAGATACGTCGCCGGCGAACTTCCCGACATCTGTGACGCTCAACAGCATCAATGCGGCAAAATTCAAGACGGAAGGCCTCGACTTCGAAGTCAGCTATCGCCACGCCCTCGGCATCGGCGCCATCGGCGTGCGAGCGCTTGCAACTCGCTTGCTGACCTTTGCTTCGACGCCGTCCCCCGTCTCGCAGACCTTCAACTATGTCGGGAATGCGGACTTCCAGGATAACGGCGCGAACCCGTATCCTTTGCCTAAGTGGCGCGGCAACCTGGAGGTGAGCTACACCTCCTCAGGGCTCGGGCTCAGCATCCAGGAGCGATACCTAGGTGGGTTTAATCGCTCGGAGATTCTGGTCTACGCGGACAAGCGCGTTAAACCTTATTTCTATACCGATGCGACGATTACATATGACATCAAGGATTGGGCGGACGTGCAGTTCTTCCTGACGGTCAATAATCTTTTTAACCGCAAACCGCCGTTGTTTACGGTCAGCAACTCACCCGGCTTGGCACTCCCGACGTTGCGCTCGGCGTATGACATCATCGGTCGTCAGTTCACCTTCGGCATGAGGATGAAATTTTGATCATGCGTATCATGCTTGCGATTGCCGCCGCTCTCGCAGGGTCGACGCCCGCGCCGCCGGCCCAGTCGGCCGCCGGCCCGGCTGTCGGCTCTCCTTTGGGGCCCGTGGACCCTGCGACCCAAGTGAACCCGATGAGCGATGTCGCCGTGGGTAGCCGCAAGGAGGACGTGCTCCTCAACCTTCCTCCGAACATCGAGGTCATCAGCCCATTCGGTGAGCGCGCCATTTTCTCCCCCGACGACCGCAAGGTCCTGTTCGTGGGTGAAAGCTATGGCGACGTCTTCGAACTCGACATGAAGACGCGGGAAGTTCGGAACCTGACCGACCATGTGCCCAATCGCGGTTTTCTTCGGGCGCAGTACCTCAGTGATGGAAATTATATCCTACTGGGGCCGCGCTCGCGCGTCGTTGACCAGAATTATGCACGGCGCAACCAGATCGAGCTCTGGTTTCTCAGCAAGGACGGCAAGACGGGCCTCGTTCCCCTCGGGCACCAGATTTTCGAGGGTATTGCGACTTCGCGCCTTTCCAACAGGATCGCCTGGACGCAGTACGGGCCCAACTTCACGCCGTTCAAGAGCGCCAACCCTGGCTATGTTTCATTGGGAGGCGAGCCCGGACCCAACGAGTATGCGTCGCTCTGGATCGGAGACGTCGTCATCAAGGGCAATGTTGCATCGATTGAAAACGCGAAGGAAGTCCTCCGCAAGCCTCGAACGGATTGCATGCCGGAGCCCCAGGACTTTCATGACCAAGACAGAGAGCTGACCTTCTCCTGTTACCGTTTGAGCGGGCCGATTTCTGCACCCGGCGGCGCTCGCGTGACCACCGGGATCTGGGGCCTCCGGCTCGATACAGGCAAGGTCATCAGGTATCGCGGAGACAATTGGGCGCATTATTCGGAGCCTGAAGGGATCTTCCCGGACGGAAAGTCGACGCTCTTTGAATGCGCCGACCTCAAGGGCGGCATGGACCTCTGCCGGCTCGAGTTGGAACCCGACAGCCGCAAGGTCACACGGGTGACACATTTTGCCGAGTTCGAGGGCGCGCGCGCCAGCAACCCAACACTCAGTTCGGATGGCAAGCAGATCGTTTTTCAATACGCACGCAGCGGTGACCCGTCCGGGGTCGGTCATGGCCTGCTTCTCATGCATCTGCCCTGAGACGCTGCTCCGAAGCGTTTGGTCGGTCGCGCCTGGAGCGTCGGGGGGCAAGGAGACGCGTTCTTCGCCCTGTGAGTGGGCGTCTGTATCTCCTTGGCCGGGCCGACCGGACCGCCCCCCAGGGCGATGTGTTCGAAAGATCGTAGGGTTGATCCTCGATGTCTTTAGTGATGCCGGAGCCAGACAGGACGACGATCGCGCGTCGAGATGAGATCATTGGCGCGCCGGCTGCGACACCCTGTCGGTCGGCGGTAGGAGGTCGCGCTGCGCCGTCCACAGTGTCGCTCGCCGATCGGCAAAGAACACGCGACAAGAGACTCATGGGCCGGGACCTTGGGGCGGCCTACTTACGTTTCGAGATTCATTAATCTCGCGGACTGACAGCCAGGGACATCATGCCTCCCGGAATGCCCTCCCGCTCTGATCGGCGATCGATCCTAGGGCTTGGGCTCACAGCCAAATAGTCTGACCAAAGCGCCGCGATGTGCAGCGGCGCGCTGTCAGGGGCCATGTCCTCAAGGGGGAGGAACGATGCGCCGCGGCCCTGTTGTGGGAAAGGTGCGTCGCCGGCTTTGGATACTGACTCCGGCAGAAGCTCCGACGTTGTCCGACACTGCAAGGGCCCAAAATAAAAACAATAATTGCCTCTCGAGTCTCTCCACTCTGCCTGTGATCGGCCCGGGCTCTGGCAGTCACGTGCCGCGACCGGATGGAGCCTCGATGTCCGGCAAAGAAATCTCTTACCGCCGAATATTTGTCGGACAAGCAGGCAGGTTGTAGACAGAGGCATAAAATGTGGTATTTGGAAAAGTAAGTTGACCAGTTGCGCTCGATCGACACAAGAATAAGGGCGAGGGGATGCGGACGGGATTGGATGAGAGTTCACGTCTTGAGCGGGTGCGGTCGCTTGTGCGTGCGTTCGCGATTCTCGACGAGTTAGCTGCTTTTCCAGAGGGTCTCAGTCTCACCGATATTGCCAACGCAGTAAGGCTCCCGCGGTCAACGGTGCATCGCCTCCTGACCACGATGAACTCACTCCACTATGTCGAGTTCGGCGCGAGCGCGAACAAGTGGCTGATTGGCAGGCAGGCCTATACGCTCGGAGCAGCCTTCGTGCAGAAGCGCGATCTCGGGCGGCTGGTGCGGCCTATCATGCGATCGCTTATGCTGGATGCAGGGGAAGCGGTTTACGTGTCGGTCGCACGTGACGAGGCGATCGAACATATCGATCAGTTGCGGCCCGTGAGCGCCAGCGGTTACGTGCGCGCTTCCAATCACGCGTTGCCACTTTACGCGAGCGCGTCTGGCAAGGTCTTGCTCGCGCACTGGGATGAATCGACGGTCGAATCCTATCTCAACTCGCATGAACTGCGGCAACTGACCTCGCTTACGATCGTTGCGAAGCAGTTGCTTCTCGCGCAACTCGAGAAGATTCGCGAGCGGGGCTACGCCATCGACGACCAGGAACACGAGATCGGTACGCGCTGCGTTGCCGCGCCGGTCTTTGACAAGCGCGGGTGTGTTCGGGCCTCGCTTTCCATCTCTGGCAACGTCGCGCGTATCTCCGAAGCGCGCATCGCGGCACTTGGCGGCACATTGGCCTCTGCTGCCAAGCGGATGTCCCACGAAGTCGGCGAATTGATCACCGCTTGAGCGTCGCAATCCGGCAGGCCGGCAAATAGGCTCGCCGTGCGGTTTCTGGGTAGCATCGCTGACGTTTGTGTTCGGGCGTCAACCCGCGCGGGGTGAGCGGATGTTGGGGCGGCCGCGCATGAACACGGCCGGTCGGTCAGACAAGGTCGATTGCGACCACCTCATGAACCTCGATTTTGGGCACCGAAACGGTAATTCGCCTGCCGTCCTGGTGCCAGACGGGCGACTGCCCGCTCTCGAGGAGTGCGACCGATCGGACTTCAGCACCAGCGGGCAGTTCGAGCGATACAGCGTACGGGCCGGCTGGAATAATCTCGCGGTAGGCGCCCGCCATGGTCATGGGGTTGTTGTAGTTGATGAGATGCACAGCGAACGAGCGATCCTGTCGCCAGTAGGCCAAGTCGACGAGTCCTGGCCCATCAACAATCATGGGCGAGCTTACGCCGATCCAGGCGCAGATCGGTGCCGATCCTTGATCTCCTCGCATGTTCCGTCACCCGCTGGCGCCTTGCCGCAGTCGACCAGGCGCCCGAGCGTCCGGTCAGACTGAGTCCGTCTCTCGCCGGAGCACCGGCTTCAGTGAAGTGATAGCGGTGTCGTCCGTTCGGCCGATTGCAGCGGCGTGGTTTCGCGCATGGTGGATGGTCTCGCACGATCAGCGCGCACCGCAGCGGTCGGAAAGCACGTACCGGTTCCATGATGTGGACTATCGGCTGGTGACATGGGCGCATTGGCGAGAAGGCTTGATTCTTTACCGGCAGCGAGCCTGCGCCGCATCTTTTCAGGGGATTGCCAATGGGACGCGTCGACTCCTCGCTCCTGGACGGAGCCACGTCGCGGAGAGCGTTCCTAAGTGCCGCCGGAATGATGGCTGGAATGACAATCGCCGGGGGTATGCCGGCCTTTGGCGCCGCCACCCCGCAAGGGAAGGCCTTCAACCGCAAGCGGTGGTGGGAACAACAATACAGGATCGTTCAGACAAATCTGCGCGAGATCGACGTGTTGGAAGATCCACGTGAGATCGCGCGTGCGATTCGGGAATTCGGCGCGAACACAATCGTATCGAACATTGGCGGCATCGTCGCCTTTTATCCGACGCGCCTCGAGCTTCAGTACAAGAATCCCTATTTGAAGACCGACTTCGTCGGCGAAATGATCGACGCCGCGCATTCCGAAGGACTGGCCTATATCGGCAGGTTCGATCTATCTAAGGCTTCGAAACGCGTCCAGGAGGTTCATCCAGACTGGTTCATGGTCCGACGGGATGGCACGACGCCTAACGATTTCGGGATGCTGAGCGTCTGTCTCAACAGTGGCTGGGCCCAAGGTTATGGAAAAGAGATTCTGGCCGAGGCCGCCCAGGCTTATGAGGCTGACGGATTCTTCTTCAATATGGTCGGTTACCCGCGCGGCAAGGACTATTCGGGCACGCCCCGCGGCATCTGCGTTTGCAACAACTGCCGCACGCGCTTCCGGGCAATGTATGGACGCGATCTTCCTGAAAGTGACGGGTTCAAGGACCCGAACTGGATCAGCTATCTGGAGTTTCAGGACAGGACGAGCGCGGAGCTGACGCGGTCTTACCACGCTATCCTCATGAAGGCTCGACCGGCGGCGACGGTGACGGACTTCAATCAGGCCGAGCATGTCGGGCGCGGCGAAATCAACCGCCGTATCTACAGGGACGCGCCAGATTGGTCGTACGCGGCAGGCGAGCAGAGCCGCTCGGTGCAGGCGCGCAACCCGGGAATCCAGTTTTCGGCCATGTCCACGGCACATGTCGACTATCCATGGCGGCAAGCCACTGAAACCGTCTTCGCCCACGAACTTCGCTACGGGCAGTTGCTAGGCACTGGCGCCAAACTCGACCTTTACCTGATGGGGACGATCGCCGACCAGGACGATCAAAGCTGGGTGCCGGCCGTTTCCCGGTTGTTCAAATGGAACGCCGAAAATGCCCAATCATATGAAGGGCTGAAGCCTGGGGCGCGCGTGGCGCTCTATATTTCCGACAAGAATGATCGCTACGGCGGCGCAACGCCTTGGGGTCACTACAGCACGTCTGCGTTCAGAGGTGCCTATTCTGCCCTGGTCGACTCCCGTATTCCGTTCTGGTTCGTAAGCGGCGAACGCCTGGAGGACGGCCGCAGCGATCTCAACGACTATGATGTGGTGATCATGTCGCACGTCATGCTGCTGTCCGAGGCGGAAGCCAAGATACTCGATGCGTTCGTCGCTCACGGCGGCTTGCTGATCTCAACCGGCGCGACTGGTCGCTTCGATCCGCGCGGCAAGCCCCGCGCCCGGCCGATTCTTGAAGCAACGCCGGTCGCCGCATTCGGGGACGCGATGGATGCCCATGGCTGGTCGCTGAACGACAAGGGCGCTGCCTTGGACTATGGTGCGGCGCGAATTCCGGTCGATGGGGATTATTTTGGGGTGATCCCCGCGCCGCAGGCCGCGAATGTCATACCGTTCGCGCCCGACCAGCGGTTCGGGCCGCCGGAGTTCAGTTATGCGTTGCCCGGCGACCGGCCACGAGCCTCGCCGGGGGTCCTGGTCCGGCAATTCGGAAAGGGGCGGGCCGTGCACATTCCCTGGCTGCCGGAATGGACCTATTATCGCGATGGCCTTCCTGCTCACCAAGGACTCTTTGCGGCGCTCGTCGCACGCTACTCGCCCGCGCCGCGCTTCGTGCTTGAGGGAGATGGACCTGTCGAGCTGCTCGTGATGCGCCAGCCTGCGGCCAACGCCACGCTCCTGCATGTCGTGAACTATGCCGGACAGCGCAACACCCATTATGGCGCTCCGCCGCCGAACGATGAGCTCGTTCTAAAGGTCCTCGGGCCATCGCCGCGTGAAGCACGGGCGCTGGTTGCGGCGTCGCAGCTTGTGGGCGCTCCGGACCAGCGCGACGGGAGATATACGCGGTTTGTGTTGCCGCCGGTCCGTTCCTTCGAGGCAATCCGCCTCGCATAGCCGCAACATATGCCACGAACGACTGCGCTGGCCCGGCCTTGAGAGTGGACGCGATTGCCAAGCCGATACGCTCAGCTTCGGCGCACGCCTTCCTGGGGCCTGGCGCCAGTCGCGCAACGCGCTCTCGCCGACCCTGTGTCGCCCTGGTGCCGGCCAACCTTCGACTTCAAAGCTCGTCGGGTGTAGCTTTTAGCGCTCAGGCGAATGCATGACCAGATTGGCTGGCGTCATTGCCGCGTCCAATGCGTCCAGGCCGTCGAGGAGCGCCGCTGCCATTGCCAGGCGGGCCGTGACCGTGGAACTGCCGATGTGGGGGAGGAGGAAAGCATTCGGTAGCGCCAGATAACGCGGGTCGATCGCAGGTTCCCCATTATACACGTCGAGGCCTGCGGCAGCGATCTGACGGGACGAGAGGGCCGCAATCAACGCGTCGTCATCGACAACGGTGCACCGTGCGACATTGACGACGATCGAGCTGGAGCCAAGGCACGCCAGACGATCAGCATTCAGATAACCGCGGGTCTCGTCCGTTGCGGCGCAGGCGAGCACGAGCACGTCCGCGGCCTCGAGAAATTCACGCTCGTTCGCGTGCCAGACCGTATCGGCCTCGAGTTCCGGCGTCAGCCGGTGGCGACCGGTGTAATGAACGCTCATGCCAAAGCCACGCGCGAAATCGCCGACGCGCCGTCCGATCCGACCCATTCCGTAGATTCCAAGTCGCCGATGACTGATTTGGACTCCTGGCAATTGAACTGGACTCCAGCCCTCCCAGTTTCTCGCGCGCAAAAGGGCGATCGCCTCGGTCGCTCTGCGCGCTGCGCCAAGCATCAAGAGGATGGCAACTTCGGCAACGGCGTCGCTCAACGCGTCCGGTGTGTTCAGGACGATGAGGCCGCGTTCGGCGGCAGCCGCAAGGTCGATATGGTCATAGCCGGCAGAGTAGGTGGCCAGGACGCGCACGCTGGAAGGGATCGCCTCGATGACGCGGCGATCGATCTTCTCTCGGGCAGAGACGATCAATATGGAGGATCCGTCGCAACAGCGGACCAGTTGTTCGGCGTCGATCGGAAGGTCCAGTTCAGTGAAGTTTGCGGGCCGGCGGCCTGCGGTCAAATCGCGGACCCGCCGGGAGCAAAGGCGTGACGACACAGATTTCAGTCTTGTGTGGCATGGCAAGGTCCTTTTGCATCGATGATCGCTCTGATCGAAAGGAACTGCGAACATAGCGCTTGCCGACGCGGCAGTTCCCAATGCTTTCCATCAGGCGGAAATGGCTCGCGATCACATGGATTGGCGTGCTGCGCGAAGCTAGATATGGTGGTTCGCTCGCTAGTCTTGGGGCGCTTCGGGTCAGGGAGTGGTGATTCAATGTCCGATTTTCATTTCAATCGCCGCGAAATGCTGCTCGCTGCCGGGGCCGGTGCGATGCTCAACGCAGGGGCGAAGGCGGCGACGCCGCCGCGCTCCAGGCGCAAATCGGCGCAGACCGCGATGTTCGGCTTCGCGAGCGCCCAGATCGCCGCGGCTGCGTCCGAGTCCGGTCGCCCGGCGCCCCGTGTGCGCTACCTCCTTGACGCTAGGATGAGCGAGCAAAGCTTTCGCTTTGACGGGATAGCCGCAGGAAATGTCACCGTCTTCGCCGGGGACGAGAATGGGGCCATGTACGGCGGGCTCGATATCGCCGAGGCGCTGCGGGTCGGCCCCGAGGCGATGGCGCAACTCGCCGATGGTCGAGTGCGAACGCCGAACGTCAGAAAGCGCGGCATCAAGTTCAATATTCCGCTGGATCTTCGGACCCCAAGTTATTCGGACGGCAGCACCAGCGCCAGGCTCAACATACCCGAGGTTTGGACTCTTCCGTTCTGGGAAACTTATTTCGACGAAATGGCGAAGTGGCGCTACAATGTGCTGTCGCTGTGGAATCTTCATCCGTTCCCGTCGATGGTGCGCGTGCCGGAATATCCCGACGTTGCTCTCGACGATGTCTGGCGCAGTCTCGAACCACTTGGCCCGGCAGTTTTCAACCCGCGTGGTCCGGATGCCGTCCCGCCGCGCCATCTTGCCAATCATGAAGTCGTCAAGAAGATCAACATCGAAGAAAAGATTAAATTCTGGCGGCGTGTCATGGAAATGGCGGCAGGGCGCGGAATTGACGTATACATATTTACATGGAACATATTTATCTACGGTGCTGAGGGTAAATATGGAATTGACGAATCGATAACGAACCCGAAGACGATCGCATATATGCGCGCAAGCGTGCGGCAGCTCGTCAAAACCTACCCTCTTCTGGCGGGCATCGGCATAACGGCTGGCGAGAACCTTCCCGCCGATAATCCGCAAATGGGCCAAGAGCAGTGGCTCTGGGAAACCTATGGTGAAGGTGTTCGCGACGCGCTCAAGGCTGATCCGTCTCGTCGCGTCAACATGATCCATCGCTTCCATCAGACGAGTGGAGACGAGATCGAACGGCACTGGCAAAACTACCCAGGTTATCCCGCGACGTTTACGACCAGCTACAAATATTCTGTCGCGCACATGTATTCGTCAACGAACCCGCCCTTCATCGCCGAGGCTGGTGACTCGATTACGCCCCAGAACAAAACATGGCTGACGGTGCGCAGCGATGATTTCTATTCGTTCCGATGGGGCGATCCTGATTTCGCCCGCGATTATGTGGCCAACATGCCGGCGCGGGACCGGTTGGTCGGCTTCTACATGGGGCCGGACGGGTATTGCTGGGGCCGCGATTTCCTCGAGCGCAAGACTGCCGGGAAGGATCTCGGGGTAAAGCGCAAGCTCGTCATGCAGACTCAATGGTACACTTTTGCCTTGTGGGGGCGCTTGTCCTTCGATCCCACTTTGCCCAACACGCATTTCGCGGGGCTGTTGGGGAGCCGATTCCCCGGCGCCGACAAAGATGCACTCTATGCGGCGGCTTGCGCTGCCTCCAAGATCATACCTCAGACGACGCGTTGCTTCTGGAAAGACGTCGATCACCAGTGGTTGCCGGAGGCGTGCTCGCATCTGGATCGCAGAGGAAAGCTAATCCCGTTGTTCTATACGATCGCTGACTTCATGGAATCGGCCGGCATGCCCGGAACCGACATCCTGTCGGTCCGTCGCTGGCGCTACCGGCTCGCCCACGGCTTGCCGCTCAGAGGGCCATCGCCGCTCGACTGTGCTGATAATCTCGAGGGATATGCTGCAACTGCGCTCAAGCTGATTGCCGGACTGCGCGCCGCGAGCGATCCAAACGACGAGCTTGTCGAAACGCTCAATGACTTCGAAACAGTGGCGCATCTAGGCGACTATTTCGGATCGAAGTTTCGGGCGGCATGCGCCCTTGCGCTGTTCGATGAGAGCCGGCGCAAGAGTGAGCAGGATGAGGCGCTTCGACACCTTGCAAACGCCCTGGAGGCCTGGAAACGCTATGCGGCTGTGCGCGATGGTCAATATCTGCCCGGATTCTACAATCGTATCGGATATGTGGACATCACTGCGCTGACCGCAAAGGTCGCGGACGACATCGCAATCGCCAGATCTTGGCAACCGGGGTCGCTGAAGTTTGATCCGTCGGCCTCGGAGACATACTGGGACAAGACTCTTGCGAAGGCGACGACATTCAACCGCTGATGAGCGCCGCGGCGCATTACGCCAGGCTCTCTGATCGCGTCGCCGACATCCCGGCAATAGAGTAGGCGAACGGAGCGCTCCTGTGGGCCGGCGAAGCGGGTCGAGCTTCCGACCGGGTGGTGGGTTATCATTGCCGCGCGCCGCAGCCAAGCCTCCACCGCGGCAATCTCCGGGTGGTCGATGCATCCATCTTCCCGGAGCAGATCGGCGGCAACCCCAACGTCCCGATCATGGCAATCGCCGAGAAGATCGGCGCGGGCATACTCGCCGGGGAACAAGGGCGGACGCTGCCGAGAAGAAAGGGATTGCGATGAAGGTCGAACGGGTTGGAGATCTAAGGCTGGCGCTGGGCGAAGGCCCTGTCTGGCATCGGGCTGAGCAGGCGCTCTACATGGTCGACAGCGTTAGCCAGCAGGTGCTACGCGTCGATCCGGCCAACGGCTCGGTCCGCCGGTGGATGCTCGACAGCTTCGTGGGCTCGCTCGCGCTCACCGATCGCGGCCGCTTCATCCTGGCGATGGGAAGTGGCATCCACCTGTTCGATCCGGTCACAGGCGCGCTGGAATTCATCGCGGACCCCGAGGCGGAGGATCCCGTCACCCAGCTCAACGATGGCAAGACGGATCGCGCCGGCCGCTTCCTGGTCGGCTCCGTCGCCACTGACATGAAAAGCGAGACCTGCGGGCTGTATTCGGTTGAGCGCGGGCGCGTCACGAAGCTGGATGGCGGCTTCGGCCTCACCAATGGTCCGTGCTTCAGCCCGGACGACCGCACCTTCTACTTTGCGGACAGCCGGCCGCAGCGAATCTATGCCTATGATTATGATCTCGTCTCCGGCGCGTTGGGGCCGCGGCGCAGCTTCTGCGATACCGCCGCGCTCGGCGGCATCCCCGACGGCGCGACCGTTGATACCCAGGGGCGGCTGTGGTCGGGCATCTGCGGCGGCGGCGTCGTCGGATGCTGGCGGTCGGACGGAACACTGGAGCGGACCGTAGCGATCCCGACGGCACTCGTGTCCTCGGTTATGTTCGGCGGGCCCGATCTGAATACGCTTTACGTTACGTCTATCGATCCCGCGCGCGTGCCGTTCTTGCCCGGAGGCGAGGACGACGGCGAGGCCGGATCGCTGTACGTCGTCACCGGCCTCGACGCACAAGGCCTGCCGGAGCCGCTTTACGTGGAGTGAGAAGGCGGACCGGCCCCGTCGTCAGGGTGGGGCCGGAACCACGGACGGCGAGGTCAGGCCCGTCGGTGCGGCGCGCGCAGGCCGCGCTCCTCCAGCACGGGCAGCACAGTGTCCACAAAGGCGCGGCTCCCGCCGGCATAGTCGACGAAGGTCAGCAGTACGCCGTCCATGCCGCAGTCCGACATCATCGCCAGCTTGTCGGCAATGTCCTTGGGCGTGCCGAGGTGTTGCATCGATCCGCCACCGGCGATCACCGGGCGCATCGCCTGGAGGTGTTCCGCAGGCATAGCCGACCCGAACATGTAGCGTGGAACTCGTCGACGCTTTCCCTGTCCATATAGTCCACCGTGTAGGTGCGGAGGATCTCGCGCGCCTCGTCGATCGAGGGCGCTTGCACCACCAGCCCGTATCCCCACACGTGGATATCGCGCCCGAACTGCTCGCGTGCATAGCTTTTGTAGGAGGCCACCTGTTCAGCGATAGCTGTGGGATCCTCGGTCTGCGACACGACGAAGGCGATGTCGGCGTAGCGGCCGGCGAGCTGCCGACCACGATCCGAGCTGCCGGCGTTCATGATCGGCGGGCTAGGCTTCTGCACCGGCTTGGGCTGCGACACGCTGCCCTTGATCTTCACGTGCGGCGTGTCGATGTCGATCTCACCCGTCTCGGTCCAGAGCCGCCGCACCGCATCGATCCATGCCTCGCCGAGGTCATAGCGATCGTCCTTGGTTCCCGCGTCGCTCCCGAACGTCTCAATCTCGGGGAGGTAGAAGCCGACAACGAGGTTGAGCGCGAAGCGACCGCCCGAAATCTGGTCGATCGTGGCGCCCTGCTTGGCAGCGACGAGCGGGTGGACGGCGTGCGCGTGTACGGTCGCGAAGACGCTGCTATAGCTGGTCACCGCGCTCACGGCCGCAGCCCAGGCGAAGGTGTCGAGGGTCACGCCGGTTGCGTGCTCGGGCCCGCCGAACGGCTTCCAGCGCGAATAGGGCACGATGGCCTCCAGCCCGGCGTCGTCGAACATTTTCGCGACCGCGACCGAGTCCTGCCATGTCGGCAGGAAACGGTCGGCGTGGGCGGTCATGACCTGGTCGGCGCGTTCTCCCACCGGCTCATAGTCGGCTGGCTCGCCAGGCCGAACGGGTCACCCGGCAGTTTGCCAAGCGCCAGCTTGAACCCTGGGTCGTGGCGCAGCGCGTCGAGATCGTCGGCGTCCTCATAGCCGCAGGAGATCGCCAGCATCCGGGCACGCAGAATATCGGCGACGCGGTGGATGACGCGGCCCTGATCGCGCGGGTCGGCGATGCAGGTGGCGAGCCGATCCGCTATCCCCAGCCGCCGCTCAGCCTGTGCGAAAAGCAGCACGCCGCCATCCGATGTCAGACGCCCGCCATCGAATGCGGCAGTGATCTTCCGGCCACGAATGGCTGGGAAGGTAAAGGCGTATTCGCTATCGTCGGCCATGGCGGTCGTGGCACTTTCTGTCCGGAGCGGAGGGATGGCTTGAGCACCACTTCTCTATTCCAGATCAGCGGCTTAGACCACGATCGCCAACCTCAAACCGTCACGCTGGCGAATAAGACGGGCTAGGGCTACTACTAAGCGGCTGTCCAGCGGCTTAAATTTGCCCTTGTCCGGGTACGTCCAGCCTTTTCCCCACGATGTGTTGGTGCTATTGATGGTGCCGGTGATTTTCCACTGCCGATTTGCAGGGAAAATCAGCCTCTTGGGTGCCCGATTGGAGTGTTCTCCTGGCACCATTTGTTCTTCCGGGGGTGTCCGAGGACGTCCAGCAAGCGGCTGGTTTCAAAGCACAATTTCATCGACGATCGCTGGCAACCGTCCGGGTTGATCCAGTGGATTCGAGCAGAAGATACGCAAAACGTGTCTCTTCCTGCGTCTGCTGGATCGACCCGGAAAATCCGGGAAAACGATGATGCTGACTCAACTCCAAATCACCGCCGCGAAACCAAAGGCCAAACCCTACACACTCGCTGATGGGCAAGGGCGGGCTCTTTTCGTACAGCCGTCAGGGGCGAAACTCTGGCGTTTCCGCTACCGATACGGCGGCACAGCCAAGACACTGCACATAGGGCCTTGGCCGAATGTCTCCCTGGCCGACGCCCGGAGAAATGTCGCGAGGCTAGAAAGGCAATCGCCGCTGGGCACGACCCTGTCCTTGAGAAGAAGCGGCCAAAGGTCACCGCGAAGTTCTCCGTGGCAACAAGCTTCAAGGAAGTCGCGCTAGACGGCGGCATAGGTCACCTGGTCGATCACCATGCCCAGCATACTGCGCGCGATCGGAGCGCCGCTTTCCAGCGCGCCGATATGGTCGAAGCTCGCCGCATTGTCCTTCAACAGTTGCGCGAAACGATAGAGAATTTCGCGGCGGACATCGGCCGTGACCTTGCGCCAGGCAGGAAATCCGCGCTTTGCTGCCTGGACAGCCTCGTCAATCTCCTTCGCTCCGCCCACGGCGAAGCTCGCCTGCGCCCGGCCCGTGGTCGGGTTCACATGCTCCATCGCGCCACCGGACGCGGTCGATCGCCACTCTCCATCGATCAGGATCGTGTTGCGGGGCAGTATCTGCTCCTCGCTCGTCTTCAATACCGTCGCCATGGCCGCCTGTCCTTTCCACGGAAATCCGCGATTGCACTTGGGATCAGTATTAAGATTCCAGCCAACGGACTATCATGCTGTCCGACTCCTGGTTCACGATGACTTGGCGGGTCCGTGCACCCATTCGGCTTGTCGAGAAGGTAGATTGAATGTCTAGTGAATGGGGGTCAGACGACGGACCAGGTCAGAAATTCATTGGCGCTCAGCAACGGCGCAAAATCGTTGACCATGGCCGGGAAAACTCCCAGCACTATCCCCCTCCAAGGTCCATGCGCGCTGTTCTGCATACCTCAGACGGGGAAGCCCAGTCGCGCCAACAGGATCTCATTGCCTCGGCAAACGAGCACCTGACCGCTGACGTCGTTCGCTGCGTCGGACGCGAGTGCGGTGATGAGGCGCGCATTCTGCTCTGGCTTGAGCTTGGCGAGCACGGTGGTGCGCGGGTCCGCCCTGGGCGCCAAGGCGACATCAACCTCTCGCAAAACTTTCGTGTTCGACTGGATAGGTGATTCAGTGGGCACCTTCGCCATCAACCGCAACACGTGCACCTGATCGACTTCGCTCTCCCAGAAGAGGACTCGAACCACCTCGTGTCGGGACTCGAGTTGGCCGGCTCTGACATGTGTTGAAATTTCTTTGCCCATGCCAAAGGTGGCAAAATGTTGCCCATGCAGTGGTCCTTCAGGACAAGTAGTATTGCGTCCAGTTGCCCCGGAACGCCGTGAGATTCCCCACAACGGCCCTATCGCCGATGGGCATTTCGGTCGAACGTTCGATGTGCGGTAACGATGGAGCGTTGTATGGAACTGGAACCGATTTCGATTCGGGTGGCCGATGCGGTCGCGCTGACCGGCTTCCCTGATCATCGGATCAGGAAGCTGATCCGAACTGGTGAATCACAGCCGTCAGGATCAGCCCACTAGTCCTTATCGATTACCAACATTTTAAAGCGTTTTGCGCTGAGCATCGACGAAAAGAGATCAGATCGCAGAGGGTTGTGAAACCGCGTTGGCCAACGCGGGCCGTCGAGTGACGTGATGAATGGCGCTGACATATCGTCGGATCGTTCATCAAGCTGGATGAGGTGAAACGCCGCGTCGGTCTTGGAAAGTCGATGATCTATCGCCTGATCTCCGAGGGGAATTTCCCGGCGCCTTACAAGCTGTCGCCCCTTGCCTCCCGTTGGAGCGATCGGGAGATCGCCGCCTGGATAGACGGTGTAAAAGACGGCTTCGAAGGAAAGAGGCGGAAGCTTTGACACCTGAATTCGACGGAGTGGCCCACAATCACAATCCGATGATAAGTGTATGATAATTCGACCACATGGAGTACTGCCGGGGGCACGATACCCTGCCCACTTGACCTGCCGAAATATTCAAACGATCGTCGTCTGTCGGCCTGCCTAGGTCATTCCGCGCCTCACGCTTCAACGTCCGGTCACACCGGAACCGGTCATTGAAATGCATTGGAGCAGCCGGACGGCTGTGCGCCTCAATTGTTGCCGTTGAGCTGCGTTCGGCTAGATCCCGAAACCCGCCATTCGTTCATCCAGGGTCGAGGGGCGTCGTGATCATTCCTCTTTGGGCATTCTTGCCTGGCAGCTTCTAGCCGGCAGCTAGCCCAAGCAGCCACTAGGGCATAATCGCAAACTTGCCGAGCGTCGACTACCCGCTCACCCCGATCAATCTGCGGCCAATGACGGCCATAGACTCGTTCGGGCTGAATGTCGCCGGCGAACAGCGGATCAAAGCGATTCCACCACATGCGCACGGTTTTCGCAGCAGACGTCGATCACGCGCTCGAACAGTAGGTTCTCAACCTTCCGAAGCGACAGCGGAAACCGCTGTATATCCGCGCGACCAAACGGATGACCACGGTGAAGGGTTGAACTAGCGGAATGGTAGCGAAGCTTACGCGCGCGTGCCATCCGCTCTCGATAATTACGGCCTGCCAACAAGAGATGCATCTGCTCATACGACGCTCTGATAGAGCCTTGCAGAACCGAAGGCTGAGACCGTTGGTGTGAGGTTGTACCTTATCACTCTGAAGGTTGTCGCTTAATTCACGGCAGCCCAGCTCATCCGTAAACTGCATTAATAACAGAGTTGGGGAGGATCGATGGGCTGCGAGCGCATTGAGCGGCCGCGCAATCATGCGCAATTCATTGGCTTCGACGGCTATGATGATTTCACGCCCGTGCCGCACAGTATGGCGGCTTTGGGTCGGTGTACGCCGAACGGCTCCCTGCGGAGCAATTTGCCGCGCTGCCTCCCGCTTGACCGGGTAAGCGCAGAGCCGACACTAACCTCGTTTTTTCGGAGTGCCAGACGGTTCGCCTCCGACCAGAAAACCGCCGTCTGGAGTTGGCGAGGTGTCATTGTGGCGCAGCCGGGGCCCGGCTCAGCGCATGACGAGCTGCACTTAACTAATCAAGAAATGGATCGAGGATGACCGACAGCCCTTTTTCCGACCTTCGCGGTCTTCCCTTTTATGATGAACCCATCAGCTATCTGGTGCTCGGTGGCAAACCGACGGCATGGGAATTTGACGGCTGGAAGAAGGAAAGCATGTCGTGGAAGACAGCCTGTTACATCCATGCCGGGCTTTACGACACCGAGATACGATTTACCGGCAAGGACGTACTGTCGTTCTTCGAAAGTATCTGTACCAACAGTTTTGCCAAGTTCTCGATCGGCGCCATGAAACATGCGGTGATGTGCACAAGCGAAGGCTTGATCGCGATGCATGGCATTCTTCAGCGAAACGACGATATGGACGTGAGCTTCTTCGCAGGCGGTCCATGGCCACTGTATCACGCGTTGCAGTCCAAGCTCGACGTCAAGGCGGAGCCGGTTCGCACCTATCTGTTCCAGGTGGCGGGTCCCACCTCGCTCACCGTGCTCGAGCGCGCGACCGGCGAATCTCTGGACGACATCAAGTTTTTGCGGACCCGCAAGAGCCGTATCGGCGGGCATGATGTGGAGATCGGCCGCGTCGGCATGTCGGGTAACCTCGCGTACGAAGTGCGCGGCCCGCTGGCGGAGGGGTCGACCGTCTACGATGCCATCTATCGCGCCGGACACGATCTGGGGATTCAGCGTCTGGGCTGGCGTACCTATCTCGTCAATCACGTCGAAGGCGGATTTCCGCAGCAGAACTGGACCTTTCAGAGCGCCGGACTCGAGGACCCCGGCTT
>Ga0105248_10000156_pt1 | contig 79110 bp, 83 predicted proteins | sample KBSS34metaG_FD_81524 | JGI IMG/M metagenome (GOLD analysis project Ga0105248, IMG submission 81524) | Switchgrass rhizosphere microbial communities from Kellogg Biological Station, Michigan, USA - KBS S3-4 metaG | ecosystem: Host-associated > Plants > Roots > Rhizosphere > Soil | place... | reverse complement strand
GTCATCGTCGGCCGGCTGATCCCGGCGGGCACCGGCGCCGGCATGAGCCGCCTGCGCGTCACCGCCACCAGCCGCGACGCCGCGCTTCGCGCCGCGCAGCGCAACTGGCAGGAGTCGCTGATCGCTCCGAAAAGCGCGGCCGAGGAACATGCCGCCGAGCTCCGCCAGCCGGTCGAGGCGGATATCGGCGACGATGTGCTCGGCACGATGATCGGCGAGACCCACGGCACCGACGCGGATGCGGGAGACTATCTGACCAAGGAGTGAGCGCGCGCACTCCGCGGCGATCGCACAGGAAGAACCCCGCCGGCTGTGGCCGGCGGGGTTTCTTTTTGGCCGGATTGTCCGCCGTCCCCGGCTCGCGAGCAGGCCCTTACGCTGCCCTCGCGCGGCTGACCCCGGGGGGGCGGCGGAACTGGCAATTTTCCACGACGGTAAACGCCCCCGCCAACCCTTTGGTGGGGGCGTAACCGCCGTCCGGCTTCAGCGCATCGCGCCGCGACGGAACAGGTTGACGATCGCAAGCAGGATGATCGCGCCCAGGAATGAGACGATGAGGGTGGACGCCGTAATCGCCCCGCTCGTGATCGGCGGTGTGCCGAGCAGCGGCGAAACCAGGAAGCCGGCGATCAGCGAACCGATAATGCCGACGACCACGTTGAGCACGATGCCTTGCTGGGCATCGGTACGCATGACCATGCTCGCAAGCCAGCCGATGATGCCGCCCACGACCAGAAGAATGATGAGACCCATCGATCTACTCCAACAATCAGCGCCCCAATCGCTCGATCCCTAGACGGTCGGCGACGCGGACGGTTCCATTTGTTTCGGGATGGTAACCACATTGGTGCTGCGAAGGACGGACGCCATCCCAGCGAAGACCGGGATTTCCGCCGGCACGGGTGGGCATGAGGGACGATCACTACGACCGAACCGCTCGTCGACCCGGGGCGGGCGTCCGCAAGCTTCTGCATCTTGCCCAGCCCGCGCATTTCGTGACGTTTCTCTATTTTTTGACTACGACTTTCGTCGTACGCACTTATCCGAGGATACTGATTATTGTTCCGCACCCAAACAGGCTGGTATAAACGGGAAATCTCCGAAATGCTGGATCATTTCTGCCTCAGAATTAATACAGGTTTATTTCCGTTGGCTCCGCTAGCCATTTGGCGTTGGCGCCAGCTCTATTTGGCGATAACACTCTGTTAACGCTTTAGGGCGCTAAGTAAAGTCGTTGATGGCGGTGACGAGGGAGGATGCGATGATGGAGCAGATAAACGTTCTTGTCGTCGACGACTCCCTCGTCATTCGCGGTATGATCGTCAACATCCTCGAAAATGATCCCCAGATCCGGGTGGTCGGCGCTGCGGCAAGCGCCGTCGATGCGGACGCGATGCTGCGACAGAACATCGTCGACGTCGTCACGCTCGATATCGAGATGCCGGGGCAGAGCGGGCTCGATTATCTTCCGACACTGGCGCGGCGGCGCATTCCCACGGTGATGCTTTCGGGCCAGACCGTCGAGGGATCGCAGCAGCGCTCGTGGGCTCTGCGGCAGGGCGCATCGGCCTGCTTCAACAAGGCCAATGCGGTGCGCGAGGCCAAGATCCTGATCCAGCAAGTCAAGGATGCCGCGCACCGGCGGGTCCGCCTCTCGCCGGAGGATGCCGCATCCTTGATGCCGCCGCCCGACGGCGGGGAGGCCGTCCCGCAGCCGGCGGCCGAAGCGCCCGGCGACGAGGCCGGAGATCGGGCGCAGGGCGCCTGGAGCGTAGCCGACAAGCTCATCCGCCAACATGGCGCGGAGGCGGGCCGCATACTGGCCGAGCGCGTCGGCCGGCTCGCGCTGAACGGCGAGCTCAAGCATATCGAAAGCTGGCAGGCGATCGCAGCGATCGTCGACCGGATGGTCGCGAGCGCAGTGCAGCACTGAGCCTGCCCGCGCCGTCCTGCGCCGCACTTCGAACTAGCTATTGCAATCCGCGTTAACCAGATTCATGTAGGGATGCAGACCTGCTGCGACGCGGGCGCTTCGGGGGAGGATTTTCATGGCATCGATCCCTTTGGCAGGATCGTTTGTTCCGACCATATCGGCGATGGCCCATTCCGGAGGGAAATGGTCGCGCGCCGCGAGGGCGGCTTTTCTAATCGGATCCTCGGCCATTTTCTGGACCGCCATCGCCGCGATGACGGCCTTTTAAGATCGCGGCGGCAACCTTCGCCGCCCAGCGTCGTATATGGTCGAACCCGCTGTGGCGATTGGGGTAGCCATGAGTATTTTGTGTGCTTTGGGTCTTCATCGCTGGAAGGCCAAAATGGCGACGCTCAACCCGAGGCGCCTGGTGCGTCGCTGCATGCGGTGCGACGCCGTGCGCGTGACGCTGCTGTCGCCACGCCCTTCCCCACCCTGCTCGGTTCGCAACCGCATCCGTTCCGCGCATAGCGACAAGCGACTGCCGGAAGCGACATCCCTGGCGCGCGACAAGCCGTTGCGAGCGAAGGGCGATGCGCCTCGCCCACGGCCTTCGCTGAAACCCGACCATCGATAGCAAACCGAGCGAAAGCCCGGCCGGCTGCGCAAGCGCTGTCGCAGGTCCAATCGGCTTACGGAAAACCGCCATTTCAGAAAATGGCGCGAGTGACGGGGCTCGAACCCGCGACCTCCGGCGTGACAGGCCGGCGCTCTAACCAACTGAGCTACACCCGCAAACGAACGCGTCGTGGAGGCGGCACCTAGTGGAGCCCCGACCCCCTGTCAACATGGCTAAGCATCATTTTCGGAGCTGTACGGGCAGGGCCGGATCTTCGTCTTCATGCGCGTTGGTGAACGTCCCCTCGGCGAACAGGAAGCCCGCGATGTCGGGCCAGCCGGCGGCATCGAGGATGGTCTTGAGGATGATCAGCAACGGCACCGCGAGCAGCGCGCCCGGCGTCCCCCACACCCAGCTCCAGAAGCTCAGCGCGACCAGGATCAGCAGGGGGTTGATCGTCAGCCGGCGGCCGACCAGCGTCGGTGTCAGCACATTGGCCTCGACAAGATGTACCGCGACGAACAGCAACGCGGGAACGAGCGCATAACCCAGGTCGGAAAAGGTCATCAGCCCGCCGATCGCAAGCAGCCCGGCGGCCACTATCGGTCCGAAATAGGGTACATAGTTGAAGATCGCGACGAGCCCGCCCCACATGATCGGGCTGGGCATCTCGGCGAACCACAGCATCAGCGAGACGAGAACCCCCATCCCGATGTTCACCGCGGTGATCGTCGCCAGATAGGCCGAGGTCCGGTCGACCATCTCCTGGATGACACGCGCGGTGGTCATCGCGCTCGAAAAGCTGCCGCGGTTGGTGATCGTCCGGCGGCGCATCCGCGTCCAGCTCGACAGGAAGAAATAGACTACGAGCGTCGCGAACACCATCTGCACCAATGCGTGGGGCGCCGAGCTTGCGACATAGTCGAACAGCGAATTGGGCGACTGCACCGTCACGGTGCGCCCCTGCGCCGCCGAATTGCGCAGCAGCGATCCCATCGTCTCGTCGACGAAGCGCTCGAACGAGGAGTAGATATCGATCAGCGGCGACAGGTTGCGCCGGATCAACCGGATCCGCGAAGGCAGCCGCGCGAACCATTCGGTCGCGGGAAAGATCACCGAGGCGATCGCCGCATTGGCGAGGCCGAGGAACAGCAGCACGCAGAGCAGCGCCGCAAGCGGCGACGGAAGGCCGCGCCGCTCGAGCCATTCGAGCAGCGGCACCATCGCGACCGCGATCACCAGCGCGCTCGTCACGGGCAGAAAGAATTCGGAGCCCGCGCGCAGCGCGAAGGGGATGGCGAGGATGATGCCCGCCCCCGTCGTCAGCGCGAGCCAGGCGAGCAGCCGATCGCGGCGATACGCCATCTCGGATTGGCTGGCCATCGACTCGCGCAGCACTTCCACCACAGGCCCCGAGCCGCCCGAACTCCGTTGCTGCTCCTCCCCCATCACCTCGTCCTGCATCGATTCGCTCCGCCGACCGCCCCGCCGGGAGGGTGACTATCCTCCCATTTTCGGCAATTTGCAGCAAGCACGCCAACGGCGCCGAATGCCCCCGGAATATTACGACAACACAACAGCTTCGTGGCGAAGATGTGGCCGGTTGCGTTAGCAGATGCACAAAAACACCATATATAGGGGCTCGTTCCATCCTAGCGATGAAACGACTCGTCGTGCTTTCGTTGACTCGCGCGCGCCCGCCGACCAAGGGGGACGCGAAATCGGTCGCCCGGGGGCCCGACGTTTTTTCCGCCCCCCTGCCGACAAGTCGTGGATGAGCACCTCGCCCCTGGTTTTGAGGTTCGGGCGAGTGTGGGCTTTCGCGCATGACATGGAGTTCTGAATGTCCGCGAAACTGGCTCAACATCCGCTCATGTTCGCAGCGATACTTTTTGCGGCGGCCACGGGAGCGATGGGCTTTGCGGCTATTCCGACATCCGGACCGGCGCTCGCTTATGACATGAGCGCGGAGATTACCGGCGACGACAAGGTCGCCGACGACGGCATCGACCAGGTGCTCTACAAGGAGGCGATCGCCTCCAGCAGCAAGATCGACAAGCAACTCGAATGCATGGCCAAGGTCGTCCTGCATGAAGCCGGCAATCAACCGCGCGCGGGGCAGCTCGCCGTCGCCCAGCTGATCATGAACCGCGTGGGCCAGGAGCGCTTCGGCAGCACCGTCTGCGAGGTGGTGAACCAGCCCGGCCAGTTCTTCCGCACCGCGTCCTATAACCCGCATCAGGGCTCGCAGCGCTGGGCCACCGCGGTCGAGGTGTCGCGCCAGGCGATGGCAGGCAACGCCGACCAGGTCGTTCCCGGCGCCGTGTTCTATCACGCCGCGCATGCGACCCCGAACCGGTTCTTCCGCTCGCGCGAGCGGCTTTCGATGGTCGGCGATCACATCTTCTACCGCTGATCGGGGCAATCAAGCGGGGCTTCGCGCCCTCGCTCGCCCTTTGCGACCTTTTCTGAAACCACGCATGGGTGTAGCGGGCGGCATGTCCCGCACCACCCGCGCCACGCAGTTTCTGACCCAGGCCAAGGTGGCGCATAGCGTCCACAGCTACGACTATGCGCCCGGCGGCGAACGCGTCGGGCTGCAGGCGGCCGAGGCGCTCGGCGAAGCGCCTTCGCGGGTGCTGAAGACGCTGATGATCGAGATCGACGGCAGGCCGGCATGCGCCGTGATCCCGTCCGATCGCGAACTGTCCATGAAAAAGGTGGCGGCGGCGCTCGGCGCCAAGTCGGCGCAGATGATGAAGCCCGCCGATGCCGAACGCATCACAGGCTATCATGTCGGCGGGATCAGCCCGTTCGGTCAAAAGAAGCGGATTCCGGTTGCGTTCGAGGCGGGTGCGCTCGCCGAGGCGCTCGTCTACATCAATGGCGGGCAGCGCGGCCTGCAGGTGCGGCTCGCGCCGGGCGATGCGGTGCGGGCGCTGGGCGCCACGGGGGCGGCGATCGTCGCTTGAACGCGCTCCAGCTGCTATTGCGTTCCGGCCGGGGCCTCTTCGCCGAACCGGGCGGCCTGCGCCCTCTTCCACGCCTCGTGCAGCGTGCGGCGCGGGGTGGTGACCCCCGCCCTGTCCATCAAGGCCGTCCAACGATTGGCCTGCTCGGAGACCTGCTGCTGGAAGGGCGTCGGCGGCTTCTCATCGACCCAGGCCGACAGCGTGCCGGCGTTGGCGAACAGCAGCACGAGCGCCGCCACGCCGATGGTGATCACCGTCCAACCGAGCGGATCGCTTCCTTCGATCGGCTCACCGGGCAGATCGACCGGCGAAGACAGCTCATGATCGCGCATTCGGATGCTCCTCAGAACTGATAATAGATGAAGGGCGCCACCCCTTCAAAGCGCATCGCGTCGACCAGCAGGATCGTCCCGGCGACGAGCAGGCCGAGCAGCGGCGCCGGCAGCAACCGGAGACCAAGCGCGATCCGCTGCGGCAGCGCGGGCGGCGTGAAATGGAACAGCATGCCGAGCAGGATCAGCGCGCCGAGCAGCGGGGTCGTCATGCCGTTGGTCCAGTCCAGCGCGCCGAGTCCGCCAAGGTAGGCGATCGCGGCGTCGAAGCTCTCCGCCCGGAAGAAGATCCAGCCGAGCGTGACGATGTGGAAGGTGATGAGAATCGCAAGCAGCCGTGGCAGGCCCGGCAGGCCCGCCCTGCGCCACAGCGTTTCGACGACCTGAACCAGGCCATGCAGGCCGCCCCAAATCAGGAAGGTCCATTTCGCGCCATGCCAGAAACCGCCGAGCAGCATCGTCAGCAGGATGTTGCGGCACTGCATCGCGAGGCCGCCGCGGTTGCCGCCCAGCCCGATGTAGAGATAATCGCGCAGCCAGCTCGACAGGCTGATATGCCAGCGCCGCCAGAAATCCTGCATTGAAGCCGCGCGATAGGGCTGGTCGAAGTTGCGCGGGAAACGATAGCCGAACAGCGCCGCGATCCCGACCGCCATGTCGCTATAGGCGGAGAAATCGCAATAGATCTGCACCGCATAGCCATAGGCCGCGAGCAGCAGATCGAGGCTCGAATGCGCCGAGGGATCGAAGAACACCGGATCAACCAGGTTGACCGACAGCTCCGATGCGACGACCGCCTTCTTGAACAGCCCCCAGACGATCAGGAGCAGCGCCATCGCGACCATGTCGCGGTTCAGCTTCGGCGTGTGGCGGAATTGCGGGAGCAGATCGGCCCCGCGCACGATCGGCCCCGCGACCAGATGCGGAAAGAAGGACATCAGCAGGGTGATGTCGAGCAACGAGCCCGCCCTGATCCGGCCGCGGTAAACGTCGATCAGATAGGACATGCCCTGGAAGGTGAAGAACGACACCCCCACCGGCAGCACGATCTGCAGCAACGGCAGATCGCGACCGAAGCCCCAGCCGGCCAGCAGCGCGCCGAGCTGCTCGAGGAAGAAATCATAATATTTGAAGAAACCCAGAATGCCGAGATTGGCGACGATGCCGACCGCGGCGACCAGCTTCTGGGTGCGGCGGTCGTCCGCCTCGTAGATGATCCGCGCCGAACCCCAATTTATGAACGCCGAGGCGATCAACAGCGCGACGAAGCGCCAATCCCACGCGCCGTAGAATACCCAGCTCGCGAGCAGCAGCAGGATCTTGCGCCATTCGTTGCTGGCCGATACCGCCCAGACCATCGTGAAGGCGACCAGGAAGAACAGCCCGAAGTCGAGCGTCGGAAACAGCATTTAGCGATCCATGATGCTGGCGCGGGAGATGCTGGCGCGGGACCGTCGCCTGCGCATCACCAGCGCCATCCGGCGTTCGCCGCCGCGTCGAGATCCGCCTGCAGCCGCTCCGCGATTTCCTGGCCACCGGCGCTGTTGTAATGAACATAATCGCCGCGCATCCGGGTCGGCTGGAGCTTCACCCAGCTGACCGCAGTGCAGCGGCCGCCCATGCGGGCTTCCCAGTCCCAATAGGCGAGCCGCAGCTGCCGGGCGACGCGGCGCTGCACCTCGCGCACCACCTTGAGGCCGGGCGGAGGGAAAAGCGGCCGGGCGGTGATCGACCAGCCGATGCGTTGCGGCGTCGAGGCCGGCGTCGCCGAGGCGGGAACGACCGGCGCGGTCGCCCGTGCGACGCCCGCGCTCTGCCCCAGCGCATCGAGGACATCATCGATACTATCCGCAGGCCCGCCCGCGGCGGCGGCGGCCGACGGCGGCGATGCGGCGGCGATGGGCGGAAGCGGCACCGGCTCGATGCAAGGCGCCGGGGTCGCCGTGGGGGCGTTGTTGAGCAGCTCGCTGCGGCGCGTCAGCGCGTCGGGCGCTCCCAGCAGCAATATCGGAACCCGTCCGGCGAGACGGCGGATGCGCCCGATCTGGCTGCGCAGCGTGATCTCGTATTCCTGGGCATTCACCCGCGGCGCGAAGCCCTCGTTTGTGCCAAAGGCAAGCACGATCAGATCGGGATCGTAGCTGCGGAACTCTTCGGCCAGCACCGCGTCGCTGTTGCGGCTGAAATGCACGAGCTGCGATCCGACCACCCCGACATTCGATAGCGCCACGCCGCCGCGGTCGCGGAAGCTTGCCCAGCTCGTGATCGTGACCGGCCCGCCCTCGACCACGACCGACACCGCCGCCTGCGGGCTGTCGAAGCGCATCTCCTTGCATTCGGGCCGGCTGATCAGCGCGCCCAGCTCCATCCGCTCGGTCCTGCCGCCGATGCTGATCGCGAGCGCGCCCGCCCCGGGCTCGGCGATCGCGCAGAGCGTGAAGCGGGTGAAGGTTTCGGTCGCGGCGGTCGTCATGCCGATCCGCGCGCCCTCCCCCGTCGAGGTGATGCTGAAACCCGAGAGGCCGAGCGCCCCGCGCGGATCCCGCGAACCCGCGCCGAAGATCGACGAGACCGTCCAGCCGGCAGACATGTCGACACTGACGCCGCGGGGATTATAGCCGGCGAAGGGCCGGCCCGGCGGCATCACGCCGCGCCCGCCGCTGCCATAGCGCGTCTGGAGCAGATCGCGCCATGCGCCGGTGATCGCGTCCCCCGCAGTATGGCTGTCGCCGATCTGGAGGATATGGACCGGCCTACCGCTGCCGCCGCGCGCCGTCGCCAGCTTGTCGAACACGGGCTTCAGCAGGGCAAAGTCGCACAGCCCCCCCGCGCAATCGGTGGTGACCACCGGCGCCGCCGCGACCGCAGCCGCCAGGCCGAGCATCGTCAGCATCGGCTATTGGCCATTATCGGCCGCGCCGCCGCCGATATCGGGCGGCAGCAGGTCGGCAGGCGCACCGTTCGCGGGCGGCAGCGGCTCGGGGGGTGCGACCTTGGCGGGCTTGGCTTCGGGCTCGCCGGCGAGCGGGTCGTCGAGCCGGGGCGCGGCCTTCGGGGCGGGCCTGACCGGCGGCGGCGTGACCAGCGGCGCGGAGGGCGCCACCGGCGGGGGCGGCGCGCCGCCCCCGGCCTGCGCGCGCGCCTGATCGACATAGCTGCGGATACGCCCGGCGAGCCCGCGCGTGATCCGGATATAGCCGTTCATCGACATATGGATGCCGTCGTTCGCGCGCATCAGGATCGGCTTGCCAGTCGCCGCGTCGGGCAAATAGGCGGCATAGCGGCCTTCGGCATCGATGCTGTAAGGCGCGGTTTCGATGAAGGCGACGCCAAGCTGCGCCATCAGGTCGCGATAGAAGGCGTTCATCCGCACGACGTCGGCGTCATAGGCCGCCTCGCGCATCTTGGGCAGGCCGACCCAATAGACGATTGCCCCCTGGCCGCGCAGCATGGCGACATAGGAGGAGACCCGCCGCGCGATCGCCGCCTTCCATTTGGGCGTCAGCAGCGCATAGACATGGCCGCCATCGGCGACGCCCATCATGTCGTTCGCACCGAAGGAGATCACCGCAACGTCGACCGGCGCCGGCGCCAGGCGCGCGCGATCATGCTCCTCGAGGTTGAGCGTCTTGTAGCGGGTGAAGCCCGTCGCCTGCTGGCTGTACTTGATGACCTGATAGCCCGCCTTGCGGCTGAGCTGATTGTAGAGCGCCGACCAGATGCCGTCGCCGAAGCTGTCGCCAAACACCCCGACGCGCACCGGCCGGCCGGCGGCGATCGCGTTGACAATGCCCGGCTGAATCGGGCGGGTCTCGACCTGCGCCGGCGGCTGGGGCAACGCGCCCGGGGCTGCGGCGGCCGGCTTCGTCTTGTCGAGCGGGACATCGAAGGCGTTGGCGCCTTCTCCATCGGCCGCGGGGACGGGGGCGGCCTCGTCCGGGCTGCCGACCGACATCGGCGCCTCGACCTGCTGCCGAACGCCGAACGCATAGCCGATCGCGACCCCCGCGGCGACGCCCAGGAACAATACCGCCGTCCGATCGAACAGAACCAGCGCCGCCTTCATCGCCCCACCCGCACGCACTCCTGACACGAACCGACGCGGCTGCACTGCTCAGCGGAACGGGATCGCTCGGGCCGTCCTTAATATGCCGCGCTGCGGACTGTCGAGCGGGATCGGACGACCGGACCCGCCGAGATCACGCCCTGGCGGTTTGGTTGCCGAACAGGATGCGCCGGCTCTCCTCCTCGGGCGGCTGCGGAAGATTTTGGAAGGCTTCGGCGACGGCATAGGCGCGCGCCGTGGCCGGCCGCGCGGCGATCGTCTCGAACCAACGCTTGAGATGCGGAAAATCGTCGAGATCCTGGCCTTGCCTGGCGTGAGGGACGATCCAGGGATAGCTCGCCATGTCGGCGATCGAATAAGCGTCGCCCGCCACGAAGGCGCGGTCCGCCAGCCGCTTGTCGAGCACGCGGTAAAGCCGGGCGGTTTCATTGACGTAGCGATCGATCGCGTAAGGCAATTTCTCGGGCGCATAAGTACCGAAATGATGGTTTTGGCCGGCCATCGGGCCGAGCCCGCCCATCTGCCAGAACAGCCATTGCAGCGCCTCGGCGCGTCCCCGCAGATCCGGTGCGATGAAGCGGCCGGTCTTCTCGGCCAGATATAGCAGGATCGCGCCCGATTCGAACAAGGACACCGGCGCGCCGCCGTCGGCGGGATCATTGTCGACGATCGCGGGAATGCGATTATTGGGGGCGATCGCGAGAAACTCGGGCGCGAATTGATCGCCCTTGCCGATATTGATCGGATGGACGCGATATTCGAGGCCCGCCTCCTCGAGGAACAGCGTGATCTTGTGGCCGTTGGGGGTCCCCCAATAATAGAGGTCGATCATTGCCTGGCTCCCTATCCGGAGTTGATGTTACAGATCGGTACGTAGCGATGGCTGCACCGGTTGGGAAGGGCCCTGGCGGAGAGAGGCTTTGTTAGCGCTTGCGCACGCTAAGCGCGCGCTCGCGCCTCCACGACATTCTCCAATATCGTCAGCGGCAGCGCGCCTTCGAGCAGGACTTCGTGGAACTGGCGGATGTCGAATGCCGCGCCCTGGATCGCCCTCGCCTTCTCGCGCGCCTTGGTCCAGCTCATGTGGCCGACCTTGTAGCTGCAGGCCTGCCCGGGCCAGACGCAGTAACGGTCGACCTCGCGCTGGGTGCGCGGCCGCGCGAAACCGGTGGCCGCGACCATATAATCGGTCGCCTGCTCGCGGCTCCAGCGCTTGTGATGGATGCCGGTGTCGGTGACGAGCCGCACCGCGCGGAACAGGAAGCTTTGCAGAAAGCCGACGCGCCCGATCGGATCGCCCGCATAGACGCCGAGTTCGTCGGCCAGCTGCTCGGCATAGAGCGCCCAGCCCTCGACATAGGCGCCGAAGGGCGCGTCCTTGCGCAGCATCGGCAGATCGCTGGCTTCCTGGGCAAGGCTGATCTGAAGATGATGGCCCGGCACGCCTTCATGATAGGTGAGACTTGGCAGCCCGTAGCGGGGCCAGTCGGCGGTGTCCTTCAAGTTGATATAATAGATCGCGCCCCGGGAGCCATCGAGCGCGGCCGACTGGTAATAGCCGTTGGGAGCGCCGTCCTGGATGAAGGGCGGCACGCGCTTGACCTCGAGCTTCGCCTTGGGAAGCGTCGCGAAGAGCTGGGGCAGCTTGGCGTCGATGGCCTCCACCAGCCCGTTGATATAGCCGATAAGTTCGGCGCGCCCGGCATCGGTGTTCGGAAAAAGCTGTTTGGGATCGCTGTTGAGCGCCGTCAGCCGCTCGCCGACGGAACCTTGCGTCAGCCCCTGGCCTTTCAGGATCGAATCGATCTGCGCGCTGATCTCGTCGACCTGCTCACGCCCGAGCCTGTGAACCTCCTCGGGCGACAGCGGGCTGGTCGTGGCATTGACCAGCGCGTCGGCATAATATTCGTCGCCCCTGGGCAGCCGCCAGCAGCCGGCGTCATGGCGCGCGCTCCGCCGCAGCTCAGCCACGAGCGCGATCTGCCGATCGAGCGCGGAGAATATCTCGGCCGACACGATCTTTTCGGCGGTGGCGCCCCAGTCGCCGGCGATCGCCTGCGCGCGGGTGCGGCGTACCAGCGATTCGACGAGCACCGTCTTCGCGGCCGGCTGGTCGCGCAGCGCCCTGAGCTGCGCCATCGACAAGTCGAGGCAAAAGTCGGGTGCGATCGCGCCGTAGCGGATATCCTCCCGCTGAAACGCCGCGCTGTCATCGAGCGCGCGGGCGAACGCGCGCAGCCGGGCGAGATAGGCCTCGGCGTCCGCCTTGGTCTCGATCACATGCTGCGAGTCGAGGAAGTCGGGCACCGAACGGTAGGGACCGGTCAGCTGGCTGATCGCGTAAGGCCGGTAATAGCCGTCCGAACTGCCATAGGGATATTTCGACCCGCCCTTGGTGATCTGCTCATAGATGTAGACGATCACGTCATAATTGAGCTGCGCCTTGGGCGAGAGCGCGGCGCGATCGACCCCGCGCAGCTGCGCCAGCGCCGCCTTGTTGCGCGCCAACGTCTTGGCCTGCCCGGCCTTGGAATAGCTGTCGAGCTCGGCCTTCTGGGCGGCGCGGCCGCCCTTGTCGAGGCCGAGGCTGGTGGCGGTCTCGGGCTCGGCGTCGAGCTTCTGCTCGAACAGATGGGCGGCGAGCGCCGACAGCGCCTGATCGGCGGCCCGGCCCGACCCGGTCGCCGCCTCGGCCAGCCGCGGCAGGGCGCTGGCCAGCACGGCGAGGCCGGCCGAGCCGATGAACTGACGTCTATCCATGAAATGCGGTCTCCCGAAAGGGTTATGCCCCGGGAGACTATCGGCGGATTCCGCCGAGACAAGACTGTATTACCCGCGGAAGACACCTGGTTGCGCCAGGCGGATTCGCTTCTGCGCCAAGTGGGGAGCTTCTGTTGCCCGGTGCTCCCCGAACCGCTGGATTCCGCTTCTGTTGCCCGGTGCGGACCGAACCGCGCTTAAGCCTTGTAACGTCGTCCGTTAGGACTCAGTTACGCGGCAATCGCGAGCGCCTCGTTATCGTTGGCACTTGTAGGTTCGAACGGTTTAACGGCGCATTCAGGCCGGGCAAAAACATCGTCTTTGAACACACGTCGATCCTGGTTCGGCCCCGTCAGGAACCCCGTCGCCGGGCCTTCTGGTGGAGCCGCCGGGTACTGCCCCCGGGTCCGCTGCGTCTATTTCACGACATCATTTATCGCCATAGCCGGGCGAACCCGGCACGAACCATATAGGAGGGGGCCGTAGGGATTTGAAGAGCTATAAGCATCTGGCCGCGTTGACGCATGCGCACTCGAAAAGCTGAAGCGCCCGAGGCGTCGCGTCAGCCCTTCTTCTTGAGCTCAGCCAATATCTCGCGCAACAGCACGACATCCTCGGGCGGGGCGATCGGGGCGTCCGCCGGCTTGTTCATCCGCTGGACGAAGCGCACCAGCAGGAAGATCACGAAAGCGACGATCAGGAAATTGACCGTGACCGTGACGAACTGCCCGAAGCCGAGGAGCGGAACCCCCGCCTTTTTGAGATCGGCATAGCTCGCCACAGAGCCCGCGAAATCGGCGGGAATCGGCCCCAGCCGGACGAAGTAGCTCGAAAAATCGAGCCCGCCGGTGAAATAGCCGACCACAGGCATAATCAGATCGTCGGTAAGCGAGGTGACGATTCGCCCGAATGCCGCGCCGATGATCACCGCGACCGCGAGATCGATGACATTCCCCTTGTTGATGAAGGCCTTGAAATCATTGAGCATCGCTTCGCTCCTTGCTGCGTTGGCCGTGGCGCGATCATCACGTCCGTGCAATAAAGGTCAAGCGGGGGCATTGAAGTCGGCCGCGCCCCGCCTACCTACGCGGCTAATACAGTTGCCATCAGGGAAGCCCAGCAAATGACCATCGACCGCCGTTTCTCCGCCGCCCTGCTCGCCCCCGTCGCCGCGATCGCGGTGAGCGGCTGCGGCATCAACAGCGTGCCGACCGCGCAAGAGGAAGCCAAGGCAAAATGGGCCGATGTCCAGGCGCAATATCAGCGCCGCGCCGATCTGATCCCCAATCTGGTCAGCACCGTGAAGGGCTATGCCGCGCAGGAGAAGACCGTGCTGACCGACGTCACCAACGCGCGCGCACGCGCCACCGGCATCCAGCTGTCGGGCGCCGACCTCCAGGATCCTGCCAAGGTCAAGGCCTTCGCGGACGCGCAGGCGCAGCTGAGCGGCTCGCTCGGCCGGCTGCTCGCGGTGTCCGAATCCTATCCCGAACTCAAGTCGAGTGACCAGTTCCTCGCGCTGCAGAGCCAGCTTGAAGGCACCGAAAATCGCATCGCCGTGGCGCGCCGCGACTATAATGAAGCGGTGCGCAGCTATAACACGCTGATCCGCACTTTCCCCACCGCGATCGGCGCCAAGGTGTTCCACGGCGCGCAGCCGATGCAGCCGTTCGAGGCGAGCGCCGGCGCGGCCAATGCGCCGACGGTCCAGTTCTGAGGTGGCGACAGTTTATCCTGAGCGCCTCCCTTGCAGACAGTCGAAGGGCTGGGATAACGGCCGAAGGACAGCGTGATGTGTGAATCTGGCCGCTTGCGGGAGAGGGGAATTGCCGTTGCTTTCCTCCTTTCGCTCCTCGCTCTCCTGCTCGCTGCCCCCGCCTCCGCGCAGACTTTTCCACCGCTCACCGGCCGCGTGGTCGATCAGGCGCATCTGCTATCGCCTGAGCAGGCGGCCGCGCTCGATACCAAGCTGGCCGAGCTCGAACGGCAGAGCGGCCGCCAGATGGTGGTCGCGACCGTTCCGGACCTGCAAGGCTATGCGATCGAGGATTATGGCTATCGGCTCGGACGTGCCTGGGGCATTGGGCAGAAAAAGGCCAATGACGGCCTGCTCCTGCTGGTCGCGCCCAACGAACGCAAGGTAAGGATCGAGGTAGGCTACGGTCTCGAAGGACTCGTCACCGACGCGCTGAGCAGCGTGATCATCCATCGCCAGATCCTTCCGCATTTCCGCGACAAGGACATGGCGGGCGGCATCGTCGCGGGCGCCGACGCCTTGATCCAGCTGCTCCAGCTGCCGCCCGAGGAGGCGCAGGCGCGGGCCCAGAAAATGGTCGCCGAGGATCGCGAGGATCAGAGGGGCGGATTTCCCGTGTCGCTGATCTTCTGGGGCGTCGTGCTGCTTTTCATCTTCGGATCGAGCCTGGCCAACCGCTTCGGCGGCCGGCGCTATCGCGGCGGCGGCGGCCCGGTCGTGCTATGGGGCCCAGGCTGGGGCGGTGGCGATGGCGGCTGGGGCGGCGGTTCCGGCGGAGGTTGGGGCGGAGGCGATGGCGGCGGCTTTTCGGGCGGCGGCGGATCGTTCGGAGGCGGCGGATCGTCGGGGAGTTGGTGATGCGGATCGTCGAAGCCGATATCGAACGGGTCACCCGCGCGGTCACCGAGGCCGAAACGCGGTCGGACGCCGAGATCGCGACGATCGTCGCCGACCGCTCGGACAGCTATAATGACGTGCCGCTGATCTGGGCCGCGCTGGTCGCGCTGCTCGCACTGGCGGTCTATGCGGGCTTTCCCGACTTCTACGTCGCGCTGCTCGACCGGGTTACCGGCGGCTGGCATGTCTGGACGCTCCGCGAACTGATGACGGTGATCGTCTTTGCGACGACGATCAAGTTCCTCGCGACCCGCTACATTCTCGCCTGGTGGCCGCTGCGGATGGCGTTCACGCCGGGCAAGACCAAGACGCGCCGTGTCCGCCGCCGCGCGATCGAGCTGTTCAAGGCGTCGACCGAGCGGCGCACGCACAGCCGCACCGGCGTGCTGATCTACCTGTCGCTGGCCGAGCACCGTGCCGAGATCGTCGCCGATGAGGCGATCGTGGCGAAGGTGGCGCCCGAGCGATGGGGCGGGGCGATGGCGGCGATGATCGACCAGCTCAAGGCGGGCCGGCCCGGCGAGGGCATGGCGGCCGCAGTCGCCGCGATCGCGGATGTGCTCGCCGAGCATTTCCCGTACAGCGGGGACGATCCCAACGAGATGCCCAACCGGATGATCTGCCTGTGAGCGAAGCCGTAGAGACGATGTGGAAGGGCCGGTTCATCGAGGCCAAGCGCGAGGGACGCTGGGAATATGTCGGCCGGTCGCGCGGCATCCGCGCCGCGGTGATCGTCGCGGTCGATGACGGACATGTCCTTCTGGTCGAGCAATATCGCGTTCCGCTCAAGGCCCCGTGCATCGAGCTGCCCGCCGGCCTGATCGGCGACGAGACCGCCGGCGAGGACATCGCCGACGCCGCGACCCGCGAGCTCGAGGAGGAGACCGGCTATCGCGCGACGGCGATCGAGGAGCTGGGCGAGTTCGCCTCCTCGCCGGGCATGGTTTCCGAAACCTTCACGCTGGTCCGTGCGACCGGCCTCGAAAAGGTCCATGATGGTGGCGGCACCGACGAGGAGGACATCATCGTCCACCGCGTGCGGCTCGCCGAGGTGCCCGCCTTCCTCGAGCGCCAGCGCGCGCTCGGCAAGAAGATGGACGTCAAGCTGTTGCTGTTGCTCGGCGGCGGAATTCTTCGCGACTGATCGCCGCGCCGGCGGAGGCCGGGGCCGCGCTTCTCAGCGACGATTCAAAGGCTGATCGGCCCGACCTGGAAATTGTCGGCATAGGCCTGGAGCTTGAGGGTCCGCTGGGGGCCGGGAACGATGTGGGCGATCAAGCCGTGCCGATCCGCATAGGCCTTGGCGGCGTCAAGCGTCGGGAAAGACAACCGGACCTGATTGCGGGTGTCGCCCGAACCTGACCAGCCGGTCAGCGGATCAGGGCGCTTGGGTTCGGTGGGCTCATATTCGAGCACCCAGCCGTCGGTCCGCGCCCGGCCCGACTGCATCGCATTCTTGATCCGCTGATAGATGCGCGCGTGCGCCATATCGATGTCCCGAAAGCGTTGATCCGCCTACCGACCCTTGCCGCAGTGTAGCGACCTCCGTCAAGAACGCTGCATCTTCTTCTTGGTCCTGAGCGTCGGATCGGCCGCGGCGGGATCGTCGGGCCAGGGGTGGCGCGGGTAGCGCCCGCGCATCTCCTTGGCGACCGCGGCCCAGCTCCCCGTCCAGAAGCCGGGCAGATCCCTGGTGGTCTGGATCGGCCGGCCGGCGGGCGAGGTGAGCCGCAGCGTCAACGGCACACGGCCTTCGCCGACCATCGGATGCGCCGACAGCCCGAACAGCGCCTGTGGCCGCACTTCCACCGCCGGCCCGCCCTCGGCGCCATAATCGATCGCGTGCCGGCTGCCCGCCGGCGACATCAGATGCTCGGGCGCCAGACGATCGAGCGCCTGCCGCCCTTCCCAGCCGAGCAGATCATGGAGCGCATGCGCGAGCTCGGCCGGCGATATATCCGAAATGCGCCTCTTCCCCTCGACCAAGGGGGCGAACCAGTCGTCGAGGGTCACGAGCAGCGTGGCGTCGGACAAGTCGGGCAGCTCGCCGCCCTGCGCGGCGGCGAACGCGGCGCGGGCGCGCAGCGCCGAAACGCCCTCGGGCCAGTCGAGCAGGTCGAGCCCGCGCGTGCGCACCGCGTCGATCAGCGCGGCGCTGATCATCGCAGGCGACGCCGTCTCGTCGCGCCCTGCCGCAAGCATGATCGCGCCAAGCCGGCGCTCGCGCCGCGCCTCGACCGCGCCGGTGGCGGGATCGAAGCGCGCGGTGCGGCGGATCTCGATATGTTCGGCAAAGAGCCGTTCGACGTCGGCCGCTTGGATCGGCGCCGCGGAAAGGATCCGCGCGCCCGAGGCCGCACCCTGGATTTCGGCCACCGCCAACCACTCGCTCCGGGCTAGCGGCGAGGCCGGGTCGAGGCGAAAGCCGCGCCCCCCGCTCGATATCCATTCCTCGCCCGTCGTCGAACGGTGCCTGGCGACGCGATCCGGATAGGCAAGCGCGACGCAGGCGGCGACCATCGCGTCGTCGCCGCCTGCCTGGCCGGCCAGCCGCGTCCAGCGTCGCGCGAGCTGGCGCGCGCTTTCGGCGCGCTTGCCCCGCTCGCCGCGCCAGCGCCGCAGCCGCAATTCGAGATCGGCGTCGTGCCCGCCCAGCCCGCGTTCGGACAGCAGCACCGCGACCTCGGCGGCGGTTTCCGCGAAGCCGCCCTCGGCCGCCCGGATCATCATATGGCCGAGCCGCGGCGGCAGCGGCAGCGCCGCGATCGCCTTTCCATGGAGGGTAGGACGGCCATCGGCGTCGAGCGCCTCGAGCCGGGCGAGCCGCTGGCGAGCCTCGGCGACCGCGGCTGCCGGGGGCGGATCGAGCCAGCGCAGCGCACCCGGCTCGGCGCCCCAAAGCGCGCAATCGAGCGTCAGCGCGGACAGGTCGGTTTCCAATATTTCGGGCGGATCGAAGCGCGGCAGCCCGGCCGTCGCCGCCGCTTCCCACAACCGGTAGACGATACCCGGCTGCTGCCGTCCGGCGCGGCCGGCACGTTGCGTGATCGCGGCCTGGCTCGCGCGCTCGGTAACGAGACGGGTCATACCCGCCGCGCGATCGTAGCGCGGCCGGCGGGCCAGCCCCGAATCGACGACGATACGCAGCCCGTCGATGGTGATGCTGGTTTCGGCGATCGCGGTGGCGAGCACCAGCTTGCGCTTGCCGGGCGGCGCGGGTGCGATCGCCGCCCGCTGCTCGGCGGGATCGAGCGATCCGTGGAGGCGATGGAGGACGACGTCCTCGGGGAGGCGATCGAGTCGTTCGGCGGTGCGCTCGATCTCGGCGACGCCCGGCAGGAAAGCGAGCAGGCTTCCCGCTTCCTCGGCCAGCGCGCGGCGTATCAGCGCCGCCATGTCGTCCTCGATCCGCTTTTCGGCCGAGCGCGCGATATGACGATAGTCGAGCGGGAAGCTGCGCCCCACGCTCTCGATCAGCGCCGCTTCTCCCATCAGCGCAGCGAAGCGCCCGCCATCGAGCGTCGCCGACATCGCCACCAGGCGGAGGTCGGGCCGCAGCGCCGCCTGCGCATCAAGCGCGAGCGCGAGACCGAAATCGCTGTCGAGGCTGCGTTCGTGAACCTCGTCGAACAGCACCGCCGAGACGCCCGATAATTCGGGATCGGCCTGGATGCGGTTGACGAAGATGCCTTCGGTGACGACGAGGATTCGCGTCGCCGCCGAGTGCCGGCTGTCGAGCCGCGTCGCATAGCCGATCGTCCCGCCGACCGATTCGCCAGCGAGCCCCGCCATCCGCTCGGCCGCCGCGCGCGCGGCCAGGCGTCGCGGTGAGAGCAGCAGGATCTGCCCGTCGCACCAGCTCTGCCCGACCAGCGCGGGAGCCACTGCGGTCGTTTTGCCGGCGCCGGGCGGGGCCACGAGCACCGCGTTGGACGCGCCGGCAAGCACGGCGATCAGATCGGGCAGGACGGCGTCGATCGGCAGCATGAGACGGGTTTGGGGTTTGAGGCCCCGTCAAACAATCTAAATCGTCATCGGCGACGACGCCGGTTCAATAGGCCCGCGCCACCGCGAATTGTGCGGCTTCGACCAGCGCAGCCTTGGCGGCGCCATTGGGAAAGCGGGCGAGCGCGTCGATCGCGCGCTGCGCATAATGGCGTGCGCGGGCGGCGGTATCGGCCAGCGCGCCGGTATCGCGCAAGATCGCGGTGGCGCGAATTAGATCCTCGTCCTCGTTGCGCAGCCCCTCGATCGCCTCGCGCAGGAAGTTGCGCTCGGCCGCTCCGGTGCGCGCATAAGCGAGAATCACCGGCAGCGTGACCTTGCCGTCACGGAAATCGTCGCCGGCGTCCTTGCCCATTGTCGCCCCGTCCGAGACATAATCGATCACGTCGTCGACCAGCTGGAAAGCGATGCCGAGATAGCGGCCATATCGATCGAGCGCGTCCTCGACCTCGGCTTCGCGCTCGGCGACCACCGCGGCGATCCGGCAGGCCGCCGCGAACAGCACCGCGGTCTTCGCGGTGATGATCTCGAGATAGCGCTCCTCGCTCGTCTCGATGCGGCGCTGCGCGCTGAGCTGGTTGACTTCGCCCTCGGCGATCACCGCCGAGGCATTCGAGAGGATGCGCAACACGCGCAGCGAGCCATCTTCGACCATCAGCTCGAACGAACGGCTGAACAGGAAGTCGCCGACCAGCACGCTGGCGGCATTGCCCCAGATCATGTTGGCGGTGCTGCGCCCGCGCCGCAGCCCCGACTGGTCGACAACATCGTCGTGCAGCAGTGTGGCGGTGTGGATGAACTCGACCGTGGCCGCGAGCTTGTGGTGCCGTTCGCCATGATAATCGAGCAGCCGGGCGCAGGCGAGCGTCAACATCGGCCGCATCCGCTTGCCGCCGCCCGCGATCAGATGGCCCGCCAGCTCGGGAATCAGCGGCACGTCCGACTGCATCCGCGCCAGGATGACGCTGTTGACGGCGTTCATTTCAGAGGCGACCAGCGCCATGATCGGATCGAGCGACGGCGCCGCGGTGCGGCGGATCGGGGTGACGGTGGCGGTCATGGGCGTGCCCATGAGCCCCGATCCGTCGAAACGCAAGACGGTAACGATATGATCGGCCGCAGATGCGCGGATAGCCCGAATCGATCTGCCCCCTTGCCAAGCGCAGAGTCGATCCACGATAGGAAGCGGATCAATCGGGGAGCGCCATGGCCGACGATATCTTGGATCGCTACCGCGAGAGCATCGACAATATCGATGCGGCGCTGATCTTCATGCTGGCCGAGCGCTTCAAGATCACCAAGGCGGTGGGTGAGCACAAGGCCGCCGCCGGCCTTCCCGCAGCCGATCCGGGACGGGAGAAGGTCCAGATCGAGCGCCTGCGGACGCTGGCGAAAAGCGCTCATCTCGACCCCGATTTTTCCGAGAAATTCCTGCGCTTCATCATCGACGAGGTCATCCACCATCACCGTCGCGCGAAAGCGACGTTTTGATCCCGGGCATGCGCGATCGGGCCGTTATGGACTTGCGCGGCGCTAATCCCTAGATCGCGCGGACGATGATGGTCCGCTTTCACAAGATGCACGGCCTCGGCAACGACTTCGTCGTGATCGATGCGCGTTCGGAGCCGGTCGAGATGACCGCGCGCCGCGCGCGCGCGCTCGCCGATCGCCGCACGGGCGTCGGCTGCGACCAGCTCATCCTGCTCGAGCCGTCCTCCCTCGCCGACGCGCGGATGCGGATCTTCAACGCCGACGGCGGCGAGGTCGAGGCGTGCGGCAACGCGACCCGCTGCGTCGTCCGCCTGCTCGGCGGCAGCGCGACGATCGAGACGCTCGGCGGCCTGCTCGACGGGCGGAGCGAAGACGGCAAGGTGACGGTCGAACTCGAAGCGCCGCGCTTCGACTGGGACGCCATCCCGCTCGCTTATGCGATGGACACGCGCGTCATGCCGGTAGCGTGGGAGGAGCTGGCCTCGCCGATGGCGGCCAATGTCGGCAATCCGCACGTCATCTTCTTCGTCGCCGATGCCGATGCGGTGGACCTCGCGCGGCTCGGGCCGCTGATCGAGACCGACCCGCTGTTTCCCGCGCGGGTCAACGTCAATGTCGCCACCGTCGACGATCGCGCGAATATCCGGCTGCGCGTCTGGGAACGCGGCGTCGGGCTCACCGACGCGTGCGGCACCGGCGCCTGCGCCACCGCGGTGTCGGCGATCCGCGCCGGGCTGGTCGACTCGCCGGTGACGGTGACGCTTCCAGGCGGGCCGCTGGTCATCGGCTGGGCGCCGGGCGGACGGATCGCGATGTCGGGGCCCGCCACCCATGTCTTCACCGCGGAGACCGATTTGAGCGCTTTCGGATGAGCGGCCCCGAACTGATCACGCTCGGATGCCGTCTCAACATCGCCGAGAGCGAGGCGATGCGCGCGCTCGCGGGGGACGCCGACGATCTGATCATCGTCAACAGCTGCGCGGTCACGGCCGAAGCGGTGAAGCAGGCGCGCAAGGCGATCCGCCAGGCGGCGCGGCGGCGGCCCGGCGCGCGGATCGTCGTCACCGGCTGCGCCGCGCAGACCGAGCCGCAGAGCTTTGCCGCGATGCCCGAAGTGGCGCGGGTGATCGGCAATGCCGACAAGGGCCGCGCCGAGCTGTTCGGGTTCGAGCGCGCCGCCGCCGCCGACATCCACGTCTCCGACATCATGGCGATCCGCGAGACGGCGCCGCACCTCGCGCTGGCCTTCGCAGGGCATGCGCGCGCCTTCGTCGAGGTCCAGAATGGCTGCGACCATCGCTGCACCTTCTGCGTGATCCCCTATGGCCGCGGCAATAGCCGCTCGACCCCGGCGGGACTGGTGGTCGAGCGCATCAAGGCGCTTGTCGATGCGGGCCATGCCGAGGTGGTGCTGACCGGCGTCGATCTCACCAGCTACGGCCCCGATCTTCCCGGAGCGCCGACGCTGGGCATGCTGGTCGAGCGCATCCTCGCGCATGTGCCGCAGCTTCGCCGCCTGCGCCTCTCGTCGCTCGACTCGGTCGAGATCGACGATCGGCTGTTCGCGCTCATCGCCGGGGAGGAACGGATCATGCCGCATCTCCATCTCTCGCTGCAGGCGGGCGACGACATGATCCTCAAGCGCATGAAACGGCGCCACGACCGCGCCCATGCGGTCGCGATGGTCGAACGCCTCAAGGCGGCACGACCCGAGATCGCGATCGGCGCCGACCTGATCGCCGGCTTTCCGACCGAGGATGAGGCGATGGCCGCGAACACCGCGGCGCTGATCGACGATTGCGACATCGTCTTCGGCCATATCTTCCCTTACTCGCCGCGCGCGGGCACCCCGGCGGCGCGGATGCCCCAGCTCGACCCCGCGACCATCCGCCGCCGCGCCGCCGCGCTGCGCGAGCGCGCCGCGGCCCGGCGGGCAGCCTGGCTGGGCTCGCTGCTCGGCACATGCCAGGCGGTGCTCGCCGAGCGCGGCGGCGCGGGCCACGCGGCTAATTTCGCGCGGGTCCGCTTCGAGGGCGCGCCCCCGCCGCCGGGCCGCATCATCTCCACGATCATCACCGGCGTCGAAGCCGACGGACTGAAGGGACGCGCTGCGGGCATGGCGGCATGAGCGAATTGCGCTGGCACGAGAAATTGCTTGGCGGTTTCCGCAAGACCTCCGACCGGCTCGGCGAAAATCTGACGGGCCTGTTCAGCAGGGCCGCGCTTGACCAGCAGACGCTCGACGACATCGAGGAAGCGCTGATCGCCTCGGATCTGGGCCCCGCCACCGCGCGGCGCATCCGCGACCGGCTGGCGGGAGAAACCTTCGAAAAGGGCCTCGACGAAACTGCGCTGCGCGACATCGTAGCACAGGAAATCGAAAAGGTGCTCGCGCCGGTCGCCAAGCCGCTCGAGATCGAGGCGTTTCCCCGGCCGCAGGTGATCCTCGTGATCGGCGTCAACGGATCGGGCAAGACCACCACGATCGCCAAGCTCTCGCACTGGCTCCAGGAGCAGGACTATGCGGTGATGCTGGTCGCGGGCGACACCTTCCGCGCCGCAGCGATCGGCCAGCTCAAGGTTTGGGCCGACCGCGTCGGCGTACCGATCATCACCGGCCAGGAAGGCGGCGACGCGGCGAGTCTCGTCTTCGAGGGGGTCCGGCAGGGCACTGAAAAGGGCATCGACGTGCTGATCGTCGACACCGCCGGCCGCCTGCAGAACAAGACTGGCCTGATGGACGAGTTGGCGAAGATCAGAAGGGTGCTCGGGCGATTGAACCCGGCGGCTCCGCACGACGTTCTGTTGGTGCTCGACGCGACCACCGGACAGAATGCGCTGAGCCAGATCGAGATATTCAAGGAGACGGCGGGCGTGACCGGGCTGATCATGACCAAGCTAGACGGCACGGCGCGCGGCGGCGTGCTGGTGGCGGCGGCCGAACGTTATGGTCTACCCGTTCATGCGATCGGCCTCGGCGAGGGAATAGACGATCTCAAGCCTTTCGACCCCGCCGAGGTGGCGCGGGCCATCGCTGGGCTCGAGAGGATCGGCAAGTGAGGCATGAGACGAGGTTGACGGAATCCAGACAAACCCGCGAGCCCAGCCCGGCGATGCGGCTCGCGATCGATCTCGGGCCGCTGCTGGTCTATATGGCCGCCTTCTGGATCACCAAGAATGTGGTGGTTTCGACCGCGATCTTCATGGCGGCCACGCTTGTGGCGATCATCGGTTCATGGCTGACCAGCCGGCGGATCTCGGCAATGTTGTGCTTTTCGGGCGCGATGGTGCTGGTGTTCGGCGGACTGACCGTCTGGCTGCAGGATGCGACCTTCATCAAGATGAAGCCGACCGTCTATTATCTGATGGTCGCAGCGATCCTCGGCTTCGGGCTGCTCACCGGCCGTCCGACGCTCAAGGCTGTGCTCGGCCATGCCTATCCTGGCCTGTCCGACCTCGGCTGGACCAAGCTGACCCGCAACTGGGCGATCTTCTTCGTCGCGATGGCGATCGCCAATGAGATGGTGTGGCGCTCGACCAGCATGGAGTTCTGGCTGGGCTATAAATTATGGGGCGCGATGCCCGCGACCGTGCTGTTTGCGCTCGCCAATGTGCCGATGCTCACCAAGCATGGCCTGAACGCCGGCAAGGCGGAAGAGGCAGCTCTGCCACCGCAAGGTTAGGCATGGCGTGACCAGGCGGAATAACGCCATCCGGTCCGCCGCCCGACGGTTAGCAGCCGCGGCGAAGAAATCACCGTCCCTGCACCGATCGCTCAAAATAGTCCGGATTCCTCGAATTTTCACGGCTGCGTAACATTCGGCTTACCACCTCTTTACCATCGGGGCTTAGTCGAAGCCGCGAGGGAGCCGACGATGACCAGCGACATAGCGATCAGCACCAGCAACTCCTTCGAGGATGCGTTGGCCGAAGCGCTCAGCACCGACAAGATCACCGAGGATACGGCGTTGCGCGATGTCATCGCGCTGTTCCGCGCGAGGCCCGATCTGGAGGCGCTGCCCGTGGTCGATCAGGCCGGCCGGCCGCTCGGCGCGGTGCTCGAACGCGACATACGCGGCTTTCTGCTCAATCCGTTCGGTCACGCGCTGCTCCAGAATCAGAGTCTTTATCGCCAGCTCGACGGGTTTGTGCGCCCCGTGCCGGTGGCCGACATGGCCGCCGGCTTCGGCCATCTCTCCGCGCTGATGTCCGAGGGGCGCGGTCATGACGCGCTGATCCTCACCGATGGGACGCGTTTTCGCGGCGCGGTGAGCGGACGCAAGCTGCTGCGCATGGCGGCGCAGCGCGAGGCCAAGATCGCCGCGAATCGCGAGGCAAGGCTGCACCGGATCGCCGATGCTTCGAGTGCGATGCGCGCCGAAGCCGAGCTGACCTCACACGAGATCGCGGCGGCGTCCGCCCGGCTCGAAGAGGCGGCCGCCGACATGAACAGACGCGCCGCCGAGGCGGGTGCCCAGAGTCTTTCGGTCATGTCGGCCGCCACGCAGGCAGCCGACAATGTGGGCGAGATCGCCGCCCAGGGGCACCAGCTTGCCGATGAGCTTCGGGATCTCGGCGATGAAATGGCGCAGGCACGCGCGTCCACCGCCCGCGTCGGCGCGCTGATCGAGGATGGGGGCCGGCGCGCGCGGCAGCTTGGGCAGACCACGCGTGAGATCGGCGAGGTGGTGGGAGCGATCGACCGGATCGCCCGGCGCATCAATCTGCTCGCGCTCAACGCGACCATCGAGGCGGCGCGCGCGGGCGCCGCCGGTCGCGGATTCGCGGTGGTCGCCTCAGAGGTCAAGGCGCTTGCGCAGCAGACCCGCGAGGCAGCGGGAGAGATCGCGACCAAGATCACCGGCGTGCGGAGCAGCGTCAACAGCGTTCTCACCGCGCAGAACGGGGTCGAGTCCGCAATCAGCGCGCTCGACGGCATCGCCGGCACGATCGACGAGACGATGGCGCGGAACGGGGCCGCAAGCCAGCGGATCAGCGCCAACGTCCGTGACGCGGCCGACGCCAACGACCATATCCGCCGGCAGGCGGCCGAGATCAGTGCGGCCGCGTCTTCGGCTGCGGCCGGCTCGGCGGCTGTGACGGGAATCGCCCGCACGCTTGCGGTGCGCGCCGACCGGCTCCAGCAGCGTTTCGATCGCTTCCTGGCCGACCTCGACGCCGCCTAGCTTCCCGCCATGGCGTTATGCCATCGCGTGCAGCTGGTCGCCGCGGGCGAGCGCACCACCTTCGACATTCTGCGAGACGAAATCCCAGTTGATGACCTTGCTCAGGATTTCCTTGGCGAAGCGCGGCCGTTCGTTGCGATAGTCGATATAATAAGCGTGCTCCCACAGATCGATCGTCAGCAGCGGCCTGACCTCGAGACCGACCGGCGTGTCGCCATCGTGGAGCGAGGTGATCTTGAGCGCGTCCCCGGCCAGCACCAGCCAAGCCCAGCCGCTACCGAAATGGCCGGCGGCTTCCTCCGCAAGCTTGTCGATCAGCGCCTGATGCGAACCGAAGGCGCTGTCGATCAGCGCGGCGAGCCTGGCCGACGGGCGGGTCGAAGCCGGCGGCGCGAGGCACTGCCAAAAGAAATCATGATTCCAGATCTGGCCGGCGTTGTTGATCAGCGGCTTGTCGCCGCGATCCTTGGCGAGACGGATCACCTCCACCAGCGACTTGCCCTCGAGCCCCTTCTCCCCGGCCCAGCCATTGACCTTGTCGATATAGGCCTTGTGATGCTTGCCATGATGATAATCGAAGCTTTCGGCCGACAGCACCGGTTCGAGCGCCGAGCGGTCGAAGGGCAAAGGGGGAAGCGTGAAGGCCATGAAGGAAGCTCCTTTCAAGGGGATAGATTTTCGCTTCGCGGTTAACGGGCGGGGCGTGCTCGAGGCTCCCCGATAGCGGGATTCCGTGGCATTTCTGCGATGGAGCGCCGACGGGCGATCATAACGTGTGACAAATGAGTTCCGGATTCCTACACTGGCCGGCGAAGCGATCCGCATGCAAGGGAGCGGACGCAACCGCAGGGGAACGCCATGGACAAATTTTTCGGCAATCTACATCTGGTGCTGGTCGTCGGCCTTCTCGCCGCGATCGCGCTGATTTTCGGCGTGCATCACGAGCTGGTGTCGCTCAATTATATCTTCCGCTGGCTCCACGTCTTCTTCGGCATCACCTGGATCGGGCTGCTCTATTATTTCAACTTCGTCCAGATTCCGACGATGCCCGCGGTTCCGGCAGAGCTGAAGCCGGGCGTTTCCAAATATATCGCGCCCAAGGCGCTGTTCTTCTTCCGCTGGGGCGCCGCCTTCACGGTGCTGACGGGCCTGATCGTGGCCCATCTGACCGGCTACCTGGTCGAGGCGCTGACCTTGCAGCCGGATTATCTGCTGATCGGGATCGGCATGTGGCTGGCGCTGATCATGGCGTTCAACGTCTGGTTCCTGATCTGGCCGGCCCAGAAGAAGGCGCTGGGCCTTGTCGAGGCCGACGCCGACACCAAGGCGAAGGCGGCGCGCACCGCGATGATCTTCTCGCGCACCAATACGCTGCTCTCGATCCCGATGCTCTATGCGATGACCAACGCCAATCTGGGCTGATCATCGTTGCGGCCGTTGGGTGTTCTGGTTCAAATTGAACCAGAACACCCTGGGGGATGCGTCCCCGGCCCTTTTTTCATTCCGATATCAGGCGGGAAAACGGCGCTTCCAGAAGCGCTTCACCCGTCGTGCGACGATCCGCGGGAGCCCCGGCAGACGGTCAATCGGGGTCGGCGGGGCGACATCGGGGCGCGAGGGACGCTGGTAGCCGAGCTGGGGGCTCGCCAGCCAGGCGATCAGATCCGGCCGGCCCGCACGGAAGCGGCTATAGGCGATGTCGATATGGGTGCCGCCATGACCGGAGCCCCCGGGCGGCGCGTCGAGCATTGTTTCAAGATAGGGGATGAGGCCGTTCATCGCCGCGCGGCCGAAGCCGATGAAATGCGAGACGCGCACCGGCGTCGCCCAATCGGCCAGGACGAGCGGGGTCGCGCCCGCATCCGCGCCACCCGGGCCATCGGGCAGTTCGTAGCCGCCATAGAAAATATCGAAGCCCAGAATATCGAGCATGTCGAGCGCAGGCCTGAGCAGGCTTTCGAACCCGGCGACGAAGTCGCAATCATCTTCGAGGATCAGGATCGCATGGCAGCCGAGCGCGTGCGCCTCGCGCAGAATCGCGAGATGGCTGACGAAGCAGCCGCGCGCGCCGACGCTGGGGAAGTGGCCCGCCGTGTCGGGCCGGGTCGCCCCAAACAAGCGCACCCGCGGATCAGCAAAGCTCGTGCCAATTCTCGCCAGTTCGCCGGCCATTTCGCGCCGGCGGTCCGTGCGGTCGGATAGATTGAGGATGTAAAGCCGATCGAAGCTGGCGAAAAGCCGATCGGCCGGCGTCATCCGGCGCGGTCCAGCAGGTCGTGCCGGCGCAGCGCGTGGCGAAGCTGGTCATAGCTGAGCTTGAGCGCCAGTGCCGTCGCGCGCTGGTTGAAACGGCAGCGCTTCAGCGCGGCTTCAAGCAGCGCCTTTTCATGACGGAGCACGGCGGCGCGGAAGTCGTCGCAGTCAAGCGTCGGAGCGGCCGCAGGCGCGGGCGACTGGGTCGAAGTCACCGCCCCGGCGCCCGGCGCGTCGGCGACGGACCCCGCGCGCAACGCCGATGGCGGCCGCCACGGACTATCGAACGGATCGAACTGGATCGCATCGACCGGCCGCTCGGGATCGTCCCAGCGATAAACCGCGCGTTCGACGACGTTGCGCAGCTCGCGGACATTGCCGGGCCAGCGATGGTCGGCGAGCGCCTGCGATGCCGCCGCGCCGAAACCCGGCCAGTAAGGCCAGCCGAGTTCGGCGGCCATACGCCGTCCGAAATGATCGGCGAGCACCGGCACGTCGCCTTCGCGCACGCGCAGCGGCGGCAAGGTCACAACCTCAAACGACAATCGATCGAGCAGATCGGCGCGGAACCGTCCCCGTTCGACGAGCTCGGGCAGATTCTCGTTGGTCGCCGCGACGATGCGGACGTCGACCCGAATCGCCCGCGACGATCCGATTCGCGTCACCTCCCCATATTCGGTCGCGCGCAGCAGCCGTTCCTGCGCGGCCATCGACAATGTCGCCAGCTCGTCGAGGAACAGCGTCCCGCCGTCGGCTTCCTCGAACCGGCCCACGCGCGCCTTGCTGGCGCCGGTGAAAGCGCCCGCCTCGTGGCCGAACAGCTCGGCCTCGATCAATGTTTCGGGCAGCGCCGCACAGTTCATCGTGACCAGCGGCCCGGCCCAGCGCTGTGAAAGCCGATGGAGGCGCTCGGCTACCAGCTCCTTGCCGGTTCCGCGCTCGCCGATCACCAGCACTGGCCGGTTGAGCGCGGCGGCGCGGCTCGCCCGCTCGACCGAGTCGAGAAAGGCGAACGACTGGCCGATGAACTGGGCTTCGCGGTCCATGGCCGAGAGTTGGCAAATTTGCCCAAGTCTTGGCAACGACAAAAATTCGCCGATCGCACGGCCAGCGCCGATTTCCGGGCGTGATCGCAATTGGCACGGTCTCTGCATCGTAGCAATCGACAGCGGCGTAAGCCGATGCCATCTTCGAAAGGCAGCAACGATGTTCAAGCTCGACCGGATCGATCTCCAGCGCATCTCCGTCTCGGCGATCGGCGCCGTGCTTCTCTCCGCGATCTGCATCGCCGGAGCGATTGCCCCCGCCCGCGTCGGCGTCTCGGCAGCACAGGCCATCAAGACGGTCAACTAAAGCATGGCGCGGCCGCCGGAAGCGACTAATCTCCGGACCGCCTCCCGAACCGCAGTACAGAGCGTAACCCAAGGAGCCACATGATGGGAATTTTCTCCCGCACCCGCGATATCATCGCCGCCAACGTCACCGACCTGCTCGACAAGGCGGAGGACCCGGCGAAGATGATCCGCATGATCATCCTCGAAATGGAGGAGACGCTGGTTGAGGTCCGCGCCTCGGCGGCCCGGACGATCGCCGACCAGAAGGAGCTGCGCCGCCAGATCGCCAAGCTCGACGCGGTACAGGCGAACTGGCTCGAAAAGGCCGAGCTCGCGCTGTCGAAGGACCGCGAGGATCTCGCCAAGGCGGCACTGACCGAGCGGCAGAAGGCCGCCGACCTTGCCGAGCAGCTGGCCGAGGAGATTGCGTTGCTCGATGAGTCGCTCAAGGCGTCGGAGGCCGATATCGCCAAGCTGCAGGGCAAGCTGCGCGAGGCGCGCGCGCGCCAGAACAGCCTGGTCACTCGGCTCGAAACGGCGAACAACCGCACCCGGATGCGGGAAATATATGCCGGCCCCAAGATCGACGAGGCGTTTTCGCGTTTCGAGCTGCTCGAACGGCGGGTCGATTTCGCCGAAGGACGCGCCGAGGCCGCGGGCATGGGCGCCGCGCCCAAGACGCTCGACGAGGAAATCGCCGAACTGCGCTCGAGCGACAAGGTCGATGCCGAACTCGCCGCGTTGAAGGCGAGGACGCAGGGCAAGGGGGCCTGACCCGATGGAAGACACGCTCGTCCCCATCGTCGTGGTCGGCATCCTGTTCCTCGGGCTGCCATGGCTGATCTTCCACTATGTCACGCAATGGAAGAAGAATGGCGGCCTCACGGTCGAAGACGAGCGGCTGCTCGACGACATGCACGACATGGCCCGCCGCCTCGACGAACGGCTGGGCACGCTAGAGCGGATCCTCGACAGCCAGGATCCGTCGTGGCGGCCCCGCCAGACGACCGAACGCAGCCATGACGAAGATTGGCGCCGCGATCACTGATCGCCGGCGACCCGACTGAAAGGGAGTTTTTGAAATGTCCCCTCGCCGCACCAAATTTTATCTCGACAGGCGCAACCGCAAATGGCTGGGCGTCTGTGCCGGGCTCGCCGATTATACCGGCATCGACGTGACGCTGGTCCGGGTGGGCACTGTGCTCCTCACGCTGATCGGCGGCTTCCCGTGGACCGTCATCGCCTATCTGGTCGTCAACTGGCTCGCGAGCGACAAGCCGGGCGAATTTTACGAGACCAGCCGTGAGGACGAGAAGTTCTGGCAGACGGTTCGCGCGCGGCCGGGTGCTTCGGTCCGCGATGTCCGCGGCCGGTTTCGCGACATCGATCGCCGCATCGCCGACATCGAGGCGCATGTGACCAGCCACAATTCGGCGCTGGCCCGCGAGATCGACGCACTGCGCTAAGCCAAGGCAGCGAGCGATCGACTCCGTCGGCTTCATGACATTGATCGAAGCCGCGCTGGCGTTCGTCGAAAAAAGCGACCAACATCATTGTAAATAGGGGTCGCCTAGATTGTGGAGCTCCACATGTCCGCCTCGCAACCTTTCCCGATCCTGATGTTCGGCATGGCGATCGCCGCGATCACCGCCGGCCAGATCGAGCCATCCGCGCGATCGCCCCTTTCACCGACAGATGATTTCGGAGATCCGAGATGAATCCCTTCGAAATGGTTGTGCTGATTGTCGCGATCACCGCGATCGCGAGCGTCGTCCGCGCCAAATATGGCGTGGTTCGCCGCGGCAGGGGCGACGACTTCGTCCGCCCCGACAATGGCGAGAATGAGCGGCTGCGCGAAGAATTGCGCGCGCTCAAGGAACGCGTGGCGGTGCTCGAACGGATCGCCACCGACAATGATCGCGGCCTGACACTCGATCGCGAGATCGAAGCCTTGCGGCACCGCGACTGAGCGCCGAACCGATAGAGGAACCGGACCATGCAGGATCCCATCTTCTGGCTTACCATCAGCGGCGCGGGCCTGATCGGTGTTGCGATCCTGGCGCTGACCGCGCTCAGCGGCTGGCGCGGCTGGCTCGAGCTCGAGCGGATGAGGCTCGAAGGCCGTCACGAACCGACCGGCGGCGCCTCGGCGCCGTCGCCCGCGGCGCGCATCGAACTCGCCGACCTCAAGGAACGCGTCCGCAAGCTCGAGGCGATCGCGGCCGGGGTCGACCTTTGACGGCTGCTCAGCCGCCGGCTTGAACCGGCTTTCCACACGCCAAAGAAGCGAAGCCGGTTTAAATCGGTCGGAAAAGGCAGTAGGCGCTCGCATCATGACCGAGCTCACCCGCTTCGCCGACATCGTTGAAGAATATGCGTTTCTCGACGCCGACGATCGCTATCGGCTGCTGATCGACCTCGGCCGGGCGCTCGAACCCATGCCCGATGCGCTCAAGACCGACGCCACGCTGGTGCGCGGCTGTTCGGCCGCGGTATGGGTCTATCCGACGGTGCGCGACGACGGCGCGCTCCATTTCCTCGCCGACAGCAACGCCGCGATCACCAAAGGGGTCATCGCGCTCGTGCTGCTGACGGTGCAGGACCAGCCCGCCGCCGCGATCCGCGACACCGACATCGCCGCCGCGCTCGAACCTTTCGACCTGCGCAACCAGCTCAGCTCGAACCGAACCCAGGGAATTCCGAACATGATCGCGCTGATCAAGGCCACAGCGGAGCGTTACGCATGAAGCGGTGCGCCGCCCTGCTGCTATTCGCCGCGGCGCCGTTCGCCATGCAGGCCTGCGCGGCCGAACCCGCGGCCAAGCGCTTCGAGACCGGAAGGCTGACGATCGCCGGCGAGCCCTTCGCCGCCGCCGAGATCATCGATGCGCGCGCGCTGCCCGACATCAACAAGAAGGTCGGGGTCATGCTCACCCTTACGCCCGCCGCCGCCAAACGGTTGGGCGAAATAAGCCGCGCGCTCGTCGGCAAGCCAATGCTGGTGGCGCTCGACGGCAAGACGCTTGGCGCCGAACTGATCCGCAAGCCCGTCACCGGCGGGGTGATCGAGATCCCCGGTCGCTGGTCGCTGAGCGACGCCGAGGCGCTTGCGCGCCGCATCTCGGGCAGGGATCCGCTACCCGACGATCTCGGCGGCGAGTAACGCCCCCGCCATCGCATTGCCACGGCGCGCGCACCCTTTCGGCCCGCGCCGCGTTGTGCTCCTTCCATGCGACACCACTCCGTCGACCAACTCGACACGATCGATTCGGCGCCCGGCATTGGCCGCACCCGGCGCGGCCGCGGCTGGCGCTTTATTGCGCCCGACGGGACGACCGTCCGCGACGTCGAGGAGCGGATGCGGATCCTGGGGCTCGGGATTCCGCCCGCCTGGCGCAAGGTTTGGATCAACCCGGACCCCGATGCGCCGGTCCAGGCGACCGGCCTCGATGCCGCGGGGCGTAAGCAATATCGCTATCACAGCGCGTGGCGCGAGCAGCGCGACGAGGAGAAATTTGCAGGTCTCCCGCAGTTCGCGAGCCACCTGCCCCAGCTTCGCGCCGCCGTCCGCCGCGCGCTGAAAAGCGAGGATCCGTGGGAACGGGCGCGGGCGGCGGCGGTGCGCCTGCTCGACGGCTTCGCGATCCGGGTCGGGTCGGCCGATTCGGCGGCGCGCGGCAGCTTCGGCGCGACCACGCTGCTCAACCGCCATGCGCGGATCAAGGGCGACGAGATCCAGCTTTGCTTCTACGGCAAGCATGGCATCCGCGCCGAGCTTTCGGCACGCGACGCCGCGCTCGCCGCGGCGCTCGCCGAACTCAAGACCGCCGGCCCAGGCGAATTGTTCGCGAGCCGATCGGGGCTCCGCGTCCGCGCCGCCGACATCAACCAGTGGATTTGCGAGCTGACCGACGGTGCCGGCACCGCCAAGACCTTCCGCACCTGGCGCGCCTGCGCGGTCGCGGCGGGACTGCTCGCGCGGGATCGGCGCACCTCGGTCAAGACGCTGCTCGCCGAGGTTACCCGCGCGCTCGGCAACACCCCGGCGGTGTGCCGCAAATCCTATGTCGCCCCCGCCTTCATCGAGATGGCCAAGGCGGGCCGGCGAATCGAGCATGTGCCCGCCGAGCCCCGCGCGCTGCGCTTCAACGAGCGGGCGAGCCTGGCGGTGCTCACCGGCAGAAGCCGATAGGCCCTTTTGTATCGGATCAGCGCGGCCGCCGTTCCTCGGCCCGGCGCAGGATTTCGAACGCCGCCTGCACCGCCTGGAAGCGCACCGCGGCGGCCGGATCATTGGGTTTCACATCGGGGTGATTGGCCTTGGCGAGCCGCCGCCACGCCGCCTTGACCTCCTCGAAATCAGCGTCCGATTCGATTTCGAGCGTTTCGAAGGCGCGCATCTCGTCGCGCGACCAGCGGCCGTCGCCCGGCCCCGCCCAACCATAATGCGCCTGCTCGGCATAGCCCGAGGCCGAGCGCCGCTCGTCGGCCTCGCGGCGAGCGGCCTCCTCGGCCGACAGGCCCGCGAAATAATCCCAGTTGCGGTTATATTCGCCCGCGTGCTCTTCGCAGAAATACCAGCGTTCAGGACTGTTGGGGGCCTTGGGGGCGGGCCGGTCGCCCGGTTTGTCGCAACCATGCCGATCACACAGGCGCACTTTGGTAGCGCCGCGCTCGCCGCCATAGCCGCGCCAGCGGGGAAAGCCCCAGTCATTCGAACGGGAAGAGGAACGTGCCATAAGCTTTCGCTTTTAGCGCCGAACCGCCGAGCGGGCCATGGCGGATTTCCGCCAAGGAAATTTCGCGAGGCGTAACGAGCCATTTACCCAGCGACGCTAAAGAGGAAGGGGCGGGTGACGGCATTGTTTAGCTGCGCTCGCACGGACCGGTTGTATTCGGGGTATGTCGCGTATGGTGTTGAATATTCAGCAGGAGGCTGCGCGTCCTGGCGCAGCCGAGATGATCGACGCGCTGCTTGGCGCCGAGGGTGGCAAAAACCACCCCTATGTCGCCACCCATATATTTGCGCGCGGCCGCGAAGCCGCCCGCGACCTGGCCGATGCCGTCCACCTTCTCGCGCATGTCCATGGCCGCAATCCGGGCGTGATCGAATTCGCCCGCGACAAGCCATCCGGCGAGGCCAGCCGCCGGTGGCTCGACATCGCAGCGGAGGGCTTCGCCGCCGAGCGCGCCTATCTGATGCGCACCGTGGTCGCGGTGGGGCCGCTGCCGAGCACGCCCGGACAGGCCGAATCGGAAGCCGCGGTGGCGGGGCAGCGCCATGCACTCGAAATGCTGGCCCGTTCGGACCGCAACGGCTGCGCGCTGGGCGCGGCGATGGCGCTGGTGCTCGACTGGCGCGCGGCGCGCACCGTCATCGACGCCGCCGCCCAACGCTTCGGCCTGCAACTCGTCCCGCCTGCGCTGCCGTCGCCGCGCCAGACCATGGCGATCATCGACGACGCCGTCGCGCCCGCGGTCCAGCGGGCGATCGTGTTCGGCGCGCAGCAGCTGCTCGTCCAGCATCGGGGGCTATGGGATCTGCTCGAGGCCCGAGCCGAGGCGCGCGCGGGGCTCTAAGCTACCGCGCGCTCCCGCGCAGGCAAGGTCAGGCCAGCCCTTCGGCCATCTCGGCCAGTTCGAGCCAGCGCAGCTCGGCGGCCTCCTTCTTTGCGCGGTTGGCTTCGATCGCCTGCATCAACCGTTCGAACCGCGCGGGATCGCTGGCATAGAGATTCGGATCGGCGAGCGCGGTCTCGTCGCGCTCGATCGCGGCCTCGAGCAACTCGATCTCGCGCGGGAGGAGATCGAGGTCGCGCTGATCCTTGTAGCTGAGCTTGGTTCGCGCCCCGGACGGCGGCGGCGAAGGCGCGTCGGCGCCGGGGCGGGCCGCGCGCTTCGGCTCGGACTTGGCGGTCCGCTGCGCGCTGCGCAGGCGCTCCCAATCCTCATAACCGCCGGCGACAATGTCGACCTTGCCCGATCCGTCGAGCCCGAGCGTCACCGTGACGGTGCGATCGAGAAAGTCGCGATCATGGCTGACGATCAGCACCGTGCCCTGATAGTCCGCGATGACCTCCTGCAGCAGGTCGAGCGTTTCGAGATCGAGATCGTTGGTGGGTTCGTCGAGCACCAGCAGATTGGAGGGCCGAGCGAATTCACGGGCGAGCAGCACCCGCGAGCGCTCGCCGCCCGACAGCGTCGCGATCCGCGCATCGGCGATCGCGGGTTCGAACAGGAATTCCTTGAGATAGCCGTGGACATGCTTTTTGACGCCCTGAACCTCGATCCAGTCGCCGCCATCGGCGAGCACGTCGCGCACGCGCTTTTCGGGCGCCATCAGCTTGCGCTGCTGATCGATGACGATCCCGTCGAGCGTCTTCGACAACTTGATCGCGCCTTCATCGGGCGCGAGTTCGCCGGTCAGCAGCTTGAGCAGGGTCGATTTACCCGCGCCATTCGCGCCGACCACGCCGATGCGGTCGCCGCGCGTCACCCGGAAGCTGAAATCGCGAATGATCGTCCGGTCCCCGAAGCGCTTGGTGACATGCTCGGCGTCGATCACCACCTTGGTCTTCACATCGTCGGCGGCGATCGCCAGCCGCGCCGTTCCCGGCGGTCCGAGCATCGCCTTGCGTTGGGCGCGCATCTCGTGGAGCTTGGCCAGACGCCCCTGGTTGCGCCGCCGCCGCGCGGTGACGCCGCGGAGCATCCAGTGCTCCTCGATCTTGAGCTTGGCGTCGAGCCGCTCGGCGTTGCGCGCCTCTTCTTCATAGACCTTGTCGGTCCAGGCCTCGAATCCGCCAAAGCCGATCTCCGCCCGGCGGATCCCGCCGCGATCGAGCCACAGCGTCTGCCGGGTGAGCCGCGTGAGGAAGGTGCGGTCATGGCTGATCGCGACAAAGGCGCCGGTGAAGCGCTGCAGCCAGCTCTCCAGCCACTCGATCGCGGCCAGATCGAGATGGTTGGTGGGCTCGTCGAGCAGCAGCACATCGGGCTCCATCGCCAGCGCGCGCGCGATCGCCGCGCGGCGGCGCTCGCCCCCGCTCGCGCTGCTCGCGTCGCGCGCAAGATCGATGCCGATCTGATCGGCGATCGCCTCGACCACATGCATTGCGGGCGCCCCGGGCCCGGCGAGCGCGAAATCGCGCAAGCTCGCATGCCCCGCCATCGACGGTTCCTGCTCGAGCAGGATCACCCGCGTGCCGGGGACGATGGTCCGTAGCCCTTCGTCGGCGTCGATCGCCCCCGCAAGCAGCTTGAGCAGGGTAGTCTTCCCCGCGCCGTTGCGCCCGATCAGCGCGAGCCGGTCACGCGGGGCGATGAACAGGTCGAGCTGACGAAACAGCCATCCGCTGCCCTGCACGAGACCGAGATTTTGATAGGCGAGAATGGGTGCGGGCATAGGTCTTCGTTGGGCAGCAGGTTTCGGATTTTCGCTAAAGCACGAACATTCATGCCCTATTCAAGCCCAAGACCCTATGCCAATAGCCAATGTCAATGCGTAACCCCTTGGCCGCCATCGCTTTGGCGACGTTCCTTCTTGCTGGCGCACCCGTCTCGGCGGAACGCAATCGCGTGCCCGAGCAGGATGCGCTGCGCAACGGCGTGCGCTCGGGGCAGTTTCTGCCTTATCAGGAGATGCGCGCCAGGGCGCAGGGCCGTGTCGACGGCCAGATGATCGGTTCGGAGTTCGATCCGGGAACCGGACGCTATCGTTTCAAGTTCCAGCGGGGCGGATCGGTGATATGGATGGACATGGACGGCCGCACCGGGCGCGAACTGGGCCGCGTCGGTCAATAACCGCCACCTCATGATTACCGGCTGAAGGGGGAAAAGATGCGCGTCCTGATCGTCGAGGATGAACCCAATCTGGGCCGGCAGCTCCGCGCCACGCTGGAAGGCGCCGGCTATGCGATCGATCTGGCGACCGATGGCGAAGACGGCCATTTTCTCGGATCGACCGAGAGCTACGACGCGATCATCCTCGATCTCGGCCTGCCCGAGATCGACGGCCTGACGGTGCTCGACCGCTGGCGGCGCGAGGGCAGGGATACCCCCGTGCTGGTGCTCACCGCGCGTGACAGCTGGTCGGACAAGGTCGCCGGGCTCGACGCCGGCGCCGATGACTATCTGGCCAAGCCTTTCCAAACCGAGGAGCTGATCGCGCGGCTGCGCGCGCTGATCCGGCGCGCATCGGGCAACAGCTCGTCCGAGCTTATCGCCGGCGACGTCCGGCTCGACACGCGCAGCGGCAAGGTGACGCTCGCGGGCGAGCCGGTGAAGCTCACCGCGCAGGAATATAAGCTGCTCAGCTATCTGCTCCACCACAAGGGCAAGGTGGTCAGCCGGACCGAATTGATCGAGCATATTTACGATCAGGATTTCGACCGCGATTCGAACACCATCGAGGTGTTCGTGACCCGCATCCGGAAAAAGCTGGGCCAGGATGTCATCACCACGATCCGCGGCCTCGGCTACTCGCTGGATGACCCGGCCTAAACCGGCGCTGGCCGCCGCGAAGGCCTGGTTTCTCAAGCGGCGACGCAACGAAACCCAGTCGACCGGGTCGCTCACCCGGCGGATGATCTCGATCGCGGCGCTGTGGATCAGCGTGCTGCTGGTCGGCGGCGCCTTCGCGCTCGATCGCGTGCTGACCGAGGCGATCACCCGCAATTTCGACGCACAGCTCGGCTATGTGCTCAACGCGATGATCGGGACCGCCGAGATCGGCCCCGACGGCGAGGTCCGCTTCAGCCGGCCGCTAGGCGATCAGCGCTTCCTCGAGCCCTATTCGGGCCTCTACTGGCAGGTGTCGGCGACCGGCCACGAACCCTTCCGTTCGCGCTCGCTGTGGGATCGCGCGCTGCGCCAGACGGGCGACCATCAGGGGCAGCAGCTCCATGTCGCCGACAGCGACGAGTTCGACGGCGAGCCGCTGCGGATTCTCGATCGCGAGGTGCGCCTGCCCGGATCGGCCACTGAATGGCGGTTTCAGGTCGCGGCGAGCCGCGCCACGCTCAACGACCAGATCGCCGTGCTGCGACGGACGCTGGTGCGCTCCTTCGCGATCCTGGGCCTCGGCCTGATCATTCTCGCCGCGCTGCAGGCGACCTATGGCCTCTGGCCATTACGCAGCCTGCGACGGGCGGTCGCGGCGGTCGGATCGGGCCGGAGCGCGCGGATCGACGCGCAACTGCCCAACGAAGTTCGCCCGCTGGTCGAAGAGCTCAACGAGCTGCTCGCGCATAATGAGCGCCAGGCCGAGGAAGCGCGCCGCCATGCCGGCAACCTCGCCCATGCGCTCAAGACGCCGCTCACCGTTCTGATGAACGAGGCGACGGCGAACGGCCCCGAGCTGGCCGAAACGGTAGCGCGCACGACATCCGACATGCGCCGCCAGGTCGATCACCACCTCGCGCGCGCGCGCGCGGTGGGCCGCCGCGCCAACGCCCAGGCGCGCTCCGAGGTCTGGCCCTCGCTCAAGGCGGTCGAACGGGCGATGGCGCGCATGCACCGCCACGTCACGGTCGACCTCGCCGGTGATCAGAAGGCGGTCGTGCATGTCGAGCGCCAGGATCTCGACGAAATCCTCGGCAATCTCGTCGAGAACGCCGCGAAATATGGGCAGGGGCGCGTGTTCGTCACCGTCGCCCGCGAGGCGCCGGGTGAACCCGGCCCGCGCAGGACCGAGTTTGTCGAAATCCTGATCGAGGATGACGGCCCGGGCATCCCCGCCGTCGAACGCGGGCGGCTGTTCGAGCGCGGCGCGCGGCTCGATACCGGCAAGCCGGGCACCGGCCTCGGCCTCGCGATCGTCCGCGACGTGATCGGCATTTATGGCGGCGCGATCAGCCTCGAGGAAAGCGAGGATCTGGGCGGCTTGATGGTGAGAGTGCGGTTGCCGGCGGCGGCCTAGAGCGATTTCGAGCCAGATGGAATCATCTGGCGACTGGGAATCCCGGAAAGGAAAACCTCCTGGCGTCTCGCAGCTGGCCGCCCCCTACTATACCGGTTTCCCCGCGCGGCCGGCCAGTTCGACGACATATTGCCAGGCGACCCGCCCCGAGCGGCTGCCGCGCTGAGTCGCCCATGCGATCGCGTCGAGCGGCTCGAATTCGAGGCCAAGCTTTGCCGCATAGCTGGCGACCATCGCGACATAGGTGTCCTGATCGCAAACATGGAAGCCGAGCGACAGACCGAAGCGATCGGCGAGCGCGAGCTTGTCGTCGACGACGTCGCGCGGATTGATTGGGCTGTCCTGCTCGCGCAGGTCGCGCGAGACGATATGCCGGCGGTTGGCGGTGACGTGCAGCCGGGCGTTGGCGGGCCGCGCCTCCGCGCCGCCCTCGAGCATCGAGCGCAGCAGCCGTGGCCCCTGCCCGCCCGCGGCATCATCGGATCCAAGATCGTCGAGGAACAGAACGAAGGCGCGCGGCACATCGGCGATGATCGCGAACAGGCGGGGGAGCGCGTCGATCCGCTCGCCTGCCACCTCGATCAACGCGATATCGCGCCCCTCGTCGCGCAGCGCCCCAACCGCGGCCTTGACCAGCGCCGACTTGCCCGAGCCGCGCGCGCCCCACAACAGCACGTCGTGCGCCGCCGCGCCGCGGGCGAGCCGCCGCGCATTATCGACCAGCGCGGCCTTCTGCGCGTCGATGCCGGTGAGCAGATCGAGCGGCAGCGGCGCAAAGGCGCGCGCTTCGGCGAGGCCGCCGTCGCGCCAGACATAGGCGGCGTGCGCAGCAGGATCGGCATGCGGCGCGGGCGGCGGCGCGATCCTGTCGAGTGCGGCGGCAATCCGGGCGAGAATGGCGGGATCGGTCATGACGCGGCGATAATCGAAGCCTGCCCACCATACCAGCCCATCCGATCGGCGGCGGACCTACGCCCCCATCCCATATTGGCGGAGCAGGTCGTACAGCGTGGGGCGGCTGATCCCCAGCATCTTCGCCGCGCTCGAAATATTACCCTCGCTCCGCGCCAGCGCGCGGGTGATCGCGGCGCGGTCGGCGAGTTCGCGCGCCGCCTTCAGATTGAGGAATCCGCCATCCGCGCGCTCGGGGACGAGATCGAGATCCTCGGCGGTCACGAGCTTGCCGTCGGCCATGATCACCGCGCGCTTGAGCTTGTTCTCGAGCTCGCGGACATTGCCCGGCCAGGCCCATCCGTCGATCGCGGCCAAGGCGTCGGGCGCAAAGCCGCGCACCGGCGAGTCCATCTCGCGCACGAGCTTCTTGAGCAGCATGCGGGCGATCAGCAGCGCGTCGCCCGGGCGATCGGCGAGCGCCGGAATCCGTACGACGATCTCGGCGAGCCTATAATAAAGATCCTCGCGGAAGCGGCCGTCGGCGATCATCGTTTCGAGATTCTGGTGCGTCGCGCAGACGATCCGCGTGTCGACCGCCATCGGCTTGCGGCTGCCGATCCGTTCGACCACCCGCTCCTGCAGGAAACGGAGCAGCTTGACCTGGAGCGCCAGCGGAATATCGCCGACCTCGTCGAGAAACAGCGTCCCGCCCTGGGCCTGCTCGATCTTGCCTTCGGTCGTCTTGATCGCGCCGGTGAACGCGCCTTTTTCATAACCGAACAGCTCGGCCTCGAGCAGATTTTCGGGGATGGCGGCGCAGTTGATCGCGACGAAGGCGGCCTGCCCACGTTTGCTCTCGCGGTGCAGCCGGCGCGCGAGCACCTCCTTGCCGGTGCCGCTCGCGCCCAGCAGCATCAGCGACGCGTCGCTGCCCGCCACCCGCTCGATCGTCCGCACCACCTTGAGCATCGCCGGGTCGTTGGTGACAAGACCGCCGTCCGCCGCCGCATCATCGCCATGCGCCTGCAGCCGCGCATTCTCGCGCTCGAGCTCATGAAGGTAGAAGGCGCGCGCGACGATCAGGCCAAGCTCATCGATATCGACCGGCTTGTGGTAATAATCATAGGCTCCCGCCGCGATCGCCCGTAGCGCACCTTCGTGCGCGCCCTGCCCCGAGGCGACGATCACCTTGGTGTCGGGCTTGAGCGCGAGTATGGCGTCGAGCGTCGCGAAGCCCTCGCTCGTGCCTTCGGCATCGGGCGGCAGCCCGAGGTCAAGCGTCACCACCGCCGGTTCATAATGGCGCAACGCGTCGATCGCCGCCGGGCGATCGGCAGCTGTGATCACCTCATAATCCTCGTAGGCCCAGCGAAGCTGCTTCTGCAGCCCTAGATCGTCCTCGACGATCAGCAACCGCGGCTTGCCCCCGCTCATGCGGGCGCTCCGGCCGACTGGCCCGTCGGCAGCCCCCCGCCGAACAGCGCCGCCATCGGCAAGATGATCGTGAAGCGGCTCCCCTCGCCCTCGCGGCTCTGAACCTCGAGCCGGCCGCCGAGGCCCGCGACGATCGAACGCGCCTCGAACGCGCCGATCCCGAACCCGCCCTCCTTGGTCGACGAAAAGGGATGGAAAAGCCGCGAGCGAATGAACTCCGCCGACATCCCGCAGCCGCGGTCGATCACCTCGACGATCGCCTCGAGCCCGCGGCGGCCGATGATCAGATCTATCGGCTCGCTGTTGTCGCTCGCATCGATGGCGTTCTGGACGATATGCCCGAGCGCCTGTTCGAACCGGTCGGGATCGACCACCGCCATCACCTCGTCGCGCGCGCTGATGCGGACGGGATAGCCGTTGGCGCGCTCACGAAGCGTCTCCTCGGCCAGCGCGCGGAGCGAATGGGGGGCGGGTTCGTCGGGCTTGGAGCGGTGATGCTGCGAAAGGCGGGCGAGCAGATCGTTCATCTTGCCCACCGATCCCTGCAGCGTATCGATCATGTCCGCGCGAAACGCCGGATTGTCGGCGTGGCGCTCGGCGTTCCGTGCGAGCAGGCTCAACTGGCTCACCAGATTCTTGATGTCGTGCATGATGAAGGCGAAGCGCCGGTTGAACTCGTCAAAGCGGCGGGCATCCGAAAGCGCCTCCTGTCCCCGGGCCTCCGCCAGATAGCTCGCCACCTGCCGTCCCGCCACCCGCAACAGATCATGGTCCTCGCCGTCGAGGAGCCGTGGCTCGCGCGGCCTTGCCAGCAGGATGGCGCCGACCAGCCGGTCGAAATGGATCAACGGCATGAGCACCCAGGCTTCGTCCTCGGCCACGATCCACTCGGGGATGAACGGCAGCGCGGCCGGCTCCTCGCCCTGCCGCAGCCGTTCGAGTTCGATCGCCTCGCCGTCGCGTTCGAGATGGTGGGCGAGCGGAAGCTCCGCCGCGAGCTGGGGCGCGTTGAGCTCGAGCCAGTTCCAGCGCGCCGAGCTTTCGAGCCCGCCGTCATGGCCCCGCAGCATCAGCAGGCCGCCGGGGCAATCGAAAATGTCCGCGATCGCCTTGACCGTCCGCTCGGCGAGGCCGGGCGTCTCTTCGCTCGCCCGCCCCACGGTCTCGGTGAAGCGCCGCCACTCGAGCCGATAGTCGTAGCGATGCTGGAACAGATGGCGCGCAAGCGCTTTTTTGATGCGGTGGCGGTAGCGGGTCGACGGGAAGAAGCTGAGCGCGAAAACCACGAAGGCGAGCGCGATGGTGATCTGCGGCAGCCGGGCCTGATAGCCGCCGACCGCAAGCAGGCGGCTGAGCAACACCATCAGCGCCAAATAGGCGCCGCTCACCACCAGCGTGAGCGACTGCAAGCGCGCACCGCGTGAAGCGCGCATACGATCGAGCGTTGCAAGGCGGCTGACGGTGACCAGCATCGGCGCGATCAACACCATCATGATCCCGCGAAGCGCGAACAGGCCGAGCGGCCAGCCATCGATCAGATAGGCGACCGTCGCCAAGTGAAGATCGAAGCCCCACATCACCGCGAGCGCCAGCATCGGCGGGCCAAGCCCCCAGCGCGCCTCGGGCGACGCGGCGGTATACAGATTGTGCAGCAGGCACAGCCCGCCGATCGTGATCATGATTCGTGACGCCTGGCCGGCGAGGAACAGCCCTTCCCTGATCCGCGGGCTGCCCGGGAACAGCAGCGGCAGCAGCTTGATCGTCACCGCCGCGACGATGAACGCCAAGATCAGGACGAACAGGCCAAGAATGACAGGGCGCCGCCGCCCCGCCGCGACCGGTGGCTGCAGCGCGAACAGGAATGCCAGCCAGCCGGCATCGGCGATGCTCTTGGCGACGCTCGACGATATCCCGCCGGCCCCATAGACCGCCACCAGCCCGCACCACAGGGCTGTCAGCGCGCAGGCCGTGGCCAGCGCGACGCGGCGCCAGCCGCCAGTTCTGACCGTGGCCTGCCATCCCACCAACGCGGCGAACATGAAAGCGGCGAGCGCATGGCCCCACTGGGTCGCAGCGAGAATGACAGGCACGGGCAGCGATGTCGTCTGCAGAGCGGCAAGCTCCGCTGGCTGCGCGAAGGTCGCAATCTCCATTCCGAGAACCACCACGGTTACCGCACCGCCGGATGTTTCACCATCTCGGACATGAAACCCCCTTGCCGCCCGTCCATTTCCTGTCCGATAACAGCGAAAATCCCGTTAACCATTCACTCTTCTGAACCATGGAGCCGACCATTTCCACCACCTTGATTACGCCCGTGATCCTTTCCGGCGGTTCGGGTACGCGGCTATGGCCGCTGTCGCGATCGAAAAAGCCCAAGCAGCTGCTGGCGCTCACCAGCGATCGCACCATGCTTCAGATGACCACCGAGCGCTGCGCCGACACCGCGCGCTTCGGCAAGGCGATCATCGTCACCAACGCCCTCCACGCCGACGAAATCGCGATGCAGCTGGATGGCGACCAAACCGCGGCGATCATCCTCGAGCCCGTCGGCCGCAACACCGCCCCCGCGATCGCGCTCGCCGCGATGGAGGCTACGCCCGATGCGGCGCTGCTGGTGATGCCCAGCGATCATGTGATCGATGACGTCGCGGCATTCCACGCCGCGATCGAGGCGGCGATCCCGCTGGTGCGCGACGGCTGGCTGATCACCTTCGGGATAACCCCCGACAAGCCCGAAACCGGCTATGGCTATATCCGGCGCGGCGAGACGGTGGCGCCCGGCGTGCAAAAGGTCGACGCCTTCATCGAAAAGCCTGACCTCGCGCGCGCCGCGACCTATCTTGCCGCGGGCAACTACAGCTGGAACGGCGGGATATTCCTGTTCCGGGCCGACGCCTATCTCGCGGCGCTCGAGCAGTTCGAACCCGCGATGGTCAGCGCCGTGCGCCAATCACTGTCCAGCGCAGAGCGCGAGGGGACGATGATCCGTCCCGCACGTGAGGCCTTCCTGGCCTGCCCCTCCGAATCGATCGACTATGCGGTGATGGAGAAAGCCGAGCGGGTGGCGGTGGTGCCGGTGGAAATGGGCTGGTCCGACGTCGGGAGCTGGGACGCGCTCCACGCGCTCGGGCTGGGCGACGAGAAGGCCAATGTCACACAAGGCGATGTCGTGGCGCTCGATACCAGCGGCTGCCTGATCCGCAGCGAGGGCCCGGTGATCACCACGGTCGGCGTGCACGACCTGATCGTGGTCGCGACCCACGACGCCGTCATGATTCTGCCCCGCGGCAGCAGCCAGGAGGTCAAGAAGATCGTCGAGACGCTGAAGCAAAAAGGGCATCAGACACTCGACGAACCCTTCTGAGCCCGCGGGCTTGGCGGGATCAATCGCCTGCGAAGGCGAACGGCGCCAGCCCGCGCTCGCGCTCGTTGATGATCAGCACGCGGCCGATCGGCGGGGCCGCGCGCTGGACGCACTCGACGCGCTGGCAATGGCTGCAGCCAAGACCGATCGGCTCGGCGGGCCCCGACAGTTCGATCCCGCGGGCAAGCGCCATATGGCCCGCATGTTCGGCCGCAAGGCCGAGCGCGACGACATGTTCGGCGACCGGCACGTCGGCTGCGCCGCCATGGTGACGAACGCTGCGGGCGACCGTGAACCAGCGCGAGCCGTCCTCGAGCTCGGCAAGCTGATGCACGAACCGCCCGGGCCGATCGAAGGCATGGTGGATCGCCCATAAGGGACAGCGACGCGCCGCATCGACCAGCGCTGATCCGCTCGCTCCCGCAAAGGCCTTCGACACCTGTCCCGCCCGGTCGATGCGCAGCATGAAGAAGGGCAGCCCGCGCGCGCCCACGCGCTGCATCGTCGTCAGCCGGTGAGCGACCTGTTCATAGCCCGCGCCGAAACGGCGCTGAAGCAACTGGATGTCATAGCCGGCGGTTTCGCACGCCCGCAGGAACCGCCCGTAAGGCATCATCAGCGCGGCGGCGAAATAAGAGGTGACATGGCGGCGGTAGAGCCGTTCGGCCCCCCGGTCGCCGAAGGCCGCCCCCGCCACCAGCGCATCAATCTCGCCGCGCGCCTCAATTTGCGCAAGCTGGAACGCCGCCTGGAAGCAGCGCGCCGGTGGATCGAGCAGTTCGGACAACTGCAGCTGCCGGGCGTGGAGATCGAGCCGCCGCAGCCGATCGGGCATCACGTCGAACGGCAGGATGCGGATGGTGAGCTGGTGCTTGACGCGCAGCCGTTCGGCGATCGCGCCATAGAGATCGCCCGCGCCGATCCGCAATTCGTCGGCCAGGGCCTCGGCATGCGCGTCGAGATCGGCGAAATGGTTGCGCCAGCGCTCGACCTCGCGCCGCACGGCACCGACCGGCCCCGGCCCCTGCTCGTCGCCACTCCCGCCGCCTTCGCGCCAGCGATCGAACAGCCGGGCAAACGCCTCGGCCGCCGCGGGAGCGTTGTCCATCCACGCCTCGAGTTCGGCGCGATCAACCGAGATGTCCGCGAACAGCGGATCGGAGAGCCGCCGCCGCATCGCGGCGGCCCCGCCTCCCGGCTCCTCCTGGCTGAGGCTGCGAATGTCGAAGTCGAACAGCTCGGCCAGCCGGAGAATCAGCGCCGCGGTCAGCGGGCGCCGATTGCCCTCGATCAGCGCGAGATAGCTGTCCGAAATGCCGAGCATCTCGGCCATGACCTGCTGGGTGAGCGCTTGATCACGACGCAACCGCCGAACCCGCGGTCCCGCCAATATTCCCTGCTTGGCCATCGAGTAAGATCCTTACAACACTACATGCCCCCCTAGCAGGATCACCAACAACCGAACATCAAAATCAGATGATATGGATGGAAGGACCGGCCTTTTCCCCCGTAGACGACGGGCGAGGATGCATAGCCGCGACGAGCTCGGAAGAAAGCTTTGTAAATCCGGCCACGAGCTTTTCCTGGGGAGGAAGAGCGACGCCCGCCAGGTCTCCTGGCGGGCGTCTTATTTGAGAGCGCTATCGTATAGCCGAGCCCCGATCTGCGTCGGACGATTGCGTAAAGTGCGTTTCTAGGTCATCACCGGTGGTCGGGCATGCTGACGAGGAAAATGCTGTGGGCCACCCTCCATCGGGTACGCGGGTTCTGATCGTCGAGGACGACACCATCATCGCCATGACGGCGGAAGACATGCTGGATGAGGTCGGCTGTAAGACGGCCGCCATCGCCGGCACGGTGGCCGAAGCGCTGGCGCGCGCCGACGACACCGAGTTCGACATCGCGTTGCTCGACCTCAACCTGAAGGACGAGAACAGCCTGCCGGTGGCGCAGCGACTGCGGGACGACGGCAAGCGATTTATCTTCGCGACCGGCTATGACGGGCTCCCGCCCGGCACCGGCTTCGCCGACGCGCCGGTGATCTCGAAGCCCTATCGCATCGAGCAGCTGGCGACGATGATCGCGAACGCCCTCGCCAGCTGACCGGGGCTCCGGGCTCTAACGCCAGCCGCCCGCATCATTTCCGCGCGAGCACGCTGAGCGCAGCGCTGGTCATCGCCTCGACCGCGGTCGAGATCACAGCTGGCGCGTCGGGGGCCCTGAACGGGCTGTGGATCGAGGGCAATTTGGTCACGTCGCCCTTTACCGCTTCCCATTTGGCCTTCGGCACGCCGCCGACCCAGAACAGCATCGACTGGATCGACGGATCGGCCAGATAATATTCGCTGAAGTCTTCGCCACCCATTTGCGGGCGCACCGCGGTCACCCGATCCTTGCCGAACCGCTGCGTGAAAAGCCCGACCATCGCCATGGTCAGTTCGTGGGTGTTGAAGGTGGCGGGCGTATGTTCATCCTTGATCTTGACGACCGGCAGCAGATCGTCGGGCATATCTGCGGCGATCGCTTCGCCCTTCGCGATGCGGGCGATTCCGTCGAGCAGATGCTGGCGCACCTCGGGCTTGTAGGATCGCACGGTGATCTGCAGCTTGGCTTCGGGCGGAATGATGTTGTGCTTGGCGCCCGCCTGAAAACTGCCGACGGTGACGACGCCCGATTCGAGCGGATCGATCTCACGCGAGATCAGCGTCTGCAACGTGGTGACGATCCGCGACGCGATCACGATCGGATCCTTGGCGAGATGCGGATAGGCACCGTGGCCACCGACGCCCCTCACCAGCAGGTCGACCGAATCGACATTCGCCAAGATATAGCCGTCGACATAACCGATCGTGCCCGCGGGAAGGCTGGCCGAATCGTGGAAGGCGATCACCGTGCCGGGCTTGGGAAAGCGCTTGTAGAGACCGTCGCGGAGCATCGCGCGGGCGCCCGACCCCCGCTCCTCGGCGGGCTGGGCGATCATGACAAGCGTGCCCGACCAGCGATCTTTGAGCGCCGCCATCCGCCGCGCGGTCCCGATCCAGCTCGCCATATGCGTGTCATGGCCGCAGGCGTGCATCACGCCCGAAACCTGGCTGGCATAGGCAAGGCCGGTCTGTTCGGTCACCGGCAGCGCATCCATGTCGGCGCGCAGCATCAACACCGGCCCGGGACCGTTGCGCAACACCGCGACGACACCCGTGCCGCCCACGCCGCTTGTCACTTCATACCCCGCTTTGCGGGCCTCGGCCGCCATGATCCCGGCGCTGCGGCTTTCCTCGAAGCTGAGCTCAGGGTGAGCGTGCAGATCGCGGTAGATCGCCATCAGGCTCGGCAAGTCCGTAGCGATCGCCTGATCGAGCGGATCGGCGCGGACCGGCGCGACGGCGACGGCGAGCAGAGCGAACGCGACCAATCTGGAGAGCATATTATTCCTTTGGAACGAGTTCGAGGATGTCGATGGTCGACTCCCAATGCGGATAGGGGAACACGATCCGCCATCGGCGCGGACCAACCCGCTCGACGATCCCCGCCATGTCGCGCTCGGCATCGCGGCCATAAGGCAGGGGGCGCGCCTCGTCACCGAGCGTCATGGCGCCGAGAAAGATCATCCGGCGCGGCTCATCGGCGAAGATGTCGCCGACCGGTCGTTGCGAGCCGTCGATCTTCGCGAGATGAACCAGCCCTTCCTCGACGCCAACCCGGCAGAGGAAGGCGGGATAGGCGACATAATCGAGCAGCCCCTTGGTCTGCGCGCCCATCTTGATGGTGCGGCAGCGATAGTCGCCCGACGGCGGCAGCGGATCATCGAGCGCAAGATCGGGCTTGAGCAGCGCGCCCTGGGCCGCAATCTGGGCCGCGTTGCCGGATGAGGTCGCCTTCTCGAGACCGGTGATCCAGGCGGTCCGCCAACGCGCAAGCCGTTCCCGATCGGCTTGGCTGGCAATCAGGCGCCAGTCATTGGGGCGCGCCTTGGGCGCCTTCGGTTCGAGCGTCTTCGACCCGCAGGCCGCCAGCATCAGCACCGCGGCCAGGGCCAGCGTCGCCGCCCAACATCGCAAGAGCCGTCTCCTCTCGCCCAAAAGCCGAGCCTGCCCGCCGCAGCCCGGCTTGGCAAGCGCCGCCGCGATCCCTCGTCATTGCGCCGTCCAGCCGCCATCGATTGACATATTGGCGCCGGTGATCGAAGCCGCCTCCTCGCGGCACAGATAAAGCGCCATCGCGGCGACCTGCTCGGCGGTGACGAACTGCTTGGTCGGCTGCCCGGCGAGCAGCACGTCGTTCATCACCTGCTCGCGCGTCAGCCCGCGCGCCTTCATCGTGTCGGGAATCTGCTTTTCGACCAGCGGAGTCCACACATAGCCGGGGCTGATGCAATTGGCTGTGATGCCAAACGTCGCCGTTTCCAGCGCGATGGTCTTGGTAAGGCCGGCGAGGCCGTGCTTCGCGGTGACATAGGCCGATTTGAACGGCGAGGCGGTGAGCGAATGGGCCGAGGCCGTCTGAATGATCCGCCCCCACCGGCGCGACTTCATCCAGGGCAGCGCCAGCCGGGTGGTGTGGAAGGCGCTCGTCAGATTGAGGGCGATGATAAGATCCCATTTCTCAACCGGGAATTCCTCGATCGGCGCGACATGCTGGACGCCGGCATTGTTGATCAGGATATCGACGCCCCCGAACGCTGCTGCGGCGTCGGCCATCATGGCCTCGATCTGATCGGTCTTCGAAAGATCATGCCCGCTATACAGCGCACGCGCGCCACTCACCGACTCGAGCGCCTGCCGCTCGGTTTCGATCGCGGCGGGGTCGCCGAAACCGTTGATCACCACATTGGCGCCTTCGGCGGCGAGCCCCTTAGCATAGGCCAGCCCGATGCCCGAGGTGGAACCTGTGATCAGCGCGGTCTTTCCCTTGAGGAACATGGAAGCGTCTCCGTGGCGGCTATTTGCGGGTGAGATCGAAGGCAGCCGTCTGCCCGTTATAGATGTTATGTGCGATCAGTTCGGATCGGGTCATCGTCTCGGCGATGGCGGCGCGGCCGGCGGCGATATGGTCGCGCATCGTCCGCTGCGAGAATTCATAGTCACGGGAGCCGCCTTCCCACGCATTGGCGCGGTAGATCAGCTGGACGACGCTGAGGCTCGACTCGCGCGTCGCGGCGCGCAGAGCGATCACGTCGGGATCGTCCGCCAGTTCGGCCGGCAGCTTGTCGAGCAGCCTTGCGACCCGCTGATGCTCGCGGCGCGCCCGCACCAGTTGATCCGATATCTGCCGCGTGCGGCTCGAATAGCGGATCTCCTTTTCGCGGGCGAGGACATCGAGCATCGTCCGGGGCGGCTCGTGGGCGGCCGAGAACAGATCGACCTGAAACACGAGCATGTCGGCCTGCTGGTTGTCGACGATGTGGCTGAGCGGGGTGTTCGAGACGAGGCCGCCATCCCACCAGGCCTTGCCGTCGATCTCGATCGGCGGCAGCCCGGGCGGCAACGCCCCCGACGCCATGATGTGGCGGGCGTCGATGCGATCGGTGCGGTTGTCGAAATAGCGGAAATTCCCGCTTTCGATTTCCACCGCGCCGACCGACAGGCGCATCGGCCCGTCATTGAGCAGATCCCAGTCCACCAGCTCGTCGAGCGTTTCGGCAAGCGGCGCGCTATCGTAAAAGCTCAGCGCCTCGGGGGTTCCGTCGGGCGCGAAAAAGGGCGGGAGAAGCCTGGGGCGGAAAAAGCCGGGCACGCCGAACGCCGCCACCATCGCGGCCGCGGTCTGGTGCAGCGCCTCGCGGCCATAATCGCCGTTGAGCACCGCCAGCGCAGGGAGCGCCCCGGTGATCCGATCCCAGAATGCGTGGAGCCGTTCGAGCCGGCGCTCGCATGGATTGCCCGCGATGATCGCGGCGTTGACGGCGCCGATCGAGATGCCGGCGACCCAGTCGATCTCGATTCGCGCGGCATCGAGCGCCTCGAACACGCCGAGCTGATAAGCCCCCAACGCTCCGCCGCCCTGCAGCACCAGCGCCACCTGATCGGGCAAGGGCAGGCCCGTTGCGGCGCGCTTCGAAGGTTCGGCATCGGCCATAGCCCCATAGTGGGGCCGATGTTGCAGCGCATCAAGGGTGGACCGACAGGGCGATCGCAAAAAGGGCCGGTCGAACGACCGGCCCTTGCTCAGCAGGCGTCACGGATCAGTAGGTGCCCGCGAACGCCCGATTGAGGATATGCGGGCCTTCGCCCTGCTCTTCGTCCTTCCAGGCGGCCTGGGCCTGCGCCGCGGTGCGGTTGATCCGCACCTTGTCGCCAACCTCCGCGATCCAGCCGCACGGGATCGAGTGATGGCGGCCGCCTGCGTCCTTGTCGGTCCTGGTCAGCAGGATCCGGTCGTCGCGGACATGATCGACGGTGCCGATATGAACGCCGTCCGATCCGACGACATCCTGATGCTCCTGGACCTGGCCGAGCGCGCGGCGCTGGACCTGGCGGTTGCTGCGCCAGCTGCCGAAATCGTCGTGAAAGCGGCTCAGATTTTCGCGCCGATATTCCTCATAATCGCGATCGAACGCCTCCATCTGGCGGCGGCGCCAGCTGCGATAATTGGGATCGAGGCCCCAGCCGTCATGATCGGGGCCCGCGCCGAGGCCATAAGTGCTGGTGGCGCCGGCGCCGCGGCCGACCCCGTAGCTTTCACCGCCATAACCCGCGCTGCCATAGCCCGCGCCGAAGCCGGCCGCGCCGCCATAAGCCGATGCATAGCCTCCGCTCCGATCGACATAGGGATCGTTGCGATAGTCGCGATCACCGCGCTCATATCCGCGTTGCTGGACGCGCTCGTCCCAGCGGCGGCGGCGTTCGGCCTCCTCGTCGCCGAACCAGGACCGCAGTTCATCGCCTGCGCGATCGAAAAAACCACGATCCTCGTCATAATCGCGCGGGCGGCCATAGCCGGCCTCCCGGTCGCGATAACGCCGTTCAACGTCATCGTCGCGACGTCGCACGCCGTAGCCGCGCTCGTCCTCGCCGCGATAATAGCGGCCGGGGTTGCGTTCATATCCCATGACATCCTCCTGCGTTGGATAGCTGCTGCCGTGGCGTTCGCGCTTCGGCGCCGCCCGGTCGAGTTGCAGGAAAACGCGTCGGCCCGATCGCTGTTCCTGGAAGGACAGCGCAGACGAACGTTCGGCGGCGAGCCGGGCCGGAAGAAAGGCGGGCCGGAAGCCTCTCGCCTGTTGCATCGCGCGCCCGCTCCCGCTAGAGGGAGCGCCCGGCGTGCGGGGCTGTAGCTCAGATGGGAGAGCGCTGCAATCGCACTGCAGAGGTCAGGGGTTCGATTCCCCTCAGCTCCACCACCGCACGCCGTTGATAAATATCAGTTTTTCGGGAATGATCGGGTGGATGCTCCTCAGGCGGCGTTGCTGGTATCGCACGAGTATCGCAGATGCGCGTCGGTGCCGACCTCTGCCCGGAAGGGCTCGGTGGAGTCGATGATCTCGCGCAGATACTCGGGCCAGAGATGGGTAATTGGCTCTTGAACCGCGTTCGCCGCTGTGCCCGGCCGCCGCGCGATGGGACTCGACGCCCGACAGCCCGCGCAGGGCAGTGACGACGAAACAAGCGGCCGCTTGCCGATTTATGGGGGCGTGGGCCGGCAGGCGCTGGCCTGCAGCGTCACGGTCAGCGGTACAAGCGGCACCACCGAGGTGAACGCATAGCTTGCGGCCACCCTCTTGCCGCAGGCTGGGGTGGACAGCGTGAAAATAGTCGGGTCGAAATTGGCGCCCCCCGCGACGCTTGCGGCAAAAGCCTGGGTGCTGGAGGTGCTGTTGCAGCTCGGCCGATTCAAGGCATAGCAGCGCGTCGCTTCCTCCACGGCGGATTGGAGGGCATTGCGATACCAGATGAGCCGGCCGAATTCGATCACGCCGAAGATCATCAGCAACAATACCGGCACGACCAGCGCGAACTCGGCAGCTCCCCCTCCGCTGCCATTTGCCGCCAGCCGCCGCAACGCACGGATGCCCGCCGCAGCCCCCCGGGTCAGCGCTGCCGAAAGGGTGCACCGAACCTTCATGGGATTCGCACCACGGTCGTAGAGGAGAGTGCGACCGGGCTAGCAAGAAAGGGCAAGGAAAACAGCGGCGTATAGGTCGCGGTAGCGCCCACCGTCACATATTTGCCGGCGGTGAGGCCGCTCGCGCAGACGGTCGTGGAGGTGACGCCCGCGGTGGTGACCCCCGTGGAAGCGTTGGGACAGCCGTAGCTCTGCGTCGGCGAGGGGCTCACGGTCACTGTCAGGTTCGTCGCGCTCGTCACCGCACCGCTGATCGCCGAAGTGCTGAAGCCCCTCGACAAGGCGTAGCTCGCGCCGGCGCGCGCCGCCGCGCCGACCTGCATCTGGGTCCAGGCCAGGCTGCCGATCTCGATCGCGCCGGTCAGCAGCAGCAGCAGAATTGGGGCCACGAGCGCGATCTCGACGGCGCCGGCTCCCGATTGGTCGCCCAGCCAGCGGTTGAGAAGGGCGGGTTTCCAGCTCATCGCACCTACTCGATCAACTGCACGATCGAGCCTACGCTTCTGATCCCGGAGCCTGGACAATTATCCTTCATGTTGAGATTGTTCTTTGCGAGAACCACTTTGGCGACCAGCTGGGTGCATAAAGTACTGTTGAAACCCCCAACATTTTTCACGTCCAGCGTTTGATTGGGAAAGTAAACTGCACCTTGTACGTTAAACACTGCTCCGTTCACGAACGATTCGGTGGCGGGGGTATTTCCAAGACCCATGATAGCAATCCCCGCATATTGGCCGGTCGAAGGTGCAACGACATTCAGCGTGGCTTGATTAAGATTGTTGAAGCCCGCACCGTTCGACAATATTATCGTCGTTCCTTGAGTTGCGTTTATCGTCAGCTGATTACCTGCCTTGAATATCGTGTCGATATAATATGTGCCGGCGCTCAAGGTAAGCGTCTTGTTGTTACCGGCGTTGGGCCCCTGGGTTAAATCGATACCCGCGCAATAACGACCGGGGGGAATAGGCATTGTCACCGTGGTATATACGGTGGTCGAATTGCAAGCGGGGGGCGTTACCGTCACATCTGCATAAGGGTCTGCAAATTGCGGTTCGCCTGGGTATCTGTTTCCCGTTGGTTGCTGACCTCCTCCCACCGTAATGGTTCCCACGGCGTGCATGGAGGCGGCGACGGCACAGTTATTGCCGCAGGTCAGGTTAGAGTTCGAATAGACGATACAGTTAACATTGGGGACCGAGGTATTGTTATCGAACTGCAACGAGGTTCCTGAGGTGCCGAGGCCGATTACGCACGCGCTCCCCGATGCCACGTCGCCGGCCACGGCTCGCGCCCTGGCCGTCGGCGCATTGGCTAAAAATATCCGGGAAAGCCCCGCCGACTGCAGCTGCCCGACGACAACTTCCCAATAATTACCGGTGGCATAGCCGGTCGGATTTTTGGTGACCAGGACGGTGACGTCATTGACGCCGTGCACGAATCCCATATTGGCGGTGACCGCTCTGGCCTCGGTCGTACCTTGCGCAACCGTGGCGCCGGCTTTTCCCGCAATCGCGGCGGAATAGGCGGCCTGGTCGGCGGCTCCCTGCGCCTGGCGCTTCTCGACCATCCACGCGCCGGCGTCGATTGCGAGCGCCGCCATCCCGGCCAGCACCGGGAGGGCGATAGCGAACACAGTCGCGCTGGCCCCCCGCCGGTCGCGCGACAAACCTATGAGCGCTGACCAGAGCGACCGGCGTCTGTCCCCCGACGACATAACGCGCACTCCTCAAGTTTATGTGCTGCCCGCAACCGACAACACCTGAATCACCAACAACAACTCTTCAAGCGCCTCTTTAATCAGCTACGATTTCTATATTTAGAGGTCACTCGATCCAGATTCTCTTAATATCGCTAATAATAGGCCGCGGGTACGAAGCAGAATATCGTCCCCGCCGCGATGGCTACCCCATAGGGAACCGGGCCCAGACGGGCTAGGCCGGGCCAACCGAGACGTTTCACCAGGGAATCGGGCAATAGCCGGCGCGCGATCATGAACAACAGCGCGACTACTCCACCAAATAGGATGATGGACATCAGGAACGTTCCGACGCTGGCAAAGCTGCACCACAGGGCGAGCGCGCAAAGCAGCTTGACGTCACCGCCGCCAAAAATGCCGAAATGAAAGAGCAGCAGCCCGATGGAGAAAAATATCGCGAATAGAATGAGGCTTTGCGCCAGATGCCAATGGCCGGTGAGGATCCCGTTGGCGATGTATAACAGCACTACGATGCCTGGGAAAATGTTGGAGATTCGAAGTTGCGCGATATCCTGGAGCGCCGCGGCGCATAGCGTCGCGAACAGCAGCAGAATGGGCACCAGCGCAATCATCTGGCCGACTCCCCGACCAGCGCGAGGTTGGCGCGCGCGAGAGGATAGTCCAGGGGGTTCGCCGCTATCGCCCGGTTGAGCAAGGCATCTGCCGCGGCGGCGTCGCCGCGCAGAAGAAAACCATAGCCGGCATTGTTGAGGGCCCGCGCGGCCTCGGCCTGCGGCAGACCCGCCACATCGGGATAATCGCCGTTCATCGCGCCGGCGACGAAAAGGTTGTTCCGGGCGGCTTCGTTGTCGGCGGCTGCCGAAATAGAGCGCTCGAGCAACGGTATCGCCTCCCTGGCGCGACCCTGCAGCATCAGCGAGTAGGCCAGATTGTTGAGCACGACCGGGCTGCCGGGGCGCAGCGCCAGCGCTCGGCCGAAAGCGTCCGAACTCGCGGCCCAATCCCGCCGAAGATCGGCGAGAATACCGAGCATGTTCCAGGCCTTCCAGCGTCGAGGATCGACGGTCGTCGATCGAACCAGAAGATCGCGGGCATCGCTTCGGCCCATTTTTGCAGCAGCCATGCCCGCCGCCTCGAGCGCCAGCGCGTCGTCGGGCCGGACCGCAAGCAGTGGCCGCAATCGCTCAAGGGCTGCCGCGAAACGCCCTTCCGCGAGATCGATCGAGCCGAGCGCTCGATCGCGCCTATAGGGATTGAGGCCGGCTGAAGCTTCGACCATTAGCCGCGCCTGCAGCAGTCGACCGACGTCGATCGCATGATCGATCTCGTCGGCGGTGATATTGGCGTCCGGCGCCAGCGTCGTGACCGGGGGCGGTATCGGCGCGGCGACAGCGGCCACCGGCGCGCAACCGAGCGCGAGCATCAGAGCGGCCGGCAGCAGGTCCTTCATGTGCGGCGCGCCCGCACGAGCCGCTGGTCGAGCGCCACCGCATCGGCGCCGAGCATCAATGTCGCGAATTTCACATTGCGGTAGCGGATAACCGCGGGGCGAAGGTTGAGCGAGCGCAGTACTTCGAAAAAGCGTCCAGGCGCCGCCTGCGGAAGAATGAGCACGGTGCGCTCGAACTGCCGCGTTTCATCGACAAGTTCGGCACCGCCGAACCCGCGTGCCGCGATGGCGCTCGCAATGCGCCTCGCCATACCGCGGCGACCCACGCAATTGACGACCCGTAAGCCGAGAACCGGGGCGCGCTGAACATTGGCCGGCGGCGTGATCGCCGGCCGAGGCGGCAAGGGCGCGACGCGGGCCTCGGGAGCGATGGCTGCATGATCCATTGCGGCGGGCGGCGCGCGCATTGCCGAGGGCGCCATGGCCGGCGCGGGCGCGGCATCGGCATGCTGCTCAATGGCGGCGGCGCGGCGCGACTGCTCCTCTTGCGCGACCTCTTCGGCTTCGGCGAGGCGGCCCTGCATCCGCAGCGAGACCGAAAGATTGTGCAGGATGTCCGCATCGGCGGGAGCCAGCGCCAGCGCCTGCTCATAATAGCTCCGGCTCAGATCAAAACGGCCCAGCCGATCATAGGCGACGCCCAGCGCGTTCAGCGCCCGCCGGGGATTGGGTTCACGGCGTGCCGCGATCTGCAACGTCTCGATCGCCATCGAGACATTTCCGTTCCGCAGCAATGCGATGCCCTGCTCGAGCGAGGGCGAGTTTGCCACGGGCGGCATCGCAGCCTGCACATGCACTCTCGAGGAGGGCGCGCAGCCCACGGTCGCCGCCAGGGCGGCGGGGAGGAGCAGCCGGGTCGACAGTTTATTGCCCATTTGTCAGCGCCGGCACGAGGATGCGGACCACCCGAATACCTGCAGGCAGCATCAGCACGCCGATCATCGCGGGGAGCATGCAGGCCACCAGCGGGATCGAGAGCAACACCGGCAGTCGATGGGCCTTTTCTTCGGCCCGCATGCGGCGCTTCTCGCGCATCTCGGCCGAAAAGATACGCAATGTCTGCGAAATGCTCGTCCCCAGCTTCTCCGATTGCACGAGCAGCGTCGCAAATTGGTGGATTTCCTCCACTCCGGCTCGATTGGCGAAGCGATGCAGCGCCTCCTGCTTGGTGCGGCCGGCGCGCAGTTCGAGCGACAGTTCGGCCAGCATCTGCGACAGCAGCGGATGGGACCGCGTGGTTTCTGATCCAACCCGGTTGAACGCCGCGTCGATGCTCAATCCCGCCTCCACGCAGACCAGCATCAGGTCGAGCACGTCGGGAAATCCGTTGGTGATTTCCGACCTGCGGCGGTCGGCCCTGACCGAGACGAAGATCCTCGGGCCGTAGAGCCCAACGACCGCCAGCCCGCTGCAGAGGGTGTAGAGCTTGAAGGTGGCGGGAAGCGCACCCAGCGCGGAGCTGACCAGGATGAAGATCAGCGGCAAGCCGATTGTCAGCAACAAGCGGATCAGCGTGTAGGCCTTTTGGGCTTCCTTGCTGGTATAGCCGGCCGCCGCAAGCTTATCGGCGACCTTGCTGTCGGTATCAACCAGCTGAACGCCGCGCGCTTCGATCGCCTGGAGGGTCTTGACCCAGGCGCCACCCGCTTTGTCGCCGCGCAACGATCCCGCGGACGGCGCCTTGGGAGCTTCATTGCCGTCCAATTCGAGCAGCCGGCGCCGTATCGCCCACCGCTCGGTCATCATCTGTCCGCCCAGGAAGCTAGTCCCGACCACGGTGAGGAAAACCAGCAGCATGAACGGATAGCGGGCCGGTCCGAGCAGGCTGGGAAGGAAGTCACTCATTGCCATCGTCAAACCTTCAGATCGATCATGCGGCGGATGATCAGGACGCCGACCAGATACAGCAGGAAAAGTCCGCCGAACCCCGGCACGAACGCCTTGTCGTCCGCGACCTCGAGGAAGAATTTGGGATTCAACGCGAAGGTCGAGCAAAATGTCAGCACGGGAAGCGCCGTCAGCATGATCGCGCTAATCCTGCCTTCGGAACTCAATGCGCGCACCTTGAGCACCATCGACGCGCGCGCCCGGATGACGCCGGAGAGCCCCTCCAATATCTCGGCGAGATTGCCGCCCGTTTCGCTCTGCACCGACAGCGAAACAACGAACATGTGCATGTCCTCGAGATCGCAGCGGTTGGCCATGTTCTCGAGCGCATCGCGCAGGCTGAGGCCATAGGTGATTTCGTCGATGACGATCGCGAATTCGCCGCGGATCGGATCCCGCATATCCGACGTCAGCAGATCGAGGGCGCTCGAAACGGGATGTCCGGCTCGCAACCCGCGCACGAACAAGTCCAGCGCGATCGGGAACTGTTCGGCCAGCTTTTTTTTGCGCTGCTCCCGCCGCCGCGAGAAGAACATCGTGGGAAGGACGATGCCGATCGCAACGGCGAACAGCACCATCATCATGAAACCGCCCACCGACAACGGAAAGTGGCGGAATATCGCCAGCGAGAGAAGCGCCATGAATATGGCGAGCGCCGCCGTGATCATCCGCAGGAATGCCGCGGTGGGAGAAATATCAAGGCCGCACCCGCGCAGGACCCCGTCGATGCCGCTAAAGTATTTTTCGAACACCGAGCCGTGAAACAACGGGACATGCGCGGTCCGACGGAGCGAAGATTTCTGCGCTTGGTCGGTGCGCCGTTCGACCTGTTGCAGGCGCTTGCCGACGAGCTGCCGATCGCGCCGCGTCGCACCCAACCACCGCAAGGCGCCTTCGACCGCCAGCATGGTCGCACCGAAAACCAGGATCAGGAACACAAGTCTGACAAGTTCGATCGACATGGCTCAAAACTTCCGGTCGACGCGGAAAAGATCGGGCGACAGATGATAGCCGCGCAGCTCCGCATGTTCGGCAAACCTCGGACGAATACCGGTCGCTGCGAATTGGCCGCTCGCGCTTCCATCCTCGTTCATGCCGGAACGGCGGAAGCGGAAGATCTCCTGCATGGTGATCACATCGCCTTCCATGCCGACCACCTCGGCAAGGCTGGTCAACCTGCGGCGCCCGTCGGGCAACCGTTCGACCTGAATGATCACCTGGATCGCCGAGGCGATCTGGCCGCGCGCCGATCGCGCCGGCATATCGATCCCGCTCATCCCGATCATCTGCTCGACGCGGCTGAGCGCATCCCGCGGTGTGTTGGCGTGTACCGTGGTCATCGAGCCATCGTGACCGGTGTTCATCGCCTGCAGCATATCGAACGCCTCACCGGCGCGCACCTCGCCGACGATGATCCGGTCCGGCCGCATGCGCAGCGAATTGCGCACCAGATCGCGTTGAGAAACTTCGCCGCGTCCTTCGATATTCGGCGGCCGGGTCTCGAGCCGCACCACATGCTCCTGCTGAAGCTGCAGCTCCGCCGAATCCTCGATGGTGACGATGCGCTCCTTGACGCCGATATAGGCCGACATCGCATTGAGCATCGTCGTCTTGCCCGAACCGGTGCCGCCAGAAATCAGCACATTGCGGCGAGACCGGACGACGGCTTTGACCACCTCGGCGATCTCGGGAGCGATGCTGCCGAGCTCGACCAGCCGATCCATGTCGATCGGCACTTTGGAGAATTTGCGGATGGATAGCAGCGACCCGTCCACCGCAAGCGGTGGCACGACGGCATTGACCCGCGAGCCGTCAGCCAGCCGGGCGTCCACCAGCGGCGAGGATTCGTCGACGCGGCGCCCCACCGCGGAGACGATCTTGCTGATGATCCGCTGCAGATGCGCTTCGTCCTTGAAGCGGACCGAGGTGCGCTCCAACACACCGGATCTTTCGATGAAAACCGTGTCATAGGTGTTGACCAGGATGTCGGTGATCGATGGATCCTTGAGCAGCGGCTCGAGCGGTCCGAGGCCGAGCAACTCGTCAAGAACATCGACGACCAGCTGCCGCCGCTCGAGCGCGTTCAATGTGTGCTTCTGGAGCGCCAGCTGCTCCTGAACCAGCTCGACGATCTCGCTCTGCACCTGTTCGCGCGACATCGTTTCCAGTGCGGCGAGGTTGATCACGTCGAGCAGACGACGATGCAGTTCCACCTTCAGCTCGGTCTGCACCGCGATAGCCGAAGGCGAAACCGCGGCTGGCGCCGGCCTTGCGGGCGGAGCCTCACCAGCTGCCGGTTCGGGAGAAGCGGCCGGCGTATCGCGCCGTGGCGAGGATTTGATCTGCCAGACGCTCATCGTTCGCCGCCTCCAGCCGTCGCCGCCACCTCAGACACCAGCATGGTGAGATCGCGGGTGACCTTGTTCTTGGGCCGGATCGCCGAGAGCATCATACCCTGGTCGATCGCCGCGCTCACCGTCGCATAGTCATTGGCGATCAGATGGCTGATCGGCCGGCGCAACGCCCGTTCGGCGGCGGCGATGTCGATCGATTTGAACAACCCCTTTTCATAGCGGTTGGCAACGATGCGGACCTGGCCGGCTATGCCCTGCGCGTTCAGCATGTCGATATGCCGCGCCGCCTGCCGCAGCGAGGGCACGGTCAAGGCGGTGACGAGATACACGATGTCCGACTGCGCGAGCAGCGACAACGACCAGTTGGTCCAACTGCTCGGAAGTTCGAGAAGGACCGATTGATATTGCTGGGTGGCGATGTTGACCAGATTACACGCCTGATCGGTATCGACCGCATCGAGCGGCATGATCTCGGCCGGCGCAGCGATGACGTTGAGCCCGCTGCGATGCCGGGTGGTGGCGGATCGGAACAAGGCGCCGTCGACACGCGCGCCGGCTTCGATCAGGTCGCGGACCGATGGATCATTCTCAACGGCGAGGTAGGTCGCGACATTCCCGAACTGGACGTCGAGATCGATCAGGCAAGCCTCCCGCCCTTCGCGGCTCTCGCTTTGGGCGAGCAGGCAGGCGCTCTGGGTGGCGACGACGGTCGCACCCGCGCCGCCGGTGCTCTTCAGAAAGGATATCAGGCGGCCATGCGGAGCGCCGCTTGCGCTGTCCTGTGCGATGCGGCCGCGCAGATGGTCGAACGCCATGCGCAACTCTTCGAGTGCGATCGGCAACGCAATGACGTCGTCTGCTCCGTCACGCATCAACATCCGGACGTCCGCGACCGAGGCGTTGCGCACCGCGGCGACCCACCGCGTCCTCCCCCGCTGCGCCACCAGCGTGCGAAACCGGGTCACCGAGGCAGCATCATCGGGACGAACTTCTACAATAATCGCATTGACGCCGCCAATAAGGTCGGGACCGATATCGATCGTTGGCTCGACCGTGGCCCCTCGCAGCGCAAAACCCTGGAGTTCCGCAGGTAAGCGGGTGGAATTGAATTCTTCGGCGGACAGAAGCAGGAGCGCAGTCGGGCCGCTCCATCGCTGGGTGGACCAGTCAGATTGGCCGATCTTATTCAACTCGAACGCACCCATGTTCGTACTTCCGTCAAATGAGGGTTATCCTCCGCCCGTCTTCCATCGTCAGCCAGCAGCTGAAACGGGGCTTGCTGATGATAAAGTCGCCGAATATTCGCGTCGCTGCGATCGCTCCGTTCTTGTCCCCGATCTGACATATGGCGGAGTGCATGGCTCGATTCCTAATATTGGCTCGAGGACGAGCCGGCCGCCGGAGCGCTTTGTCCGCCACTGGAGCCGCCGCTGCTGGTGCCGACCTTGCTGGTCCGGACTGTCTCGAGCGGCTTGACCCTGTCCAAGCGATAGCGCCTTGCCGCCCCGGCGGCCTGATTTCCGGAGCCACCCTCGATGACATCGCCGGCGAAAACCGGTTGAGGGTTGATGATCTGCAACTGCGCGTTGGTTCGCATGCTCTCGCCGAGCCGTTCATCGAACGGCGCGCAACTCGGCACCAGCGGTAGGACCATCAACATAAACAGGGCCCTGCGCATCATGCTTTCCTTTAATAGATGTGGCCGGAGGCGCCATCGACCCCGCCTTTGGCAGGGTCTGCCGGCGCCTTTGCCGGTGGAACCGAAGGTGTGATGACGCCCCGCGCCGTCCCCTGATCGCTCGACGAGCGATCGAGCAGTTCGGCCGCATGGGTCGCGGTGTCGATCTTTCCGTTGAGGAATATTTCCAGTTCGCGAGGGCTCTGCACCCGATCGGTGGGCAGCGCGATCCGATCGGGCGTGGTCGGCCGCACCAGACGCGGCGTCACGACGATGACCAGTTCGCTGTCGTCACGCTGGAAGCCGCTCGAGCGGAACAAGGCGCCGATGATCGGCAGCGAGCCGAGCACCGGAAATTGTTTGATGGTATCCTGGAAGTTCTTTTTCAGCAGGCCCGCGATCGCAAAGGACTGGCCGTCGCGCAGCTCGATCATCGTCTTGGCGCGACGGGTCTTCAGGCCGGGGATGACGAGGCCGTTGATATTCACCGATGCGGTCGGATCCAGTTCGCTCACTTCGGGCTCGACCAGCATGTTGATCACACCGTCTTCGAGCACCGTCGGCGTGAAGGCGAGACTCACGCCGAACGGCTTGAATTCGATGGTGATATTCGCCCCGCTGTTGTTGGCGCTGCCGACCGTGGTGTTCTGTGGAACCGGGATCGGGAACTCGCCACCGGCAAGAAAGGACGCCGTTTGGCCCGATAGTGCGACCAGATTTGGCTCGGCCAGGGTGGTGATGATGCCCTTGTTCTCGAGCGCATCGAGCACTGCGCCGATCTGGAGGTTGCCGATATGGGTCAAGCCGCCGATGATCCCGAACGTGTTCGAGAGGCCGGAGATGTCGACGATCGGACGTCCATTCTTGTCGGTCAGCAGCGAGGTGGTGGGAGCGGCGGAGCCGGTCCCACCGAGAAAGCTCCCGCCATTGCTCCGGAAGGCACTGTTGACGCCGATCTGGCGCGCCACCTGGCGGGTCATTTCGGAAAAGCGCACTTCGAGCATCACCTGCTGCGAGCTGCCCACCCCGAGCATGTTGACGACCTTCTCGGGCGCGTAGGTGCTGGCGAGCTGCATCGCCCGGTCGACGGCGACCGACGAGTCGAGCACGCCCTGCAGCACGATCGAATCGTTCGACAGCGTGGCGTCGATCTTGCTTTGCGGGAACAGGTCGGCCAACTGGCGGCGTAAACCGATCACATCTGGCCCGACCGTCACGTCGACCACGCCGATCAGGGTCGACGAGCGGTCGTACAGGGTGAGCGTCGTCGCCCCCGCCTTCTTGCCGAGCACGTAGACCGAGCGGTCGCTGAGCGGCAGCACGTCGGCGATTTCGGCGCTGCCGATCATCGCGCGGGCAAATGGCCGATCGGTGCGGAGCACCTCGCTCTTGTTGACCGGCACCTCGAGCGTCCCGGTGTGCATGGCCGGAGCCACCGGAGCGACCGGCAGCGCCGACACCGGAGCGGTCAACAGCAACGCCGAGCCGAAGAGGGCCCCGTACAGGACACGATTAGAAACCCGCATATACCCCCACATGATAATCGCTCGCTACAACGCCCCGGATAACCTGGATGCCAGGTCCCAAAGGCCGAACCGCCATCGACTTCGCCGCAGCTTTTATCGGAGGAGCGGCCGGCGAGTTCCTAGAAATCTCGGCTCCGCCGCCGAAGCGCAGATCGGACAAGCGCGCGGTGCGTGGCTGGTCGCGGCTCTGGTCCGCAAAATTGCGCAGCATCAGGCTGAGGCTGCCGGCGGACTGGCCTAGCGCGAGTTGCTGCGCCTGGAACTGCGTCACCTCGAGCGTCGCGGTCTTGCTCAGCGCCGGGGCGTCATTGCCCTGCTGCGGCTGCTGCTGGTCGAGCGCGACGACGCGAATATTCTGGAGCAGCACGTCGGTGATCTGATGGTCGTCATCGATCTTGCGCGTCACCATGACATCGACAAAATCGCCGGGCCGCGCGAAGCCCGCCACCCCCGCGACGTCGTCGACGCGGATCGTCGCGGCGCGCTTGGCGGGATCGAGCAGGGTCGATAAGCCATTGCGCCCGCCCGGCCCCGACAATTTCGACAGCAGCACCGGCTCGTTCGCCTCGATCGGCTGCAGCGCGACCCGCTGACTGCCGCTCGTCAATTGTTCGACTGAGGATGAGGCTCCCGCCAGCCGCACGTCCGCTGGCCAGGCAATTACCGTCAGCTTATCCGGCGTCAGCGGTTCGCCCAGCTTCAAAGCGGTGCGGGCCACCACCACGCGCGTCGCCGCCTCCGGCGAGCCTTGAGGCGAAGCCGGCCTCCCGATCAGATAGTTAGCGACAAGAGTCGCCATCAAACCGAGGAAAATGGCTACGCCCAACAGGATAAGCGAATTTGTTCTTGGCACTGACCGCTCCCCCCCGCCGCTCCGCTACTAAAAAACTCGCCGCCGCATTTTAGGGACCGGCGGCGGGCGGTCCTTGGTCATTGGGTCGGCCTGCATCAGCAGGGCCAACTTAGCTGTTGACGCCGTCAATGACGGTCGAGGTGCGGGTCATGGCGCTCGAGATCGACGTGCCAAGCGCGCCTGCTGCAACCGCGATGCCGGCACCGACGATCGCCAGAATCAGCGCATATTCGGCCGCGGCGGCGCCACGGTCATCATGCCAAAAAGAAACGAGTGACTTGCGCATCGTATTTACCCCCAACTTCACAACAATTCGAGAGCCTGCATGGCAGGTCGGTTTAGCTGTTCACGCCGTTGATGGTGGTCGACGTGCGGGTCATGGCGCTCGAGATCGACGTGCCAAGCGCACCTGCCGCAACCGCGATGCCGGCACCGACGATCGCCAGAATCAGCGCATATTCGGCCGCGGCGGCACCGCCGTCATCATGCCACAGAGAGATGAGAAGTTTGCTCATGATACTTTCCTCTACCTTCGAGACAGGAGACCCTGCCTTGACACTCAATGGACGGTGCGGGGCCGTCCATCCCCCAATTCGGGCTTAGTCTGAGGTGGGGTGAACCGATCCCCCGATCATGCCCCCGCGCCCTTAGGAAGCGACGAAGATTGGCTCAAGTCAAGCAGCAAATTAAATCCTTATTTAACCATTACTTGCCTGTTAACTCCGAGGGGTCGAGAACGAGTCCGTAACAGATTGGGACATGTGAGTCGGATGAAATCGATGCGCTAACCAAGAATGGTAATAGTCCAGACTGGACACAACCTGAAAGGCTGGGCGATATCTCTAAATATCAAAGTTGTCTCGACTTGGGACCATTTCACATCTTTTTTTTATAACTAACGATATATCCACGCTGCGGTGCAATATTGAAAGCCACAACTAACTCGACAATGCGATGTGACAGCGAACCGGTGCCAGCGAAATGACCTATGCGCCATGGGAGCTTTCGGCGGGGGGCATCCTGCGCTGCGCCGCAACCTCGCTCATACGGAATTTACCTCAGGGCGGCAAATAACAAGAATTATTCTGTCAATTAATAGTACATCTCCGTTATAACCGTGCGTACTTCGTGAGTATTTTGGCAAAATGGACAAGTAGGCAGCAGATATAACTTTTGGCCTAATGGAAAGGTCAACCAGAATGGCGAAAAATCCGGGGGAGGTTTGGATGAAACTCGATCTTCGCGATCTCGCGTGGCTCCATAGTGACAGGCTTGTCGCCTACGGCGCGATCACGTTCATTGCCCTTGCCCCCGCCTATATTTTCTATTTCCATCTGGCACTGGTTCATGGCTCGGATTTCTACGCCTTCTGGTCCGCTGCGAAGCTGGCCGCGAGCGGCGCTCCGCACCTCGCTTATTCCGCCCAAGCCATGTCCGCTTTCCAGCTCCAGCATTTCCATTCGATCAACTTGTTCCCGAAATTGTTCTTTTTCCCATTCCTGAACCCGCCCCCGTTTCTCCTCATCGTAATGCCGCTTGCGTTTTTCCAGCTGCCTTATGCGCTGGCGATCTGGATCGGCACGACCTTCGCGGCCTGGATGGCCGCGGCGGCGAAACTGGTCAGGGGTTCCAGATGGCCCCTGATCGCCTTTCCGGGAGCCGCCATCGCGGCATGGCACGGCCAGACCGGGCTCCTGACCGGGGCGATCATGATTGCGGCGATCCATAATCTCGAGCGAAGGCCGGCTCTGGCAGGGATATTGTTCGGGCTGATGGTCGTGAAACCGCAATTGGCCATGCTGGTGCCCTTCGCCCTTATCGCCGGGCGCTATTATCGTGTCCTTTGGTTCGCCTGCCTGAGCGCGGCGGGTCTCCTCAACCTGTCCTGGGCGGTATTCGGCTCAACGACGATGATCGGCTTTCTGGGAACCACCGTCCACGCCCAGCAACTCATGCACGGCTTTGACAAAGATGCGTTGGCCAGGATGATCACCGTCTATGCCAGCGTGAAGCTGGCCGCCGGCAGCGTGCCGGCCATCGCCGCCCAACTGGCGGTCACTCTTTGCATGGCGGCGCTAGTCGTCCGGATCTGGCGCGGCCCGGTCGGCGCGGCAGCCAAAGGCGCGGTGCTGGTCGTCGCCAATCTGCTCGCCACCCCCTATGCGTTCGCCTATGATCTGCCGGTGCTGGTCCTTCCGATCTGCTGGATCGCCAGCGAGGGAAGGCGATCGGGCTTTCTTCCATGGGAGAAACTGGCCCTGGTGGCGATCTACTGGTCTCCGCTCGTGTGCCGGTCGATCGCGCCGGCCACGCACTTCGTCTCCATGCCTGCGCTGCTGGCGCTCACGCTGTTCCTTCTATGGCGGAGGCTCAACATGAGCGAAGGGCCGGAGAAGGTCCGACCATTGCCACCCCAAACAATTGCCGAGCCTAGAGTTCGCTAAGCGCCAGACAATCGCACCGCGACGATCAATGCGCGAACCCGCCTCGCCGCCGGGCCGCATTTTTGTGACCCACGCTTTTTCGAGCATTGGATGGCTTGCATTCCACCGGGTTTTTGCAATGCTCCCCAGTCGGGCCGCACGGGGGGGGAAGGCATGGCGATCCTCTACATTTTGCTATCGATCGCGCTGCTTTGCTTTCTGACAGCGATAGAGTTGCTTTCCGGCCCCTTCAAAATGTCAACGCGCCTGGTCAATTTCCAGGCTTGGACTCTTTACCTGGGAAGCACTGTCCTGATCTTGCCCATTGTTCATATAGCGGTACCGGCGTCGTTGGTCGGACAGGCCCCAAGGTGGGTTACGATTGTGCTATTCTTCTTCGTAATGGATCTGGGCGAATATCTGTTCCATCGGGCCCAGCATGCCATCCCGATTTTGTGGCGGATGCATTCGTTCCACCATTCCGACGAAGACATGAACGCCACCACCAGCAACCGCCATTTTTGGGCGGAGCCGGTGATCAAATCCGTGACGATCTGGCCCGCTGCGGCCTTGCTCGTTCACCCGAGCCCGGCCGCCCTGACGGTGTATTTCTGGGTCTCCTTCTGGCATTATGTTTGCCACTCGAAGATCGATTTTCACTTGGGGCGCTGGTCGTGGCTTCTGAACACGCCGGGCTACCACCGCAGACATCACTCAACCCTTCCCGAACATTACAACAGCAATTTCGCGGCGCTTTTCCCGATTTTCGATGTGATCAGCGGCACCTACCGACCGCCCGACGGATTTCCGCCGACGGGGCTGAGCGAGCAGGCTCAAACCACAGCCGACATCCTGTTATGGCCGCTCAGATCCCGTCGCGCCGCTAAGGCCCCGTAATCGAGGTCGCTCAAATGCTACATTCGAGGCGATGGCTCGAGCCAGGAAGAGCGCCGGATCAGGCGGGAACGCGCAGACGATAGGTCAGGTTGACGCGGCGCGACAGCAGTAGATAGGGACACCAGAGCGCGACGCTGATCACCACGGTCTTCACATTGCCGTCGAGTAGCGTGAGCAAGTTCCTGGCGACCTGGGACGGCAATCCGGGCGTATTTGCCACGGCATATGCAACGACGAACTGCATCGCCAGATCGACAAGCCAGATCGCGGCCATGAGCCGCGGGAAAAGCGGCATCGCGCGCAACGCGGCGACGAAGGCGAACGCGTAAAGGCTGGAAAGCAGCACCAGATTGGCCAACAAAGCGCCAAACAGCACGCCATACCATATCGGCGCACCGGGTCCGGCCGCAGGCACCGCCGACATGAACTCCAACGTGCGCATGGGAATATTGAGCAGAATGCCGACCAGCAGCGAAAACAGGAATCCGCCCGCGCCGAACAGCGGATCGCGCCGGGCGGTGCTGACGTCGACATCGCGCCAGCGACCGACCTGCGCCAGCCGCAGCCTTGGCTGGGAAAACATCGCGCCATTGGGAAACCAGCGCAGCGCCAGCGCGATCGCCATGACGGGCGCGGCAATGATCAGCGCATAAGGAAGGCCCGCCACGAGATAGTCCGGCGCACGCACGATCGGGAGCACCGGAAAAGCGAGCCGCAAGCCTGCCGCGGCGCTGAGCATTATCACCCAGGCGAACATCATCCGGACGAGGTTAGCCTCCAAGCCGATCGCAGCCCGTGTCGTTCCGTGAGCCACCCGCTGTACGATCCGCATCCGCTTACCCTCATCCGCGACGGCCCGTCGGCGAGGCTAACCGCAAAGGTCTTTCCAAATCGTTAACAGAACGGCGCCGGTCAAGCAGCCTTCCGGTTCATCAGCAGCAGCAGCTGCGCGCGCGATTCGACGCCGACCTTGGTGAAGACGCGGTTCAGGTGGATCTTGACCGTCCCCTCGCTAAGGCCGAGACGGGTGGCGATCTCGCGGTTTCGAAGGCCTTCACCAACGAGCATCGCGATCTCGGTTTCCCGCCGCGTCAGGTCGGCAAGATCGTGTCGTTGATCGCTGTCCCCGCGAATGGCGGACAGCGCTCCCTCGTCGAACCAGTCTTCGCCGGCGGTCACCGCGCTTATGCAGGTCAGCAGATCCTGAGGATCGCTCGTCTTGAGCACGATACCGTTCACGCCGAGAGCCATCGCTTCCCTGATCTTCTGCGGCTCGATCCCGACGGTCAGGAAGATCACGGGAATGGTCGAGCCTCCCTTGCGGAGGTCGCGCAGCAGCTTGAGCCCGCCGCCCTCCGGCATCGACACATCGGTCACCAGCAGATCGGCGGAACATTCGGCAAGCCTCGCCAGCGCGTCGGCTGCGTTGTGCGCACAACTGACGGTTTCGTGGCCCGCGGCCGTAAGCAGTGCCCGCAAGCCGCTCAAAAACAGGGGGTGATCATCGGCGATCAAGATCTTCGCCATCTATTTCGTCTCCATCGGAATGCGGATCGACAGCAACACCCCGCGATGTGTCGGCTCGGTATAGGCGGTGCCGTTGAGACGTACGACCCTCTGCGCCAGCGAGCGGGAGGCGAGTGCGATCGCCCCGTCGAGCACGGGCTTGGCGAAGCCTCCGTCGCTTCCCAGCGTGATGATCAGCAATCCTTGATCCAAGGCCAACCCGGCCGTCAGCATCCGCGCCCCCGCATGTTTAACGGCGTTCGCCAACGCCTCCCGCAACAGGAACTCGCATTCGAACGCGGTTTCGGCCGAAACCAGGACAGGCACCGCGGGCCGTCTGAACGAGCAGACGACATCCCACTGACGTGCGAGCGACCGAAGCCGCCGATCGAAATGTTCGGTCAGATCGACGGCGTCGCCGGGCGAACCTTCGTTCTGCTGCAAGATCGTACGCAGGCTACGCTGTTCCGCCGCGATGATGGTATCGAGCTCGCTCACATCGGCGAGCACCGCGGCGTGCCCCAGCGCGGCGATCCGCATCCTGAGGCCGCCGAGCGTTTGCAGAACGCTGTCGTGCATGTCGCGCGCCGCAATCGCTCGAGCCTCGCGCAATATCCGGCGCCTCCATTCGGCCACGCAGACCAGCGTTTCCATTTGATCGAGCAGCCCAGCCGATATTCCGCGGAAATGATTTAAAGCGCCGAGCGAAAGCCGCCGATCCGACGCCAACGCGAAGCGTGCGCGCAGGTCCGACGAATCGAACGCCAAGAACAGCAGCGTGCGAGCGTCGAGCAGCTGTGCAAATGTTCTCGATAGCCGTGAATCGAAACTGTGGCTTACGACTCCGCGAGGCGTCAGGCGCACCGCATCGCCACGCTCGCAATCGACAATGATGTCGCCGCTGATGTCCGCCGCAGACAGCCGATCGACCAGGCTGCCGTCCTCCATGGCACGCCGGTCACCGGATCGATCGACGGCCAATCCGCGCCACTGGCCGTCGCGTTCCAGCCAGCACAGCGCGTAGGGCATCTGGTTCGCGGCAACCGAGACAAGCGCGGCAAGTTGATCCTCGGTCGGCGCATGAGACTCGGCTAAAGGATTCACCAACGAAATGTCCAAGTCGCTCGGCCGAGCTCGAAACGGAGAGGAGCCGAACAGCAGCCTGTGAACCAAAATGGCGCCGAGGCTCGCACAATAGACCGGGATCGGCCCCGGCGGATGAAAGCTGAGCGAGCCGGCGATCGCGGGCTCCCCGCTCGCCAGAGTCAGCAGCGCCAGAAGGCCGATATGCAATCCGAACAGGCACGCGCGTGGTCCTTCGTACATGAACGGCAAGGTTATCGCGATTGACAGGGCAGCAATATCATCACCGCGCGCGAGCAGCGTCGTCGCCGCTACAAGCAGCATCAGCGCGAACAACAGGCGCCACATAATCGCGAGCGAGAGAAACACCAGCCAACGAGCGCGTAGCCAGACGGCGGACAATATCGCGTAAAATGAAAGAATCAGCGCGACGACAACGGCGCCCGGCACTGCGGTGACCGAACTCGTAATTGCCAAAGCAAGCACCGTGGCGAGACCGTGCGGGGTCAGGTCAAGGAATGGTCTGGTAGCGGATCGCAATCGCGAGCCAATTTCCATAGCTGTCGCAGCGAGCTGCAATTGAACCCGCGGCGTTGCACGATGCTGCCTCAAGGTTGCGGCCATTCCGGCTTCCATTGACTGCGGCTTCAGCTCGATTGGAGCTGCGTTCAAGGATTCGTCCTATGGCACTTTTCCTCCGGCCGAAACAGCGCTCTCGCGACCCGATCTGCATGTCGACACCCGGCCAGCACTGTCATCGTCGGATCGATCCGGCGACGTAATATAGGCTGGGACAGCGGGCTTTCCCAATCTCGTTTAAGCAGAGCCTTACCTGAAACAGCCGACGAAAGGCGTAATAGGATGGCCCATTTCAGGACATTCCGGATAAGTATCTTGCCTTTGCCGGAATTCTGTTGCTCTTTTGTTGGAGAGGGGGCTCCATGAAAGACGTCATCAGGTTCTGCGAGCGCGTATTTTATTTGCTCCTGGCGGCGGGCGCCATCATTCGTTTTATACCGGCGCTGCCGGTCCATCCGCAGGTTGCGATCTACCTGATCAGTGAATTGGCTAGCGTCGTCTTTATCATCCTTCAGCGCAAAGGAACCTGGTCATCCGGCGCATATGCTACGACCATCGCGTTTGTCGGCACCTCGGCGCCTTTGCTGGTCAAGCCGATGGGGGTTGCTTTGGCGCCCGACTGGATCAGCACGACATTGATGATGGTGGGTGCGTCGATTTCGGTTGGAGGGAAATTTTCCCTTCGACGCAGTTTCGGTCTTATCGCGGCCAATCGCGGAGTGAAAACCAAAGGCCTGTACCGATTTGTCCGGCATCCGATTTACTTCGGCTATCTGGTAAGCGAGGTCGGGCTAATCCTGCTATATTGCTCGTTCTGGAATGCGATCTCGATAGGCTTTGGCTGGGTTATGTTGTGGCTTCGCGCGCGCGAAGAAGAGAAGTTTCTGAACAATGACCCCGACTATCGAGCCTATGCGCAGAAAGTCACCAGCCGGCTGATTCCCCGCTTGTTATAACGGTTGGCGGAGATCCGGCGGCGATACGTGCTTGGCAAGGGAGCAAGCGGCGCGAAAGGGCCAGTCATGACCGAAATGCTGGGTGCTCTGAGAACGCTGCTATTCGCGCCGATCGGCGGCAAGCTGCTGGCCGTTCTTTCGGCGGTCGCGCTGATGCTGGCCGTTTATGGCGTGAGCAATCCGCCGCTGGTTTCCCATGCCGTCTCGCCGGACGGCCACAGCCGCGACGTCGATCTCTATAACGCGGTCGTGAACAAGGTGGCGAGCGGCGAAGGCTATTATGCCGCGGCGACCGAAACCAATCGCGCCGCGGGCTATCCGACCAAGCCGTCGCTTACGATTCGGCTGCCGGTCCTCGCATGGGCCTTGAGCTTTCTGCCTTCGAACGGCTGGCGCCTCCTCGTGCTGCAGGGCCTTGCCATGATCGCCCTGCTCGCCTTCTTCTCGTCGCTCAGACCGGAGGACGGAAACGGCGTCGTGCTCAGCGCGCTTGTGATGACAGGCCTGGCGGTCGTCGGAGACCCTGACGCCGCGTGCTTTCATGAGCCATGGGCCGCCGTCTTCCTCATCCTGTCTTTAGCCGCCCGCCGCCATATGACGGTCAGCGTTGTCCTGGCTCTGATCGCCGTCCTGATCCGCGAGGTAGCGCTGCCCTTTCTGGTCGCGATGCTGATCGTCCGTCTTCTGCAGCGCGATTATCGCGCGACCATCGCCTGGGCCTCCGCGATCGCGGTGTTCGCGCTCGTGCTGGCGGTGCACCTGCAGATCGTTGCACATTATGCCCTGCCCAGCGATCACAGGTCGGCGGGATGGGTCGGGATGCAGGGATGGCCATTCGTTCTGAAAGCCGTGGGGTTCAACAATGCGCTGATCAGAGCGGGATATGTCGCGACCGCGCTGGTGACGCCGTTTGCGCTGCTGGGACTGATGCTTTGGAAAACCGAGCTCGGCGTCATTTGCGGCCTCACCGCGTTCCTATATGTGTTCGCCTTTCTGCTTATCGGCCGCCCCGACACGAGCTATTGGGGCGTGCTCCTGGCGCCGTTCCTGCTGACGGGGCTCCCCGCCCTCGGCCGGGCATGGTCCCGCGCGCTGGGTCGGTTCCGTTCGCGCCAGCCGCTTCCGCAGTCGTCCGGATGATAAAGATACCTCATCGCCAAGCGAACGACTGCCGCTGGTCGTTCCACCGCCCGCAAGAAGACCTTCGTTCATATAGAACCAAAGTTATAGAACGCTTTTGACCCCTTCGTGCCACCTCGCGGAAAATAGCGCTTTGGCAATTGATCCAATTCGGATCGATATTGCGCCGCCGCCGGGAGACGATATCTATACAACACGGCGAATTCAAATATATCGGATAATATTGAAGTCGTTATCTGGTTTTTTTAATTTAACGCCTATTATTTTTGGCGACTCGCCAGCGAGGCTGTGTCAAGTAACACGTCGGGGGGCGTAATGAAGTATCGCTATCTGGGTGCGGTCTTGTCGTTGGCTGCGTTAAGTGGCTGCGGAGGAGGAGGAGGCGGAGTCAATTCGGCTTCGTCATGCCCGCTTCTGCAGGGCGGAACTTGTAGCGCGCCCCCGCCGAGCGCGCCGACCCCCGTCCCTCTGCTCGAGGTGCAGACGACGACGACCTACACCTCGGTCGGTGGCATCCAGAAGCTCGAAGAAGACTATAAATTGCCTATAGTGAATGGATCGCCGGCGCCGCCGCCAGTGAAGAGCGGCGAACTCTACACTGCCGACCAACCGCCCGCGGCGAGCGACAAGATCATTATTTCTTATGATCCGAGAGGCGCCGTGTTTTCGGTCGAGTTCGACGTGGACGACATCGCCGTCTCGCCGCGTTTCCAGGATCCCGCTCATCGCACCGATTTTGGACCTAATGTCACGCCCCAGGGTAACGTCCCCGATCTTCCGCAGCTGGCGTATCTCGAGGCCGGAACGAGCGGCACTGATTCTACCGACATCGAAACCTTCTTCTATGAGAAGCCAGGCTCGAAGACTCGCTATGTGACCCTGGCAGGCTATGTCAGAAACTTCAGAAATGGGCCGGTCGACAAGGATTTTGTGATCAATCGAACGCGCGGCGTCGTTGCTTTCGGCAATCAATCGCGCGCCAGTGACGTTCCGTCCAAGGGAACCGCAACCTATTCGGGCAGCATGCTCGCGAGCCTGGTCTCGATCGATATCGACGCCAACCCATCTGGTCGCAGCCGGTTCGAGTGGGTGGACGGCACCGCATCGGTGTCGGTCGATTTTGGCAAGGGAACCGTAGCGACGTCCTTCCAGGGAACCGTTGTACCTACACAAAGCGTGTTCGAGGGCAGCCCCTTTGGATCGATGGCCGCGCCCCATTCGGGCGCCGCCTTCGGCGCTACCGGCACGGCGAAGTTCGATTCGTCAGGCATCGTCTATGCCGGAAAGATCGACGCAGCCAGCTTTGCCGGATCATCGGTGAATATGGCCGCCAGCAGCCTGGACGGCACTTTCTACGGTCCAGGCGCAGTCGAGACCGGCGGCGCCTTTCGTATCGTGGGAGCCACTCCCGACACACGTGTCGATTTCTTAGGCGCCTTCACCGCCGTGAAATAATCGCCGTGTCGATATCGGCACTACTGGCGCTGGTGATCATGAATGAGGTCGGCCAGTTCCACGGCGCGGCCCCCCATCCGGAATGCGTGGGCGGCCGCTGCAAGATAAGCCTCACGCCTGAGCAACTGCTGTCGGCCGCGGATCGGCTCGTCAGTTCTCGTCGCTTCAACGAAGCGCGGCCTTTTCTCGAAGCGCTCTCGCAGGTGCCCCGCCTGACGATGGAGCGTAACTTCCTCGAGGGCTATATCGCCGCCGAAACCGGCCATCTCGATGTGGCGGCCGCGAAATTTCGGGCCGTTCTGGCCGTCCGCCCTGATATGACCCGCGCGCGGCTCGAACTGGCGCGCGTTTTGATGCTTCAGGGCAAGGATCGGGCCGCCGACTATCATTTTCGGCTTGCCGAGGACGACGGGGGACTGACGGATGATGTGCGGCGAGCCCTATATGCCGCACGCTCATCGATTCGCAGTCGCGAGCGCTGGAATCTCAGCCTGGGCTTCGGGCTTGCCCCTGACACCAACATCAACAGCGCCACCAACGACAAGACCGTCAATATAAGCTTTGGAGATATTACCCTGCCGCTGAAGCTGGATCCCCAGGCGCGAAGAAGCACCGGGATCGGTCAAACCCTGTCGGTTGCGGCACAGGGCCGGGTGCCCCTCTCGAAAAAGATTGCGCTGGTCGGGCGGCTGGACGGCTATGGCGTCAATTATTCGGGCGCCTATGCCGACGACATGGCGGTGCTTTTGGCGGCCGGACCCGAGATGTCCCCCACGGACCGCGTCCGATTGCGGCTGGAGGGATTGGTGGCGCGGCGTTGGTATGGCCGCCACCTGGCGACGCGGCAAACCGGGCTGAGGCTGGGCGGTGACAAAGTTCTTCCCCACGGCGGCAGCATCGGCGCCGAAATCGAGGCGCGGCGGACCCGATCGCCGATCAATGACGGCCTCGATGGCTGGACGTATAGCGCTCGCCTCTCCCAGGAGCATGTGGTCAGCCGCAGCCTGTTTGTCGGCGTAACCGCATTCGCTCGCCGCGATGCGCTCGCCGCAAGCTACTTCTCGAACAAGGAAGCGGGCGTCATGGCCGGGATAGGAGGCGAACTGCCCCACGGATTCAACGCGGGGCTCTCAACCCAACTATCCTATGCCTGGTACGACGAACCCTTGCGCGCACTCGGTCCCGAACCGCGGCGGGACTGGCGGCTTTCCACCCGCCTTTATGCCGCGAGTCGGCGTCTGCGGATCGGTGATTTCGCACCGTCGATATCCTACAGCTTTACGCGAAATATTTCCAACCTCGGGCTTTACGACTTTAAGCGGCATCGCATCGAAGCTCAATTCACCCGGATATTTTGAACTCCAACGGCGACTTCACTATATTCTGGACAAAGTGAGAAGTCTCATCGGCGCCGACGCGCCTGACTCAAATAGCCGCGCAGGCGTTCGAGTACCGCAGGATCGATATCGCGCTTGGGAAGCACGTAGAAATTTCGCGGCGTCGGCAAGATGATCAGCACCCGCTCGGACTCGCGCCAATCCCACAGCTGGCCCCAGGGGTAGCAAGCCGACACGTAGGTCGTGCGCACGCTTATCCGGTCCGGACCGAGTATATAATGCACGGGATCGCGCATCCCCGGATGATGGTCGAGCGTGCTGCGTGCGTTGCGGCGGCGTAGCGCTGGCGCCGCCAGGAGCAGCAAGATCACGAGCGATGCTGCTAGGATAACGGCACCGATCAACCCGACAACCAGGGACGAGGCCAACAGCGCCGCGCGTGCTCCCGGAAAGCGGATCAGGAGCACGGCGATGAGCAGCGCCAACATCAGCGCCAGAATCAGCAGAAGCGCCGCCAGTCGCCGCGGCCGCGGCGGGGGCCGATAGGCCTCGACGAGGTCCTCCTCGTTCAGCGTGGTCGACAGTTCGTCCTGCATCGGTGTGGCTTTTTAACGTAGATGGCGTTGACAAGCCACGGTGCGCGTCGCGGCAGAGCTGCGGTTCACCACCGCATCGGCCTTCCCGGCAGCCTTTCACCGGGCGCTGGGATGAACTCGAGCGTCCTATGGCCAGCGGTGGCGCTCAGGCCGCGTCACCGAGCCTGATCCCACGCGTTTCGGGTAGCACGAACAGCGCCAGCGGGACGGCAAGCAACCCGAGCATCCCCAATGCAGCGTTGGCGCCCCCGACCCCGCCCGTCGCCTCTGCAAGCGCACCGGACAGCCACGGAGCGATGACGAATCCCCAGCGGCCAATGAGGTTGTTGCACCATCCGTTGGCGGCGGCGCGGAGTTCCGTCGGGAACAGTTCCGAATTGACGGTGTAGGCCGCGATCCATACGCCGAGCACGATCTGGATGCCGACGAAGGCTGCGCCGATCGACCACCAATTATGTGCCTGATAGGCGACAGCGGTCAGGCCGCCAAGCAGCCCCATCAGCACCGCGATGGTGTAACGCCGACCGATCGCGTCGAGCATCAACCCAGTGACGACCGATCCCGCGAAGGCGCCTGCCAGCCCGAATGGCGCAAGCAGCGCGAGATCGGACGCCGGCCACCCGCGTTCGCGCATCACGTAAAGGGTGAAAAACAGCGCCGCGTTGGCCGAGGCGAAATTGACGAGGAACCAGAGCGTGCTCATCGCGAGAAACCGGCGGCGAAGCGCGGGCGCCCAGAGGTTGCGAAGTTCCGCCAGCAGCGAAGATCGCGACACGCCTTTCCCTCGGGTGGCGAGCCACAACGGCGTTTCCGGCAGTTTCCACAGCATCAGCGGTACGATCAGCAGCGGTCCCGCACCTATAGCGAATAACAGCCGCCAGCCCAGCGGGCTTTCGATCGCCGAAGCGAGCAACAAGAACGGCAGCGCCGCGCCGAGGCTGCCCAGCGAGCCCAACAGGCCGTTCACCCGTCCTCGAAGGTGGGGCGGCAGCGTTTCCGATACGATCAGGTAGGAGATCGCAATTTGAGTCACCAGCAGCACACGCGCGACGAACTGGACAACCGCGTAACCGGTGACACTGGTGGTCGCGACCGTGGCGAGCGACGCGAGCGCGAAACCGGCCGACGACAGGAGCAGGATCGGACGGCGGCCGAAACTGTCGGCCAGGCGGATAACGAAGCAGGCGACGATCGCACCGGTCGCCACCACCGCGAGCGCGCGGCCGAGGAGATCGGGCGCTGCGCCATAATCCTTGGCCAGATAAGGCAGCACCACGCTCGACAGGCTGATGTCGAATCCTTCGAACATCACCACCGGCGCCAGCATCGCGATCAGCGCGATCTGCCGTCCGGTTAGGCGTTCGCGTGGCGCCGCAGCCCGCGGGTCAGCCATCCATGTCGTCCATCTCGAAGACGCTGGCGGGTACGTCGACGATCCCGGCCTGCGCGGCATAGCGATTCCATGCGGACACAAGCTCGGCCAATATCGCCGGCCGCTGCTCGGTGAGATCGTCGATCTCCCCCGGATCGGCGTCGAGATCGTAAAGCTGCCAGCGGCCCTCGCCCTCGGGCGAGCGCAGCCAGATCGCCTTATAGCTGTCCCGCCGGATCGCCCGCCGGCCGAACAGCTCCCATCCCGCCTCGAACCCCGATGGATGAACCGCGGCCGCCTCGTCCGCCAGATGCGCGCGCATCGATCGTCCGAGTATCGGCGCGATCGCCTTGCCGCGCCATTCCGCCGGATGCTCGACACCCGCCAGATCGAGGATGGTCGCCGGAACGTCCATGGCGGTGGCGAAGGCGCGGCTCACGCGGCCCCCGCCCGCCACGCCCGGTCCGGACACGAAGAAAGGCACGCGGATGCCGCCTTCGGAGGTGAACGCCTTATGCAGCCGCGATGGCGCGGTAGCCGCCTGCGCCCAGCGCGGGCCGTACCAGAAACAGCTGTCGGGCCGGCCGAGATTGTCGATGCTGTTGTCGAAATGCTTCGCAATCTGATCGGCGATCATGGCGCCGACGATCGGCATCGCCTCGACCATCGCTCCTTCCGCGCCGTTGTCCGATAGGAACATGACGATCGTGTTATCGAGGTCGCCGGCTTCGCGCAGATGATCGATGACCCGGCCGACAGCCCAGTCCATCCGGTCTACCATCCCGGCATAGACTTCCATAGCGCGCGCCGACCAGGCGCGCTCGTCGTTCGTCATCTCGGTCCAGGGCGTGCCGCCGACGAACGGATGGGGGACGACGTCCGGAGCGCAAAGCCCCTCGGCCTTCAGACCTTCCAGCCGCGCCGCGCGCAACGCTTCGGGGCCGTCGGCATAGCGGCCGCGGTAGGGCAGGATGCTTGCATCGGGAGCCTGCAGCGGCCAGTGCGGCGCGGTGAACGGCAGATAGGCAAAGAACGGTTTTACG
>Ga0105248_10000154_pt1 | contig 80081 bp, 74 predicted proteins | sample KBSS34metaG_FD_81524 | JGI IMG/M metagenome (GOLD analysis project Ga0105248, IMG submission 81524) | Switchgrass rhizosphere microbial communities from Kellogg Biological Station, Michigan, USA - KBS S3-4 metaG | ecosystem: Host-associated > Plants > Roots > Rhizosphere > Soil | place... | reverse complement strand
CGTGCTGGTCGAGGTGGGCGGCACGGTGGGCGACATCGAGGGCCTGCCGTTCTTCGAGGCGATCCGCCAGTTGGGCCAAGAGCTCCCCAGAGGGCATGCCTGCTTCATCCACCTGACGCTCCTGCCCTTCATCAAGACGGCCGGAGAGATGAAGACCAAGCCGACCCAGCACTCGGTCAAGGAGCTGCGCTCCATCGGCATCCAGCCCGACATCCTGCTCTGCCGCTGCGAAATGCCGATCCCAGAGAGTGAGCGGAAGAAGCTGGGCCTGTTCTGCAACGTGCGGCCCAGCGCCGTCATCCAGGCGATGGACTCATCCAACATCTACCACGTGCCCCTGGACTATCATGAGCAGGGGCTCGACGCCGAAGTGCTTGACGTGTTCGGCCTGAAGGACACCGCGCCCGCGCCGGATCTGACCCGCTGGGAGTCGATTTCCCACGCCCTCAGCCACCCGGATGGCGAAGTGAACATCGCCATCGTCGGCAAGTACACGGCGCTCACCGACGCCTACAAATCCCTGATCGAGGCCCTGACCCACGGCGGGGTCGCCAACAATGTGCGGGTCAAGTTCGACTGGATCGAAGGCGAGGCCTTCGAAAACGACGAGCGGATGATCGGCGAGCGGCTGACCGGGGTGCACGGCGTGCTGGTCCCCGGCGCGTTTGGCGAGCGCGGCTCGGAAGGCATGATCCGCGCCGTCCAGTTCGCCCGTGAGCACGCCATTCCCTATTTCGGCGTCTGTTTCGGCATGCAGATGGCGATGATCGAGGCGGCCCGGAACCTAGCCGGGATCAACCAGGCCTCCTCCACCGAGTTCGGCCCGACTTCCGAACCGATCGTTGGCCTGATGACCGAGTGGATCCGCGGCAACGAGAAGGAAGTTCGCGCCGAGGGCGGCGAGCTTGGCGGCACCATGCGCTGCGGGGCCTATGACGCGGTGCTGGCGCCGGGGAGCAAGGTCGCCGAGATCTACGGCTCGACCGCCATCTCCGAGCGCCATCGCCACCGCTACGAGGTCAACATCGCCTACAAGGACGCCATCGAGCGGACCGGCCTGAAGTTCACCGGCCTGTCGCCGGACGGCGTGCTGCCGGAGCTCTGCGAACGCTCCGACCATCCCTGGTTCGTGGGCGTCCAGTTTCACCCGGAACTGAAGAGCCGGCCGTTCAGCCCGCACCCGCTGTTCGCCAGCTTCATCGGCGCCGCGCGCAGCCGCAGCCGCCTGGTCTGAACGGTTAGACCGGCCCGTCCGCGGACTGCGCCAGCGCCTTGCGGGCGATCGCCGCGGCGGTCGTCAGCGGGGTCTGCCGGGCGAAGTAAGCTCGCGGCGACATGCCCATGAAATGTTTGAACTCGCGGGTGAACTGCGGCTGGTCCGCGTAGCCCTCGTCGATAACCCGGCTCCAGCCGCCCAGGGGCTCGGCCCTCAGGCTGGCCGAGGACCGCAGAAACCGCTGTCGGCGCAGCAGGCGCTTGGGCGCCAGGCCGATATAGTCGCGGGTCAGGCGCTCCAGCCGACGGGTGGAACAGCCCAGGCGGCGCGCCCACTCCGCCACTGAGGCGACCTCCACGTCTTCCAGCCCCAGGTGAGTCGCCGCGACGATCGGATCGACGGGCGGCCGCGCGGCCAACCGGCTGAGCAGCCAGCGATCGAGGACGCCGGCGTAGGCGCTGTCGTCGTCGAGGGGGAGCAAGGCCTCCAGCACCTCCCGCGCGTCCTCGCCCAGCAGGTCGGCGAGGGGATACAGCGCATCGATGAAGTCCGCGGCGCTGCGGTCGGAGAGCAGCGCCCAACCCGGCGGCCACAGGGCGACACCCACCATCACCGCGTGCGGTCCGCCATGCACCATGGCCGCCCGGCTGAGGGGCCCGGTGAAAAAGGCGTTGGGACCGTTGGCCGAGGCGCTGCCGCCGTTGGCGAAGCTCATCCGCCAGTCGCCCGCCAGCACCAGCCTCACATGCGCGCCGTCCGGGTGCAGCAGGTCCTCGACGGCTTCGCTGCCGATCCGGACGACGTAATAGAAAGCGATCGCCTGGCGCAGCGGCTCCGCCGGCGGCAGGAACCGGATCGTCACGTCAGCCATGCCGCGAGCCTCCCTTCGCCAGCGCCTTTTATCACAGCTTGGCGGCTTGACGGTGACAGGCGCAGGTGGGCTCCTCGGACAACGAAGCGGGGAGGCCGCGATGCTCGATCTTTGGCTGGCGATCGCCCACCACATCCTGGTGTTCGCCCTGTTCGGCGTGCTGTTCGCCGAGCTGGTGCTGGTGAGGAAGGGCGTCGATCTGGCGACCATCGCCCGCGTCGGGCGCATCGACCTGATGTACGGCGCCGTGGCCGGCCTGATCGTCGCGGTGGGCTTTTCCCGCGCCGTGTTCGCGGCGAAGGGCTGGCTCTTCTACTCGCACAACCTGTTCTTCCACCTGAAGGTGGGGACCTTCCTGGTCATCGGCCTGCTGTCGATTCCGCCGACGATCGCCTACATCCGCTGGCGCCGCGCCGGGGTCGCGCCCACCGACGCCCAGGTGGCCGGCGCGCGACGCTGGCTGCTGGCCGAGCTCGTGCTCTTCGCCCTTCTGCCCGCCTTCGCCGCGGCCATGGCGCGCGGCTACGGCGAATTCGCGGCACACTAGTCGCCGTGGCGGGGCTCGCCGACCTTCGCCGCCTGGCCCTCGCCCTGCCGGGGACCTACGAGGACATCCACCGCCGCCGCCCGGCATTCCGGGTTGAGAAGCGCATCTTCGCCATGCTGGGCGTGACCGGGAACGCGGCGCTCTTCACCTCGCTGGGCTGGGACGACGTTGCAGTCGTGAAGCTCGAGCGCGAGGACCAGCTCAACATGGCGGCGGCCCATCCCGGCGCGGTCGAGCCGACCGAAACCTACGGCCACCACGGCTGGACTTACCTGCGGCTGCCGGACCTGGAGGAGGACGTCCTGGCCCTGCTGCTGCGCTTGGCCTGGACCCATGTCGCGCCGAAGCGGCTGTCGAAGGCGTTCAGTGGCCCTTTGTGAAGAACATCGCCCAGTAGACCAGCAGCACCAGATTGCTGAGCGCGAACGGGATCAGTCGGTGCATGACCCGGTTGTAGGTGAGGTGGATCGCCGAGTGGACGACCCGCAGCGCCACATAGAACCAGGCCACGGCGAGGACCGTGCCGTCGACCTTGCCGGCCACGAAGAACATCAGACTGGCCACGTAGAACAGCATCGGCAGTTCGAGCAGATTCATCATCGCTCGGTTGGGAAGGGCGACGTGCGGCGGCACCCTGGCCGATTCGCCGAGCTTGAAGTCGTCCGACTGGACAAGGCCCGCCGCACCCGCCTGGAACCGGCGGATCGGGATCAGCAGAAGGACGGCCTGGGTCACCAAGGCCAGCGCGCCCATGGGGGCGAAGACCAGATCCTGGTGCATTGGGGTCCCCCGAAACGCCTGACGTACACTGTAAGCTACCCGTCCGGCTTGATCGCGACCAGCCTTTCATGCATAAGCCCGCGCTCACGTCGGCGGACCCTCAGGTCCCTGGCTCCAATTTCACGCCCGCGAGACACTCCGATGGCTGTTCCTAAACGCAAAACGTCGCCCTCGCGGCGGAACATGCGCCGCTCCCACCACGCGCTGGGCGCCAACTCCTTCGTTGAAGACAAGGAAACCGGCGAGCTGAAGCGGCCGCACCACGTCGATCTGAAGACCGGCATGTACAAGGGCCGCCAGGTCCTGACGCCGAAGGAAGACTAGGCGCTTCCGACGTTTCGAATTCGCGGCCCCGTCTGGCGACAGGCGGGGCCGTTTCGATTCGCGCCTACTGGCTGCGGCCTCGGGCCTGGACCGCCGCGCGCCGCGCCTCGACCATCTCCGGCGTCACGACGGCGTTGTGAACGACCGAGCGGGCGTGTTCGAGCTCCAGGCCTTCGCCCATCGACAGCGCATAGCCGTCGTCGATCATCGCCTTGTAGGTGACCAGCATGTCGGCCTCGATGGAGGCCATCTCCTGGGCCAGCTTGAGCGCCGCGGGCATCAGCTCGGCCGGCTCGACCACCCGGTTCACCAGGCCCCAATCGTAAGCCTGCTGGGCGCTCATGAAGTTGCCGGTCAGCGACAGTTCCTTGGCGCGATAGGGGCCGATCACCCGCGACAGCTTCTGCGACAGACCCCAGCCCGGCGTGATGCCCACGCGGGCGTGCGTGTCCGCGAACCGGGCGTTGGTCGAGCAGATCAGCACGTCGCAGGCCAGCGCCACCTCAAACCCGCCGGTGATCGCCACGCCGTTGATCGCGCCGATGATCGGCTTGGAGCAGGCCAGCACCGCGCGGGCCGGGTTCTCCGCCGGACTTGTGGCGTTGGCCGCGCCCATGCCCAGGGGATCGGTGGAAAGCTCCTTCAGGTCCAGGCCGGCGGTGAACGCCCGCTCGCCGGCGCCGGTCAGCACGATCACCTTCACGCCGGGGTCCGCGTCCAGCTCGGTGATCGCCTGCTGCAGGGCGGCCCGCAGCGCCTTGGAAAGCGCGTTCATCGCCTCGGGGCGGTTGAAGGTGACGACGGCGACGGCGTCCTGGCGTTCGACGAGCAGCATGTGAGTTCTCCGGTTGAGGAGCAGATAGCGGCGTTGCCGGACGGCGTGAAGCTGGCTAAGCCTCCGGCGCTCTCCAGACGCAAGGACTCCCAGAGACTCCCATGACCGAGATCGTCGACATCACCGCCCGTGAAATCCTGGACAGCCGGGGCAATCCGACGGTCGAAGTGGACGTGGTCCTGGAGGACGGCTCCATGGGCCGGGCCGCCGTGCCCTCCGGCGCCTCGACCGGCGCCCACGAGGCCGTCGAGAAGCGGGACGGAGACAAGAAGCGCTACGGCGGTAAGGGCGTCCTGCAGGCTGTCGAGGCCGTGAACGGCGAGATCTACGACGCGCTGGCCGGCTCGGACGCCGAGGATCAGCGCCGCCTGGACGCCATGCTGATCGCGCTCGACGGCACGCCGAACAAGTCACGCCTGGGCGCCAACGCCATCCTTGGCGTCAGCCTCGCGGCCGCCAAGGCGGCGGCGAGCTCCGCCGCCCTGCCGCTCTACAAATATGTGGGCGGGGTCTCGGCCCGGGTGCTGCCGGTGCCAATGATGAACATCATCAATGGCGGCGCCCACGCCGACAATCCGATCGACATCCAGGAGTTCATGATCCTGCCGACCGGGCCTTCGACCTTCGCCGAGGCCCTGCGGATGGGCGCGGAGATCTTCCATGCGCTCAAGGCCCAGTTGCACGCCGCCGGCCACAACACCAACGTCGGCGACGAGGGCGGCTTCGCCCCCAACATCGGTTCGGCCAAGGAAGCCCTGGAGTTCATCGTCAAGGCCGGCGAGAGCGCGGGCTTCAAGACCGGCAAGGACTTCGTCCTCGGCCTCGACGCGGCCTCCAGCGAGTTCTTCAAAGGCGGCAAGTACGTGATGACCGGGGAGGGCAAGACCCTCGATCCGGCCGGCATGGTCGACTACCTGGCCGATCTGGCGGCCAACTTCCCGATCGTCACCATCGAGGACGGTTGCGCCGAGGACGACCTGGTCGGCTGGAAGCTGCTCACTGACAAGCTGGGCGCCAAGGTCCAACTGGTCGGAGACGACCTCTTCGTCACCAATCCCGAGCGGCTCGCCATGGGGATCGGCAAGGGCCTGGCCAATTCGATCCTGGTGAAGGTCAACCAGATTGGCACGCTGTCGGAGACGCTGGACGCGGTCGATATGGCCCACCGGCACAGCTACACCGCTGTCATGAGCCACCGCTCCGGCGAGACCGAGGACTCGACGATCGCCGACCTGGCCGTCGCGACGAACTGCGGGCAGATCAAGACCGGCTCGCTCTCCCGCTCCGACCGAACGGCCAAGTACAACCAGTTGCTGCGCATCGAAGAGGAGCTGGGCGATCAGGCGATCTACGCCGGGCGCTCGACAATCCGGCAATAGGATCCAGCCCTGTCCCAGGGGCGTCCGTCAGGATTGTGGTGAGGATTGTCGGCTAGGGTCAGGCCGTGAAAGTCTCGTCCCTGCAGGTGTTGCGGAACTGGTCGGCGCGCGGCGCCGGGACGGATGGTGTGACCCCGGCGCTGTCCGCGCTGGGCGTCTTCGCCCTCACGCTCTGGGCTCCGCAGGTTCTCAATGACGGCGACAGCTGGTGGCACGTCGCCGCTGGCCGGCTGATGATCGCGCGACATGCGATCCTGACGACCGACCCGTTTTCCTACACCTTCGCCGGCGCCCCCTGGTTCACGCACGAATGGCTGTCCGAGGTCCTGCTGGCCGGCGCCTTCAACCTGGCCGGTTGGGGCGGCGTGCTGCTGATGACGGCGCTCGCGGCCGGCGCGACGGCCGGGCTGCTGGCCCGACACACCGGGCGCGCTATGACGGGCCCCACCCAGATCGTCCTGCTGGTCATCGCGCTTTCGCTTTGTACGCCGCACCTGCTTGCCCGACCCCATGTCCTGGCCTGGCCGCTGCTGGAGCTCTGGGCGGCGGAGTTGATCTCGGCGCGGGGCGAGAACCGGGCGCCGCGCTGGCGAATGCTGCCGGTGATGGCCTTGTGGGCGAACCTGCATGCCAGCTTCCTGTTCGGCCTGGCGCTGACGGCGCCGTTTGCGCTGGAGGCGCTGCTCGCCGCCGGGCCGGCGCAGCGTCGCGGCGTCGTGCTGGGCTGGGGCGGCTTTGGTCTGGCGGCAGGCGCCGCGGCGCTGCTCACGCCGCACGGGCTGGAAACGGTGATCTTCCCGCTGCGCCTGATGGCGACGCCCGGCCTATCGAACATCGGTGAGTGGGCGCCGGCGGATTTTCGTTCGATCTCGCCCATCGAGATCGCCCTGGGCGCGCTGATTTTGTGCCCGTTGCTCAAGCCGGTGAAGCTGCCGCCGCTGCGGGCGGTTCTGCTGCTGGGATTGACGCACCTCAGCCTGCAGCACAACCGTCATGAGCAGCTGCTCGGCATCGTCGGGGCGCTGATGCTGGCGGCCCCCCTGGCACAGGCGTTCGGCCCTTCAGGCGAAGGCCTCGGCCTGAAGGCGCGGCGTTGGGTCCCGGCCGCAGCGGCGGGGGTGGCCGCGCTCCTGGCGCTCGGACGCCTCATCGTTCCGGTGACCTGGAGCGATACCGCGACCCGACCGGTCAGCGCTCTAGCGGCGGTTCCGACGGACCTGCGATCAACGCGCGTGCTCAACGACTACAGCTTCGGCGCCTATCTGATCGGCCAGGGCGTGCGGCCTTATATCGACAGTCGCGCGGAGCTCTATGGCGGGCCATTCCTGCGGACCTACGCGCGACTCGCCGGCGGCGATGCGCGCATGATCACGGCGGAGCTGGACCGTCGCGGCGTACGCTGGACCGTGCTGGCGACCGGCTCTCCGATGGCGACGGCGATGGACGCCAACCCGGGCTGGCGGCGGATCCACGCCGACCGCACGGCCGTGGTCCACGTCCGGGTCGAGCCCGGAAACATCTCGCCATAGTCAAGGTATGTTTACCCGGTACGGCTAAGGTTGATCGCAAGTCCCGCAGATTCGCGGGCAGGGACCGGGACCATGCGCCTTTCGATCAACCTCCATCGCCAGCCCCGCCCGGGAGCCGCCAAGGCGCCCGCGACACGCGGCCGCGGATGGTCGGAACTGGTGCTCGATCGCCGCCGTCCCGAGAGCGCCGCGGCCCCCTTCGCCTTCGGTTGGCTCGCCTCCGAGCTCAACCATTAGCCACCCGTTAAGCATGACGGGGCGATCAGTTTCCCTCTGTCGCAGGGATTCGCCGTGCTCGCCTACGTCCGCTCATTTCTGCCGACCGTCCTGCTGCTGCTGCTGATCGCGTATTTCGGCCTGAACGCCTTTACCGGCGACCGCGGCCTGCTCTCCTCTAACCAGCGCGACGAGGCCCTGATCGCCAAGACCCGCGAACTCGCCCAGGTGCGCGCCGAGCGTCAGGATCTGGAGACCCGTGCGCGCCTGCTGCGCGACACCAGCCTTTCCAAGGATCTGCTGGAGGAAAGAGCACGCTCCCTGCTAGGCTTCGCCGACCCAAGGGACTATCTGATCCGCATGAAGCCTTAGGCTCGCTCGCGGGTTCTAGAGGTCTTATCGAGCGATCACGGAGATACGCATGGCGCGTGTGCAGACCGGCGCGGCCGGTCGGCGGAAAGCCAACGGCGCCGACACCCCCAAAGCTGAGGGTGGCGGTAAGGACGAACTGCTAAAGTACTATCGCGACATGCTGCTGATCCGCCGCTTCGAGGAGCGGGCGGGACAGCTCTATGGCATGGGGCTGATCGGCGGGTTCTGCCACCTCTACATCGGCCAGGAAGCCATTGCGGTCGGTGTCCAGGCAGCCCAGCGGCCCGGCGACCAGGTGATCACCGGCTACCGCGAGCACGGCCACATGCTGGCCTGCGGCATGGACCCCCGCGCCGTCATGGCCGAACTGACCGGCCGCGCCTCCGGCTCTTCCAAGGGCAAGGGCGGCTCGATGCACATGTTCTCGACGGAAGCGGCCTTCTATGGCGGCCACGGGATCGTCGGCGCCCAGGTGAGCCTCGGCACCGGCCTGGCGCTCGCCAACCGCTACCGCGACGACAAGAAGGTGGCCTTCACCTACTTCGGCGACGGCGCGGCCAACCAGGGCCAGGTCTACGAGAGCTTCAACATGGCCGAGCTCTGGAGCCTGCCGGTCGTCTACGTGATCGAGAACAACCAGTACGCCATGGGCACCTCGATCGAGCGCTCCAGCGCCGAGACGCGCCTGCACAAGCGCGGCGCCTCGTTCCGCATCCCGGGCGAAGAGGTGGACGGAATGGATGTGCTGGCGGTAAAGGCCGCCGCCGCCAAGGCCGCAGAGCACGCCCGGTCCGGCAAGGGGCCGTACATTCTGGAGATGAAGACCTACCGCTACCGCGGCCACTCCATGAGCGACCCGGCCAAGTACCGCACCCGCGACGAGGTCGATGAGGTCCGCAAGACCCGCGACCCCATCGAGCATGTGGAGGAACTTCTGGAAAAGAAGGGCTGGGCCGACGACGCGGCGCTGAAGGCCATCGACGCCGACGTGAAACGCATCGTCGCCGACGCCGCCGAGTTCGCCCGCACTTCGCCCGAACCCGACCCATCAGAGCTCTACACCGACGTCTATACGGAGGCCTCCGTATGACTGACGTCCTGATGCCCGCGCTCTCTCCAACCATGGAGGAGGGCACGCTGGCCAAATGGCACGTGAAGGTCGGCGACACGGTCAAATCCGGCGACGTGATCGCCGAGATCGAGACCGACAAGGCCACCATGGAGGTGGAAGCCGTCGACGAAGGCGTGGTGGAAGCCCTGCTGGTGGCCGAGGGCGCCGAAGAAGTGAAGGTCAACACGCCGATCGCCCGGCTGTCGGGCGAGGGCGGAACGGCCGCGCCGGCGCCTGCCGCGCCCGAGCCTGGGCCCGCGCCGGTCGCCGATCCGCAGCCGGCCTCGCGCGCCGAAGCCAAGGGCGACCCGGTCCGCGCGCCGGCGCCCGTGTCCGCGGCCCCCACCGTGGCGCTGAAGGACCCGGAGTTGCCGGAAGGCGTGAAGCTGGTGAAGACCACGGTCCGCGACGCCCTGCGCGACGCCATGGCCGAGGAGATGCGCCGCGACCCCGACGTGTTCCTGATGGGCGAGGAAGTCGCCCAGTACCAGGGCGCCTACAAGGTCAGCCGCGACCTCCTGCAGGAGTTCGGCGACAAGCGCGTGGTCGACACCCCGATCACCGAATACGGCTTTGCGGGCCTGGGCGCTGGGGCGGCGATGGCTGGCCTCAAGCCGATCGTCGAGTTCATGACGTTCAACTTTGCCATGCAGGCTATTGATCATATTATCAATTCGTCCGGCAAGACGCTCTATATGTCCGGCGGCCAGATCAAATCGTCGATCGTGTTCCGTGGCCCCAATGGCGCCGCGGCGCGCGTCGGCGCCCAGCACAGCCAGGACTACGCCGGCTGGTACGGCCATGTGCCCGGCCTGAAGGTGATCTGCCCCTACGACGCCGCCGACGCCAAGGGCCTGCTGAAGGCCGCAATCCGCGACCCGAATCCCGTGGTCTTCCTCGAGCACGAGATGCTCTACGGCCAGGAGTTCGACGTGCCGGAAGGCATCGACTGGATCGTCCCGATCGGCAAGGCCAAGGTCCGCCGCGAAGGGAGCGGCTGCACCATCGTCGCCTATTCCCGCATGGTCGGCCTGGCGCTCAAGGCCGCCGAGGAACTGGCCGCCGAGGGTATCGAGTGCGAGGTCATCGACCTGCGCACGATCCGCCCGATGGACATCGACACCGTCGTGGCGAGCGTCAAGAAGACCAACCGTCTGGTCACCGTCGAGGAAGGCTGGGGCCCCATGGGCGTCGGCGCCGAGGTTGCGGCCAAGGTGGTCGAGCTGGCCTTCGACTACCTCGACGCCCCGCCGGCCCGGGTGCACCAGGAAGATGTGCCGCTGCCCTACGCTGCCAACCTGGAACTGCTGTCGCTTCCGTCGGTCGAAAAGATCGTCAAGGCGGTCAAGGCCGTGAGCTACAAGTCATGAGCGGAGACGCCTTCACCTGGCATGCCGGCGGCTGCCACTGCGGCGGCGTGCGGTTCGAAGTGGCCCTGCCGGCCACGGTCGAGGCCCAGAGCTGCAACTGCTCCATGTGCGCCAAGACCGGCTTCGTCCACGTGATCGTGCCGGAGAGCCGCTTCCGCATCACCAAGGGCGCCGAGCGGCTGGCCGAGTACACCTTCAACACCCGGGTCGCGAAGCATCTGTTCTGCGCCGAATGCGGCATCAAGGGCTTCTACCGCCCGCGCTCCAATCCCGACGGGTGGAGCGTCAACGCCCGCTGCCTGGACTCGGTGGAAGAGATCGACCTCCGCATCGAAGCCTTCGACGGCCAGAACTGGGAAGCCAACGGCGCGAGCCTGGCGCACCTGTCCCGGGAGCCGGCATGACCGAGCTCACCGGCCACTGCCATTGCGGCGCGATCCGCGTGGAGCTGACCACGGCGCTCACCGCCGGCGAACTGCCCCTGCGCGCCTGCCAGTGCGGCTTCTGCCGCCGCCACGGCGGGCTCACGACCTCTGATCCGAAAGGCCGCCTGCACATCGAGGCCGCGCCCGGCTCGGCCAACCGCTATCGCTTCGGTCTCGGCATCACAGACTTCCTGCTCTGCGCCCAGTGCGGGGTCTATGTGGCGGCCGTCATGCCGCACGAGGCCGGCCTACTGGCGGTGCTCAATGTGAAGGGCGTCGACCTGCCGGGCTTCGAGGGCCGTGCGCCCGACCCCATGATCTATGACGATGAAACCTCCGACGAACGCGTGAGCCGGCGCGCCGGCCGCTGGATGCCCGCCGTCTTCGTCGAAACCAGCCCGAGCGCCTGACGCATGTCCATCGACATCCTGATGCCCGCCCTGTCGCCCACCATGGAGGAGGGCACGCTCGCCAAGTGGCACGTCAAGAAGGGCGATGCGGTGAAGTCCGGCGACGTGATCGCCGAGATCGAGACCGACAAGGCCACCATGGAAGTCGAAGCCGTCGACGAAGGCGTGATCCAGGAACTGCTGGTCGCTGAAGGGACGGAGGGCGTGAAGGTCAACGCGCCGATCGCGCGGCTGTCCGGCGACGATGCGGGCGCCGCCGCACCCGCGCCGAAAGCGCCCAACTCCTCCCCAGACGCGAAGACGTCGGGGGAGGTGGCGCCGAAGGCGACGGAGGGGGCGAAAGCCCCAAGCCCCGCGCCTGCCGCGCCCCCTCCGTCGGCTGCGCCGACTCCCCCGTCCTCTGCGGGACAGGGGAGGAGCGAGGGCCGCGTGTTCGCCTCTCCGTTGGCCCGGCGGATCGCCCAGCAGAAGGGGCTCGACCTTTCGACCCTGAAGGGCTCGGGCCCGCACGGCCGGATCGTGAAGGCCGATGTAGAGAGCGCTCAGCCCGGCCAGGCCAAAGGGCCGGCCGCGCCGGCTGGCCAGCCGGCGGTCTCCGCCCCGCGCCAGGCCCAGTCGCTGGAGCAGATGGGCATCGCGCCCGGCAGCTACGACCTCATCCCGCTGGACGGCATGCGCAAGACCGTCGCGCGGCGGATGACCGACAGCTTCCGCGATGTCCCGCACTTCCCGCTGACCATAGATCTGGAGATCGACGCGCTGCTGGCGGCGCGGACCAAGATCAACGCCATGCTGGAGAAATCCGGCGGCAAGGTCAGCGTCAACGACATGGTGATCAAGGCCGCCGCCGTGGCCCTGATGCAGGTGCGCGAGGCCAACGCCTCCTACACGCCTGATGGCATCGCCATGCACCACCACGCCGACATCGCAATGGCCGTGGCCGTGCCGGGCGGCCTGATTACCCCGATCATCCGCGCCGCCGAGACCAAGGGCCTGGCGCAGATCGCGCTGGAGGCCAAGGACCTGGCCGAACGCGCGCGGACCAAGAAGCTGAAGCCCGAGGAGTTCCAGGGCGGCACCTTCTCGGTCTCCAACCTGGGCATGTTCGGGGTCAAGTCCTTCGCCTCGATCATCAACGAGCCGCAGGGCGCGATCCTGTCGGTGGGTGTGGGCGAGAAGCGGCCCGTGGTGCGGGGCAATGAGCTGGCCATCGCCACGGTGATGAGCGTCACGCTCACCTGCGATCACCGGGTGGTCGACGGCGCGACCGGCGCGCGGTGGCTGGCCGCCTTCAAACCCCTGATCGAAGACCCAATCACGATGATCGTCTGAGGGCGCGCATGACCACGATCTACGACTTCAGCGCCGAAACCCTGGACGGCAAGGCGGCCCCGCTCTCGGCCTTCAAGGACAAGGTCGTCCTGATCGTCAACACGGCGTCCAAGTGCGGGTTCACGCCGCAGTACGCGGGCCTGGAGGAGCTCTATCGCAAATATCGCGACAAGGGCCTCGTGGTGCTGGGCTTCCCCTGCAACCAGTTCGGCGCCCAGGAGCCGGGCGACGCCGCCGAGATCGCCAACTTCTGCTCGCTGACCTACGACGTGGACTTCCCGATGATGCGGAAGATCGACGTCAACGGACCGGCCACGCACCCGCTCTACGCGTACCTCAAGCACGCCAAGAAAGGCCTGCTCGGGTCCGAGGGGATCAAGTGGAACTTCACCAAGTTCCTGGTCGACAGGAGGGGTGAGGTGGTCGGCCGCTATGCGCCGACGGATACGCCGCAGTCGCTGGAAGGCGCCATCGAGGCGCTGCTCTGATGGCCGATTCCTTCGACGTCATCATCATCGGCTCCGGGCCTGGCGGCTATGTCACCGCCCTCCGCGCGGCCCAGCTCGGGCTGAAGACCGCCATCGTCGAGCGGGAGCTCCTGGGCGGGATCTGCCTGAACTGGGGGTGCATTCCCACCAAGGCGCTGCTCAAGTCCGGCGAGGTCTACGAACAGCTCGATCACCTGGCCGACTACGGCCTCTCGGTCGAGAAGCGCGGCTTCGATTTCGCCAAGGTCGTGGAGCGCTCGCGCAAGGTCTCGGCCCAGCTCAACGCCGGTGTCACCTTCTTGATGAAGAAGCACAAGATCGAGGTGGTGATGGGCGTCGCCAAGCTCGAGAAAGGGCAGGGTGCGCCGACTGTCGTCGTTGGCGATCGCAAGCTGACCGCCAAGAACGTGATCCTGGCCACGGGCGCGCGGGCGCGCACCATCCCGGCCGCCGGGCTGGAGCCGGACGGCGACCGGGTCTGGACCTATCGCGAAGCCCTGGTCCCCAAGACCGCGCCGAAGAGCCTGATCGTCATCGGCTCCGGCGCCATCGGCATCGAGTTCGCCAGCTTCTACCGCGCGCTCGGCGCCGAGGTGACCGTCATCGAGGCCCTGCCGCGGATCCTGCCGGTGGAGGACGAGGAGGTGTCCAAGGCCGCCCACAAGGCTTTCGAGAAGCGCGGCCTGAAATTCCGCGTACCGGCCAACGTCAAGAAGCTGACCAAATCGAAATCCGGTGTCGCCGTGGAAATCGAAGCCGACGGCAAGTCCGAGACGCTTGAGGCCGAGGTGGCCATCGTCGCGGTGGGCATCGTCGGCAATGTCGAGGACATGGGCCTCGAAGCGCTGGGCGTGAAGATCGACCGGACCCACATCGTCACCGACGCCCATGGCGCGACCAACGTGCCTGGCCTCTACGCCATCGGCGACGTCGCCGGTCCGCCCTGGCTCGCCCACAAGGCCAGCCACGAGGGCGTCCACTGCATCGAACACATCGCCGGGCTGAAGCCGGTCAGTCTCAACGCGCCGATCCCCGGCTGCACCTATTCAACCCCGCAGATCGCGTCCGTCGGGCTCACCGAAGCTCAGGCGAAGGAGCAGGGGCTGGAGCCCAAGGTCGGCCGTTTCCCGTTCCGCGTGAACGGCAAGGCGATCGCGTCCGGCGAAACCGAGGGCTTCGTGAAGGTGGTGTTCGACGGCAAGACCGGGGCTCTGATCGGCGCCCACATGATCGGCGCCGAGGTCACCGAGATGATCCAGGGCTACATGCTGGCCATGACGCTCGAGGCCACCGAGGCGGAATTGCAGGGCGCGGTCTTCCCGCACCCGACCCTGAGCGAGGCGATGCACGAGGCGTCGCTCGACGCCTACGGCATGGTCCTGCACATCTAACACCGGTCCGGTGCGACAATTTGTTGCATGCCGGCAGCACGGCAAGATCGTCCGGCAACAGTCCGACATTGTGACGCCGCGTTTGCGCGGGAACAGGAGCGCCGCCGGGCGGCTTCTGTAAAACATCAGGCTAAGCCGTCCCTCATCAGGCCCGCCTTGGGTCGCTTTCTCACGCCAGGTCGCCCGCGGGTGTCGACGCCATTGAAGCCACACCACTTGCCCGCGCTTGGCCTGCTGCTCCTGTTGTCAGGCTGCGGCGCGAAGAAGGACGAGCACGTCCACCAGACGCCCGAGGCCGGCTATGTGGTGATGCGCGCCGAGACCGTGGCGCTACCGCTGGAACTCGCCGGACGGACGACAGCCTTCGAGACCTCCGAGGTTCGCCCGCAGGTCTCCGGGGTGATCAAGGCGCGCAACTTCACCGAGGGCAGCCTCGTGAAGCAGGGCCAGACCCTCTACGTGATCGATCCCAGCCTCTATCGCGCCGCCGAGCAGCAGGCCGAGGCCAACCTCGCCAATGCCCAGGCGACCCGCGAGGCCGCCGAGGCCAAGGCCGCCCGCTACAAACCGCTGGCCGACATCGAGGCCGTCAGCAAGCAGGATTACACCGACGCCCTGGCCGCGGCGCGTCAGGCCGCCGCCCAGGTGGCGCAGACCAAGGCCGCCCTGGACACCGCCCGGATCAACGTGCGCTTCACGACCGTGCCGGCGCCGATCTCCGGCCGGATCGGCCGCTCTCTGGCCACGACCGGCGCCCTGGTCACCAGCGGCCAGACCGACGCACTCACGACCATCCAGCGGCTCGACCCGATCTATGTGGACATCCAGCAGTCCAGCGCCGACCTGGTCACCCTGCGCCGCGAGCTGGCCAGCGGAGGCGTCACGTCCTCCGGCGCCGGGGCGCAGCTGACCCTCGAAGACGGCAGCCCCTATGCCTATGCCGGGCGCATCGAATTCGCAGAGGCGATCGTCGACCCAACGACGGGGACGGTCACCCTGCGGGCGCGCTTCCCCAATCCGCAAGGCCTGTTGCTGCCGGGCATGTTCGTCCGGGCCAAGCTGAGCCAGGCGACTGTCCAGAACGCCATACTGGCCCCGCAGCAGGCGATCTCGCGCGATCCGCGCGGCAACGCGACGGTCTATCTGGTGGGACCGGGTAACAAGGCGGTGCTGCGCACCGTCACCGCCAACACCACGATCGGCGACAAGTGGCTGGTGACCAGCGGTCTGGCGGTCGGCGACAAGGTGATCACCGAGGGTCTGGACAAGGTCAAACCGAACCAGCCCGTGCAGCCGGTTCCGGCCGGCTCGGCGCCGCGCGCTCGCGCGCACCAACAGGGCGGCGCAAGTCGGGAAGGGCGCTAGGCGCCGATGATCTCGCGCATCTTCATCGATCGTCCGGTCCTGGCCTGGGTCATCGCCATCGTGATCATGCTGGCGGGCCTGGGCTCGATCCGGCTCCTGTCGGTCGAGCAGTACCCCGACATCGCCCCGCCGCAGGTGAACATCCGCGCGACCTATCCCGGCGCCTCCGCCGAGGTCCTCGAGGCCAGCGTGACCCAGATCATCGAGCAGCAGCTCACCGGCATCGACGGCTTGATCTACTTCTCGTCGACCTCGGACTCGTCGGGCAACGTCAACGTCGCCGTCACCTTCGAGAAGGGCACCAACCCCGACATCGCCCAGGTCCAGGTGCAGAACAAGGTGCAGCAGGCGCTGCCCAGGATGCCGCAGGAGGTGCAGCAGCAGGGCCTGGTGGTGACCAAGTCGAACCCCGACTTCCTGCTGATCGCCTCAATCTATGACGCCACCGACCGCCAGACGAGCGCCGACGTCTCTGACTATGTGGTGTCGAAGATCCAGGAGCCGGTGGGCCGGATCGCCGGCGTCGGCGACTTTCGAATCTTCGGCGCGCAGTACGCCATGCGCATCTGGCTCGATCCCTACAAGCTGGCCGGCGTGAAGCTGGTGCCGGGTGATGTGATCAGCGCCATCCAGGCCCAGAACACCCAGGTCGCGGCCGGCCAGATCGGCGGCCTGCCGTCGGCCGATGGCCAGATGCTGAACGCCACGGTCACGGCCCATTCGCGCCTGACGACCGCCGACCAGTTCCGCAAGATCATCCTCAAGACCCAAAGCGACGGATCGAAGGTGCTGCTCGGCGACGTGGCCCGCGTCGAACTCGGCAGCGAGAACTACAGCACGCTGAGCCGCCTCAACGGCCACCCGGCCTCGGGGATCGCCGTCAACCTGGCGCCCGGCGCCGACGCGTTAAAGACCGCGGAGCTGGTTCGGGCCGAGATCATCAACCAGGCCAAGTCTTTCCCGCCCGGCTACGAGTACGCCTTCCCCAACGACTCCACCGCCTTCATCAAGCTCTCCGTCCGCGAGGTCGTGCAGACCCTGATCGAGGCGATCCTGCTGGTGGTCGTCGTGATGTTCATCTTCCTGCAGAGCTGGCGCGCGACCCTGATCCCGGCCATCGCCGTGCCCGTGGTCCTGCTGGGGACGTTCGGAATCCTGGCGGTCTTCCACTTCAGCATCAACGTGCTGACCCTGTTCGGACTGGTGCTCTCCATCGGCCTGCTGGTCGATGACGCCATCGTCGTGGTGGAAAACGTCGAGCGGGTGATGGCCGAAGAGCCGGGCATTTCCCCCCGCGACGCCACCATCAAGTCCATGGATCAGGTGCAGACGGCGCTGATCGCCATCGCGCTGGTGCTGTCGGCGGTGTTCCTGCCCATGGCCTTCTTCGGCGGGTCGGTGGGCGTCATCTACCGCCAGTTCTCGATCACCATCGTCTCGTCCATGGTGCTGTCGGTGATCGTGGCGCTGGTGCTGTCGCCCGCCCTGGCCGCCACCCTGCTGAAGCGTCCCGGCGAAGAGCATCACGACAGCAACGTCCTCGACCGCGTGCTCACCCGGTTCGGAGGCCGGTTCAACGCCTGGTTCGAGCGGACCGCCGATCGCTATCGTCGCGGCGTGATGTGGGTGATCCGCCGGATGCGCGTGGCGATGATCGTCTATGCCGTGCTCGTCGCCGTGCTGATTGTGGTGTTCCTGCGCCTGCCGACCAGCTTCCTGCCGCAGGAGGACCAGGGCGTCGCTCAGTTGCAGTTCACCCTACCACCCGGCGCGACCATGCCGCGGACCCTCGCAGCCGTGAAACAAATCGAGGCGTATTTCCTGACCAAGGAGAAGGCCAATGTGACGGCCGTCTATGACGTGCTGGGCCAGAGCCAACAGGGCGCCGGTCAGAACGCCGGCCGAGGCTTCCTGTCCTTCGCGCCCTGGGACCAGCGTAAGGGAAGCGACAACAACGCCCAGGCCATCACCCAACGCGCCACCAAGGCCATGGGCGGGCAGCTGCGCGACGTCCAGTTCTTCGCGCTCAACCCGCCGCCGGTGCGCGGTCTTGGCCAGTCCAGCGGCTTCACCATGGAGCTGCTGAATTCCGGCAATCTCAGCCGCCAAGAGTTCAAGGCCGAGATGAACCAGCTGCTCGCCGAGGCGCGCGCCGACCCGATCCTCACCGGCATCCGCCAGAACTCGCTCGACGACACGCCGACCCTCAACGTCAACATCGACCAGGAAAAGGTGGGCGCTCTGGGCATCGCCCAGGCGCAGGTGGATCAGACGCTCGCGGTGGCCTGGGGCGGGACCTACGTCGACGACTTCGTCGACCGCAACCGGGTGAAGCGCGTCTACGTGCAGGGCGATACGCAATACCGCAGTCGGCCGGAGGACTTGAGCCATTGGTTTGTCCGCTCGTCCAACACCGAGATGGCGCCCTTCTCCGCGTTCTCGCAGATCGCCTGGTCCCAGGCGCCGAGTACGCTGGGCCGCTTCAACGGCGTGTCCAACTACGAGATCCAGGGCGACGCCGCGGCCGGCAAGAGTTCGGGCGAGGCCATGGACCACATCGCCGCGATCGCCGCCAAGCTTCCCGGAACCAAGGTCGCCTGGAGCGGCCTGTCCTATCAGGAGCGCCTGTCGGGCGGGCAGGCGCCGATGCTCTACGCCGTGTCCCTGCTGGTGGTCTTCCTCTGCCTCGCGGGGCTCTACGAGAGCTGGTCGGTGCCGTTCTCGGTGATGCTGGTCATCCCATTGGGCCTGCTCGGCGCGGCGCTGGCCGTGGCTGCGCGCGGCCTGACCAATGACGTCTATTTCCAGGTCGGCCTGCTCACCACCATGGGCCTGTCCGCCAAGAACGCGATCCTGATCGTCGAGTTCGCCGAAGGCGCGGAGAAGCGCGGGCTGACCTCGCTGGAGGCGGCGATTGAAGCGGCGCGCTTGCGCCTGCGGCCGATCCTGATGACCAGCTTCGCCTTCATCTTCGGGGTGTTTCCGCTGGCGATCGCCACCGGCGCCGGGGCCCAGAGCCGCATCGCCATCGGCACGGCCGTGATCGGCGGCATGCTGACCGCGACGGTGCTGGCGATCTTCTTCGTCCCGATGTTCTTCGTGATGGTCCGTTCGATCTTCAAGAGCCGCCACGCCACGGCTCACGACACGCCGGACGATACAGAAGGGCAGGAGGCTCCGGCGTGATCCGCCCGCTCGGCATCCTGCTGGCCTCAGCGGCCCTGGCCGGCTGCACCCTGGAGCCGGCCTATCACCGGCCGACAGCCGCGATCCCCAACGCCTGGCCGGTCGGCGAAGCCTATTCCGCGACGCCCGCCGCAACGCTGCCGTCGGTAAGTTATCGCGACGTCTTCAAGGATCCGCACCTGCTGGCGATCATCGACCGGGCTCTGGCCAACAGCCAGGACCTGCGCGTCGCCATGGCCAATGTGACCATCGCGCGGGCCCAGTACCGCGTACAGCGCGCCCAGCTCCTGCCGCGCGTGGACCTCACCGCCGGGGCGACAGAGCAGAACGGCCGCGTCACCAGCTTCACGCCCGCCGGCCCGGTCACCCGGCGCGAGACGACCCGCAGCTACGACGCCGACGCCGGCTTCTCGGCCTTCGAGCTCGACCTGTTCGGCCGCCTGCGCAGCCTGAGCCACGCCGCTCAGGACCAGTACCTGGCCTCCGAGGCCGGCGCGAAGACAGCCCGTCTGACCCTCGTGGCCGAGGTCGCCAGCGCCTACCTGACCCTGGCCACGGATCGCAGCCTGCTGGCCATCGCCGGCGACACCGCCTCCAGCGCCCAGCGAACGGTCGACCTCACCCGCGCGCGGCTGACCGGCGGCGTGGCGCCGCGCACCGACCTGCGTCAGGCCGAGACGATCCTCAACCAGGCTCGCTCCGATCAGGCCAACCTGACCACCATCGTCGCCCAGGACCGCAACGCCCTGGAGTTGCTGGTCGGCGCGCCGGTCGCGGACGCTGACCTGCCGGGCTCCATCGAAGCGGCGGACGGCCTTCTGGCGGAGGTCCCCGCCGGACTGGATTCCCGCATCCTCTTGCGGCGGCCGGACGTGGCGCAGGCCGAGGATCGCCTGCGCGCTGCCAACGCCCAGATCGGGGCGGCGAGGGCGGCCTTCTTTCCGAGCATCAGCCTGACCGCGCTGGCGGGCTTCGCGAGCCCGCAGCTCGGCGCCCTGTTCTCCGGACCCAACCGCACCTGGACGGTGTCGAGCGGCGCGTCGCAGACCCTGTTCGCCGGCGGCGCCAATGTGGCGGGCCTGTCGCTCGCCAAGGGGCAGCGCGACCTGGCCGTCGCCCAGTACCAGCAGGCGCTCCAGGCGGCCTTCCGCGACGTTGCTGACGCGCTCGCCCGCCGCGGCACGATCCGCGACCAACTCGACGCCCAGACCTCGCTGGAGGCCGCCGCCGCCGACAGCTACGCCCTGGAAAACGCCCGCTACAAGGAGGGCATCGATCCCTACCTCAGCGCGCTCGACGCCCAGCGCACCCTCTACGCCGCGCGCCGCACCCTGGCCTCGACCCGCCTCCTGCAGGCCGACAACCTCGTCACCCTCTACCGCAGCCTGGGCGGCGACCAGCTTATTGACGCAGCGCGGCCGTCGAACCCGGCGAAGCGACCGGGCTAGGGCTGCCGCCCTAATCGTTCAACACGGTCACGGCGCGGCGCAGCGCGGCCAGCATTCGAGTCTTCGTGGCCGCGTCGAGTGGCGCGTCGCCATCCTCGTCGGCGTCGGGAAGCGGACCCGTCGCGAAATGCAAGTCGGCGTTCTCAAGATAAAAGACGATAACTTCGGTGAGCCCGTAGGGGTCATGGACGCGGGCCAGGCGCACGGCTTGCCAGACGCGGGGTGGCTTGAGGTGCTGTTGCAGCAGCAGGGCGCGTGTCCGGTCGGCTTCCTTGCCGGGCGCCGCGGCAGCGTCGCGCGCATCGTCGAAGGCGAAGCCGGTGAACCGATAGGCCTTGTTGCCGAGAGTCTGCGGCGGCTCGGCGGGGTAGCGGAAGCGGAAATCGGAGCCGGGAACAACGGTCTCAAGCTGGACGATCACCGCGCGGCGCACGACCCCTCGGGCGTCAGCTTCCACGAAGACGTCGCGGGTGGCGATCGTCTTGTCCTCGATCGGGATCGTGATGCGCGGCAGGCGCCGGAACGTGTCCGCGACCTTCAGCGTGAAGAACAGCCCGCTCCGCGCTGGCGAGGAGACGACGTTGAGAACACCCTTACCCGTGGTCGCGCAGGCGCCGAACGTGAGGGCGAAGACGGCAAGCGCCGCGCGACGGTCGATTTGCACATCCGCCTCCCGGCTCGGCGTCAGGTGCGCACGAGCTCAGCATCCACGATCCGCTGCAGGGCCACGTAGTCGGTCTTGCCGGTGCCCAGCACAGGGATCTCCGGCACGCGGATGATCTTGCGCGGCACCGCGATCTCCGGCGCCCCAATCGACTGAGCGTGAGCCACCAGCGGCCCCGCCTCAGCGCCCTGGCGGTCGGTGACCAGGATCAGGCGCTCGCCCTTCTTCGGGTCGGGCATGGCGATCACGGCGTGGCGGGCGTCGGGCCAGACGGCGCAGGCCAGGTCCTCCGCCGCGGTCAGAGAGACCATCTCGCCGCCGACCTTGGCGAAGCGCTTCACCCGGCCCTTGATCTTCACCCAGCCGTCGTCGGTGATCGAGACCACGTCGCCCGTGTCGTGCCAGCCGTCGTCCAGCGGATCGAGGCCGCCCGCCGCGTTAAGATAGCCGGCCATCACATTGGGGCCGCGTACAAAAAGCTGGCCGCCGCCCGGTATGCCTTCCACCGGAACCAACCGCGTCTCGACGCCGGGCAGCAAGGCGCCCACCGTGCCGCGGCGGTTGTCCTCCGGCTTGTTCACCGCGATCACCGGCGAGGCTTCGGTCGCGCCATAGCCCTCCAGCAACGGGATCGGCCCGAACTTCTCGTTGATCAGGTTGTGCGTCTCCTCGCGCACCTTCTCGGCGCCGCAGACCACGAAGGTCAGGCCGGACAGTTCGTCGGGCTCCGCCGAGCGGGCGTACTGGTTGATGAAGGTGTCGGTGGCGAACAGCACATTGGCCTTGGTGTCCTTCACCAGCGGCGGGATCTGCTTGATGTGCAGCGGCGAGGGGTACTGGAACGCCTTCAGCCCGGTCAGGATCGGCAGCAGCGCGCCGCCCGTCAGCCCGAAGCAGTGGAAGATCGGCAGCGGGTTGAAGAACACCCAGTTGGGATCCAGCGCGATATGCTGGGCCACCTGGCGGCAGTTGGCGATCAGGTTGGCCTGGCTCAACACGACACCCTTCGGCGCGCCGAAACTGCCGGAGGTGAACAGGATCACGCCGTTGTCCGTCGGCCGGGTGGCGGTGCGGAACTGCGAGGGGAACGCGCCGGCCGCGGCCGCAAACAGCTTGTCCGAGAAACCGATCGTGCGGCGCACGTCCTCCAGGTAGACGACGCGGGTCATCGTCTCGAGCGCGTCGATCAGGTCGTGCAACTTGCCCTGTTCGACGAAGCGATGGGAGGTGAGCACGGTCTTCACGCCGGCCAGGTCGCACGCCGCCTTCAGGTTGCGGATACCGGCGGTGAAGTTGAGCATGGTCGGCACGCGGCCGAACGCATGCAGGGCGAAGAAGGTCACCACGCCAGCGGAACTCGACGGAAGCATCACCCCGACGCGTTCGCCTTTGCCGGTGAAGGCCGCGATCTTGCGACCCAGCGCGAAGGCGCCCCGGATCAGGTCGGTGTAGCTGAGCGGATTGCGCTCCTGGTCCTCGAGGATGTGCTTCTTCGCGCCGTACTTGCGGCTCGCGTCCACCAGCGCATCGAACAAGGTCGTCTGCGCCTGACGGGCGTCAAAGGTACGCGCCACGAGCCATCACCTCCCATTTGTTATCGTTGCGGCAAGCCTATCGCCCGGCGCCGTCGATGAAAAGAATGGTTACAGAGCGTGATCCCCAGCTCGATCTAGGGCGACCGCCACACTCGCGGCTTGATCCCGAGCCCCCAAGCGACGATCTAGGGGCCATGGCCGTGGTCATCGACAACCTGACGGGGGCGATCCGGCCCCGTCACCCGGAGAAGCAGGCGAACCCGGAGACGCCGCTGCTACGCAAGCCCGACTGGCTGCGTGTGCGCGCGCCCGGCTCGGCCGGCTACAACGCCACCCGCGACATCGTGAAGGCCCACGGGCTGGTCACCGTCTGCGAGGAGGCGGCCTGCCCGAACATCGGCGAGTGCTGGTCGAAGAGCCACGCCACCATGATGATCATGGGCGAGGTCTGCACGCGGGCCTGCGCCTTCTGCAACGTCGCCACAGGCAAGCCCAATCCGCTGGACCCCACCGAGCCCGCCCGGGTCGCCGACGCCGTGGCCAAGATGGGCCTGCACCACGTGGTGATCACCTCGGTGGATCGTGACGACCTGGCTGACGGCGGGGCAGGGCACTTCGCCGCTGTGGTCCGCGCCATCCGTACTGCCGCGCCGAACACCACCATCGAGATCCTAACGCCGGACTTCCTGAGGAAGCCGGTGGCCGCCGCCTACGAGGTGATCGACGCCAAGCCCGACGTCTTCAACCACAACCTGGAGACCGTGCCGCGGCTCTACCTCGGCATCCGCCCGGGCGCCCGGTACTATCATTCACTGCGCCTGCTTGAGCGTGTGAAGGAGCGTGATCCCTCGATGTTCACCAAGTCCGGCGTGATGGTCGGCCTGGGCGAAGCCAAGGAAGAAGTCATGCAGGTGATGGACGACATGTGCTCCGCGGGCGTCGACTTCATCACCATCGGCCAGTACCTCCAGCCGACCCGCAAGCACGCGCCGATCGACCGCTTCGTCCATCCCGACGAGTTCAGGGCCTACGAAGAGATCGCGCGCGCCAAGGGCTTCCTGATGGTGGCTTCCAGCCCGCTGACACGGTCCTCACACCACGCCGGCGAGGACTTTGCGCGCCTGCAGGCGGCGCGCGCTGCGAAAGACGCCGCGGCCTGAAGCACCACGTCACCAAGCCGTTGCCCTATGCGCCGGACCAGCTGTTCGCCCTGGTGGGCGACGTCATGGCCTATCCGGACTTCGTGCCGTGGATCACGGCCATGCGAACCTGGAACGCGCGCACCCTGCCGGACGGCGTCGACACCGTGGATGCGGAAGCGGGCGTCGGCTTCTCCTTCCTTAAGGAGCGCTTCTCCACCCGGGTCCGCCGCGATGCGCCGGCCCGGCAGATCAATGTCAGCCTGCTCTCCGGGCCGTTCCGCAGGTTGGAGAACCAATGGCGGTTCGTCCCCGCGGACGACGGCGGGACCAGCGTCGAGTTCGACATCGACTTCCAGTTCAAGTCACGGCTGCTGGAGGCTCTCCTGAAAGCCAATTTCGCCCACGCCGTCGACCGCCTGATGACCTGTTTCGAGGATCGGGCCCGCAGCCTTTACGGCGAAACGGCCGCTGCGCCGCGAGGCTAGGACCACCCCCTGGTCACACATCTTAATGGTGTATGACATTTTCACCGTGCTTGTTAGCGGGTCTGCAACTCGCTTCGTAAAGAATCCCGCGGCTGCCCAAGGGTCGCGAAGGAGTTCTGGGTGCTGCTGTTTCTGCGGATCTACGCCGTTGTCTACCTGGTCCTGTTTATCGAGAGCCTGATCTTCGGGCTCACGCAGGGTAGCCAACTGACGATCATCCAGCTGATCGACATGCTGTTCTTTACACCGGTGGCCGTGCTCGGTCTCTGGTCGGCGGGTTATCGCCACCTGAACCTGCCGCGGAACACCTGGAAGATCCTGCTGTTCGCCTCCGTGTTCTGGCGGCCCCTGGCGGTCGGCAACGCCGTGCTGTTCGGCGCCGCGATCCCGAAATTCCAGGCCTTCATGAGCACCATCACCGCCAAGATGAGCAGCCAGGACGCCCTGGCCGTCAGCCTGATGGCCATCGCCGCCGTCTGCTTCGCAGGCAGCGTGGTGATCCTGCCGCCGCTGGTGGCGCTCTATCGCAACGCCTACGGCGACGAGAGCCTGCTGAAGCTGATGTCGCCGTTCCGCGCGGTTCAGGCCCCCAATCCCGAGGATCGGATGGCCAAGATCGCCGCGGCCCGCGAGGCCCAGAACTCGCTCTAGAGGACGACCGGGCTAGGTCATCCGCTCGCGCAGCATCTCCAGCGCCGACTGAACCGCGGCCAGCTGGATGCCTTCGCGATCCTCGATCTCGAAGAACTCATGGCGATGGCTGAGGCCGTGATTGGTCCGCGCCGTGGCGATATGGACCGTGCCGACGGGCTTTAGGGGCGTGCCGCCGCCGGGCCCCGCAACCCCCGTGACCGCCACCGAAACGTGGGCGTTGGAGTTCTCCAGCGCGCCTTCGGCCATCATCCGCGCCACCGGCTCTGACACCGCGCCCAGGTCGGCGATCAGGTCGCCGGGGATGCCCAGCAGTTCCTGCTTGGCCCGGTTCGAATAGGTGATGAAGCCGCGCTCGAAGACATCCGAGGCGCCGGCGACCTGGCAGATCGCGCCGGCCACCAGCCCTCCGGTGCAGCTCTCGGCGGTCACGATGCGCAGCGACCGCTCCCGGGCCTCGTCGACGAGCAGGCGGGCCAGGGTCACGATCTCCAGCGAAAACATCGGCGCGCACTCTCTTGTTCGGGGGGCTCACAGGCTGGCTCGACCAGAACATCCGAGCCAGTGTCCTATCAAGGCGATTCGAGCGCCCGCCAAATGACCCCACGGCTATGACCACGCTTGCACCTTCGGCCATCCGCGCGCGCCATCCGCCGGCAATGCTCTTTGCGCTGACCGTGTTCGCCAGCGCCGCCCTGGTCTTCCTCGTCGAGCCGATGGTCGCGAAGCTGGTGCTGCCCAGGCTGGGCGGCAGTCCGTCGGTGTGGAACACCAGCCTGGCCTTCTTCCAGGTCGCCCTGCTGGTGGGCTACGGCTACGCGCACGTGCTGCAGCGGCTGAAGTCCCTGAAGGCCCAGGCGGCGGTGCACGGCCTGGCCCTGCTGGTCGCCGCACTCGCCCTGCCGCTCAGGATCAACGAGCTGATCGGGCCGCCCTCGTCGAACCATCCGACCCTGTGGCTTCTGGGCGTGCTCGCGGTCTCGATCGGTGCGCCGTTCGCCGCGCTGTCGGCCACCGCGCCCCTGATCCAGGCCTGGCACGTGCGCACGCTCGGCGCCCGCGATGGCCTTGAGCCCTACGCCCTTTACGCCGCCAGCAACCTCGGCAGCCTGCTGGCCCTGCTGGTCTATCCCGCCCTCGTCGAGCCGACGCTCACCCTGCACACCCAGCGCTTCGGCTGGAGCGCCGGCTACCTGGTCTTCATCCTGCTAATGGCGATCCTGGCCATCGCGGTGATCCGTGCGCCCCAAGGCGCGGCTGCCGGCCAGGCTTCAGATTTGGCCGCGGGGCCGCCGATCGCCTGGCGCGAGCGCGGCGTCTGGGTGCTGCTGGCGGCCATCCCCTCCAGCCTGATGCTGGGGGTGACCACCTACCTGACGACCGACGTCGCCTCGGCGCCGTTCCTCTGGGTCTTGCCCCTGGCCCTCTACCTGGCGACCTTCATCGTCGCCTTTCAGACCAGGCCGGCGATCCCGCGCGACATCACGCTTACGCTGCAGGCCGCCGCCGTCGCCGCCTGCGCCGCCATCCTGCCGTTCACCGCCAACAGCTTCGCGATCCAGCTGCCGATCCACCTGGCGGCCTTCTTCCTGACGGCGCTGATGTGCCACCAGTCGCTGGTGGCGCGCCGGCCGCCCGCCGGGCGGCTCACCGAGTTCTATTTCTGGATGTCGGTGGGCGGGGTGGTGGGCGGCAGCTTCAACGCCTTCGCCGCCCCGGTGATCTTCAACAACGTCTGGGAATATCCGCTCGTCCTGGTGCTGGCCTGCCTGGTCCGGCCCTGGGGCGACTGGAAGATCGACCGGATGAGCGGAACGATGCTCATCCTGGGCATCTTCGCCGCGACGCTCAGCCCGATCCTCAACACCTTCGCCGCGCCGCACATCTACGCCAAGCCCGTGATCGGGGCGATCACCCAGGTCGACCTGTTCGAGATGGGCGTGCGCGTGTGCCTGGGGACCGCGGCCATCACGGCCTTCCTGGTCCGCAGCCGCGCCCTGCTGTTCTTCGCGATCATCACCATGCTGTCGGTGGGCGCCCATGCCGCCGCCGATCGGACGGACACCCACCAGAGCTGGCGCTCGTTCTTCGGCGTGGTGCGGCAGTCCTCGACCCAGGTGCCGGCGCTGGGTGGGCCGGTGCGGATGCTGAGCCACGGCACGACCCTGCACGGCGCCCAGGCCCTGACGCCGCCTTGGACCTGCAATCCGCTGGTCTACTACGCCCATTCCTCGCCGATCGGACAGGTGTTCCTGACAGAGGAATACGCCAAGGCGCCGTTGCGGATCGGGGCGGTGGGCCTCGGCACCGGCTCGGTCTCGGCCTACGTACGCTCGGTCGACCACCTGACCTTCTTCGAGATCGATCCGCTGGTGATCCGCATCTCCAGCGATCCGGCGCACTTCAGCTACACCACCCGCTGCGCCAAGGGCCCGGTGGACTATGTGCTGGGCGACGCGCGCCTGACGCTCGCCCAGCAGGCGCCCGACCAGTTCGACATCTTGCTGATCGACGCCTTCTCCTCCGACGCCGTGCCGACCCACCTCCTGACCACGGAAGCGGTGCGCGGCTATCTGACCAAGCTGAAGCCCGACGGCGTGCTGATCCTGCACCTCTCCAACCGCAACCTCGACCTGAACGGCGCGGCGCAGGCGGTGGCCAAGGCGGCCGGGGGCGTGGCCCTGATCCAGCACTACCGTCCGAAGGAGCGCGAAGACCTCGGCGGCTGGCCCTCGCCGGAGGACGCGCTGATCGTCGCCCGATCGCCGGCCGGCCTGGCGCTCTTCGCCCACAATCCCCGCTGGCAGGCGACGGAGCCGGACAAGGTACGGCCCTGGACAGACGACTACGTGAACCTGGTGGGCGCGCTCTACCGCCGCCTGAAGCAGAAGATGGATCCGAACGGAGAGGGCGGTTAGGCGGGCGTTTCGACGACCGCGACCGCTTGAGCCATCAGCCCTTCCTCGCGGCCGGTGAAGCCCATGCCCTCGGTCGTGGTCGCCTTGACGCTCACGCGGTCGAGCGGAAGGCCCAGCAGTTCGGCGATGCGGGCGCGCATGGCGTCGCGGTGCGGGCCGATTTTCGGGCGCTCGCAGATGAGCGTCAGGTCCGCCGAGATCATCCGCCCGCCCTTGGCCTTCACCAGCTCGACGGCGTGAACCAGGAACCGGTCGGAGGAGGCGCCCTTCCACGTCGGGTCGGACGGCGGAAAGTGCTGGCCGATATCGCCCTCCGCGATCGCGCCCAGCACCGCATCGGTCAGGGCATGCAGGCCCGCGTCGGCGTCGGAATGGCCGACCAGACCCTTGTCGTGGGCGATCCGCACCCCGCCCAGCCAGACCGCGTCGCCAGGCCCGAAGCGGTGGACGTCGACCCCGAAGCCGGTCCGGGTGATCCGCTGTGACGCCGCCAGCCGCTCGGCCATCAGGAAATCCTCCGGGTAGGTGAGTTTCATCAGCAGCGGGTCGCCCGCCACCAGCGCCACGCGGCCGCCGTCGCGTTCGACGACGCCCGCGTCATCGGTCGGTTCCTCGCCGGCCGGCCAGTGGGCGTAGGCCTGGCGCAGCCGGGCAAGTCCGAAGGCCTGCGGCGTCTGGGCCCGCCAGAGGCCATCACGGCTTACCGTTTCGGAGACCACGCCCTCGCCACGTTTCAGGGTGTCCGGCACGGGCAGGGCAGGGACCGCCCCGGCCGCCCCGGCCAGGGCCGCCAACAGGCGCGCCACGTGGGCGCGACTGACGAATGGCCGCGCGGCGTCATGAACGAGCACTGGCCCGTCGTCGCTCAGCGCCGCCAGCCCGGCCTGGACTGACTCCGCCCGGGTCTTGCCGCCCCCCACTGCCGTCCAGCCGGCCAGACCGGCCAGGGCCTCGGCGAGCTGGTCCAGGCGATCGCGCGCCACGACGACCGCCACCTCGCCGGCGCCGGCGGCCAGCAGGCCCTCGACCGACCAGCGGACGATGGGGCGCCCGCCCAGCATGCGCCACGCCTTGGGCTCTCCGGGACCGGCGCGCAGGCCTTCGCCCGCCGCCACGACTACGCCTGAAAAGCTCATCAGGACCGTGTTTAGGGGTGGCAGTTCGCTTGTCCAGTTCGCACGGGCTTTACTGCACCGCACAAATTGCCTAAAAACCTAGCGGTGGGGATGATTATAAAATGAGCAGTTCGCTCAAACTCGGTGACGTCACTGTCGCTGGCCGCGTGTGGATCGCGCCGATGACCGGCGTGTCCGATCTGCCGTTCCGCCGCGCGGCGAGCCGGCTGGGCGCAGCCTATGTGGCGACCGAAATGGTCGCCTGCGACGCCTTCGCCGCGGGCCGCCCCGACGTGGTGCGTCGCGCCGCGGTGGGCGAGGGCCTGCCGCTGATGGTCGTCCAGCTGGTCGGCCGCAACCCCGACCACATCGCCGCCGGCGCGAAGCTGGCCGAGCAGGCGGGCGCTCAGATCATCGACCTCAATTTCGGCTGTCCGGCCCGCGAGGTAACCGGCGCCCAGTGCGGCTCGGCCCTGATGCGTGATCCGGAGCTGGTCGAACGGCTGATCGCCGCGGCCATCGGCGCGGTCGACGTGCCTGTAACCGTGAAGATGCGGCTGGGCTGGGACGACGCCTCGCGGAACGCTCCCGACATCGCCGCCCGCGCCGAAGCGCTCGGCGTCGCCGCGATCACCGTCCACGGCCGCACCCGCTGCCAGTTCTACAAGGGACAGGCCGACTGGGCCGCCATCCGTCCGGTGAAGGACGCGGTCTCGATTCCCGTCATCGCCAACGGCGACATCATCGACGGCGCGAGCGCGCGCGCCGCCTTGGAGGCGTCTGGCGCCGACGGCGTGATGGTCGGCCGCGGCGTCTACGGCCGGCCCTGGATCGCCGCCCAGCTCGAGGCCGAACTCGACGGCCGCGCCTTCGAGGCGCCCGACGCCGACGCCCGCCTGGCCATAGCGCTGGCCCATTTCCGCGACGCGCTCAGCTTCTATGGTCCGCGCGTCGGCCTGAAGGTCTTCCGCAAGCATCTGGCCGCCTACATCGAACAGGCGCCGTGGCCGGCGAGCGCTGAGACGCGTCGCGAGGCGAGGGGCCTTCTGTGCCGCCTGGAGGACCCGCTGGCCGTGGAGCTGGGCCTCACCTCGCTGTGGTCCGATCCCGAGCGGAGGCTGGCCGCATGACCTGGCGCACGCTCCCGCAATCGCTCGGCCTCGACACCGTGGCGCTCAAGGCCGCGGCGTTCGAGCTCAGCCCCGACCCGGCCATGGTGATCGACGCCGACGGCGCGCTGGTGGCAGTGAACGAGGCCGCCGAGGCGCTGTTCGGCCAGGGCCTGAGCCTCCTGGCCCGCGGCCGCTTCGGCTCGGCCCTGCCGGCCGGCTCGGCCCTGGTCTCGCTGCTGGAGCGGGCGATCCAGGAGGACGCCAAGGTCCGCGAGCGCGGCGTGCAGATCACGCTCTTCGGCCTGCCGCCCTTCGAGGTGGACGGCGCCGCCGCCCCGCTCGGCGACGGCTCGGTGCTGCTGACGCTGAGCGTGCGCGGCGGCCTGGGCGCGGAACGCAACGGGGCCGAGGCCGCCGGGGGGCTGCGCTCCATCGTGGGTCTCGGCCGCATGCTGGCCCACGAGATCAAGAACCCGCTGGCCGGCATCCGCGGCGCGGCCCAGCTGCTGAAGTCCGGGGCCAAGGCCGAGGACGCGCCGCTCGCCCAGCTGATCGTCGACGAGACCGATCGCGTGCGCCGCCTGGTCGACCGCATGGAGGCCTTCTCCGACGACGCCCTGCCGTCGCTCGCGCCGATGAACATCCACCAGGTGCTCGACCGGGTGCGCGCGCTGGCCGCCAACGGCGTCGCCGACGGCCTGACACTTCGCGAAACCTACGACCCGTCGCTGCCGCCGGTGCTGGGCGACGAGGACCAGCTGATCCAGATCTTCCTGAACCTGGTGAAGAACGCCGCCGAGGCGGCCCATTCGCGCGGCGACGGGCGCGGGGCGGTCTCCATCACCACTGCCTACCGCCACGGGGTGCGCGTTCGCGCGGCCAAGGGCCAGGTGCTGCGCGGGGCTCCGCTGGAGGTCCGGGTGATCGACAATGGTCCCGGCGTGCCGGCCCATTTGCGCGAGCACCTGTTCCAGCCCTTCGTCACCTCCAAGGCGAATGGCGCGGGCCTCGGCCTGGCGCTGGTGGCCAAGCTGGTCGCCGCGCACGGCGGCCTGCTCGACTTCGACTCCGAGCCCGGACGGACCGTCTTCCGGGTGCTTTTGCCGATTGCGACTGACGAGGATCTTCCGGAATGAACGCCGCCTCCAAGAAGATCCTGATCGCCGACGACGACGCGTCCATCCGCCTCGTCCTCTCCCAGGCCTTCACCCGCCTGGGCTACCAGGTCCGGGCCACCGGCAACGCCGCCACCCTATTGAAGTGGGTCTCCGACGGGGAGGGCGACCTGGTCGTCACCGACGTGGTCATGCCCGACGAGAACGTCTTCGACGTCCTGCCCCGCATCCGCAAGGAACGCCCCAAGCTGCCGGTCATCGTGATGAGCGCGCAGAACAACCTGATCACCGCGGTCAACGCCGCCGAGGTCGGGGCCTTCGACTACATTCCCAAGCCCTTCGACCTGGACGACATGACCAATGCGGCCAGGCGCGCGCTGTCGCGTCCCGCCGATCCCGAGGCCGCCCGCGCCCAGGCCCGCGCCGTGCGCGATGACCGCCTGCCGCTGATCGGCCGCTCGGGGCCCATGCAGGAGGTCTACCGCACCATCGCCCGGCTGGTCGGCGCCGACCTCACTGTCCTGCTTTCCGGCGAGAGCGGCACCGGCAAGGAGCTGGTGGCCCGCGCGCTGCACGACATGGGCCGCCGCCGCGATGGCAAGTTCGTCACCGTCAACCTGGCCGCCGTGCCCCGCGAACGGGTCGAGACCGAACTGTTCGGCCGCGAGGACGGCGATCCCGGCAAGCTGATCGAGGCCGACGGCGGCACCCTGTTCCTCGACGAGATCGGCGACATGCCGCTCGACGCCCAGACCCGCCTCTTGCGGGTGATCGACGGCTCGGAGCCGGCACTCAATCCGAAGACCAGCCGCCGGCCGAACGTCCGCATCATCGCGGCCACCAACCGCGACCTGCGCGGCCTGATCCGCGAAGGCCTGTTCCGCGAGGACCTGTTCTTCCGCCTGAACGTGGCCCCGCTGCGCCTGCCGCCGCTCCGCGATCGCTCCGACGACATCCCGGACCTGGCGCGCGCCTTCCTGCTTCGCGCCAACCGCGAGGGCCTGCCGTCCAAGACCATCGACGCCGCGGCGCTGGACCGCCTGAAGCAGCACCCCTGGCCCGGCAACGTCCGTGAGCTGGAGAATCTGATCCGCCGCATCTGCGCCCTCTATGGCGAAGACCTGATCACGGCGCGGATCGTCGAGCGCGAGTTGGCCGACCAGCAGCCCGCCGTGCAGGGCGAGGAGGGACCGGCCACGCTCGCCCAACTCGTGGAACGCAAGCTCTCCAGCTACTTCGCCGACCAACCGGACGGCCTGCCGCCCGCCGGCCTCTACGATCGGGTGCTGGAAGAGGTGGAGCGCCCCCTGATCCAGCTCACGCTGTCGGCCACCCGGGGCAACCAGGTCCGCGCCGCCGAGATCCTCGGCCTCAACCGCAACACGCTCCGGAAGAAGATTTCCGATCTCGGCGTGGAGATGCAGCGCGGACGACGCTAGGGCGTCTCGGGCGGATGGGTCTTGGCGTAGGCCTTGGCCTGACGCCCCAGGATGTCGACCAGATTGCCGGCCGCCAGGTTCAGGTCGATGAGATGCAGGCCCATCGTCGGCTCGGGCGTTCCGTCGGCCCGTAGCCAGTCGCCTGTGAGCGCGCCGGTCCTGAGATCGCCAGGCTTCGCCACGACCGAGACCGCAAGATAGGCCCCGTCGCCGCCGCACTCCGCCGAGTAGAGGTCCGGCGTTGTCACAAACGGCGTGGGCAACCCGACCGGTGTCTTTGTCCACGGCGGCTGCGCAGCACTGAGCTCCGGTATGATCGTTTCACCCTTCGCCGAGAGGTAGGGCTTCAGCCGCCCCGGCCCACCGCCCAGCGCGGCCGGGTTGGTGCAGACCTGCGTCGCCCCCGGCGAGCGGAGCATCGCATCGGGCGGGATCGGCCGCTCAGCGCGCACCATGTTGAAGCTGATCACGCAGCCGGTCTGGCTATCGCCGCGGCAGGGCGCGATGCCCTTGAACGTGCCCCCCGTTTCACGGCCCTTGGGGACAAAGACGGCGGCGCCGGGCAACACGGCCGAGACCAGCAGGCTCTGGGCGGCGCTCCCATCGATCCGCTGGCGGATCACACTGATCAGGATGCCGGCGCCCTGCGAATGGCCGATCAGGATCACCCCGCGGCCGTGGTTGTCGTGCGCCATGTAGTGGTCCCAGGCCGCCAGGACGTCGGCCTGGGCCCGGCGCGCCGCCTCCACCGCCTCCGCGCGGCTCGGCTTTTGCGACACGCGTCGCTGCATCGACGTGACCGTCACCTGGCGGTAGAGCGGGACGAACAGGCGACAGACCGATGTGAAACGCTCGGCCTGCTGGATCACAGCGCGACGCTCGTCTTGCGTCCCTGCGGGGTCGGCCAGGACCCCTGGGCTGTGGGAGACAGTCGGATAGACGTAGAAGCAGTCCACAGGCGGCTGGGCCGCCGCGCGGAACGGCTCCACCCGGACGGAGCCATCGCTTCCCAGGATCGTCGCGCTCAGGTCATCGCGGCAGCCCCCGGGCCGACAGACCCAGTTCTGGGGTTGGCTGTAGTCGAGCGGCTGAAAATCCTGCGTGAGTACGGGCTCCGCGGCGGCGGCGGGCGAGGCCAGGCCCAGCGGCAGCAGGGCCGCTGCGAAAAGCCCGCGCATCAGGCCGAGGCGGTCTGGTAGCCCGCGTAGCTGTCCTTGAGCGTCGCGTGGTTGAGCAGCATCTCGGCCACCTGCGTCTTTCCTGACGAATCGAAGATGCGGGTCCGGACCCAGTAGGATTCCGTGCGCCGGCTCTCCGCCAGGGCGGCGATCTCGCGGCGCAGGACGTAGTCCTCGCCGACGAACAGCGGCCCGTCGATCATCCGGATTTCCTGGTCGGCGAACAGGCCCACCGCCGGACCCTTCACCGGGAACTTCGCCGCGTGGCTCGAGTACTCCGCCAGCACGCTAACCATCTCCAGCGGGATGATCGCGCGGCCCCACGGCGAGGCCTTGGCGCTGGAATACCAGGGCGACGTCTCGGTGATCTTGGCCAGCTTCTGATTGAGTGAGAACGGGTAGAGCTTGCCCATGTTCTGATCCGGATCCATCCGCACCCGCTCGTCTTCGGCGCCCTTCAGGCCCACATGCAGGTCCTCCAGGATCAGCAGCTTCTCGGGGGGCCGCAGGGCGGCCATCCGTTGCTCCAGAAGCGTTGGCCCGGGCCCCAGGCTGGCGCTGGCTTCCAGCACCGGTGTGCCATCGGCCTTCTCCGCCCAGACCTTGGTCGTTGTGGCGCCTAGGGCAGGGACCTCGGCGAAGGCGCGAACCTCCTCGCCTTCGATCACCATGTTCAGGTAATGCGCCGACAGGCAGCCGCGCTCGAACCAGGCCTGGCCCCAGATCTGCGCGAGCAGGGGTGGGAACATGGAGAAATGCGTCGGCCCCTCGATCGGCCCGGCGCGAAAGCCCAGCTTTTCCGCCATGGCGTCGTCATGGATCGACGAGTGCCCGCCATATTCCTGATCGGCCAGCATCTGCTTGGGCCCACGCAACGGGCCACTGATCACCAGGGGCGTTTCGAAGCTCATCTTGCGGTCCTACGTCGAAGGATAGCCGGCCTCCGCCAGGGCCCGGATTTCCGCCTGGTCGGCCGGCAGGATGAAGCCTGCGCTCACGCTGCGCGCCAGCGCGGCGTCGAACTTCTTCAGGTAGTCGGCCTTGCCGCCGGGATAGAGCCTGGCGAGCGTCGCCTGATCGAACGGCGCGGTGGTGCCGACCAGGAAACCGAACGGTCCGCCGGTGTTGCCCAGGCCGCTGAGCTTCGCCGTGGGGGCGTCGACCCAGGGCGTGCGGATGCCGCCCTTGGTGTTGCCCTGGGCGTCGGCAACCAGCGTCGGCGTGTCGCCGGCCTTGGCGGGCGCCACGATTTCCATGCGTGGCGCCTTGGGTGGGGCCTTGCCGGTGCGCACCCAAGTCTCCAGCGCGGCCATGGCGGCCATGGCGACGTAGTGGTGCTGCGGCGCCGAGTTGATCGGGTGGGCCATCTTGGCGCCGAACAGCGCGTCGGTGGGCTTCCAGAGGCCCGCGATCTTGTCCTGCGACGCATGGCCGTCGTCGAAGCCGCCGATCATGAACATGTAGTTGTCCACGTGCGCCGTGCCCGGCATCTCCCAGATGCGCAGCTTGGCGTTGTCCGGCTGGTCCGCCGTCCAGAAGCCCGAGAGGTTGGACCCGATCAGGTCGGTCTCGCTGATCAGCGTCATCACCGGCACGCGCAGATCGGCGCGCAGCTTCACACCGGCCGGACCGGGCCGCGCATTGGGTCCGCCGCGCATGGAGGCGAACTCGGGCGCCGGCGCCCCGCCGAAGCGCGAGTGGACGTAGAAGCCGTCATAGACCTTGGCGATCGGATCGATGGCGTCGATGTAGGTGGTCATGAAGACGGCTGACTGGGACTCGCCGGTGGCCAGGACGTGCTTGGCCTTCAGCGGCCCCAGCACCTTGCCGCTCTTCACCGCTTCCCCGGCCTGGCTGAAGATGTCGAAGGCGAACTGATCGCCCGGGTGGACCAGGGTCCCATAGCGCGCCGGGTTCTGCTTCTTCAGGGGCATGCCCGCGCCGCCGAGGCTCTGACCGCCCTCGACACCGACCTTCTGGGCCGAGACGCCCACGTAGGCGTAGCCGCGACGCAGCATCTCGCGGTGGCTGTAGGTCCAGTCGGGCCCGGCATCCAGCCCGCCGGTGACGTTCAGCCATTCGACAGCGACCGTGCCGTTGAACGCCTTGGGGTCCGCCGGACGGACGACCACGATGCGGGTGGCGTAGGGGGCGGTCCCGGCGGCCTCAGCGGCCCAGGCGCCGTCGGCCGTGGCCTCACCCTTCAGCTTGTAGGAGGTCGCGGTCCCGGAGACGAAGTACTCCTCGACCACATAGCCCAGGGCCTTGAGGTCGAAGACGCCCAGGCCCAGGAAGGGGCTGCCGGGGCCGGTGACCGGAGCCACGGTCGGCGTGACGCCTACCGCACCCGCCGGCGCCGCCAGCGCCAGGCTCAGCCCAGCCAACAGGGCCGCGCTCGCCGCACGCCAGTTTCCGCGTTCCACCGTCATGCCGTTTCCCCGCTCGGTTCTATCGTCCGTTTCGCAGACCCTAGACCGGCCCCGCGGGCCTGAACATCGTCTGGTCGCGATCGTCGCCTTGATAGTTTTTGATGGCTTGCCGTGGCGCGTTCGCCCTTTCATGCTGGTGATCAACGCACGCGTGTCCCTGTGCGAAACGACCGGTCGCTTACGGAATGCCACACCAGCTCCGGACCTCGTCAAAAGCCGATAAGCGCCGCCCTTCCGAACCTCGGTCAGTTGCCGCCACGGAAGCGCGATCGATCTGCCCACGCCCCGCCGACCGCAACAGCATGGCCCGTATCGAGCCCGCGCTGGCCATGCTCGAACCGCGCAAGGCGCCGCGCCAGGCGCGGGCCCGGGCGACCGTCGCCGCGATCATCGACGCCTGCGCCCAGCTACTCGCGGCCGATTCCTACGACGCGCTCACCACCAACAGCATTTCCGAGCGCGCCGGGGTCAGTGTCGGCACCCTCTATGAGTACTTCCCCAACCGGGAGTCGATCGTCGCGGCCCTGACAGCCAACTCCTGCCAACGGCTGGTCGAGCGCATGACCCGCGCCGTCGCCGAGACCGACGGCATGAGCGAGTTCCAGGGTGTCGAGCACCTGCTGCATGCCGGGGTGGAAGCCCTGGGCGCGCCGCAGAACGTCTTCCGCGTGCTGCTGCGCGAGGCCCCGTTCGTGCTGCGCCTGCCGGTGTTCCACGAGGCGAGGGCGACCCTCGACCTGCTGAGCCAGGACATCCGCGTCAAGGCGGGCAAGCGGATCAGCCTGCCGGCCCCGCGCACCGACGCCTGGCTGATCTCCCAGATGGTGTTCAACGCGATGCTGGAAATCGCCTTCCTGGAGACCGACGACGCCGAGCGTGAGCACCTGATCCGCGAACTTGCCCGGCTGACCTTCCGGATGGCTGTCGGACGCGATGCGAGGCCGGAGGACATGGCTCTGATTTCCGTGGCGGCAGCCCCTTAGGTCACTTCCGACGCCATATCCGAGCAACTCACGGTAGGCATTCCAGGCTTTCGAAGACCCTCGATCGTCAAGTCCAAAACATGCCGTGAAAACAACACCTTAAAGATTGCATTTAGGCAATCTGCCGGCGTGGGCGCGGGCAAAACCCGAGTAGGTCGGCTGTAGCGGCCACAACATACTTCCTCCTTCGCGGGGTCGATCGGACCAGACGCGCAAACAAAATCGACCCGGCCTCATAGAGCCGGGCGGGAGGATACGGGATGCAGCAGACCAGGAACCTGCGGTGCGCCTTGGCGCTTGGCGTTTCCGCCGCCGCGATCGCCACCGCCGCACCGGCTTTTGCCCAGCAGCGGGCCACGACGACTGCCGCCGCCACCAGCACCATCGAGGAACTCATCGTCACCGCCCAGCGCCGCGAAGAGAGCATCCAGAGCGTGCCGATCGCGGTCTCGGCCTTCTCCAACGAGGCGCTGAAGGCGCAACGGATCGACGGCGGGCAGGACCTGCTGCTGGCGGTGCCGAACGTGACCTTTTCGCGCGGCAACTTCGGCGGCTACAACTTCCAGATCCGCGGCATCGGCACCAAGCTGATCGCCTCCAGCGCCGACGCGGCCATCGGCGTGCACGAGAACAACGTGCCGCTCACCGCCAACAACCTGGCCGACGCCGACTTCTATGACGTCGATCGCGTCGAGGTGCTGCGCGGGCCCCAGGGCACCCAGTTCGGCCGCAACACCACCGGCGGCCTGGTCAACATCATCACCGCCAAGCCCACCGACACCTACAGCGCGCGGATCACCGGCGAGTACGGCAACTACAATTCGGAGAAGGCCAACGGCTACATCAACCTGCCGCTGGGCGACCAGTTCGCGATCCGCGCCGCGGCCAGCTACCTGAAGCGTGACGGCTACGGCACCAACGTGGTCACCGGCAACGCCATCGACGGCCGCGACCTCTGGTCAACGCGCCTGAGCGCGCGGTGGAAGCCCACCGACCGGTTCACCGCCGACCTGATGTGGGAGCACTTCAAGGAGAACGACAACCGCGCCCGGGTCAGCAAGCAGCTCTGCATCAAGGATCCCGGCCCGACCAGCGTCGGCGGCGTGCCCACCAACCTCGCCGGCCGCTCGACGCAGCTCTACCTGACCCAGGGCTGCCTGCCCGGCGACCTCAGCTCGCCGCAGGCCTTGCAGGCGGTGAACAGCGCCGCGACGCTCGGCGGCGGCCTCGGCATCCTGACCGGCCTGATCACCGGCGACGCGTACGCCGGCAAGGCCGAGGATCCGAACCTTCGCAACATCGAGTCGGCCTTCGACCCCATGTACCGGGCCGATTCCGACACGGTCATCGGCACACTCGCCTACAAGCTCACCGACAATCTCGACCTGACGTTCACCGGCAGCTACGCCAAGAACAAGGGCTTCACCGAGGCCGACTACAACCGCACCACGCCGACCCAGAACTTCAACGTCACGCCGCTCTCGCCGGGCGGGTTCTTCACCGACCCTCAGGTCGGCCGGACGAACCAGTTCCGCACGATCGACTTCAGCGATTACAACGCCGACCAGCAGACCTACGAGCTGCGCCTGCAGTCCTCGTTCGGCGGCCGTTTCGATTTCAGCCTGGGCGCCAGCTACCTGCGGTTCAAGACGCTCACCAACTACTACGTGACCAGCAACACCCTGACGGCGGTGTCCGAGGCCTTCTTCAACGCCGCGACCCCGGGCTGCGCGCTCACCGGCTCACTCACCTCCACGGTGTGCGAATACGTTGATCCCAACCCGATCCCCGACGGGTCCGGCCACAACTACTTCGACAGCCGCACAGCCTACGATCTCAGCTCCTACGCGATGTTCGGCGAGGCCTACTACAAGCTCACCGACGAACTGCGGGTCACGGCGGGGCTGCGCTACACGGTCGATCGCAAGCGCGACGTGGCCTACACGCCGGGCCTGTTCCTGCCGGGTGTCGGTGTCACCGCCCTGCCGGAGCAGAAAGTCACATTCCACGAGCCGACCGGGCGCCTGAACCTGGAGTGGACGCCGAAGCTGTCGTTCACCGACAAGACGCTGCTCTATGCGTCCTACTCGCGCGGCTACAAGGGCGGCGGCTTCAACCCGCCGCAGTCGGCCGGCCAGCACCTGTTCTCCGACACCTATGCGCCGGAGTTCATCAACGCCATCGAGCTGGGCGCCAAGAACACGCTGCTGGGCGGCAGCCTGATTCTGAACGGCACGCTCTTCCACTACGACTACTCGGGCTATCAGGTCTCCGAGATCATCCAGCGGACCTCGGTGAACGTGAACGTCAACGCCAAGATCTACGGCGCTGAGTTCGAAGGCATCTGGGAGCCGGTCCAGTACCTGCGGTTCAACGCCAACGTCGGCCTGCTTCACACCCGGCTCGACAACTCCGACTCCCTGGACCTGATGAACCTGACCCAGGGCAACGCCGGCTTCGTCACGGTCAAGAACGGCAGCACCTTCTCCAACTGCATCGCCCCGGTGGGGCAGGTGGCGCAGCTGCAGGGCCTGATCAACGCGGGCATCCTGCCGGCGATCGCCATGACCGGCGCGCCCGGGACCAACGCCATCGGCATCTGCCAAGGCGCCTTCGCCACCGGCGGACCGCTGGCCGGTATCGTGACGATCAATCCGTCGGCGGGCATCCCGGCCCAGATCGGCGGCAACGAGTTGCCGAACTCGCCGCACGTGACCGCCTCGATCGGGGCCCAGTACCACTGGGATATCGGCGGTGACTGGGGGCTCACGCCGCGGGCGGACTTCTACTACCAGGCCAAGTCCTACGCCCGGATCTTCAATGCAGTGAACGATCGGCTGAACTCCTACACCAACGTCAACCTGTCGCTGGTCCTCGACAATCCGAAGTCGGGTTGGAACGTCCAGGCCTACATCAAGAACGTCGGCAACAAGACCGTCGTCACCGATCAGTACCAGACCGACGACACCTCCGGCCTGTTCACCAACATCTTCCTGACCGAGCCGCGCACCTACGGGGTCTCCGTCACCAAGCAGTTCTAGGGACATACGGAACACCTCGGGCGAGCCTTCCCCGCCCGCAACCTTGCGCCGTCCCGCGGGCTCGAACACCGCCGGGCGGCGCGTCTTTAGAGGGCGGCGCCGGACCCAAGCCCGGGGACGGCGCCGCTCGCCTGACGCTTCTGTGCAACATCCCTGTTGAGTTTGGGGCACAGTCGCTTAGGCTCGCATGCAATGGTTTCGGATGTTCGAGAGTGGGTCGCCGGCGCAGGGGCGGAGCGCATCTGGCGGACGCTACAGTCGCGAGGGGTCCTGGGCGGCGGCTATGCCATAGCCGCGCTGCTCACCGGCGTGGCCATCCTGCTGGCAGCTTCCCCGCCGTCGCAGGGGCCGCTGGGCCCCACCAGCGAGCTGATTCTCACCGTCCTCGGTTTCAACCTCGTCCTGATCCTGGCGCTGACCCTGGTGGTGGCGCTGCGCTTCGGCGAATTGCTCGATGCGCGCGACCGCGACCCGGGCGCGCGGCTGCAGCTGCGATTCGTCACCCTGTTCGCCCTGGCCGCCGTCGCGCCCGCCGTGGTGGTGGCCCTGTTCTACGGCGTGCTGGTCAACCACGGGGTCGACGACTGGTTCTCCAAGCGGGTCTCCACCGTGGTCGAGAACTCGGCCACCGTGGCGCGTTCCTACGTCGAGGAGCAGAGCCGCTACATCCAGGACCACGTGACCCTGATGGGCGGCGACCTGAACCGCGCCGCGCCCGGCCTGACCGCCAGCCCGATTACCTTCAACCACTATCTGGCGAACCTGGCCTCCTACCACGCGTTCCCGGCGGCCTATCTGGTGGACCGCGACGGCCGCGTCCTGGCCCGCGCCGAGGAAGCCCAGCCGTTCATCCTGCCGCCGGCCACGGCCTTCAAGGCCGCCGACCAGGGCGACATCTGGCTCTGCAACCGCAACTGCGGCGACGTGATGCGCTCCGTCTACAAGCTCACCGCCTATCCGGACGCCTACCTCTATGTGGTGCGACCGGTGGAGAAGGGGCTGGTCGCCCACCTGCTGGAGACCGAGGCCAGCCTGGTGGCCTACCGTGAGGCGGCGAAGTACCGCGCCCGCATCCAGACCATCTTCGCGCTCAGCTACGCGGAGACCGCGCTCCTGGTGCTGGTCGGCGCCGTCTGGCTCGGCATCTGGGCGGCCAACGCCATCTCAGGCCCGGTGGCGCGGCTGGTGGTGGCCGCGGGGCGGGTCGCCGGCGGCGACCTCAACGCGCGCGTCGACGCCGACAACGACCCGGAAGAGATCGCGGTGCTCTCCCGCGCCTTCAACAGCATGACCCACGATCTGCAGGCGCAGCAGGAAGCCATCCGCACCGCCCACGAAGAGGCCGAGCGCCGCCGCCAGTTCATCGAGACGGTGCTGGCCGAGGTGAGCGCCGGGGTCGTAGGCCTGGACGCCAAGGGCCGCATCTCCGCCGCCAACCGCCAGGCGGAACTGCTGCTGGGCTTCACCGGCGCCGGCCGGGGCCGCAAGCTGGCCGACGTGGCCCCGGAAGTCGCCGCCGTCGCGGCCCTGGTGGGCCGGGGCTCCGACGCCGAGGACGAGGTGGACGTGGTCCGCGGCCGCGAGACGCGGCGCCTGCGGGTGCGCGCCAGCCGCATCGAGGACGGCCTGGTGCTGACCTTCGACGACATCACCCGCCTGGTGACCGCGCAGCGCAACGCCGCCTGGCGCGACGTGGCGCGGCGCATCGCCCACGAGATCAAGAATCCGCTGACCCCGATCCAGCTGTCGGCCGAGCGGCTGCGCAAGAAGTACCGCAAGGATATCCCGCCGGCCGACGTGGAGATCTTCGACCGCTGCACCGACACCATCGTGCGCCAGGTCGGCGACATCACCCGGCTGATCGACGAATTCTCCGCCTTCGCCCGGATGCCCGCGCCGAAGTTCAGCGACCTCGACGCCACCGAACTGGTCCGCGCGGCGGTGTTCGCTCAGGGCGTCGCCAGTCCGGACATCGAGGTGACCCTCGAGGAGCCCGCGCCGGCGGTGCGCCTGCTGGCCGACGAGCGGATGCTGGGTCAGGCGCTTACCAATGTGCTGAAGAACGCCGCTGAGGCCGTCGCCGCCAAGCCGCGCACCGGCAAGTCAAAAGGCAAGATCCGCGTGCGCCTGGTCTCCGATGAGACGGGCGTCGCCTTCGAGGTGGAAGACAACGGCGTCGGCCTGCCGGCCAAGGATCGCGACCGGCTGACCGAACCCTATGTGACGACCCGCGAGAAGGGGACGGGCCTGGGGCTCGCGATCGTCAAACGCATCCTGGAAGACCACGGCGGAGAGCTTGAGCTGACCGACGCCCGCAAGGGCTCCGGCGCTCTGGCGATCCTACGGCTTCCAGTCCAGGCGCGGGTGAAGCCCGCCGCCAAATCCCAACCCGTGACGGCTTAGAGGAAATCCCATGGCGGCTGACGTTCTGGTGGTCGACGACGAGGCCGATATCCGTGAGCTGGTGGCCGGCATCCTCACCGACGAGGGCTATGCCGTGCGCACCGCCAACGATGCGGACTCCGCGCTCGCCGCCTTCCGGGCGCGCAAGCCCTCGTTGCTGATCCTCGACATCTGGATGTCCGGCGGCGGCATGGATGGCCTGGCCCTGCTCGACATGGTCCGCACGCTGGACGCCGACCTTCCGGTGATCATGATCTCCGGCCACGGCAACATCGAAACCGCGGTCAGCGCCATCAAGCGCGGCGCCTACGAGTTCCTCGAGAAGCCTTTCAAATCCGACCGTCTGCTGCTGGTCGTCGAGCGCGCGCTGGAAGCCGCCAACCTGCGCCGCGAGAACCGCCGTCTGCGCACCCAGGCGATCACGCCGGAGGGCATGACCGGCAAGTCCATGGCCGCCCAGTCACTGCGCCAGATGATCGCCAAGCTGGCCGGCGCCAACAGTCGCGTGCTGATCTCCGGCCCGCCCGGCTCGGGCAAGGAGACCGTGGCCCGCCTGATCCATGCCGCCTCGTCGCGCGCCAAGAACGAGTTCGTGCCGGTCAGCGCCGCCGGCATGACGCCCGAGCGCATGGACGTCGAGCTGTTCGGCCAGGAGGGCGAGGACGGCCGCACCGCCAAGGTCGGCGTCTTCGAACGCGCCCACTCGGGCACCCTCTACCTCGACGAAGTCGCCGACATGCCGCGCGAGACGCAGGGGCGTATCCTGCGGGTCCTGGTGGACCAGAGCTTCCGCCGCGTCGGCGGGGACAGCGACGTCCACGTCGATGTGCGCGTGGTCTCCTCGACCTCGCGCGACCTGCGCGAGGAGATCGCCGCGGGGCGGTTCCGCGAAGACCTGTTCCATCGGCTGAACGTGGTGCCGGTGAATGTGCCTGGCCTCTCGGAGCGCCGCGAGGACATCCCGGAGCTGGTCGAGTACTTCATCGAACGGATCTGCGAAGCGACCGGCATGCCGCGCCGCCGGCTGGCCGACGACGCGCTGGCGACGCTGCAGGTCCGCGCCTGGCCGGGCAACCTGCGACAGCTGCGCAACAACGTGGAGCGCATGCTGATCCTGGCCTCCGGCGCACCGGGCGACCCGATCACCGCCAACATGCTGCCGGCCGAAGCCATGGTCACCGACCAGGCCGCCAGCCTGGGCGCCGAGCGGATGATCGCGCTCCCGCTGCGCGAGGCCCGCGAGGTGTTCGAGCGCGAGTATCTCAACGCCCAGATGCTGCGGTTCTCCGGCAACATCTCGCGCACGGCGGCCTTCATTGGCATGGAGCGCTCGGCGCTGCACCGCAAGCTGAAGTCCCTCGGCCTCTCCGGCGCCCGCGCCCTCGAGGAAGAGGTTGGCTGATGGGGCGGATCGCTTACGTCAACGGCCAGTTCGTCCCGCACGGCCAGGCCGTCGTCCACATCGAGGACCGCGGCTACCAGCTGGCCGACGCCGTCTACGAGGTCTGGGCGCTGTTCGACGGCAAGCTCGGCGATCCGGAAGGCCACTTCGTGCGCCTGCATCGCAGCCTCTCGGAGCTCTCCATCCCCATGCCGATGAGCCGCGCGGCGCTCACGCTGGTGCTGAAGGAGGCCGTGCGCCGCAACCGCGTCACCGATGGGCTGCTCTACCTGCAGGTCAGCCGCGGCGTCGCGCCGCGCCAGCACGCCTATCCCGACGCCGCGATCCGCCCGGCGGTGATCATGACCGTCAGCCGGGTCAATCGCGCCGCCGACGAGGCCCGCGCCGCCAAGGGGGTCAAGGTGGTGACCGTGCCTGAGAATCGCTGGGGCAGGGCGGACATCAAGACCGTGGGCCTGCTGCCCAATGCCATGGCCAAGCAGAAGGCCAAGGAGGCCGGCGCCATGGAGGCCTGGTACGTGGACGAGCTGGGCTTTGTGACCGAAGGGGCGTCCTCCAACGCCTGGATCGTCGACAGAGAGGGGCGCCTGCGCACCCGCGACACCAACGCCAACATCCTGCGCGGCGTCACCCGCCACACGCTGCTGGACATCATCGCGCGCGAAGGCATGCCGGTGGACGAACGTCCGTTCACGCCCGCCGAGGCCGTCGCGGCCCAGGAAGCGTTCATCACCGGCGCCGGCACCCTGGTGTTGCCGGTGGTGGCCGTGGACGGATCGCCCGTGGGCGAGGGCAAGCCCGGCCCGGTAGCGATGAAGCTCCGGCGTCTCTATATCGAGCAGGCGCGAGCAACGGCCATCTAAACCCTTGGTCGTGATTGCGCCGGTCACAAAAGCCGGTCTAGCTAACTCTCGTGTGTGGGCGGCGCTTTGGCCGTCCGATCAAAAAAGAAGAGGCGAAAAGCCATGAGTGAGAAGAAACAAAACCTGCAGGACACGTTCCTGAACAGCGTGCGCAAGTCCAAGACGCCGCTCACCATCTTCCTGGTCAACGGCGTGAAGCTGCAGGGCGTGGTCAGCTGGTTCGACAACTTCTGCGTGCTCCTGCGTCGCGACGGCCAGTCGCAACTGGTCTATAAGCACGCCATCTCCACCATCATGCCGGCCCAGCCCGTGCAGCTCTATGAGCCCGGCGAAGACGAGACCGTTTGAGTTCTTCCAAATCGATCGACCGTGAAGCGCCCGTCCAGGGCGCCGTCGTCATCCATCCCGACCGGGAGGGCAGAGGGCTCTCCCGAAGTGCGGCCGCGCGCCTGGAGGAGGCCGTCGGTCTGGCGCTGGCGCTCGACCTGGAGGTCCGCGAGACCCTGGTCGCCAACCTTCGCCAGCTGACGCCCGCGACCCTGTTCGGCAAGGGCAAGGTCGAGGAGATCGGCCACACCATCGAGCTGGCCGAGGCCGACGTCGCCATCGTCGACGACGCGCTCACGCCCGTTCAGCAGCGTAACCTCGAGAAGGCCTGGCAGGTGAAGGTCATCGACCGCACCGGCCTGATCCTGGAGATCTTCGCGCGCCGGGCGCGGACGCGAGAAGGCCGCCTGCAGGTCGAATTGGCCCGCCTGTCCTATGAAAAGTCCCGGCTGGTGCGCACCTGGACCCACCTGGAGCGCCAGCGCGGCGGCTATGGCGTCATGGGCGGCCCGGGCGAGACCCAGATCGAGACCGACCGGCGGCTGATCGCCGACAAGATCCGCAAGCTGAAGGACGAGCTCAAGGAGGTGCACCGCACCCGCACCCTGCAGCGCTCGGCGCGCAAGCGGCACCCGTACCCGACCGTCGCGCTGGTCGGCTACACCAACGCCGGCAAGTCGACGCTGTTCAATCGCCTCACCAGGGCCGAGGTGGTGGCGGAGGACATGCTGTTCGCCACCCTCGACCCGACACTGCGCATGCTGAAGCTGCCGGACGGCCGCCCGGCGATCCTGTCGGACACCGTGGGCTTCATCTCCGACCTGCCGCACGAGCTGGTGGAAGCCTTCCGCGCCACGCTGGAGGAGGTGAAGGAGGCCGACGTGGTCCTGCACGTGCGCGATATCGCCAGCGAAGAGACCGCCGCCCAGGCCGGCGACGTCCGCAAGGTGCTCTCGCGCCTGGGCGTCGACATGGACGAGCGCTCGATCCTGGAAGTCTGGAACAAGCTCGACCTGCTGCCCGTCGACGATCGCGCCACGGTGGCCGGCGACGCCAGGCGCGCCCATCCGCCCGCCATCCCGGTCTCCGCGGTGAGTGGCGAAGGTTGCGAGGCGCTCCTGGACGCCGTCGCCGGCATGGTCGACGAGGCGCCGCCGGTGGATGTCTACGCGCCGGTGGGCGAGGGGGCCGCCATCGCCTGGCTCTACCGTCACGGCCGCGTCCTGGAACGCCACGAGGGCAAGGACGGCTCGGTCCGCCTGGCCGTCAGCCTGTCACCCCAGGCGCTAGGCCAATTCGAGCAGCAGTTCCCGTCCGCCGAGGTGCGCGGCCACTGACGCTCAGGGCGCGAACGTGCTGAAGACGCCATCGTGCGGCGCCTTGGCGTGGCAGGCGGCGCAGGCAGCGGCGGGATTGTCCGCCCCGATCGCGCGCTCGGTGTGGCTGTCGCCCCGGAATTCGGTGAAGCCCCAGCCGCCGGTGGCCGCGAAGCGCTTGTCCCGCTCCATCACGTCGACGATGCGCCGCGCGCCGGAGGCGGTGGCGCCCGGGCTGGCCTTCCATTCCAGTACGTCGAACACCAGCACGGCCCCGTCCGCGAACTTCCCGGTCCGATAGCCGGTCATGGCCGCCTTGTTGGCGTAGATGTGGTGGATCCCGCCGAAGTGGGCGAAGGCCGGGCTGGGCGGATCGATGCTGGCGCTCTTCACGTGGGTCCAGAACCGGTAGCCCTCCGGATAGGCCACGTCCTTGACCTCTGCGGCGGCCAGGCTCGCGGCGCTGAGCGCCAGAATGGCCAGAACGATCAGGCGGGAGGTCGGCATGGCGGTCCTTCGATCTCGGCGAGCCTTCCGCCGGTAAGGCGGTGCGCTGTCACGGTCGCGCACGAACCGATGACGCCGTGACTATTCGGCGGCCTTCTCCACCGCCTTGGCCTCGTCCCAGAGCGCATCCATCTCGGGCAGGTCGGACTGGTCCGGCGTCTTGCCGCGCTCGCGAAGTTTCGCCTCGATGTACTGGAAACGGCGGACGAATTTGGCGTTGGTGTAGCGCAGAGAGTCCTCCGGATCGACGTCCAGGGTGCGCGCCAGGTTGGCCACCACGAACAGCACGTCGCCCATCTCCTGGCGGGCTTTCTCCAGGTCGCCGGCGTCGATCTCCGCCTCCAGCTCGGCCACTTCCTCGTGCAGCTTCTTCACCACGTCCTGCACGGTCGGCCAGACGAAGCCGACCCCGGCGGCGCGCTTGGAGAGCTTCACGGCGCGGGTGAGGGCGGGCAGGCCCACCGGCACGTCGTCCAGCAAACTTGCGGTGCGGCCCTTGCCCTGACGTTCGGCCGCCTTCAGCGCCTCCCAGCCGGCCTTCTGGTGGTCCAGGGAGGCATAGGTCTCGTCGCCAAACACATGCGGGTGGCGGCGCACCATCTTGTCGTTGATCGCCCGGGCCACATCCTCGAAGGCGAAGGCGCCTTGCTCCTCGGCCATGCGGGCGTGGAAGACCACCTGCAGCAGCAGGTCGCCGAGCTCTTCCTTGAGGTCCGAGAGGTCGTTCCGCTCGATGGCGTCGGCGACCTCATAGGCCTCCTCGACCGTGTAGGGCGCCACGGTCGCGAAGGTCTGCTCCAGGTCCCACGGACAGCCGCCGTCGGGGTCGCGCAGGCGCGCCATGATCGCCAGCAGCCGGTCGATGGGCCGCTGATCGGCGGAAGGTGCGGGTCGCGGCATTGGGGGACTCAAGAGAAGGGGCGCGGCCCGATCAGACCGCGCCCCAGCCTTGGTGACAAGGAAAACGCCTAGCGGTTGGCGACGACTTCGCCCTTGCCAAGCTGATAGGCGAACCGGTCGATGGTCCACTCCGCGTCCGACCAGGTCCCGGACAGGTGCGCCCAGCGGATGTCGGGCTCGAAGTAGCTGTAGCTCAGCGGCGTCACGTGGCCGTCGGCGGCGATGGCGTGGCCGTCGATCTTCGCCCCGCCGATGCTGAAGCTCTGGAAGGAGAGGCCGGGCCGATCGGACATCTGCTTGAACGTCGGGCGGTTCGGCTTGGCGTCGGTCAGCTGCAGCTCGATCCGAGCGCCGTCATAGGCGCCGGTCTTGGCAAGGCGCTTCTCGACGCTCCTTTGGAGGTCCTTCGCCAGATCGTCGATGTCGCGTTGGCCGAGGTCCTTCGTGGCCTTGGCTTGCAGTTCAGGGCCGATGGTCACGCTGACGGAGGCCGGGGCCGCGACGGCCGCCCCCGCAACGAACAGAAGAGCAGCGGCAATGGGGAGTGCGCGCATGGGTGGTCCTCGATGATCGGCCCTCAAACCTAAGGTAGGCTCGCTGTGCTCCGGCGCAAGCGTTTGGACGGCTGAGGGGAGCCCCGCCTCGCCATATCCACGTCTCGCCTAAGGAAGATTATCGGAAATATGAGGTGCCCTCAGAGGGAAAGCCGGCCCTCGGCGATTTCCCGCAGGGTCTCCACGAAAAACCCCGGCTCCAGCGCCGTGACCCGCGCTTCCAGCGTTTCGGCGGTGTCCCCGGGCTCCACGGCGACGCTGCGCCGGGCGATCACAGGCCCGCGGTCGTATTCCTCGTCCACCAGGTGGATGCAGATGCCGCTCTCGGCCACGCCGGCCGCAATCACCGCCTCATGGACGCGCCGGCCGTACATCCCATGGCCGCCAAACGCCGGCAGCGGCCCGGGATGAATGTTCAACACGCGACCGGCGTAGCGGCTCAAGGTCTTTGGGCCGAGCTGGCGCAGATATCCCGAAAGCACAATGATCTCAGCGCCATGCGCCGCCATGGCCTCCGCCAGCCGCGCGTCGGCGACCTCCGGATCGGCCTGGGTCGGGATCGCGAGAGCCGGAACCCCCTCCTCCGCGGCGAAGGCCAGGGCAGGGGCGTGTCTGTTGTTGCTGACCATCAGCCGGGCCTCCGCCGCCAGATCGCCGGCCTTGATCGCGGCCAGAATCGCGCGGGCGCTGGAGCCGTTGCCGGACGCGAGGAAACCCAGCTTAAGCGGCCGGGAAATCACGGGAAAAGGCTCTCGAGTTGATGTTCGAAGCGAAGTCCGTCGTACGCCGGTTCTACGCCAGGCGGCAGCTCAGCCGCTAACGTCTCGAAGTCCAGGTCGATGTGCAGGTTGGTGAGGATCGCCCGCTTCGGCTTCAGCCGCTCGATCCACCCCAGCGTCCGCTCCAGATGCGCGTGCGTCGGGTGTGGCCGATAGCGCAGCGCATCGACGATCCAGACGTCCAGGTCGGCCAGGGCCGCGAACGCCGTCTCGTCCAAGTCGACCACGTCGCTGGAATAGGCCACGCCGCCGAACCGGTAGCCCACGGAACGCACCCCGCCGTGGTCCTGGTCGAAGGTCACCACGGGAATGGCCCCCGACGGCCCGTCCACCCGCCAGGGCTCGCCGTGTGTCGGGATCGGCCGCCGGTCGCAAATGGCGGGGTAACCGCCCTCGCCTTCAAAGATGTAGCCGAACCGCCGCATCATCGAGGCGTCGGTGGCGGCGTCCATATGGCAGGCGATCTTCGCCCGCTGGCGGATGAAGAAGGCGCGCACGTCATCGATGCCGTGCACCTGATCGGCGTGGTCGTGGGTCAGCAGGATGGCGTCCAGCCGCTTGGCGCCCGCGTGGGCGGTCTGCAAGCGCAGGTCCGGAGACGTGTCGACGATGGCCGTCGTCTCCCGCTCAGCCCTCTCGCCTCGCCGCCGCGCCAGCAGCGAACAGCGCGAGCGCAGGTTCCTGGGGTTCGCGGGGTCGCAGTCGCCCCAGTCGCCATCGGCTCGCGGCACCCCGCCCGACGAGCCGCAGCCCAGGATCGTGAACTCAAGGACGCCGCTCATGGACGCGGGATCCGCTCGAACAGATCGAAAAACGCCGCCTCGGTCCTGGCCTCCGCCTCGTCGAGGCTCCAGCCGCGGATTTCGGCTAGCTTGGCGAGCACATGGCCCACATAGGCCGGCTCATTACGGCGTCCGCGATGAGGCATGGGCGCCAGATAGGGGCAGTCGGTCTCGACGATGATCCGCTCGCCCGGCATGTCGCGGATCACCGCGCGGACGTCCTCAGCGGCCTTGAAGGTCGCGATCCCGGAGACCGAGAACCAGGCGCCCAACGCCGCGGCCCGCGCCGCGAGCTCCGCGCCCGAGGTGTAGCAATGCATGAGGATGCGGAACGGCCCGGCGGCGTATTCCGCTTCCAGGATGTCGCCCATCTCGGCGTCGGCCTCGCGGGTGTGCACCACCAGCGGCAGGCCCGTCGCCCGCGCCGCGGCCACATGGGCGCGGAACACCCGGGCCTGGATGTCGCGGGGGCTCAGATCGTAGTGGAAGTCCAGGCCGGTCTCGCCGATGCCAACCACGCGCGGATCGGCGGCCAGGCCGATCAGGGTCTCCGCCGACAGGTCCGGGTCTTCCTTGGATTCGTGCGGATGGGTGCCCACCGTGCACCAGATGTCCGCCTGGTCGGCGAGCGCGCGGACCTTCTCCCAGTGCGAGACCTTGTCGGAGATATTGACCATCAGCCCTACGCCGGCGGCGCGGGCGCGGGCGATCACCTCGTCGCGGTCAGCGTCGAATTGGGGGGCGTGCAGGTTGACGTGGCTGTCGATCAGCATCGGACGTCTAGGCCGCCCGGGCGGCGAGGCGCAGCTCGCCGAGCGCGGTGAACAGGGCGTCGGTGCGGTCCAGGTTGAGCGCCTCGACCTCGCGCGGCAGCTGCTGCAGCGTCTCCCAGGCCCGCGCCCAACCGTCCAGCCCGCCGCGCCCGGCCCGATCGACCGCCAGGGTGTGCACCCGCTCGGCCAGGCGGTCGAACAGCAGGTTGAAATTGGCCTGCCCCTCCCCGCCTCGGAACTTGTCGGTGAGCGACAGAGCCAGGCTCTCGTCCACCCGCGGCAGGTCGGCCAGCAGCTCGCGCGCCGCATCGTCCAGGGCGATGGCCGGGCCCTGCGCCAGGGCCCAGGCGCGACCGGGCGCGCCGCCGGCCATCCTCGACAGGCGAAGCGCGGCCTCTTCGGTGACGTCTTCTCGCTCCCGCACAAAGGCCGCGGCGCCCTCCAGGGACATGGGCGCGAACGCCAGCCGGCGGCAGCGCGAGCGGATGGTGGGCAGCAGCCGGCCGGGCGCATGGCTGACCATCAGCAGGATCCCGTGCGGCGGCGGCTCCTCCAGGGTCTTCAGGATGGCGTTGGCCGCGTTGACGTTCAGGTCGTCGGCGGCGTCGATGATCGCGACCCGGTGCGGCGCGCTGGCCGGCGACTTGGAGAAGAACTCCGAGAGCCCGCGAGCCTCGTCCACCGGGATCACCTTGCGCACCTTGCCGTCCTCGCCGATCCGCTCGAGGACGAAAAGATCGGGGTGGGCGTGGGCGATGATCTGGCGGCTCACCGGATCGTCCGGGCTGGCGCCCAGTACGCCATAGGCCGGCGCCTCCGGCGCGCCCAGCAAGCGGCGCGCGGCGCGATAGGCGAAAGTCGCCTTGCCCGCGCCCTCCGGCCCGGTCAGCAGCCAGGCGTGATGCAGCCGGCCCCGCGCCCGCGTCGCCTCGAACGCCTGCTCGGCCGCCTCATGGCCGGAAAGCTGGAAGACCTCGCGGGGATGGGGAAGCTCAGCCACGGACCGCCAACCGGTCCTGCACCGCCGCCCAGACCCGATCCTCGACCTCCTCGAGACTGCCCGCCGCGTCGATCAGCGCGCAGCGGGTCGGCTCGGCGGCGGCGATGGAGAGGAAGGCCTCGCGCAAGCGCTCATGGAACGCCTGGCCCTTGGACTCAAAGCGCATCTCAGCGCCGGCCCGCACAAACGCCCGCTCCAGGCCCTCGCTGACCGGCATGTCGAAGATCAGGGTCAGGTCCGGGATGGTCTCCTCCAGGACGTGAACCTCAAGCTCGGCAATCAGGCCCGGATCGGTGCCGCCCGCCGCGCCCTGGTAGGCCCGCGTGGAATCGGCGAAGCGGTCGCAGACGACCCAGGCCCCCTTGGCGAGCGCCGGGCGGATCACGCGTTCCACATGGTCGCGCCGCGCGGCGTACATCAGCAGCGTCTCGGTCACCGGGCTCCAGCGATCGGCCCGGCCCTTCAACACAATGTCACGGATGATCTCGGCGCCCTGCGAGCCGCCGGGTTCACGGGTCGCCACGACCTCGCGGCCGGCCTTTTCCAGGCGCGCGACCAGGCGCTTGAGCTGGGTCGATTTCCCCGCCCCCTCGCCGCCTTCGAAGGTGATGAACTTGCCGTGCGTCACCGGCCCAAATTGGCCGGTTCGCGCCCAATGTCTAGAAGGGCTTCACGACCCTGGCGTCGGTGAAGCCAGCCGCCGCCACCTTGTCGCGGACGGCATAGGCCTCCAGCTCATCCGCCGGCCCGGGCAGCAGCACGCGGTAGAGCGTCGTGCCGTTGCGCTCGAAGGGCTCGATGGTGGCCGTGCCTGTGGAGTTGAGTTGGGCGGCGACCCGGCGCGCCCTGTCCTGGTCGGAGAAGGCGCCGGCCTGGATACGATAGGTTTGGGCGACGATCGTGTCGCCGCGCGGCGCGGGCACGGCCATCGGCCGGGCGGCCGGCAGCGGGGCGAGCGAGGTCGTCTCGATCGGCTCCGGCGCTTTGTAGGACGCCAGCTGCAGGTCGTTCTGAGCCTTCGGCGCGGCGGCGGATATGGGCGCAGAGACCGGCGGCGCGATGGGCGTGGCGCTCGCCGTCGACGCCATTGTGATCGGATACTTGGGCGTCAGCAGTCCGGCATTACTGGCCACCTGCATCCCGGCCTCAGGCCCGGCCAATGGCGCAGGCCCCACATAGCGCACCCGCACATGGGCCAGCCCGGCGCGGTCGTAGCCGAGTTCGCGCGCCGCGGCGTGGGACAGGTCGATGATCCGGTTGCCAACGAACGGGCCGCGGTCGTTCACCCGCACGGTCAGCTTGCGGCCGTTGTCGAGGTTGGTGACTTCCACCATCGACGGCAGCGGCAAGGTCGTGTGCGCCGCCGAGAACTGGTTCATGTCGAAGATCTCGCCGTTGGCGGTGGCCTTCAGCTGGAAGGCGTCGCCATACCAGGACGCGATCCCGGTCTCGTCATAATGCGACTGCTCGTGCGGCACGTACCAGATGCCGCCCACCTGATAGGGCTCGCCGGTCTTGTAGGTCCGTTGGCCGGGCGCGGCGCCGGGCTCCGCGTGGCGTCCGCCCTCGCGCGCCGCGTACTTCGGCGTCGTCAGCGTGGCGCAGGCTGCCAGCGAGGCGCCGGCCATAAGGACGACGGCGAGGCGGCCGCTGCGCTTGAACATTTGGCGATCCATGACGACCCCGCTCGGTTTGCTGGCGAGTCGGGAGTGTGCGGTCGTAAGCTTTCGTCAACGTTAACCGGACCTTGCCATTGGCTACTGACGAGGCGCCCCTTGCCACGCCGCCGCCCGCGCCGGAAGGTGCGGAAAAGGGTGAGGAACGTCGGCCATGCGCTTCGGAATCTTCTACGAGCACCAGCTGCCCAAGCCCTGGAACGAGGGCGACGAGGCGCGCCTGTTCCACGACGCCCTGGAACAGGTGGTGCTCGCCGACCGCCTGGGCTTCGACTACGCGTGGGAGGTCGAGCACCATTTCCTGGAGGAATATTCCCACTCCTCCGCGCCGGAGGTGTTCCTCGCCGCCTGCGCCGCACTCACCAAGACCATCCGGGTCGGTCACGGCATCCGCCAGGTGATCCCCAACTACAACCATCCGGCCCGGACCGCCGAGGGCCTGGCCACCCTGGACATCATCTCCAGGGGTCGTCTCGACTTCGGCATCGGAGAGGGCGCTACGCGCCTGGAACTCGGCGGCTTCGGCATCCCGGCCAAGGAGAAGCGCGCGCTGGCGCTCGAGGCCGCCGAGCAGATCGCCAACATGCTGGTGATGGACCCCTACCCGGGCTTCGAGGGACGGGGCTTCTCCTTCCCCTGTCGCAACATCGTGCCCAAGCCCGTGCAGAAGCCGCATCCGCCCATGTGGATGGCCTGCACCAACCGCGACACCATCAAGATCGCCGCCTCGATCGGGGTCGGCGCCCTGGCCTTCTCCTTCGTCGACCCCCAGGAGGCCCACGACTGGGCCGAGATCTACTACGGGATCATCAAGTCCGATCAGTGCGTGCCGATCGGCCACGCGGTGAACGCCAACCTGGCCATGGTCTCCAACTTCTCGGTCCACCCGGACCGCGCCGAGGCGATCCGCCGGGGCCAGGAAGGGTTCGAGTTCTTCTCCTATGCGGTCAACGCGCTGGTCGCCCACGACGCCCTGCCCGGCCGCTCGCGCCTGTTCGAGGACTTCCAGGCCTCCCGCGCCCGCAGCGACGATGAAATCATCGCCGCCACCAAGGCCGCGGCGCGCAACGCCAACGGCATCGGCACGCCCGCCGACATCCGCGACCACATCCGCGCCTTCTCCGACGCCGGCGTGGACCAGGTGATCTTCCTGCAGCAGGCCGGCCGCAATAAACACGCGCACATCTGTGAATCGCTTGAACTCTTCGCCGCCGAAGTGATGGGCGAGTTCAAGGCCGAGGTGGCCGAACGCGAGGCGAAGAAGGCCGCGGAGCTCGCGCCCTACATCGAGGCCGCCATGGCGCGGAAGCAGTGGATGGCGCCGTTGGCCGACCACGAGATCCCGGTGGTCCCCGCGTCTCGCGCCAAGGCCCAGATCAACGAGGCCGCCCAGCCCGCCCCTGAACCTGCAAAGTGAGCAAGATCGTCCCGGTGGGCTGGATCGAGGGCGACTGGATCATGTCCAGCCAGCCCGTCCAGCACCTCAAGTACTGGATCCACGAGGGGCGCATCTGGGGCCCCGACGGCAACCCGGACCTGGATACGCGCTACTGGATCGCCGGCGGCTGGATCCTGGGACCGCGCGGCGCGCCCGACGTCACCACCGGCTTCTACATCGCCGACGGCTGGATCTACGGCCCGCGCTTTCGGCTGCCGTTCGTCTGAGCCTCAGCCGACCCGCGTCCAGATGAGCATCCGGCTGACCGCCACGCCGTCCGGATGGGTCGCCGGAAGGCGGATCGCCAGGTGGTCGCCATCGATCTCCATCGACCGCGTCAGCACCGCCCCGACCATTTCCGGCGCCAACGCCCCGGCCAGCGTCTGCGTGACCTCGCCGGTCTCGTCATTGACGCTGTAGGCGCCGAAGTAGGCGTCGAAGCCCAGGCCGGCTCCGCTCGAGCGGTCCCGGCGCATGAACTGGGCCGCGAAATTGCCCGCCCGGTCGTAGACCAGGAACGCCACCGGATCGTCGCCTAGCAACGGCTCCAGCCGCCGCTTGCCCGCCGCGCTGACGTCGATGCGGCTGTCCAGCCGCCAGGAACCGGGCAGGTGTTCGGAGAGACGGGCTTGGGTCATGAGGGCGGCACCCTAGCCGGGCGCCGGCGCCCTCCACAGGGGGCGATCGGTCCAAAAATGCGGGGCGGATGCGCCGCCGACCCGCGTCAGGCGCCGGCGAGCTGGATGCTGTCGGCCAGGGCCCTCAGGCGATCGGCGCCGCCGGCCTTAACCGTCAGCACCTCGCTGTTCAGCGCGCGGATGTTGCTCGCCGGCGGCGGGCCCGGCGGCGGGGGCGGCGGACCACCCTTGCCTCGGCCCTTGCCCTTGGGCGCAGCCGTCGCCGCGGCGACCTGAACCGATCCCGGCTGAGCCAGGTCCGCGCCGGACACATAGGCCAGAGTGCCGGCCACATCGATTTCCCACCAGGCCACGTCGGCCGACGCATGGCGCGATGGGGTCAGCGTGCGCCCGGCCGCCAGGTGCATCACGATGGCGCCCCTGGGGTCCGGCGTGGCGCGGATGGCCGTGGCCCGGATCGTCACCAGGGTGACCTTCGGCGTGGTCGGCGGCAAAGGCGCCGATCCGGCGGCGGTCTCGAGCGGCGGCAAATTCCAGACCTGTGTCGACGGCTGGCCATAGGCGGCCGCCTGCGAGCTCAGCACCTCGGTCTCGGACTTGCCGTCCGCCATGGCGCGACCCTGCGTGAGCACGCGCGCGACGGTCTGCTGCTGGGTCATCAGGTCGCTGCTGAGGTCGGCGTCGGCGGCGACCGCCGACTTCAGGCCCGTCTGGTCGCGCAGCAGTTGCTTCTTGTCCTTGTCGGACGCGCCCGCCAGCTTGTCCTTGTAGTCGGCGACCTGCTTTTCGCGGCAGTCGGCCAGGGCCTTCAGCTGCGCCGCCGACTGGGTGGCGACCGGAATCTGGCTGGCCGCATCGCCGTCCGTCGACTGCGAAATGCGCCCCGGATCGTTGTTGTACTGCTGCTGCTTGATCTTGATGTAGACGTCCGTCGATCCGCCAATCGCCGCCACCATCGAGATGGCCAGCAGGGTGCGCGCGCTGTTGTCGTTGACCGGCTGGCCGGGCTGCACCAGCCGCACCAGCTGGGTCATCTTCCCGGATCCGTCGCTGGCCGAGGGCGGCGGATCGACGCCCGGGATCTTCAGCGACAGCGCCTCGGACAGCATCAGGTTGTTCGGGTCGTTCGGGTTCACCGGGCCCTGCTGCTGCCCCCCCATCATGCCGGTATGCTTGGCCACGCCGCTGGCCATGGCGAACATCGGATTGGCCGACAGCAGCATCACCAACCCCGCCTTGGCGCTGGCGGTGAGCGTGCTGGTCAACTGCGCGCGGCGGACCCCGTTGTACTCCCGCTGGAGTTCGATCAGCGGCTCGCGCTCAGCGGCGCAAACCGCCACGGCCGCCTTGTTGTCGCCGAGACGCAGATTGGGCACGGCCTGGCTTTGCGCCGCCAGCAGACTCCAGACGGCCAGACCGGCGGTCACCCGCCGTCCGAGCGCCGGCAGGCCGCTCCATCGACGATGGTTCGCCGACCGTCTCATGCCCCAACCCCCCAAAAATCACCGTAATTTCAAACGCAGAACGATGGTTTACGCAACCTTAACATGGCTCAGCTTGAACAATTGCGACGCCGGGTCGCGCCTCAGGGGGGCTTATTCGCCTGGCGGGTGATGTGGCGCGCAGGAGGACTCAACCGCCGCGCGCGAAGGGCCCGCCCGCAACTCGTGGCCGAGGAGTTGCGCGCGCCACCAGGCGCTGGCGGACGGGGTGGGATTCGAACCCACGGTAGGCTTTCACCTACGGCGGTTTTCAAGACCGCTGCCTTAAACCACTCGGCCACCCGTCCGGGACGCGGTGTTTAGCAGGGGTCGGACGGCGGCTCCACCGGCCTCGTCAGGCCGGGGTTTTCGGCTTCGGGTGGAGCCACTTGGGGAGCATCTCGTAGGGGTCGAAGCCGGGCTTGTCCTGCCACGGCACGCCGGCCGCCTTCAGTCTGGCCTGCAGGGAGCCGTCGCGGTAGCTGTCGAAGGTCTCGCTGGCCCCGCCGACGAACTCGCCGCCGACGAACAGCTGCGGGATGGTCGCCATGCCGGTCTGGGCGGTGAGCGCGCGGCGCATGCGAAAGCCGATCTCGCCGGGCTGATAGGCCACGGAGTCTATGTCCACCGCCTGGTAGGGAATGCCGAGCGCGGCGAAGACCTTGCGCACCGACCAGCAGAACTCGCACCACTCCAGCGCGAACAGCACCACGGGCGCGCCGGCGATGGCTGCGGCCAATCGCGCCCTGGCTTCCTCATCGACCGCGACGGGCTGGACCGGCGCCGCCACGGGCGCCGGCGCGGCGGGCGCGCCGAACACCGCCGAGGGCGACGAGTGCGAGATCGCCACCTCCTCCGGGGTCATGTCGATGGGCGTGCTCTCGAACAGCGGGGTCGACAGGTAGCGCTCGCCCGTGTCGGGCAGCATGCACAGGATAGTGGAGCCCTTGGGCGCGGTCTCGGCGATCTTCAGCGCGCCGGCCAGGGCCGCGCCGGCCGAGATGCCCACGAAGATGCCTTCGCGCCGCGCGAGCTCTCCGGCCAGGCGCATGGCCTCGCCGCCGTTCACCGGCACGATCTCGTCGATCAGGCCGCCGCCCAGCGCGTCGCCCGCCAGCTTTGGGATGAAGTCCGGCGTGACGCCCTGGATCGGGTGCGGCTGGAACCGCGGGTGGCTGGCGAGACCGGGGCCGGTGGCGGCCGGCTGCGGAATACCGCTGCCCATGATCTGGGCGTTGTCCGGCTCGACGGCGATGATCTTGGTGTCGGGCCGCCCGGCGCGCAGACCGCGGGCCACGCCCTTCAGCGTGCCGCCGGTGCCCACCGAGGTCACCCAGTAGTCCAGCCGCTCGCCCTGGAAGTCGGCGATGATCTCCTGCGCCGTGGTCGCCGTGTGGGCGTCGGCGTTGGCCTCGTTCTCGAACTGGCGCGTCAGGAACCAGCCGTGGGTCTCGGCCAGCTCGACGGCCTTCAGGTACATGCCCGTGCCCTTCAGCGAGGCCGGCGTCAGCACCACCTTGGCGCCCAGGAACCGCATCAGCCGACGGCGCTCGACCGAGAAGCTTTCGGCCATGACCACGACCAGCGGATAGCCTTTGCGCGCGCAGACCATGGCCAGGCCGATGCCGGTGTTGCCGCTGGTCGCTTCGACCACGGTCTGGCCGGGCTTCAGCGTCCCGTCCCGCTCCGCCCGCTCGATCACCGCCAGCGCCAGGCGGTCCTTCACCGAGCCCATGGGGTTGAAGCTCTCGATCTTGCCGAAGATCCGCACGCCGGGCGGGCTCAACTGCGACAGCTCCACGACCGGCGTCGAGCCGATGGTTTCGAGGATCGAGGCGTACTTCATCGGTGTCTCCTGATGGCCATTCGACGCCTCCGCCATCCCCGCTTGACGGCGCGCCAAGGCACGGGCCGAGGCGCGCTTCGGTCCCATGCCGTCATCCGGCATCATGGTTCAAAATCCGGCGGCGGCACATGACCGTCTCGCCGGAAAACCTGCTCCGGACGCCGGGATCAGGGCCGCGCGTGGCCGTTCAGCCCCTGGGCGGGGTGTACCAGACGGGCGAGGACCAGCCGCGCTCCTGGATGGTGGCCGGGACCTGGTCGTTGAGCGGCAGGTGCTCGGCGATCGCCAGCAGCGTCGTCCAGCGCGGCGTCGGGATCTGCAGCACCCGGGCGTAGTAGACTGCGGCCTGCCTGGGGTTGAACTCCGGGTCGGTCCAGACGGTCTTCAGCTCGGCCGCCCCGATGGTGTTGGCTGTCTTGCCGGTCTTCAGGTCGACCGTGTTGCCCACCGGTCCCGCCCTGCCCGTCTTGGGGTTGGCCTTGCGGCCGCCGGACAGCGCCGCGTCGAACACCTTTTCCTTGTACGCGGTCCCGTCCAGCCAGACCTTGATCACCTGGATGCGGTCGAGGTTCGCCCCGTCCGGGTCCTTGACCGCCCAGAGCGCCAGCTTCGGCGCCTTGGCGGCCGCCGGCCGAGCCGCCAGGTCCCCGCCCATCGGCACGCCTTTGGCGTAGGCCGTGGCCACCCAGGCCGGGCTCGCCATCAGCCTGGCGTCATAGTCCCAGCCGCCGAACATCCGCAGCCGGATGCGCGACCCCGACGTCGCCCAGGTCTCCTTGCGCTTCAACGCCGCGAAGATCGAGGCGCGGTCGTTGCGCTCGGCCCAGACGCCGGTCAGGCCGGCCGAACTCGATTGCAGCGGATCGTTCTCGCTCTGGCCGTTCGGGCGGACGCCGATGGCGCCGGCGTCGCGCTGCAGCACCCGCTTGGCCTCGGCCAGCGAGGGCAGGATCGCCTTGGGATCGATGCCGTTCGGGCCGCCAGCGAACGCGGCTTCGTCGCTGGTCGACAGCCCGTTGTGGAAGTCCGACGCGCCCACCAGCCCCATTTTGAAGGGGTTGGCCCCCACCTTCGACTGAACCTCGAGGCCGCGCCCATAGGCCTCGCGGATATAGGCCCCGTGGGTCGCCGACTTGCTCTCGCCCGCGTAGATCCGCTCCATGATCTCGAAATTGGCGAACTCGTCGTTGGGCGACAGCTCCGGGCGGGTGTCCGACGAGCCCTTGTTCTGGACGATCTCGGCCAGCGGCTCGTTCATCGCGCGGCGCAGCGCATAGGCCTCGTCGATCGGGTGCTTGTCGCCGTCGCTCAGGTCATAGGTCAGGCCGTCGCTGAGGTTGGAATTGTGCGGGATGGCCAGGGCGTCGATGCCGCGCTTGCGCACGCTCTCCAGGTAGCCCCAGAGGTCCTCCGGCTTCTGGGAGTCGTTGGCGGTGAACGGCGGCGGGGCGTGATCGGCGTTGAAGATCACGTTGCGGTGCAGGTGCCGCCCGCCCAGGCCCGAGGTCCACTCATAGGCCAGCAGGGTGGTGAACTTGCCGGGCTGGTAGTTGTCCTGCGCGGCCTTCATCTCGACGTCCCAGCCGTGAGCGGCGGCCGCGGCGTCCTTCACCTCCGGATTGTTCATCAGCTTGGCGGCCTGCAGGAACGCGCGGCGGCCGAGCTGCACGATCTGCTTGCCGAGCGCGGTCTGCGAAAACACGCTCGTCGGGTCGTCCAGCTGGTGCATGGCGCCCAGGTATTCGGAGTGGTCGGTGACGGCCATGAAGTCGAGCGGCCAGGGACGCCTGACGGCGATGTCCTTGCCCTCCAGCCCCTGCTGGCGGCCGAGCTGGGCGGCGGGGACCACCACCGTGTCGCCGCGCCCGAACTTGTAGGCCTGGTCCGGCAGCACCTTCGACCCGAACGTCCAGGCGTCGAACGACAGGCCGGTGTGCAGGTGCAGCTCGCCGAAGAAGGCGCGGCGCTGGGCCGGCGCGGGGTCCTGCGCCAACGCCGGCGCGGCGGCGATCAGGGCGACGGCGGAGACCCCCAACGCAATGCGCTTCATCATGCCCCGTCTCCCGCCCTGGAGCCTGTTCATCGGCCCTGATGGGACTGTCGGTCCTGGGCGCCGGTTCGCAAAGACCCGATCTCTGCCGGCGCCGCCTTGCGGAATTGGCATGCCCCGGCGTCAGCCCAAACTGGTGTTAGAATGAGCCCAAGGCCCACGTGAGAGGCTTTGGAGGCGACGATGCACGATCTGGTGATCCGCGGCGGTACGGTGGTCGATGGAACCGGCGACGCCCCTCGCCTCGCCGACGTGGCGGTCGACGGCGGCCTGATCAGTCAGGTCGGCGTGGTCGACGGCAAGGGCAAGCGCGAGATCGACGCGACGGGCCTGCTGGTCACCCCGGGCTGGGTCGACATCCACACCCACTACGATGGCCAGGCCACCTGGGACGCGCTGCTCGCGCCGTCGAGCTGGCACGGCGTGACCACGGCGATCATGGGCAACTGCGGCGTGGGCTTCGCGCCGGTGCGGCCGGACGCCCGAAGTTTCCTGATCGAGCTGATGGAGGGGGTGGAGGATATCCCCGGCATCGCCCTGCACGAGGGCATCGACTGGAAGTGGGAAACCTTCCCGGAATACCTCGACGCCCTGGAGGCCAAGCCTCGGGCGATCGACATCGGAACCCATGTCCCGCACGCGCCGGTCCGCGCCTATGTGCTGGGCGACCGCTGCAATACCGACTACCAGCCCAACGCCGAGGAGATCGGCCAGATGGCCGCGCTCGTGCGCGAAGGCGTGGAAGCCGGCGCGCTGGGCTTCTCGACCTCGCGGACCCTGCTGCACAAGGACCTCAAGGGCGTCCACATGCCGGGCACCTTCGCCGGTTCCGACGAGATGCTGGCGCTGGGCCTTTCCATGAAGGGCCTGAACCACGGCGTCTTCGAGATGGTCTCAGACCACCTGGGCGACGACGACGAGTGGATGTGGGTGAAGGGCTTCGCCCAGGAGACCGGCCTGCCGGTGACCCTGGTCGCCACCTCGGCCGGCGCCTACGAAGGCAACAAGATGTACAACATCGCCGAGGAGTCTCGGCGCCACGGCATGGACATCCGCCCGCAGATCGCCGGGCGGCCCACAGGGATCCTCCACGGCCTGACCTCCAACTTCCACGTCTTCATGGCGAGCCCGACCTGGAAGGAAAAGCTCGCGCCGATGTCGACCGATGAGCGGGTGGCGGCGATGAAAACGCCGCAGATCCGTGCGGCGCTGCTGTCCGAGCCCAGCCCGCTGATCAAGGCGGCGATCGGCGACGGCGAGGCCGGCGACCTGGCGGTGGCGTTCGGCGGCAGCCTGCTCTGGCGCATTTTCCCGCTGGGCGAGCGGCCGAACTACGAGCCCGACCGGGAGGCCAGTGTGGCCGGTCTCGCGGAGGCCGCGGGAGTCTCGCCGCTGGAGATGATGTACGACCTGCTGATCCGCGAGGACGGCCGCGAGCTGTTCTACCAGCCGCTGGGCGGGTACGTGACCTACAACTTCGACTTCTTCCGCAAGAACATGGAACATCCCAATGTTCTGTTTGGACTTTCGGACGGCGGCGCCCACTGCGGCGTGATCGCGGATGCGGGCATGCCGACCTTCATCCTGACCCACTGGGCCCGCGACCGGACCAAGGGCGACAAGTTCCCGCTGGAGTTCCTGGTCCGCAAGCTGACCAGCGACACGGCCCGCGCCTACGGCCTCAACGACCGCGGCCAGCTGAAGCCCGGCCTGCTGGCCGACATCAACGTCATCGACTTCGACGCGCTGGCCCTGCACCGCCCGATCGCGGTAGCGGACCTGCCCGCCGGCGGCCGTCGCTTGGTGCAACGTCCCGAGGGCTACCGCTACACGATCAAGACCGGTGAAGTGACTTTCGAGGATGGCGAGCACACCGGCGCCCTGCCCGGCGGCCTGGTCCGCGGCGGACGCGAGGCGGTGATCCTGCCGATCGCTGCCGAATAGCTGGGCGCGGCCGAGTAGTCAGTCCGGATCGACGGCGTGCAGGCGCGTCGGCGGCTCGGGGGGCTCGGAATCGTCGGAGGAGAGCGGCGCCAACCGCGCCAGCAACGCCGCGCCGGCAGCGGTGATGTCCCAGCCCTCACGGCTGCGCTCGGCCAGGCCAAGCTCGGTCAGCGCCTGGGCGTCGCCGATCTTCACGAAGGAGATGTCCTCGCCGGCCTTCTTGCGCGCCAGCTGCTTCAACGCGTGGAGTTGGCTCGTCGTCAGATCGTCCATGCGCGACGCTACACCGCAAACGCGGGCCGCGCGGCGCCAATCGACACGAACAGCGCGCCTGATGCCGCTTGCAGGCTTCCTTTGCTTGAGATCGGGGACGGAGGGCCTAGGTTTCCCGCCTGTCCCCCGACCGTCCCACCCGACGCGTGAGGTTTTCCGATGATCGACGTCCACTACTGGCCGACCCCCAACGGCAAGAAGGTCACCATCCTGCTCGAAGAGCTTGGCGTTCCTTACAAAATCGTCCCCGTCCACATCGGCCGCGGCGATCAGTTCGAGGCGGGCTTTCTGAAGATCAGCCCCAACAACCGCATGCCGGCCATGGTCGACACCGAGCCCAAGGGTGGCGGCGCGTCGATCAGCGTTTTCGAGAGCGGCGCGATCATGATGTACCTGGCCGAGAAGTACGGCCGCTTCTGGCCTCAGGACGACCAGGCCGCCAAGTACGAGGTCGTCCAGTGGGTGATGTGGCAGATGGCCAACCAGGGCCCGAAGACCGGCGAACGGGGCCACTTCAGCCGGGTGCCACCGGAAATGGGCGACCAGTCCTACGCCCAGAAGCGCTTCGCCGACGAGACCCATCGGCTCTACGGCGTCATGAACAACCGCCTCTACGACCGCCCCTACCTGGCCGGCGCCGAGTACACGATCGCCGACATGATCTGCTACCCCTGGACCGCCAGCTGGAAGCTGCAGGGTATCGACCTGGACGAGTTCAAATACTTCAAGCGCTGGCACGAGGAGCTTTCCGCCCGGCCGGCCGTGGAGAAGGGCATGGCGGTGACCGCCGGCGTCCCGCCGGAAGATCCCGCCAGCCTGTCGCCCGAGGAACAGGATCGCCGCCGCAAGCTGCTCTACAACCAGCGCGCCCGGCCGGCCCCCGTCTCGTGATCACGGGCCGCATGATATGACTCAAGGCTTGCCGGTCATCGACATGGGCCCGCTGTTCGTCCCCGACGACGCGGCGGGCCGCAAGCGGGTGGCCGGCAAGATCGCACGCGCCTGCCGGGCGCATGGCTTCTTCTACCTCACCGGCCATGGCATCAGCCGCGACGTCCTGCAGGAGTTGGAAGCCCAGAGCCGGCGCTTCTTTGCCCTGCCCGAAGCGTCGCGCATGGCGATCGCCATGGACCGCGGCGGCCGGGCCTGGCGCGGCTACTTCCCCGTCGGCGGCGAACTGACCTCAGGCCGCCCGGACCTGAAGGAAGGCCTCTACCTGGGGACTGAGCTTGGCCCCAATCATCCGCGGGTCCGCGCCGGCCTGCCGATGCACGGCGCCAACCTCTGGCCCAGCGACCTGCCCGGCCTGCGCTGCGCCGTCACGGCCTACATGGACGCCGCGACCCACGCCGCCGCGGCCCTGATGGAAGGGGTCTCGCAGAGCCTCGGCCTCGAGCCCGGCTATTTCGCCGAGCACTACACCGGTGAGCCCACCGTGTTGTTTCGCATCTTCCACTATCCGGCGACGGGCGCGGCGGACACGGACTGGAGCCAGTCCTGGGGCGTCGGCGAGCACACCGACTACGGCCTGCTCACCCTGCTCGCCCAGGACCGCCACGGCGGGCTGCAGGTGAAATCCCCCGGCGGCTGGATCGAGGCCCCACCCATCGAGGGCGCCCTGGTCTGCAACATCGGTGACATGCTCGAGCGCCTCACCGGCGGGCGATACAAGTCGACCCCGCACAGGGTCAGGAACGTCAGCGGCCACGACCGCCTCTCCTTTCCGCTGTTCTTCGATCCGGACTTCATGGCCCCGATGCGGCCCCTGCCCGACGTCGCGACTGACGAGCACCTGCGCGCCGCCGACAAATCCGAACGCTGGGACCGGGCCAGCGTCCATGAGTTCGAGGGGACCTACGGCGACTACCTGCTCGGCAAGGTCGCCAAGGTCTTCCCGCAGCTCAAACAGGCGGCGCTGGGCGAGGCCTAGTAGACCACCACGCTGCGGATGCTCTCGCCGGCGTGCATCAGGTCGAAGGCCTCGTTGATCCGCTCGAGCGGCATGGTGTGGGTGATCATCGGGTCGATCTCGATCTTCCCGTCCATGTACCAGTCGACGATCTTCGGCACATCGGTGCGCCCGCGGGCGCCGCCGAACGCGGTGCCGCGCCAGACCCGGCCGGTGACCAGCTGGAACGGCCGCGTGGCGATCTCGCGCCCGGCCTCGGCCACGCCGATGATCACGCTCTCGCCCCATCCGCGATGGCAGGCCTCCAGCGCCTGACGCATCACCTCGGTGTTGCCGGTGCAGTCGAAGGTGTAGTCCGCCCCGCCGCCGGTCAGCTCCACCAGATGAGCGACCAGATCGCCCTTCACGTCCCTGGGGTTCACGAAGTGGGTCATGCCGAACCGGCGGCCCCACTCTTCCCGCGCGGGGTTGATGTCCACGCCGACGATCATGCCGGCGCCCACCAGCCGCGCGCCCTGGATCACGTTCAGCCCGATGCCGCCCAGGCCGAAGACGATGACGTTGGCGCCCGCCTCCACGTCGGCGGTGTTGACCACGGCGCCCACGCCGGTGGTGACGCCGCAGCCGATGTAGCAGGCCTTGTCGAAGGGGGCGTCGGTGCGGATCTTCGCCACCGCGATCTCCGGCAGCACGGTGAAGTTCGAGAAGGTCGAGCAGCCCATGTAGTGATAGACGGTCTGGCCCTTGTAGGAGAACCGGCTGGTCCCGTCGGGCATCAGCCCCTTGCCCTGGGTCGCGCGGATCGCCGTGCACAGGTTGGTCTTGCGGCTGAGGCAGCTTTTGCACTGCCGGCATTCCGGCGTGTAGAGCGGGATCACGTGGTCGCCGGGCTTCACGCTGGTCACGCCGGGGCTAACCTCGACCACCACGCCCGCGCCCTCATGGCCCAGGACCGAGGGGAAAAGGCCCTCTGAATCCAGGCCGTCCAGGGTGTAGGCGTCGGTATGGCAGATGCCCGTCGCCTTGATCTCCACCAGCACCTCGCCGGCCTTCGGACCCTCCAGGTCCAGCTCGACGATCTCCAGCGGCTTCTTGGCTTCGAACGCCACGGCGGCCCGGGTCTTCATGCGGTCTTCGTCCCTTTGAGTGTTGCGCCGCGACCATTCCCGATGCGCGCGGCCTTGTGAAGGCCCGGCCCGGCGGCTGTGCGCCGCCTCATGTCTGCGGACGAAATCATCGTCGACGCGCGCGGCCACCGGTGCCCGGTGCCGACGCTGCGGTTGCGCAAGGCCCTGGCGGCTGCGCCGGCGGGCGCGCGGGTGCGGCTGCTGGCGGACGATCCCATGGCGCGGATCGACGTGCCGCATTTCGCCGGTGAGATCGGAGCCGAGATTCTCTCCCGCGACGAACCTCCCGAAGGCGGCTTCAGCTTCCTGGTTGCGAAACCGGGCTAGCGCCGCGCTGATCCTCAAGCCGGCGCAGCGCCTGGTGCGCGTCGATGGACAGTTCCACCTCGGTCGCCAGCGCGCCTCCGAAGAAGATCGCGTTCACGTTCCACGACAGCCAGATCAGGAACACCACAACGGTGGCGATGGAGCCGTAGGTCGCGCCCAGGTGGGCGATCTCCTCGACGTAGATCCCGGTGGCCCACGAGGCGAACAGGCAGAGCCCCGCCGCCGTCACCCCGCCCAGCAAAGAGGCCCGCCAGTTCACCGGACGGCGCGACATGGCCCAGCGGTAGATCAGGCTCATGCCGAGGGTCATGATGCCGCTCGCCCAGGTCCATTCGCTGTAGAGCCAGGATACCCCGCGCAGCGGCTTCAGGTCGAAGGCCGAGCCCATCACCCGCAGGCCGAAGAACAGCGCCGACACCACGGCCAGAAGGGCGAATGTGGCGACCAGCACGCCCAGGGCCATCAGGTTGAAGCCGAAGAAGCCCATGGGCTCATCCTCGTCGTGGATGAACGACAGGCCAGCCAGCATGGCCTTGAAGCCGCGGTGCGCAGCATAGAGCCCGATCAGCAGGGCGAAGCCGCTCTGCGTGGACATGGCCACATGCGGCGCGCGCGCCAGGCGCATGAGCTCCTGCTGCACGATCTCCCGCGCGCCAGCCGGGATGACGCCGGCCAGGGCCTCGCCCAGCTTCGCCGCCTGAGTGGGGTCGGCCAGCAGGCTGTAGAGCGTGATCAGGATCACCAGGGCCGGGAAGATCGCCAGCAGGCTGAAGAACGAGACGCCGCCCGTGTAGAGCATGACGTCGCGGCCCCAGAGCCGGTTCAGCGCCCGCCAGAGGGTCTGCAACGACACCCACGTCCAATAGATCGGATCCCACCGGATGGCGCGAAGACGGCTGAGGAATCCGGGGTCCGGCATCTCGGCGAGGGTGGTGAGGAACGCCTCATGGCGCAAGGCGCGCGCGAAGATTTGCGCTCGACCTGTCGGGGCGCGTGGTTTTGGTTCGTCGTTACGAGCGGAAGCTGGGCGCATGGCCTGGTCAAAACGCCAAAGGAGACATTGCGATGCGGGTAATGGTGATCGTGAAGGCCAACCCTGAATCCGAAGCCGGCGCCCTGCCCTCGCCCGAGTACATCGAGCGGATGGGCGTCTATAACAACGAGCTGATCGCCGCGGGCGTGATGCTCGACGGCGGCGGCCTCAAGCCCACCGCCAACGGCGCGCGGGTCCGGCTGCAGAGCGGCAAGGTCGCCGTCACCGACGGCCCGTTCGCCGAGACCAAGGAACTCATCGGCGGCTATTGGATCTGGCAGGTGAAGTCCCTGGCGGACGCCGTCGCTTGGGCCAGCAAGGCGCCGACCGACGGCGACCGACCCTTCGACCTGGAAATCCGGCCCTATTTCGAGCCCGAGGATTTCTCCGAGGTCGCCACCCCGGAACTGATCGCCGAGGAGGCCGCGTGGCGCGACAAGCAAGCGGCGAACGCCCCCAAGGCCAACGCGTAGGTCCACGCGGACGCCAAAAAGCAAACGGCGCGCCACCTATTCAGGTGGCGACCAAGCTGCGTGCAGCGCCCAAGAGGAAACGGCCCGCCACCTATTCAGGTGGCGGGCCGCCGATGGGCGTGTCGTTCCATCAGGTCGGTCGCCGCTTCGAGGGACGGGAGAGCGCGACGAACAACCTGGGCTCACTTTGCGAGTCGGCGGCTGAACCCAACCTGAACGCCGCTGTTAGGAAACCGGAGCCGCCTCGGGCGACAGGGCGGCGATCTCCGCGTCGGAGAAACCCCAGTCGCTGAGCGCCTCGCGGTCATGGGCCCCGATGGCCGGCGGCGGGCCCTGGATCTTGCCCGGCGTGGCGGAGAATCGCGGCGCGGGCGCGGGCTGGGTGACGCCCCCCACTTCGACGAAGGTCTGCCGGGCGGCGTTGTGCGCGTGCTTGGGCGCCTCGTCGAGGTCCAGGATCGGGGCGAAACAGACGTCGGTGCCGCCCATGATCTGCGACCACTCGCCTTGCGTCTTCTTGCCGATCACCGCCGCCAGCTTCTCGCGCAGCGCCGGCCAGGCCGAGCGGTCCATCTGCTTGGCGAACTCCGGGTCGGTGATCCCGGTCTTCTCCAGCAGCAGCGCATAGAACTGCGGCTCGATGGAGCCGATCGAGATCCACTTGCCGTCGGAGCACTGGTAGGTGTCGTAGAAGTGGGCGCCGCCGTCGAGCAGGTTGGAGCGCCGCTGCTCCTTCCATCCGCCGGCGGCCTTGAAGCCGTAGAACATGGACATCAGCGAGGCCGCGCCGTCGCTCATGGCGCAGTCGATCACCTGGCCCTTGCCGGTCTCGCGCGCGCTGATCACCCCGGCCAGCAGGCCGAAGGCCAGGTAGAGCGCGCCGCCGCCGAAGTCGCCCACCAGGTTCAGCGGCGGGATCGGCTTTTCGTCGGTGCCGATGGCGTGCAGGGCGCCGGTGATGGCGATGTAGTTCATGTCGTGCCCGGCCGCGTTGGCGTACGGGCCGGTCTGGCCCCAGCCGGTCATCCGGCCGAACACCAACTTGGGGTTGCGTTTGAGGGCCACGTCGGGGCCCAGACCCAGCCGCTCCATGACCCCCGGCCGGAACCCCTCGAACACCGCGTCGGCGCTTTCGAACAGCTTCAGGCAGGCCTCGATCGCCGCCGGGCTCTTCAGGTCCAGCGCCACCGAGCGGCGGCCGCGCGAGGTGATGTCGGTGGGCGAGCCACCACGGCCGCCGCCCTTGCGGTCGATCCGCACCACGTCGGCGCCCAGGTCGGACAGCAGCATGCCGCAGAACGGTCCCGGCCCGATCCCGGCGAACTCGACGATCTTCAGTCCCGTCAGCGGACCCTGGCGCATGCTCTCACTCCCTGTTGTTGGGGTCAGTAAAGCGCCCTGCCGCCCCGTCAGCCAAGGATTTCAGCCGCCGCCGGGCAGCGACTGGCCGTCGTCGATAACGATCAGGCTCCCGGCGATCGCCTTGGCCGACGGGCCGGCCAGCATCATGAAGGCCGCGTCGAGGTCGCTCTCCTCCATCAGCCTGCGCCGGGGAAAGCCCTTCAACTGCCGCTGCCCGCCCTCGGTCGGCCACCAGAAGTCGTTGATCCCCGTCTCGATGTAGCCTGGGGCCAGCGCGTTGACGGCGATGCCCTGGCGCGTCCACTCCCGCGCCATGGATCTGGTCAGCATGGCTACCGCAGCTTTCGACCCGCAATAGGCTGAAAGACCTGGCAAAACCGTCTGGCTGGCGATCGAGGCCAGGTTGATGATCCGCCCATCCCCGCGCTCCGCCACGCCGGAGGCGAACATCCGCTTGGCCGCCTGCTGGGCGGCGAAGTAGGTGCCGCGCACGTTGACGTCGAAGGTGTTGTCGAAGGCCTCGATGGTCAGGTCCAGCGCCATGCCCTCGCCGCCAACGCCGGCGTTGTTGACCAGGATCGAGATCGGTCCCAGCGCGGTCTCCACCTCGTCCATGGCCGGGCCGATCGACGCCGCATCGGCGACGTCGAGACGCAGCGCCATGGCCCGATGGCCCTGCCCCGCCAGCTCCCCGGCCAGGCCCTCGACCTTGTCCATCCGCCGCGCCGTCACCGCCACCGCCGCGCCCTCCGCGGCCAATAGCCGCGCGAAATGGGCGCCCAGGCCGCCGGAGGCTCCGGTAACGATGGCAACCTGTCCTTCAAGAGTTTGGGGCATTGTTCATTCCCTGGGCATTCGCGCCTGTCGCAACTTAAGCTTGCCGTCTATCGTGCATTGTCCGAATCCCTTCTGACGGGAATCCGGGCGCAAGGGGAAGGGTTTCTATGACGCTGGCCGTCCAGGCGCGCATCCTGATCGTCGCGCGGGACGACTCTCTGGCGGGACCGCTCGCGGAGGGTCTGGACCGGCTTGGCTGGCGCACCATCACCGCGCGCGGCCGCTTCGCCGCCGTGGCCGCCCTGACCGACCTGAAGATCGAAGGCGCGATCATCGACCTGCGCGGGGTCGGCGAGGAAGCGCTCGGTCTCGCAAGGCGCCTGAAGGCCGCCTGCGCGCCGCGCCGCCTGCCGGTCATCGCCATCGGCGACCCCGACCCGATCCTCGAAACCTACGGCTTCGACGTCTGCCTGGCCGCGCCGCTGCATCCCGCCCAGGCCGCCATGCGCCTGGAGACTCTGGTCCGCACCGCCGTCGCCGAGGAAGAGTTCGACCTGCGGGCCGAAACCTTCGCCGAGGTCGGCCGCACGCTGGAGCCCCCGGAAACCGACATCAGCCCCTACCGCGTCCTGGCCATCGGCGAACCGGCCCCGCAGTTCCTGGCGCTCTCCAACGCCCTCTTGCGCAACGGCGCCGACGTGGTGGGCGCGTTCACCGCCTACACGGCCTTCGACTACCTGCATGAGCGGATCTTCGACGCCGTGGTGCTGTGGGCCGGCGACAATCCGCAGGAGGCGCTGTCCATCGCCGCGGGCCTGCGGCGGAACACGCGCCTCTATCACACGCCTGCCCTGCTCTACATGAAGAAGGAAACCTACGTCACGACGTCGGAAGCCTTCCATCGCGGCCTCTCCGACGTCGCCTCGCCCGAGACGCCGGAGAGCGAAACCGCTCGCCGCGTCGTCGAGCTGGCCCGCAGCTACCGCCGCCAGATGCGCGTGCGCCAGGCGTTGGAACAGGCGCGCTCGTCGGGTTTGATGGATGCCGCCACCGGCCTCTTCACACGCGACCTCTTCGCCTCGCACCTCTCCCGCCTGGCGACAGCCGCCAAGATCCGCAACCGCTCGCTCAGCGTCTGCGTCCTGAAGGTCGCCGAAAAGCCGGAACTGGCTGGCGCCCGGGCCGGCGGCTGGCTCGATCGCGCCGTCCCGCAGATCGGCTCGATGATCGGTCGCCTGGTCCGCGTCGAGGACACCGCCGCGAGGCTGGGCCCCGAGGTCTTCGCGCTGGCGCTCCCCAACACGCCGGCCGCCAACGGCCGACTGGCCGGCGAGCGGATCGCTGCCGTGATCGGCTGCACCGCCTTCGAGGCCGGTGACGGCAACGCCCCATTCGTGGTGGAATTCGATCTTGGCGTGGCTTCGGTCACCTCCGCCGAGGACGCCGGCAGCGCTCTGGAGGAGGCGGCCGCCCGCGCTCACGGTCTGAAGGCGAGCTAGATGCTTCCACAGGCCGCGAACGGATCGCCCTGGGCGACCCTGATCCCGATCGTGATCGCCATGGGCCTGGTGATCCTGCGCAATTCGCGCGCGCGGCGGCTGCGGATCGAGGCCATGTGGATCGCGCCCGTGATCGTGGTCGCGATGATCGGCCTGGCGCTCTACGCGGAGTCCGCGCGGGGCGGCGGACTGAACCTCACCCCGGTCGGCATCGGCCTCGACATCGCCGGCGTGATCCTCGGCGCCGCGCTCGGCTGGTGGCGGGCCCGGTTCACCCACATCACCATCGACCCCGAGACCCACGAACTCACCAGCCGCGCCTCGCCCGTCGGCATGGTGGTGATCCTGGGTATCCTGGTGATCCGCACCGCGATCCGCATCTATGCCGCGGACAACGCCGGCGCGCTCGGCCAGTGGGGCCCGCCGATCGCGGACGCCCTGCTGGTGATGTCGGTAGGCCTGGTCTGCGCCCAGCGCCTGGAGATCTTCACCCGCGCGCGCCAGCTGCTCGCCGAGCACCGATCGAGCTCGACCCCCTAGGTCGTGCAACCCGCCCTAGTGGGCCTGGGACCGCAGGACATAGCCGCCGCCCCATACGGTATCGATAAAGCGGCGACCGCCAGAGGCGGCCGACAGCTTTTGGCGGATTTTGCAGACGTACACGTCGATGATCTTTCCGCACGGTTCGCTGTCGCCGTCGTACAGCGCCGTGAGGAGCGCATCACGGGCCACGGCCCGGTCCTTTCGCAGCGCCAGGATCTCCAGCAGCTGGAACTCCTTGCCAGTCAACTGGACCGGCCGCTCGCCCACCTGGACCGTGCAGTCGGCCAGGTCGATCGTAAGGTCGGCGATCTCGATGACGGCGCGCGCCTGGCCCGCCGCGCGGCGCACCAGCGCCTTCAGGCGAGCGGTCAACTCGTCCACATGGCACGGCTTGCAGAGGTAGTCGTCGGCGCCGGCGCTGAGCGCCGCCACCTTTCCCCCGATGTCGGACCGCCCGGACAGGATCAACACCGGCGTGGCGTCTCCGCCGCGCCGAAGCGCGCGCAGCACGTCCAGCCCGCTCGTATCGCCCAGGTCCAGGTCCAGCACGATGGACTGGAAGGCATAGACCTTCGCCAGCGCCAGGCCGTCTCCAGCCGTTGTCGCGCTGTCGACGTTGAATCCCGCAGAGGTCAGCATCAGCTCGATCGCCCGCCGGGACGAGTCTTCGTCTTCGATCAGCAGCGCGCGCATGTCAGATCACTCCCTCGCAGGCCGTATCGGCCGGCGCCGCCGCCGAGGCGCCGAGCTGCAGCCGCACGGCCGCCAGCAGCGATGACATGCTGAAGGGCTTGGTCAGCACCTCGTCCGCCCCCAACTCGGCCGCCCACTTCAGATAGCTGGCGGCTCGACCGTGGAGTCCTCCGCCGGTAATGGCGACGATCCGCAGGTCCGGACGCAAGCGCTTCACCTCGCGGATCAACGAGATTCCGTCCATCTCCGGCATCACCAGATCGGTCACTAGCAGGTCCGGCTTGAACGCGGGCAGCAGCGCGACCGCCCGGCGTCCATTTTCGGCGCCTACCGCCTCGAATCCCTCAGCCAGCAGTCCGCGCACCAGCGTCCGCAACAGCGTCACATCGTCTTCCACGACCAGAACGCGCCGGCCACGAAGCGCCGCCCGCCGCCGACCGAGGTGGTCCACGATCTCCGTGACGCGTCGCGCGGCCAGGCGGCCAACGCGGACGAGTTCGTCGTGGTCGCCGCGCCCATCCAGCTTCGTTGCGAGCAACTCGTTGATCGAGACCAGCACCGAAACCAGGTCGGCGATAGCGGCCGCCGGGGCGCCGATGGAGGGCGTCGCCGTGGCGCTGTGGCTCGACGCTGGGTCGAACACGCCAACCGGCGGTTGCCCCAACACGGCCCCTATCGCTGGCGGTAGATGTCCCCTCGCATCCATTCTAACGCCCTTTCCTTGGCGCTGCGGAGGTCGAGGTTAACCATCTGGACACCAGCATCCATAGGCATAATTTGTCGCAGGTTGGACATTTTGCTGAACATCATAACCGATATCGCGGAAACTATGCCGACTCGCGCAATGATATGCCCTGATGTCCTAAATGGGATGATGATCATGAGAGATCAGCGGAAGGAGGCTCTTGGCGCTGGTCGGTCAATCGTCTTGGTTGATAGGCGGCGACGCCTGCCCAGCGTGTTCCGCGGCCGCGCGCCGCGCAACATCGATGAAGTTGCGTACCGTCGCGGGCATGGTGTCCCGCCGCCAGATCAGACCGACGTCGGAGCCCGGGCCTTCGGCCTCGCCTTCGCCTTCGATAGCGACATAGCAGACGCCGGGCGGCCTGAGGTGCTCGAGACTCTGAGGAACGATGGCGACGCCCATGCCGACGACAACCATGCCAATCAGCGACGGCACCGAGGGGGCGGGCTGGCCAATTCGTGGCGTGAAGCCCGCGCGCTCGAACAACGCAAACACCCCCTCGAATACGTGCGGGGCCATCCCCCGCCCGACCATGATCAGCGTCTCGCCCGCCAGGGCCGAGAGCGGCGCCGACTTGCGATCGGCCAACGGATGTTGGCTGGGTACGGCGAGCACCCACCGCTCTCTGACGATTTTCACGCTCCGCACGCCGTCCACCGGCGACACCGGCATGAACACGAAGGCGACATCGGTGGCGCCATCCCCCACCGAATGGGCCAACTCCTCGCTGGACGACATCATGGGAGAGATCTCGACCGTCGGGTAGGTGTCGCGGAACGCCTTCACGATCTTCGGCAGCAAGGGATTGAAGGGCGTTCCCGATGCAAAGCCAACGTTCAATCGTCCCGTGTCCCCGCGAACGCGCCGCGCGATCTCCAGCTTGGCCGTCTCCACGGCGGCCAGGATGCGGCGAGCGTCCTCGAGCAGCGCGCTGCCGGCTTCCGTGAGAACGACGCCACGTGTGAGGCGATGGAAGAGGGGTGTTCCCAACTCGACTTCAAGTTGTCGTATCTGGGCGCTCAAAGGGGGTTGCTTGATCCCCACGCGTTCCGCGGCACGGTGGAAGTGCAATTCCTCCGCGGCGGCGACGAAATACCTTAGATGCCGCAGTTCCATGAACATCAATATCTATCAGATATCGGAAACGTGCCTGTCACATATTTGAAATGAACACGGACTTGCGCCATCACCATGCGTAGGGGCGGGCATATAGACGACACGGAGCGCGCTCCTGCGCGGCCCTGATGACTTCAGACACAACTGATTCCTGCGGCGCGCCGGCCACGCCGCTCTCGTCCGAGATGGCCGTCGCGCAGATCGCTCGCGGCTGGCAGCTGCGGCTGACCGAGAGGCTGACGCCTATCGGGCTTACAGCGGCCCAGTGGCGAGCCCTACGGGCGGTGGCCAGCCGGACCAACGGCATGGGTCAGCGAGAACTTGCTGCCCAGATCGGCGTGGAGGAGCCCGGCGTCGTGCGCCTAGTCGACACGCTCGAGGCGGCGGGTCTCGTCACCCGGCGCGTGGCCGCCACCGATCGCCGCTCCCGCATCGTCCAGGCCACTGCGCTCGCCAGACCGGTCGTCGAGGAAGCTATCCGCATCAACGACGCACTGGATCGCGAGCTGTTCGAGGGCGTGTCGCGCGAGGAGCTGGACACCTGCGGCTGGGTGCTGCGCCGCCTGCTCTACAAGCTACAGAGCCTGAGGCCGCTGGACAGCCTGCGGCAGCAGCAATCCTAGCGTCGCGGGCGGACCTCACCAAGTTCGCGCAGGTCGAGCAGATAGCCACCGGACACGTTCTGGAAGACCCGGCGGATCGCCGCCTCGCCGACGGAGGTCCTCAGGGTCATCGACCACGCGAGATAGACACACTCGGGATCGATCGCGGAAAGCGGCGGGAGGCCGCTGGCGTCGAGCTTCAGCTCGAATTCGCCCAGCCGGCTGAGGCCGAGGAAGGGCAGCACGACCTGTTGCACAGGGCCGCTCAGCGGCCGGAAATGCAGGCTCCAGAGCTGGTGGGCTGAGGCGGCCGCGCCGCGCATTTCGCTGACGGCATCGAACAGCTCCTGAGCGGAGCGCAAGAGTGTGCTGATCTCGGCCGACGGCGGCGGCGTTTGTCCGCTTCGCACCTCTTCGAGATAGGCCTCCACCCGCAACAGCGTGTCCGCCAACTCGGGTCGATCATCAGCCTGGGCGCGCGCCCGGAGAGTTTCGGCCGCGCGCACCAGCATCGGCAGCGGTTGGCCCTCGTCGCCCCTGGGGCAGGCGACCGACGCCTCGACCGCGGGATCCTCGTCCTCGAACGCGGTCTCAAAGGGAAGCCCCATCAGGGCGAAGTTGAGGAGCAGTTCGGGCGACGGCTGTTCGAGGAGGAACGCCCGGCCATCGCACCTCCAGGCCAGGCGCGCCGCCAGAAGGACCTGCAGGCCGTAAGGACTGAGCCGGCGCACCGCCGAGGCGTCGATCACCAGATCCCGGCCCCGCGCCCGCAGCAGTTCGCCAAGGTGCAGGGCCGAGGCCGTGCGGTCGAACACCGCCGAAAGGGTGAGGCGCGAGGCGCTGGGCTCTGCCGGTTGCAGCGCCATCCTAGAACTCGCTCCAGTCGTCGGCGAGACTGGCTTGCAGGCCGCGGGCCGGACCGCCGGCGCCAGCGGAAGAAGCCCGCTTCGGTCGGGCGGGACGCGACGCGGTCGCGGAGTCGATCGCCGCGGGAGGCGCGGGCCGCTCGGCCGCAGCCGGGACGGTCCGGGCCGGAGGGCCCACCTTGAACCGGCCGACGAGTTGGGTGAGCTCAAGCGTCTCGCGCGCCAGGGCCTCGCTTGCAGCTGTGGCCTCCTCGGCCATCGCCGCATTGTGCTGGGTCATCTGGTCCATCTGGCCGACGGCGGTGTTGACCTGCTGCAGGCTGGTCGCCTGCTCCTCGGCGGAGACGGCGATGTCGGATACGACGCCGCTGATCTCGCCGACCTGGTCGACGATCCGCCCGAGGGCTTCGCCGGTCTGCGCGACCAACTCGACGCCGCGACCCACCTCCTGCGAGGAAGCCGAGATCAGCGTCTTGATCTCCTTCGCCGCCTCGCCCGAGCGCTGGGCGAGGGCCCGGACCTCGGAGGCCACGACCGCAAAGCCCCTGCCCGCCTCGCCGGCCCGTGCAGCCTCCACCCCGGCGTTGAGCGCCAGGAGGTTGGTCTGGAACGCGATCTCGTCGATGACGCCGATGATCTGCACGATCTGGTGCGCGGACTTCTCGATCTGCCCCATCGCCTCGACCGCTTCGCGCACCACCTGGCCGGCACGTTCCGCGTCGACCTTGGTGGTCGAGACGAAGTCGCGCGCGTGGTTTGCGCCTTCCGCGGTCTTGCCGACCGTGACCGTGATCTCCTCCATTGCCGCCGCGGTCTCTTCGAGGCTGGCTGCCTGCTGTTCGGAGCGCCTGGAGAGATCGCCGGCGGCGCTGCTGATCTCGCCTGCGCCGCCGCGGATGCTGTTGATAGCCTCGCTGACCACGCCCATGGCGTCCTGCAGCCCGCCCATCGCGTCGTTGAAGTCGTCGCCCAGCTTGCGGTAATCCGGCGCAAGCTCCTCGGTGACGCGGTAGGTCAGTTCGCCCTCGGACAGCTTGGCGAGCCCCTTGGCGAGCGCCTCGACCACCCGGGCGAGGTCGCGGGCGGCGCTGGCGCGTTCCTCCTCGAGACGGCGCATCTCCACGGCGTTGTCCTTGAAGACCTGGACCGAGCGCGCCATCGCGCCCACCTCGTCCTTGCGCTGCTGGCCTCCGACCTCGATCGTGAGGTTGCCGGTCGCCAGGTCGTTCATGCGCACCGCGAGGTCGCTGAGCGGCGCGGCGATCTTGCGGTTGCCGATCCAAAGGCCGACGCCAGCGACTAGGACGAGCGCCGAGAGGCCGCCTGCCCAGGTGATCATCTGGCTCTGGTCCGTTTGGTCAGCCAACTGAGCAGCGCGGTCGAGGGAGGCCTTCATGCGGCTGTCATTGAAGGTCGAAAGGTCGTGCAACAGCGTGTTGAGGGCGGGCTCCACCCCCTCCATTTCACGCGTCGCGGCGGCGTTGTCGTTGGCCAGTCCGCGGCGGACGACATCGTCGGCCGTCGGCGCCACGCGGGCGAGCCGCGCCCTGAACCCGTCGTAGGCTTCGGCATCGGCCGGCGACAGTCTCTTGGCTTCTTCCAGCAGCTGGTCGGCGTCCTTGAAGCTCTGCCGGACAACGGCGGCCGCTTCCCGGGCCTCGGGCGAGGCGCCGTCATGCACGATGGAGCTGTAGGCTCCGCCTCCGATCAGGGCGACCACCTTGGCCGCCCTGACCGACTTCAGGAGCGCCGCGCTGCGATGCGCGACGAGCTCGGTATAGGCATCGTCCGTCCGCCCGAGCTCGAGCGTGGAGAACGCAAGGACGCCGGTGACTGCGATGGCCAACAGTCCGACCAGAAGCAGGACCTTGTTGGCAATCTTCAGGTTGTCGAGTTTGAGCATGTCGAGCCCCTCGCGAAGAGCTGACCAATTACAGCGCCTCGTCGTCGACACGTTCGTTAAGCATAGGGGTCTTACGGCAAGATAAGAGTCGTTGGGTCTGCAATCGTTACGTTGCTAATCATTCGGTCGCGAAGCACGCGCTTGAGACGCTCGCCTCCTTTACCTGAGTTCAGGCGGCAAGCCTGGCCAGTTCGGTCAGGACCCGCTCGGCGGCGGCCAGCCGCTGCTCCGGCGTCTCCCATTCGCCCCTGACCACCACCTTGTGGTCGGGCCGCAGGCGCCAGGCGACCTGGTTCTTCTGCACGAACTGGATGAGCGCCAGGGCGTCGCCCTTGAACTGGTCGTTGCGGAAGCTGACCACGGCGCCCTTCGGCCCCACGTCGATCTTCGACACGTTGGCCTCACGGCACAGGCCCTTGATGGCCACGACCTTGAGCAGCTGGCCGGCTTCCGGCGGCAGCGGCCCGAAGCGGTCGATGAGCTCGGCGGCCAGGGCCTCACGGTCCTGCGACCGCTCGGCGTCCGACAGGCGGCGGTAGAGCGACAGCCGCACGTTGAGGTCCGGCACATAGTCCTCGGGGATCAGCACCGCGGCGCCGGTGTTGATCTGTGGCGACCATCCGCGGTCCTGCTCCAGGCCCTCGGCCCCGGCGCGGGTCTTCAGCTCGTTGACCGCGTCTTCCAGCATCTGCTGGTAGAGCTCGACCCCGATCTCCCGGATGTGCCCCGACTGCTCCTCGCCCAGCAGGTTGCCCCCGCCGCGGATGTCCAGGTCGTGGCTGGCGAGCTGGAACCCGGCGCCCAGGCTGTCCAGCGACTGCAGCACCTTCAGCCGCTTCTCCGCCGACAGCGTGATTTGCTTCTCCGCCGGCGTGGTCAGATAGGCGTAGGCGCGGCTCTTGGCCCGGCCGACCCGCCCGCGCAGCTGGTAGAGCTGCGACAGGCCGAACATGTCGGCGCGGTGGATGACCATGGTGTTGGCGGTGGGGATATCCAGCCCGCTCTCGACGATCGTAGTCGACAGCAGGACGTCGTACTGCCCGTCGTAGAAGGCGCTCATCACCGCCTCGAGCTGGGTCGGGGCCATCTGGCCGTGCCCGACCACGAACTTCACCTCGGGGACCTGCTCGCGCAGGAACCGCTCCAGCTCCGGCAGGTCGGAGATCCGGGGCGCCACGTAATAGACCTGACCGCCGCGGTACTTCTCGCGCAGCAGCGCCTCGCGCACGACCACCGGGTCCCAGGGCGTGATGTAGGTCCTGACCGCCAGGCGATCGACCGGCGGGGTGGCGATGATCGACATCTCGCGGATGCCCGACAGCGACATCTGCAGGGTCCGCGGGATCGGCGTGGCGGTCAGCGTCAGCATGTGCACGTCGGCGCGAAGCTCCTTGAGCTTCTCCTTGTGCTTGACCCCGAAGTGCTGCTCCTCGTCGACGATCACCAGGCCGAGGTTGCAGAACCCGACCTGCTTGGAGAGCACCGCGTGGGTGCCGACCACGATCTCGACCTCGCCGTTTTTCAGCGCCTCGCGGGTCTCCGCGGCCTCCTTGGCCGGGACCATGCGCGACAGGCGGCGGATGCGCACCGGCCAGCCCTCGAAGCGCTCGGTGAAGGTCTTGTAGTGCTGCCGCGCCAGCAGCGTCGTGGGCGCCACGACCGCCACCTGCTGGCCGCTCATCGCCACCACGAAGGCCGCGCGCAGCGCCACCTCGGTCTTGCCGAAGCCGACGTCGCCGCAGATCAGCCGGT